>Ga0265303_10000003_pt1 | contig 95241 bp, 101 predicted proteins | sample Helome_2_FD_192494 | JGI IMG/M metagenome (GOLD analysis project Ga0265303, IMG submission 192494) | Marine sediment microbial communities from subtidal zone of North Sea - Hel_20160317 (Illumina Assembly) | ecosystem: Environmental > Aquatic > Marine > Subtidal zone > Sediment ... | reverse complement strand
AAGGCTTTTATCGCACCCAAAGCCCGCCTAACCGCCAGCACCGAACCGGCCAAAGCCTAAAAGATGAAAAGAAAAAATCAAAGAGTTGGATCCAAAAACGGTCATAGCGCTTCCAGCGGCGGACGGGAAATTGTCTACTCCGGATTTATTCTCATTTTATTGTGTTTTTTTATCATGCTGTGTTCGTTTTCCACCATGGACGAGGCCAAGGTCATGCGATTTGTACGCTCCTTTAGCCATGCTGTCGGTTTATTCTCCGGTGGAATCAAATTTGAATCCGGATCGGTTGTCCTGCCGGAATCCGCAGGTATGGTCAAAAGCCGATCTGAACTGGCCAAACTTTTTGAACATCTGGAGTTGCTCTCTGATAAATTCAATCTGAAAGATGAGATCGAAGTGCTGTTTTCCCGGGAAGGCCTGGTGATGCGCCTGTCCGAACAGACTCTTTTCGAATCAGGGGTGGCCTCTATTTCAACGGCGGCCCTTCCGCTGCTTGAAAAAATCGGGGCGATTGTTGCCCAAACCACCTATCTGATCCGCATAGAAGGGCACACCGACGATGTTCCTATTCACACGGCCGTATTCCCGTCCAACTGGGAATTATCCACCGCCCGGGCGGTCAATGTTCTACGGTATTTTATTGAACACCACCGGATCGATGCGCAACGACTGTCGGCTGAAGGATTTGGGGAATTTCGGCCCCTGGTCGCCAATGATACAGTTGAAAACCAGACCACCAATCGGAGAGTTGAAGTGATATTCATTCGACCGGACCTCCAGAATCCAGCCAACGAGGAAAGCCCGTGAGAAGACGGCGACAGAATTCCGGGGGCGAGGGCGGCAATAGCGCCGGCTGGTTGACCACTTTTAATGACCTGGTGACCCTGCTGATGGTTTTTTTTGTGTTGCTGTTTGCGATGAGCAGCGTCGATGCCAAAAAAATACAGGATTTTCAAAATGCACTGCAAAGCGGTCTGGGAATTTTAAAAGAAGGTCGGATGGTCAATATAAGTATCAAAACGACCCAGCCGGTTGAGGACATGTCACACATTGGGACCCAGCCCGAAGGTGTTAAGACATCTCTCCAAAAGCGTCTAACCGGGCTTTCAAGCGATGCACTCATGAAATCTTTGGAGGCTGATTTTGGAATTCAGGTCACCCACACCCATCAGGGGATTCGGCTTTCTTTTGAAGACCAGATTCTTTTTAATTTTGGCAAAGCGGGCATCAACCCGGCAGGCTATGCACTATTGGATCAGATCGTCAAGGCTATCAAACGGGTGCCCGATGCGGTGCGGGTTGAAGGACATACCGACAATATCCCTATCCAAACCGCACGATTCCCCTCAAACTGGGAACTGTCGGTGGCGCGGGCTGTGAATGTAGTCAAATATTTTGCCGAGGTCTGCAAGGTCGACCCCCACAGGCTTTCAGCGGTGGGATACGGCGAATCGCGACCGCTTGTCGCCAATGATTCGCCCGCCAATCGCATGAAAAACAGACGGGTGGAAATCCTATTATTAACGGAGGGCAAACAGGAAAATGTCAAATAAAATAATGTCTTTAGTTATTGCTGTCATGCTGGTCGTGACCATCGGCCTGGCCGCCGGCTTTTTCATGGTGTGGAGCAAGCTTTCCGACCTGAGTACCCCGGCAAACGGGGTCGTTAACACCGAAACCGACCAGGGCCAGACGGCCCAGTTGGGACCGCTTTTTTCCCTGGATACGTTCATTGTCAATCTCGCTGACCCGCAACGCAACCGTTATTTAAGAATAACGATGGACCTCGAGCTCGCGGCGTCAAGCGATGCTGAAGAACTCAATGAGCGGCTGCCCCAGATAAGAGATCGCATTTTGATGATACTGCCTTCCAAGCGATTTGAGGAAATCGCCAGCATGGAAGGCAAGACAGCTCTGCGGGACGAAATTATCGGTAAACTCAACGGCCTGTTTCCGACAGAGGTGATTAGCAATATCTTTTTTACCGAATTTGTCGTTCAATAAACACTTGCCCTATGTCTAACCAAATACTCACAAAAGAAGAAATTGATGCGCTGCTTTCTGCCATGGAAAGAGGTGATGTTGACCTCGCGCAGAGACCGGCAAAGAATGTCGAGGCCGCCCCTTATAATCTGACATCCCAAGATATTATACTGCGGGACCAATTTTCGGCTCTGGAAGAAGTGTATGATAAATTCATACGCATCGTGCAGAACACACTGCTGCCTTCAATGCAAAGAAGCATCTTCATTGAATTTGTTTCGACCGAAATGGTAAAATACCAGGAATTCATCAGCGCATTTCCAAGACCGACCAGCTTCAACCTGTTCACTATGAAGCCGTTGATCGGCAATGCCCTGCTGGGCATCGAGTCCAATCTTGTTTTTTCCCTGATCGATTGCATGTTCGGCGGCGACGGCAAGGCCTCAACTCAGGTGCGCGATTTTACCCAGATTGAACAGCGCATGATCAAAAAATTTGCCCTCGATCTTTTAGTACGCTTTGAAGAATCCTGGGCGACGGTTTATCCCATCGAGATTGGCCTGAAAAAAATCGAGACCAAGCCGGAATTTGTCCAGCTGGTTCCCCCCAGCGATATTATGCTGATCATTGTCTTTACCCTCAAAGGCGAAGCGTTCTCCGGAAACTTTCACCTGGCGATTCCATACCTGATGCTGGAACCGATTAAGGAGAAACTTTCCCCCATGTACCTGCGAGACAAAGATCTGAAATATACCTGGAGCCCCCAGTTAAAAGAATTACTGAAAGACACGTATGTGACCATCATTGCAGAACTAGGTCGAACCAAACAGACCCTACGGGAACTGATCAACTTGCAAGTCGAAGACGTGATTAAACTCAAAGCAGGCCCGGAGGATCTCATCTCCATCAGTGTTGATCAGGTTCCCAAATATCTTGGCTATCCGGGGATTATCAAAGGGAATCGTGCAGTGGAGATTGCAAAATTGATAAATTCAAATGGAGGCAACAGCTAATAATGCAAGATTCTGACAAAGAAGAAAAAAAACAGGACGTGTCGCCGGATGGAATTCAGGCCGATGGCGATCAAGCGGAGGCGCAGCCGAAATCGGCGTCACCGAAAAAAGCAACACCGGCTGGTGCCAAAAACCGCACGTTATCGGGTGACATGGATTTTTTGCTGGATATTCCGCTGGAAATTTCGGTTGAGCTGGGACGGACCAAAATGTTGATCAACGAGCTGCTTCATCTGGGCCAGGGGTCGGTGATCGAACTCTCCAAATTGGCTGGAGAAACCCTGGAAATTTTTGCCAATCAAAAGCTCGTCGCCCGGGGTGAGGTCGTGGTGGTAAATGAAAAATATGGTATCCGTTTGAGCGAAATTATCAGTCCCAGCGAACGTATTAAGAGGTTAAAATGAATGCCACACCGGACATGTTGGCCACGACCTTAAAAATGTTAGCCGCTCTGGCACTGGTGCTTGCGGGTCTCGGGCTCTTTTTTTATTTCAGCAAGCGGGTGATGCGAAAAGACATCGCCGCTCCCGGGGGAAAAATGATCCGGGTATTGGCCAGCCAGTATATCGGCTTGAAAAAAAATATCTCTCTGGTTGAAATCCCCGGTGCGATACTGGTGGTGGGTATCGCCGGCGACACCATTCGCCTGTTGACCAAAATAGATGACAAAACGATTTTGGATCAAATTCATGATCCGGGAACCGGGCGCATTACGCCGTCTTTTTCCGATCATTTGAATAAAATAACCCGCCGTTTTACGGTGTCAAAAAACGATCAATAATGGTCAGACAGCATTCCTTAAATCGCCCGATCGGGGCTTGTTTTTTTGCGCTGCGCCCAAAAAGAACCGTTTGCGGTGATGGCCAATCGCAGCATCGCTTACAGCGGTTGCTGGTTGTTGTGGCGGCTATCGCAGTGGGTATCGGCGCGATTTTTGGAGCTGTACCTGACGGTGCGGCTGCCGAGCCGAATGATACCCCGGCGTTTATCCGCATCGACATGGACCAAACCCAGGAACCCGGGAAAATGGCCGTTGTGTTGCAGATTTTTCTGTTGATGACGATTCTGTCCCTGGCACCGGCCATTTTAATAATGCTGACCTCCTTTACCCGCTGTGTGATTGTGCTGTCGCTATTGCGCCGGGCACTGGGTACCATGCAAATGCCGCCCAATCAGGTCATTATCGGTCTGGCGCTGTTTTTAACCTTTTTCATCATGACGCCGGTCTGGCAAGAGGTCAATCAGGATGCCCTGCAACCGTATTTAGATGATAAAATTGATCAGCAGCAGGCCCTGCAAAATGCTGCTGTACCGTTGCGCAAATTTATGTTCAAGCAGACCCGGGAAAAGGATCTGGCTTTGTTCGTTGAAATTGCGAAAGTGGAGCGGCCTAAGGATGCTGGCGATATTCCCACTTCTGTTCTGATTCCCTCTTTTATTATCAGTGAAGTGAAAACGGCATTTCAGATCGGGCTGTTGCTTTATGTACCATTTTTGATCATCGACATGGTAGTAGCCAGTGTTTTGCTGTCCATGGGAATGATGATGTTGCCGCCGATCATGATATCACTGCCATTTAAATTAATGTTATTTGTATTGGCCGATGGCTGGAATCTGCTGATCGGATCTTTGGTCAGGAGTTTTGTGTAATGACACCTGAATTTTTAACCGGATTTTTTTTCGAAGCCATTAAAACCACTATCCTACTGGCAGCCCCTATGCTGTTGGCCGGTTTGCTGGTAGGGCTGTTGGTCAGCATATTTCAGTCCGCCACCTCCATCAACGAAATGACACTGACTTTTATTCCCAAAATGTTGGCGGTGGCGTGCGCACTGTTATTCTTTTTACCCTGGATGATGCAAACCATGCTGACTTTCACGACCGATTTGTTCAGCAACATTGTGACGTACATTCGCTGATGCCGGCTGAATGTCCAATTGCAGTGGGCGATGGTACCATATGATATCGTTTTCGATCCCCATAGTCGCGTTGCAGGTATTTTTTCTGATCTTTTTGCGGATCGGTGCCATTTTGATGAGCATGCCGATATTTAAAAGCAAGAGCATACCGGTTTTATTTAAATTCGGTCTGGCGCTGGCTGCCAGTATCGTTCTGTACCCTCTGTTGGACCGAACGGCTTTTGCGGTACCAGAGCATCTGGGCAGCTTTGCCGTTGGTGCCGTCGGTGAAATTCTGCTGGGAATCAGCATCGGTATGGCGGTTAATTTGATTTTTGTCGGTCTGCAATTGGCCGGGCAGATGGCGGGGTATCAAATGGGCCTGGCGATTGCCCGGGTCATGGATCCCTCGGCCGGTCAGCAGGTGCCGTTGCTGTCACAATTTTTTCAACTATTTGCTTTTTTAATTTTTTTGACACTGAATGCGCATCATTGGTTTTTAAAGGCACTGGCGGATAGCTTTCGGCTGGTGCCCCTCTTCGGGTTCAGATTCAACGGTTCACTGATTGAACAGCTGATGGGTCTAGCCGGCAATATGTTCGTGATTGCTATCAAAGTGGGGGCTCCGGTCATCGCTGCCTTATTGCTTACCAGCATTGCGTTTGGTCTGATTGCCCGCACGGTGCCCCAGATGAACGTCTTATTTGTGGCCATGCCGTTAAAAATAATGATCGGGCTGCTGTTTATCGGCTTCAGTCTGCCGTATCTGTCATCATTTCTAAAAACGGTGTTCAACAATCTGGGAAAGACGATTTTTTTACTGATGGGAGCCGCATCTTAAAAATCTAACCGAGGTCAACGATGCCAGAAAGCGCTGGTCAGGAACGTACCGAAAAAGCAACCCCGAAACGCCGGGAGCGAGCCAGGCGCAAAGGACAGGTTGCCCAAAGCCGAGAGATTCCGTCGGTTCTGATTTTAATGACCGCCATGGGTTTTTTCTATTTTGCCGGTTCATGGATGTTCTGGAACATCTCGGAGGTGATCGGTGGCATCTATCAGCAGCTAGACACCCTGCGGATCGATGCGGTTTCAGATCTCAGTGTCTTTGCTGCGGCTATTTTTGGGAAAGTATTTTTTATTTTAATTCCGTTTTTTGTGCCGGTTCTGATTGCCGGGTTGGCGGGCAACATTGGTCAGATTGGATTTGAAATGCACAGCGAACCCATGCGGCCCAAGCTATCCAAATTCAACCCGATTTCGGGCTTAAAAAAGCTGGTTTCCTTAAAATCGCTGGTGGAGCTGGTGAAATCCCTATTTAAAATCCTTTTAGTCGGCTTTATCGCATACGGGGTCGTCAAAAAGGAAATAACCAAGTTTCCTGCTTTAATGCAACAGGAAGTCGGCGAGATCTTACTTTTTATCGGCGCAGTGGCCCTTAAAATATTTTTCTTCGTGTGCCTGGCGCTCATTATTTTGGCGGTCCTCGATTATATTTACCAGCGCTGGCAGTACGAGGAAAACCTGAAGATGACCAAGCAGGAAGTCAAAGATGAACGCAGGCAAAGTGAAGGGGATCCCAAGGTTAAGGGGCGGATTCGAAAGATGCAGCTGGAGATGGCCAGTCGCCGGATGATGGAAGCTGTGCCCGAGGCGGATGTCGTCATTACCAACCCCGTTCATCTGGCCGTGGCGCTAAAGTTTGATGCGGTACAGATGATGGCTCCGAAGGTGGTTGCCAAAGGCGCTGGCAACGTAGCAGAAAAAATAAAAGAGATTGCCCGCGAAAACCGGGTGCCGCTTGTTGAAGATAAACCGTTGGCCCAGGCCTTGCATAAAATGGTTGAGATCGGTGAATTTATTCCGGCGGAGCTTTACCGGGCTGTGGCCGAAGTATTGGCATATGTCTACCGCCTCAAGGGTATCTACCAAACGGCATTTTAAAGGAAACTTCTTTGGCAGATCAGACTCAAATGACAGGCCAAATTCCATTGGTTGCTAAAAACAGCGACCTTTTGATGGCCGTAGCCGTGGTCGGCATCCTGATTTTTATGGTCATGCCTTTGCCGACCTTTCTGCTGGATCTGCTGTTGTCTTTCAGTATTACCTTTTCGCTGATCATTCTTCTGGCCAGCATGTATGTTTCGCGACCGCTTGATTTATCCTCATTTCCGTCGATTCTGCTTCTGGTAACCTTATTCCGCTTGTCGCTTAACGTTGCCTCGACCCGTATCATTTTGCTGCACGGCAATGAAGGCACTCTGGCCGCCGGCAGGGTCATCCAGTCATTCGGCGGGTTTGTAGTCGGCGGTAACTATCTGGTGGGCATTATTGTTTTTCTAATACTGGTGGCCATTAACTTCATGGTGATTACCAAAGGGGCTGGTCGAATTGCCGAAGTGGCGGCACGATTTACACTGGATGCCATGCCCGGCAAACAGATGAGCATTGATGCCGATCTGAATGCTGGTTTAATCACCGAGCTGGAAGCCCGTGAACGGCGTAGCATCATCGCCCGGGAAGCCGAGTACTATGGGGCGATGGATGGCGCCAATAAATTCGTGCGCGGTGATGCGATAGCCGGAATCGTCATTACCCTGATCAATATTATCGGCGGGCTATCCATCGGTATTTTTCAGAACTCCATGAGCTTTGTCGATGCCGCCCAAAATTATACCTTGCTGACAATTGGTGATGGTCTGGTCAGCCAGGTGCCGGCCCTCATCGTCTCCACCGCCGCCGGGGTTATTGTCACCCGTGCCGGGGCGGATTCGAGTTTGGGAAAAGAAATCGCATCGCAGGTACTCATTCAGCCGAAAGCGATCGCCGTGGCCGCAGGGGTTCTTTTTGGCTTTGGTCTGGTGCCCGGTTTGCCCACCGTGCCGTTTCTGGTTTTAGCGGTTTTGTCTGGCGGGCTGGCATATACCATATTCCAGTCTATCAAAGAACGTGCCCGGGCTGAGGAGGTAAAGAAAATAAGTGAAGAAAAGGCATTACCGACGGATCAGTTCGATGCACTGCCTCCGCTGGATACATTGGCGATCGAAGTCGGATACGGGCTTATTCCACTGGTGGATATCGAGCAGGATGGTCAGCTATTGGAACGCATTAAATCGTTACGTCGCCAGATCGCACGAGAGCTTGGGATCATTGTTGCGCCGGTGCACATCCAGGATAACATGCAGTTAAAATCCGGTGAATATGCCATTTTGCTCAAAGGCAATGAAGTCGCTAGAGGGGAATTAATGTCCAACTATTTTCTGGCGATGAATCCAAATGCCATCGAAGAAAAAATTGACGGCATCCCAACCTATGAGCCCACATACGGTTTGCCGGCCCTGTGGATAAAAGAAGATGTCAAAGAGCAGGCGCTGGCCAAAGGGTTTACGGTCGTGGATCTGGCAACCGTGCTGACGACCCATCTGTCTGAAATCGTCAAGCAGCACTGCCACGAAATGCTTGGCAGACAGGATGTCCAGCAACTATTGGATACGCTAAAGGAAACCCATCCCAAGGTTGTCGAAGAACTGGTTCCCAATTTATTACCGTTGGGGGGACTCGTCCGGGTATTGCGTAATCTTCTTCGCGAACAGGTTCCTATTCGCGATTTACTGGCCATATGTGAAACCATTGCAGACTGGGCCCCAGCCACCAAGGATCTGGTCATCTTAACCGAACATGTGCGCCACGCATTGGCGCGAACAACAACCAAAATGCACCTGACACCGGAAGGCAACATTGCTGCCATTACCCTCGGTCACAGTCTGGAATCTGCCATTTCAGGTGCATTGCAGCAAACCGATCATGGAACCTTTTTAGCACTGGATCCCAATATTGCACAGCAGATGATGAACAACCTGGCGGAACGTCTAGAAAAGTTTTCTTCTTTACGCTATCAGCCGGTGGTGCTGTGTTCGGCCCAGATCCGGTACCATGTCAAACAGCTCGTGGATCGGTTTATGCCCCGGGTTACCGTGCTGTCCTATGATGAAATTCTCAGTAACATTGAAATACAATCCTTAGATGTACTGGAGTTAAACGATGCAGATTAAACGCTTTGAAGCCGGGGATATGACATCCGCCCTGCGGTTGATTAAAAATGAACTGGGTCCTGATGCGGTGATTTTATCGGCCCGCAGTTTGAAAAAAGAGAATAAACTGTTAGGTCTGGTAAATCGGTGGGCGTGGAGGTTACCGCCGCGGTCGACGCCTATCATCTTCCGGCTGAATCAAATGGAGCCGCTTTTGCCGGGGCCTTGAGGGCTTACCGACGATACGAACCAAACGGCAGACCCAGGTCACGAAATTTCCACCGGGCGATCGGCAGCCGCATTAAATCACGAAACGATCGCAAATCGTCGCACCGGCTCGAAAACGGCAACCGCATCGCATCAGACGGTGTGCTGAGCAGTTTCTTTGAGCATTTGCTGTCCCAGGAAGTTAAACGTGATCTGGCTGCTGACATCGTCACTCGCTTAAAGCGGCGATATGCGAATGATCGATTAAAGACAACCAACCCAATTATTTTTGAAATAGCAGACATATTACGCGACAAAAGCCAGCCGACCAAGATGCTGGTTCCAACCCGATCCGGCTGCCGGGTGCTGGCCGTTGTGGGGTCGACCGGTGTCGGGAAAACAACCACCATCGCCAAACTGGCTGCCCGGCATGCGCTTGAACACCATCAAACGGTTGCGCTGATTTCACTTGATTCCTATCGCATCGGGGCCGCGGCCGAGCTAAAGACTTACGCCCAGGCAATCGGAATCCCCCTTAAAACTGCTGCCACGCCCGCTACATTTAAGTCGGCTGTTGACGAATTCGGCGAATTTGAGCTTATCCTTGTTGATACGCCGGGATTCAACCCCGCAAACCCGGATGAAATCGATGCTCTCAAGGGCTGTTTGGATTGCATTGAACGCCTTGAGGTCCATTTGGCGCTAAGCGCGATGGCCAAAGATAGCGATTTAGGCAACACCCTTAAACGCATAGACGCGCTGACTGTTGCGAGCTTAATTTTCACCAAGCTGGATGAAAGCTGCACATATGGTAATTTAATCAATTTACTGAGTGATCATCCGTTGCCCCTGTCCTATTTAACCAGCGGCCGCCAGGTGCCGAATGCCATCGAAACCGGATCTTTGGAAAAAATTGTAGAACTGCTATTAGGCGATTTTAAATTTCCAACGGCCGTTACCAACACCCGGACAAAGGACCCAACCGTTGCGGTTACTAAGGCGCATTTAAGTGAGCACCAATTTGTTGCCAACAAAAATTCAGACGTGTTCCACTGTTCGGATTGTAAGTGGACCCGGAAGATAAAATTAAAAAATCTGATCACTTTTTCAAGTGCAGAGGTTGCTAAGATACAACAATTTATGCCCTGCAGAGATTGTCAGCCGGACAAAAGCGAAGCGTTTCAAAATGACTTGTCGACGACGAGGGATTCGGTGCGAATCTCAAACTACTCTTAAGGAATAGATGCGAAAGGAACGGCTATCCCAATGAATTCGAAAAATCCCTCAGATAATGTCATCCGCCTGTCGGATCGCATGAAGCGCTATGATATGAAGCGGGCGGACGCACCCCGAACCGGCCGTACGACGGTCCCGCGGGTGATTGCCGTTACCAGCGGCAAGGGCGGTGTGGGAAAGACCAATATTGTGGCCAATCTCGGCTACGCTTTATGCCGGCTGGGTAAAAAAGTGCTGATTTTAGATGCAGACCTGGGATTGGGCAATCTTGATGTACTGCTGGGACTGGCACCGAAATACAATCTGTCGCATGTCCTCATGGGTGAAAAATCAATCAGCGAGATTATCGTCGAAGGCCCCGGTAATCTGCTTATTTTACCGGCCGCTTCAGGAATTCAAGAATTGACCCAGCTGACCAAACAACAGAAAGTTCAAATTTTGAGCGAGCTGGATCAGGTGATTGACCGAGTGGACCTATTACTGATCGACACCGCTGCTGGAATATCTTCAAATGTAATGGACTTTAACGTGATCGCTCAGGAAATAGTCGTGGTGGTCTCTCCCGAGCCGACCGCCATAACCGATGCCTATGCATTAATGAAAGTGCTTGCGCTGAAGTATGCTGAGAAAAGCTGCAAGGTCATCGTGAACCTGGCTGGCACAACACAACAGGGAAATGAGGTGTTCCGGCAACTAAATCTGGTGACAAAAAGATTTTTAGATATGACCCTTGATTATGTCGGGAGCGTGCTTTTTGATGCCAACGTCACCCAGGGCATCAAACAGCAAAAGCTTGTCAGTGATCTTTTTCCGGATGCGCGCGCCAGCAAGTGTTTTCAGGAACTGGCCCGGAAAGTAATCGCCCAGCTACCGACCCAAATGCCCAACGGCGATTCCAATTTTTTCTGGCACCATTTGATTGAAAATAATCTTTCATAACCGGAGAAATTAAATTCTATGGCCCTGGCACAGAGACGAACCCAAAAAGTCGTTCCCAAAGACCCAGCTTATCGCGACCAGTTGATTACCGAATATCTGCCTTATGTGAAGCGCATCGTTCAACGGTTGGCTGTTCATCTTCCTTCAACTGTCGATGTCGATGACCTGATGAATGTCGGCGTTATCGGTTTGATCCAGGCGGTGGATCGTTATGACCCCCGGCGGGATAACAAGTTTATGACCTATGCGATCTTTCGCATCAAGGGGGCGGTGCTCAGCGAGCTGCGGGCGCGGGATTTTCTTTCCAGATCAAATCGACGCAAAATACGGGAACTTGAATCCGTCTATGCGCGTCTGGAACAAAAATTCGGCCGCGAAGCTGAAGATACAGAAGTTGCCCAGGAACTCGGCGTTGATCTGGAACAGGTGTACCGCACGAAACAAATGTCGAGCATCTCTTTTATCAGCCTTGAAGAATTGGGGGTGTCTTCCAGAGACGAAAAAGAAAAGTTGTTAAATTACCTGATCAACAACGAAGATGATGCCCTGACCATAACCAAGCTAAAAGAATTAAGAGAAGCTATGGCTCAGGCGATTAAGCAACTGCCCGAGAAGGAACGCCTGGTAATCTCACTGTATTATCTGGACGAATTGACAATGAAAGAAACCGGGCAAGTCCTCGGGATCACCGAATCACGGGTGTCGCAAATACATTCCCAGGCCATTTTGCATTTACGGGCCAAATTGCGAAAACAAAATTTATTGGATGAGTGATCGCCAGTTTTATAGGAGTTGTCAAAAAAACGTTCCGGTGGAATTAAATATGCAACACAGAGGATAGACTTATGGTTGACGACATTCATTTCCCGAAAGGGCTGCCACCGGTGTCTGCTTCAGGGCAAATCCAGCGCGTTAATCGCAAAAAGCGCGATGATGAAAAACCACCTTTTGAAAAGTATTTAAATGCAGATGATAAAAAAGATAAAAAGAAACGCCGCAAGAAAAAAAAGTCCGACACCGTAGATGTTGCGGGTAAGGCCGAAAAGGGTCAAGCCCCAGGCTCCACCGAGTCCTCAAATTCAAACGATACCGCTGAAGCAGCAGACGATTTGGACCAGAAAATTATTGATGTGCACGTCTGATGACTGTCAGTCAAGTTGACACGACATAGGGAGTAAAAATGGCACCACACATACTTAACTTCTGGGAAATCGTCCTTGATGCGACGCAAATCTTTTTGTGTGGATTGATTATCCTGTTTTTGATTCTGAACCGGATTAAATTCAAGCAGCTTATTTTAAAAGCGCCGTCTGGAGAGCGATCGCAAAATTTTAATACTGAATTTGTCGTTGAGGCTGTTCGGCAGCAAACCGAGCTGGCCTTTAATCATATTGTGGAGACCATCGATAAGGAACGGCAAACCCTGGATGCTTATTTTAATCTGCGCGAAAAGCAGATTGCACCAAGTCTGCTAACGTCGCTACCGGCGATTCCGCGTGACCAGATTTCAAGCGCCGAAGCGGTCGAGCAGGACGCTGCCGACATTATTTACAGTGAAATTGAAAGTCTGGCTGACCAGGGGCTGACCCTGGCAGACATTTCAGAGCGGTTGAACGTTCCTCAGGGTGAAGTCGATCTGGTTTTAAAGCTCAAGCATCTGAGCGGTGGGTCCGCCAAAAAGAAAAGCCATTCTCCCGTCTAAACCCGCCTCGCGTGACCTTTATCTTTCGGGGTCATTCAACTGCTCCTGCTGCCTTTGATGTCATTCGGACGAATAAAGCCACAGCGGCAAAAAATACCGCATTCGGCACATTGAGCCCGGTTCGTATTAGCGTTCTCGATTTCCGTCACATCCCCAATTTCAGGAGGATTCGGACGGATGTCCTTAAAACTTGTAAGGCATTGATATTGTTTTTATTATAAACATGCTGGCCGGGTTGTAAATTCATTTCCGGGTTTTCATTCCCGGTGTCTGTAAAAGATCCGGTTGGTATGTGTCTTGCATTTGATTCCAGCGACCGGCGAGCCGACCGTGAATACCGCCGGCTGAATCTTTAAGTATAATGACCCTGCGGATTTTAATGGGGGTCATTCGGATAAGGAGTTTATCAATGAGTGGATCGATTTACATGTCTGCTAACGGTGCCCTGGCATACGAGAAGCGTTTGCAGCTGCTTTCCAACAATCTGGCCAATGTTAACTCCGTTGGCTTTAAAAAAGACGGGAGTCGTTTCCTGGCATTTGATCTCGCCGCATTGACAACCGGCAATAAACGACCCGTTAACTGGGACCGATCACAGGCTCCGGAGTACTGGATGGAATATAGCACCTATACAGATTTTTCCGCGGGTGAAATCAAAAAAACGGATAGTCCATTTGATCTGGCAATATCGGGTACGGGTTTTTTTTGTATCCAGACGCCCGAAGGCATACTGTATACACGCAGAGGGGATTTTACGGTTAATGCAGACGAGGTGCTGGTTACCCAGGAAGGGTTCCCGGTTTTAGGGCAAAGTGGAGAAATTCAGATAAAAGTCGCGAAACCCGACGATGATAAGCGCGAATTTTCAGTGTCCGAGGATGGCTATATAACCGTTGCTGGATCACAGGTTGATCGCCTGCGCATTATTGATTCTGACCAGTCCCATGCGCTTGAAAAAGCCGGACATAATTATTATCGCGCGTTGAAGCCGTATGCGTTACGGGATCTCGATGAAGATCTCAAGGTCAGTCAGGGGTTTCTCGAGCTTTCGAATGTCGATACGGTCCGAATGATGACCGAGATGATCGAGGTTCTGCGGGGCTATGAGTCGTATCAGAAAATGATGCGGTCCATCGATGACATGAACGCGAGGCTGATCAATGATGTTGGTAGGGCAGCTTAGGGCCATGTTATGGGTTATTTACTATTTTTTATCCGGTCAGAAAAATATTGCATTTGAGGGTGAGGCAATACATCGAATAACAATTAACGCTCAACAAATAACCATTCAATTGTAGGAGGCAAAATGATACGCAGTTTATGGACTGCAGCAACCGGCATGCAAGCGCAAGAGCTGAATATTGATGTCATTTCAAATAATCTGGCAAACGTCAATACCTCCGGCTTCAAAAAAAGCCGGGCTGAGTTTCAGGATTTATTGTACGAGAACATGCGCCCGGCAGGAGCGGCCTCTTCGGCGGATACGACGGTTCCGACCGGAATTCAACTGGGACATGGTACCCGCCCTTCAGCTGTGCAAAAAATGTTTGGTCAGGGTGATTTTCAGAATACCCAAAACGAACTCGACTGGGCCATTGAAGGGGATGGGTTTTTTCAAATCGAATTGCCCAACGGTGACACCGGTTATAGTCGCTCGGGGGAGTTCAAGCTGGATGCTGATGGTCGGATCGTCAATCCGGATGGATTTCCGTTGATTCCGGAAATGACGGTTCCCACCGACACCATTTCGATTTCGGTGGGCCTGGATGGAACCGTTTCCGTCATCCAGGCGGGAGACGCTACCCCGATCGAGATTGGTACCGTTCAGCTGGCACGCTTTGTTAATCCTGCCGGCTTGAGAAGTCTGGGGAAAAACCTGTATTCTTCGACCAATGCTTCCGGGGATGAAATTACCGGCACACCCGGCGAGAACGGCTTTGGTACTCTTGCCCAGGGTTTTTTAGAAATGTCCAATGTCAGTGTCGTGGATGAGATGGTCAATATGATTACCGCCCAGAGGGCTTATGAAACCAACAGCAAGGTCATTACCACAGCCGATGACATGCTGCAGCTGGCCAATAATCTGAAACGTTAACGGGAAAAAATGAACATGCCAAACGTAAAAACAAAATTGTCAAAGCTGCTCTGCAGCAGATTGCTTTTTATGTTGACGCTGGCGTCCATCTGTACGCTGGCGGCCGACCTATGGGCCGACCCATCGACGACCATCCGTATTAGAGACCGGGTTGAAATCGACGGGGCCGACGTTTTATTGGGTCAGATTGCCACCATTGAAGGGGGCGATGTCCGGTATATTCAGCACCTCAAAGACATTGTTATTGGCAAAGCGCCTTTGCCGGGAGATTCGCGCCAGTTTGACCGACAGCACATGCAAATGCGCCTGAAACAACATCAGATCGATTTGGCGAGGGTTGTTGTCGAAGCGCCGCCACATGTTGAAATTATCCGCAGTCACGTTGAAATTCAGAAACCGGAAATCGAAAAAATTGTCTCTGAATTTATCGTTCAACAGACACCCCGTAAAAACAGGACGGTGCGCATCAAAGAGATCCGGGTCCCGGATAGCGTGATCCTATCCAAAGGGCGCATTACCTATAAAGTGACCGCGCCGCGCAGTCGGCAGCTGATGGGCAGGTGCCCGATTGCTGTCCGTTTCAGTGTTAACGGACACACCCAAAAAAAGGTGTGGGCCACCGCCGTTATAGAGATTCTGGGGCCGGTGGTGGTGACGCGCAAACCCCTTGGCAGGCACAAACCCATTACAGAAGACGATATAGAGGTACAAACCCTGGATCTGGCCAATCTGCCGGCAAATGTGCTCAACGATCCTGATGCGGTGATCGGCAAACGGACCAAAAGAGCCATCGGCGCGCAAGCCCCTTTAAGGGCCGATAGCATCGAGCTGCCACCGTTGGTCAAGCGGGGGGATCTGGTGGTGATTATCGCGGAGTCAGAAAGTCTGAAGATTACAACCCTCGGCCAGGTAAAGAAAAAAGGGTGCCTGGGCGAGCGAATCCCGGTGGTCAATTTGGATTCAAAAAAGGTACTGCATGCTCGTGTGGTTGACGCAAACACGGTTAAGATCGATTATTAAAATGCTGCATTGCACAAGCGAAGGAAAATAAATGATGTCAAAACCAACCCAATATTTAATCGGATTCACGGTTTTTAGCCTTTTGCTTGCCAGTCTGGCGGGTTGTGCCGCTACTCGACAGACCTTACCGCCGGTGGCGGAAACCATGCCATTAAAACAAAAAATGCAGATTGAAGCGCAGCCTTTACCTAAGCCGGAATTCAACGGCTCACTTTACGCAGCGCGCAGCATGTTCAATGATTTTTTTATCGATACCAAAGCCCGCAAAGTCGGCGATATTGTCACGGTTAATATCTCAGAGTCTTCGCAGGCCACCAACTCGGCTGATACTCAAACCGGTCGGGCGTCAAACCTGACAGCCGGCATCGATACGCTTTTTGGTACGGAAGATTGGTATGAAAATAAGGTTTTGAAAGAAATTCCCAGCAGCCTGCCCAGGCCCAATCCATTTGGAAACCCATCGGTCCAAGGCAATATGTCCAGTGATTTCGACGGTTCCGGAAGCACATCGCGCAGCGGGGATCTCAACGCATTTATCACCTGCCGGGTGACCGAGTTGTTGCCAAACGGTAACCTGAAAATTGTCGGATCGCGTGAGATCCTGGTCAATCATGAAACCCAGATGATTATCTTATCCGGGATCATTCGGCCGCGTGACATCAACGATGACAATGTCATTTTGTCCACCTTCGTTTCCAATGCCAAGATTGCTTATAGCGGAAGCGGAATCGTCAATGACCGGCAGCGGCCCGGCTGGCTGGCCAACCTGCTGAATTCTGTCTGGCCTTTTTAAATGTATGCGGCAAGGAAAAATAAACCATGAAGAAACGTTCTCAAGCACTATCAGCCTCTAAATTAATCGGAATTGTTTTCTGGGTGCTGATATCCGTTATTGCTTTGATTCCGGATGCCTCGGCGGTTCGCATCAAGGATATTGCGGATATTAGAGGCGTGCGCCAAAATCAGATGGTGGGCTATGGCCTGGTGGTTGGATTGGAAGGCACCGGTGACAGCGATGACGCCCTGTTTACGACCCAATCATTGTCCAGCCTGCTGGAGAAAATGGGCGTGACCGTCCAGCCGAGCGACATTGATGATGTCGAAAATGTGGCGGCGGTTATGGTCACAGCGGATTTGCCGCCCTTTGCCAGTCTGGGCAGCCGCCTTGATGTGCTGGTAAGTTCCATCGGCGATGCGGAAAACCTACAGGGCGGTACGCTGCTGTTTACGCCGTTGCGAGCTGCCGATGGCAACGTATATGCGGTTGCCCAGGGACCGGTCAGCACGGGCGGGTTTGCGGTCAGCGGAAACTCCGGTGATCAGGTCCAAAAGAATTTTCCCACTGTGGGGCGTGTTGTCGGTGGCGCCCTGGTGGAAAAAGAACTGCATTCCAATTTTAATGAAAAAAACGTGCTAACCCTGGCGTTGAAAACGCCGGATTTTACCACTGCCAGCCGGGTTGCTCAGGCCATCAATCGCGCCTTCTACAATCAGCTGGCACGAACTGAGAATGCCGGCTCGATTCGGGTAACAGTGCCGGAAAACTACCGGGGCAATGCGGTCCAATTTGTGACCATGATTGAGAGTCTGGGCGTCACACCGGATATGGTATCCAAGGTGGTCGTCAACGAGCGTACCGGCACGGTCATCATGGGAGAAAATGTACGCATTGCAACCATCGCCATTGCCCATGGCAATTTGAGCATCCAGATAAATGAATCCCAGGATGTCTCGCAACCGCTGCCGTTTTCACCTGGCGGGCAGACCGTCGTCACGCCGGAATCGGAGATCGTGGTTCAAGAAGGCAAAAACCCCATCTTCCTGGTGGAATCAGGTGTCAGTATCGGAGAGGTTGTCAAGGCACTGAATGCGCTCGGCGTTTCTCCCAGGGACCTGATTGCGATCTTTCAGGCGCTTCGAGCCGCAGGCGCACTGCAGGCTGAATTGGAGATTATATAATGACCGATCCCATATCTATACCGAAACTGCCTGTTAACCTGTCGGACACCGTTGTCGATGCCCCGGCACGGCTGCAGCGTACGCTGAATGCCAGAAAAGGCACATCTAACGGTTCCGCAAACGATCCGGAGCTGGTTGCTGCCTGCCGCCAAATGGAATCGCTGTTCGTCTACCATTTATTCAAAGAAATGCGTGCCACTATTCACCAGGCGGGGTTTATCAGTGGTGGAAGGGCTGAAGAAATTTATACATCGATGATGGATGCGGAATTGGCCGCCAAGCTATCCAACAGAGGTGGGATCGGATTGGCGAAAATGCTCCTGCACCAGCTGGACAAGCCGGCGTTGGACGCTACGGCCAAAGCATCCGGTGAATCCGAATAAAATTATTTCTAAAGTTATTGGTAATTTAGTCGATAAATCGAACTATAGAACAATCTGTTTGGCGCCCAATCAAAACGATTGATCGCAACAGCGTAAGCGGTAGGAAAAATTGTCAAATGGAACACCTGTTGAATAAACTTATTGGATTATTAGCGCATGCGACGGAAATCTATCAATCGCTCTTGCGAGTAGTGCAAAATGAAAAGGATGCGGTTGTGGATTTGAATTTAAAGCAGCTGAACGAGGCCTGTAAAACCAAAGATAATCTCCTGTTAAAGCTGCGCATTCTGGAAGAACAGCGTCAGCAAGTGATGGATCGGGTGGCAGACGAACTGGGATGCTCATCCCGGGGGCTGACCTTAACCCAACTGTCACAGCAGGTTGATGAATCTTATGCCCGGCGGCTGCTGGATCGCTGTACCGATTTGCTAGCGCTGATTCAAACCCTGCAGGACGTCACGCAACAAAATAAATCCCTGATGTCGCATTCGATGCAGCTGATCCAGGGCTCGTGTAATTTACTCAATAACCTAATGGCGGCGAATCCGGTATATTACCGCAGCGGCAATGTGGACAACGGCGATCAAACCGGCAGACTATTGAGCGGTGACATCTAGGCAATGAAATGGGTCGTACCCATAGGCGATATGAAAATCGCACAAAATCCGGACCTGCTGGTTACCGATGCCTTGGGTAGTTGCCTGTGTCTGACGGTATATGATCCGGGTTCCGGTGTCGGCGGTCTACTGCGTGCCATGTTGCCTTTATCCCAAATAAATTTAAAAAAGACCGACATGAATCCGTTTATGTTTGTCGATACCGGGATTCCAGCCCTGTTTGAGCAGCTGGTTGCACAAGAAAATGTGACGCTCAAAGACAATTGGGTGGTTAAAGTGGCCGGGTGCGGCAATCCCATGGGCCCCAAAGAGGTATTTAAAATTGGTAATCGAAATTACCGGATACTCCGTGAAAGGCTTGCAAGTGAAAGGATTCGTTTGGCGGCCGAAGATATCGGCGGCACGGCCAGTCGCACGGTTTGCTTAGATCTTGCCAGCGGGCAGACCATCGTTCGCAGCAGCGGTGCAGAGAGGGTCTTATGAGTGAAGCAAAAATAAACAAAATTTTGTCCAGGGTACAATCATTTCCAACTATGCCTGGAGCGGGCGCCAAAATGCTTTTACTGCTCAAAGAGCCCGACACAGCTGTTGCTGAAATAGAGGAAATTTTGCGCTACGACCCGGGGCTGACTGCCAATGTTCTTAAATTGGCAAATTCAGCTTATTTCGGCATTCCGTCGAAAATCGGCTCTCTGAAACAGGCGGTCATTCTGCTGGGTCTAAAGAACCTCACCCAGCTTGTGGTCGCATCCTGTGTGAGTGCCATCATGGACAAATCGGTCCCCGGCTACAACCTATCACCGGGAGATTTATGGCGGCATTCGGTTGCCGTATCTATTGCCGCTGAGGCGCTGGTAAAAGATCATAAAAGGGTCGACGTCGAAGATGTGTTTACCGCTGGCCTGCTGCACGATGTCGGCAAGCTGGTTTTAGGGTATTTTGTAAATGAAGAACTTGAGGCCATACAGAGTATTGCTGCAAAGGGCGTTCCTTTTGTGGTGGCTGAAAATATGATACTGGGTACCGATCATGCTGAAATCGGGGCACACATACTGGCGCACTGGAATTTGCCCGCTGACATCATCAATGCTGTGCGGTGGCACCATGATCCCGATTCTCCAGATGCCTGCACCACTCAGATGGATGTGGTCTATCTGGCCAATGTGTTATGCCAGGCATCAGATACTAGCGGTCAAGCTGCAGGACATGCAGTTGAATTATCGCCGACCGTTATTGATCGTCTGGGAATTCGACTCGATCAATTTGAGAATATTTCAGAAAAAGTTGCTTACTGGGTGGATGAATTATCGAATGTCCTGGCTTTTAATTGAACAACTATCCGGTTGAGATCCAAATCGTTCACTATCGCAAATACATTTTCAAACAAGACTATCGAAAACATGGACGCGTCAATACTGAATAGACATTATTAAGGATATAATCAATGGAGGCCCAAAAAATCGCAGCGGCCGTTCAGTCGTTTCCTGGCATGCCCGGTACAGCCGTCAACTTGTTGGGGTTGCTGGATAATCCTGCCATGCGCGTATCTCAGATAGAAGAAATTTTACACCATGACCCCGGTCTGACCGCCAATTTACTCCGGCTCGCCAATTCGGCTTACTTTGGAATTCCGTCTAAAATCGGTTCGATCAGACAGGCCGTGATATTGCTGGGGCTTAAACGCTTGATTCAAATGGTCATCGCCACCTGCGTCAGCGCCATCATGGACAAACCGGTTCAGGGCTATGATCTGCCACCGGGTGAGCTGTGGCGCCATTCGATTGCCGTTTCGGTCGCGGCGGAGGGTCTGGTTAAAGAGTTAAAAGTTCAAGCAGCCGAGGAAATATTTACCGCAGCCCTTTTACACGATGTCGGTAAGCTGGTCATGGGAGAGTTTGTCAAAGATGACTATAAACAAATTGAAACCGCTGTATCCGAAGGCATAAGTTTTGAGATGGCGGAAACAATGGCGTTGGGTACCAACCATGCCGATGTCGGCGCCCAAATATTATCGCGGTGGATACTGCCCTCGGAAATCATCAGCGCAGTCCAATGGCACCATGAACCCGAGGCGGCCGATCAAGCCAGCACCATGTTAGATATCGTGCATGTGGCCAATTTTATTAGTATCATGATCGGCATCGGCCTTGGCCGGGATGGTCTGCAACACGAACCGAGTGTTGAGGTAAGCGAGCGTCTCGAGCTCAAATCCTGTCATTTGGAGAAGGTGGCCAGCCAGACCATGCAATGGGTCGCAGAGTTCCCCGATCTTCTGGGTCCCAATTAGAAGCGATTTTATAGGGGTTGTCAAAAAAAACGTTGCGGTATTCAAACGGTTTTTTCTACAACCCCTTACGCCGCACTTTCGTATTCCGAAACATTATTATGGAAAACGGTATAACAGCCGATATTTAGAAACTAGAAACAAAGGGAAAAAAGGAAAACACGATGTCAGATATTAATGGGATTTTGAGTCTTGCAGGTCAGGCTCTCATGATCCAGCAGAAGGCCATTAATGTCACCAGTCACAATATCGCCAATGTCAATACCCCCGGATATTCCCGCCAGCGCTTGCAGATGTCGACCAATACACCGTTGAATACATCCTTTGGTCTGATGGGCAATGGGGTCAGCGCCGACAGCATCGAACGATTATACGATCGGTTTTTAGGTGCTCAGATTAACAATGAAAATCAGAGCCTGGGCCGCTGGGATGCGCAGAGAGGTGCGGTTGAAATGGTCGAGACGATTTTCGACGAAGGCGACGGGTACGGGCTGAGTCAGGCAATGAGCAATTTCTGGGATGCCTGGCAGTCGCTGACGAACAATCCCTCAGGTCCAACTGAACGACAACTCCTGGTCACGGCCAGTCAGGCTTTAGCCAACAGCTTTTACCAACTGGACTCGGATCTAACGCAATCCCGGCAAGATTTGGACATTGCCGTCCAGGGAACGGTGGCAGAGATCAACCGCTTAGCTGATCAGCTGGTTGATCTGAACCAGAAAATCATTTCTGCTGAATCCGGCGCCTCAACCGCTAATGACTATAACGATCAACGCGAGCAGGTGCTCAAAAAGCTTTCAGAATTGATTGATGTCAATACCTTTGAAGACGCAAACGGTGCAACGCATGTGCTGCTGGCCAATGGACGGCCGCTGGTGGGTGCCGGTCAGTCCTGGCAACTGTCCACCCAGATCAATCCATCTGGACTGCAAGATGTTGTCTGGGTCGATGGAAGCGGCGCCGCAACCGTTATTAGCGGCGATATTAGCGGTGGTAAGCTCAAAGGCTATTTAGAGGTCCGCGATGTGATTATCAGCGATGACATGAATCGTCTGGATGCCCTGGCCCAGGCTTTGATCGCAGATATCAATACGCTGCATCAAAGCGGTTTTGCCCTGGACGGATCAGCCGGTGAAGTATTTTTTAATGGCAGCGGCGCGGGCAATATGGAATTAAACACCAATATTGCCGGCAACCCGGATCTGATTGCTGCGGCAGCCGAGGCACTGACGGTTCCCGGTGACAATCGCCAAGCAATTGAAATCGCCAATTTACAATACCAGCTGAGCATGAGCGGCAATACATCGACCTACAATGATTATTACAGCGCACTGATTAGAGACACCGGCAATGAGGTCCTAAAATGCGACGCCTATTATCACCACCAAGCGGATATGATGGTGCAGCTGGAAAATCGTCGGGAATCAATTTCCGGGGTTTCACTGGATGAGGAAATGATCAACTTAATCAAATTTCAAAATGCCTATACGGCCGCTGCCAAAATGATCAGTGCGGCCGATGAAATGATGCAAACAATATTACAGATGGTATAAGCAGCGCCGGCTTATACCGCTTTTCATAATAATATTCCGAGTCACCGACCACCCGCAGAGCGGGTGGCTCGGATTTTTCCGCCATCAGCGAAAAACCAAAGGCACGGTAGTGCCTTAATCGGTGCGGGTGTAAGCGTGTGTAAAACACCCGGTTTGAAAACACCCCCGGTCCGGATACCCGTCAGGGCATCCTGCTGCGGCAGACGAGCTTAATCCCACAAGGAGGGGATGATCATGCGAGTAACCCATAATGCCATGACCGAGTCGCTGGTGCGCTATCTGACTGCGCAGAATGAAGCACTCTACGATCGGCAAACCATCATCGCATCTCAAAAGCGAATCAATAAAGCATCTGATGATCCCATTGGCATGGGTAAGGTCCTGGATTATCGGCAAACCCTGGCCTCGATTGATCAGTACCAAACCAATATCCAGAGCGGAATGACACGACTGGATGTTACCGAAACCCATTTAGCACTGGTTGATGATTTATTGCAGGTTATGCGATCAATTGGTCAAACGGCGGCTGATTCGACAAGCGAGAGCCGTCAATGGGCGGCTGAAGAAGTCAAAATGCTTTATGATCAAATTTTAGAATTGGCTAATTCAAAATTAAATAACAATTATATTTTTTCCGGATATCAGACTAAAACGGCACCTTTTTCCCGTGATGACACACTTGCAACAACATTTGACCAGTACACGGTATCTTATAACGGCGATGCCGGAGATGTGCAATTTATCGTTGCGAATAACACCGAGGTCACGATCGATGCCGACGGTCGACCTCTGTTTCACAATGCCGCCGCCGGCGGTGTTAACATTTTCGATACCATCAGAGATTTAATCGTGGGGCTGGAAAATGATGATACGGACGCAATTTCCGCTCAGAGCAATTTGATTGGTCAAGCCCGAACCCAGATTAACAATATTCGAGCGGCCAATCCGACGATTTATTATCAGTTAGAGGTTACCGAAAAACATTGGCAGAATTACACGCCCAAAATACAGGATTTGTTGGCCCAGGAAGAAGATGCCGATATCACCAAGGCAGTTGTGGAGCTCCAAAGCATAGAGCTGGCCTATCAAACCACACTGGCCACCGCAGCCCGAATCATTCAACCGGGACTTATTCAATTTCTCAAATAAACTATGAAAAAAGCATTCATCACATTTAGTTGTTTCGTCTTACTCTTTTTTATTTACACCCAGTCGATCAGCGGTCTGAATAGCGATAGTATCGTGCGCTTAAAAAAAGCCGGTGTCAGTGATCCCACCATTCAACTGATGGTCAGGGAAAAAGTCGTTGAAACCGCAGCTTTTAGTGTTCAGGAAATTATTGACATGAAAAAGGCGGGGCTCAGCGAAAAAACCATCCGGATGGTCATTCAGGAAGGTTCTTTTCTCAAAGACACGGCCCCTATTATTTACGGAAAAGATGTCCGATCGATTGAGTTTACCACTGCTGATGACATCATCGCACTCAAAAATGCCGGCGTCAGCAATGAGGTCCTTCAAGCAATCATCACCGTTGTTGGTGAAAGCTCGGATACCGAGCGACGGGACGCTTACAGACTGCTAGAAGATATGGAAATTCGAGTCGATTTACGGGACGGGGATTGAGGGTGCCTGTTGCTTGTCACAAGTGCCTTTTCTATTACGTCACCTGGATTCCGAGTTTTCCGCACGGCTGCCGCGGGATGGGGTTTAAAAGCCGGCACTATCCGATCAATGAAGTCCGCCAGGTTATGAACGGTAAAGATTGTCTGCTATTTAGCGCTAAGAAAAAAAAGAAGGATCGATCGATAAAGAAAATCCAACATTAGCTTTTATTCCTGGCCGCTCCTTCCGGCCGTATTCCCAAATCAACCCAATCAGGATTCTTGGCCAACCTTTTCTATGGTAGTAGCGCGTGCGCGCAAATGGGCCCGCAAGTCATTGGTGACCAGATCGGCTGCCTGTTTCAGCAAAGATGGGAAAATTTGCGGATACCCGCTTGATCGTAATTGGGTTTGAATTTGTTCGCGGTAATGTCTTTTGCCCTCTTCAACAGTGGCCCGCAGCATATGATAGAGGTCCATCGGTGCGATATCTTTGGGCAGGGAAAACTGGCCGACAATGGTGGTGGCCTGGCGGGCGATATGTTGCAAATAGTTATCGTTAATTAAGGGCACAACGGTATCGCGGCAGTCATGAAATCGTACGGCGTCGCAAATTTCCTGCGGCACATTAAAACGTTGTAACACAATGGCGCCGATTTCGGCGTGGCTCATCCCCAGAATCATTTTCTCAGCTTCACAGGACGGTAGGTCCTGTGATTTTTTTAAGGCCACAATTTGCTCATGTTCGGCTTTAAAATAGACTGCAATGACGAATTTACCGATATTTTGAAGCGTTGCCACCGTGAAGAGATCATCTAACTGGTTGAAATTCAGAATTTCACCCAGCACTTTGGCAACCGCTGCACAGACCTTGGCCTGTTTGAGGAATTTATCAAAATTAAATTGTTTGAGACGTCGGGTAAAATGATCCATTAATATGGACGTGACCAAAATATCTTTCATTTTCCCGTAACCGAGCAACTGGACTGCATAGTTGATCGATCGGACCTCCCGACCGCCGTAATAGGCTGAGTTCGCTATGTTTAAAAATCGGGCCGCCAGGCTCGGCGATAACTTTTCAACGATCTGATCAAAATTGCTGGCCGGATTGTTGAGCAGGGTGATTATGTGGACCACCTCCGTATTGACCAGCGGTAGTTTTTTGATTTTGTTTTCGATTCTTTCGATTGTTTCCTCAGTTGTCATTCAATATCTACTCCTCGCAAGGTTACCTGGGGCGGCAGTGTTGACGGGGCAACAAGTTATTTGCGCACCACCGTCAGAAGCCGTGATACAACCCACAACGCTTCATAACCGCTAAAGATCTGTTCAATATCATTAAACACAACAGCAATAGGCATGCCAAATACTTTGATTATGGCAGCTGTTGACTGCTGCGTCCGTGAAAATCCGTAAAACCGGTCTAGGTCACTGTTTAACGTGTTATATTTAGCCCGACATATGCGAAACCTCTTGATACGCTTATAATTCCTGACAACGCCTTGACATATCTTGCCAAAATCTTGTCGACCCAAGAAAAAACCCTGTTAGGGGGGGGTACCTAACAGGGTTCGTCGGAGGTGGGAATGAAGGAAAGGAGGAAACTTCATTCCAATTTGCCATATATCTATGCAACTACTGTGCCATTTGAATATAAGTAAAGATCGGTTTTTGGGCCAAATTTAAACGGGGCGGATCTAAATACTATTATTAAATATTTTCAGATATTTAATCAAAAATACGGTATAGTCACGCGCTTTATCTCGATTTTCATATTTTTGATCTGTTTTGGCAAACTGCACAATTTGGGGTCAATTATCTGGCAACTAGGCAAAATATTTGCACCCGTAGAATTTTTTCACCAGATCGTGGTCATAGGGTTATTTAGCGATATGTATTTGAATTATTTATAGTTATCACAAAATGGGGTAAAGTTTAATTTCTCGGACCTGCTGAATAAGCGTCCAAATTTTTGTCAATTTCATCATAATCGGCAATATATTGCCCATTTGCAAAATGCGAACAAAAATTTTGCATTTTGCGAATAAAACGATCACTTTTTTTAGGGATCAAGTTTTTGGCCAATATGTCGATACCATTATAGATTCTTATATTCAAGGAGTTGGATGACGGAATGGAAGAATTCCACAAAACTATATCGGTTACCCAGGCGGCAGCCCTTTGCGCGGTCGGACGCACTACTGTTGGGTACTGGATTCGCTCCAAAAAGCTCGCGGCCAGGCGCCGCGGGAAAATATATGAAATACCGATTCAGAATTTGCTCTATTTTTTAAAAGCCAACGGCCAAAAAATACCCGCGCAGCTTGAGAAAGAGGAATTAAACGCGCCGGTTTTTCGAACTTATCAGAATTGCTGGTGCTACTATCAAGACCATTCTCACGGTTTAAATTGTCAGCAATGTATCGTCTTTAAGAATAAACTACCGGTGTGCTTCAGCGCCCGCAACGATGGCAAGCTCAATTGTTTGGTGGATTGCGAAAGCTGCAGCTATTATCGAGAGGCCTTTTATCCGCGGCTGCAGTTTATTCATCAATTTAACATACCGGCGGCGATCGTCAAAGATCTTTATTTTTGGGCGGGAAACCCGGCTATGGCAAATCTTTGTGAAGTTCATGCAAAAAATCTGGTGGGGATAGGCATTGAAAAAATTATCCATCCCCGATCCCTGGAGCAGGTCATTTCGTGTGTTAAGCGTAATGCGCTCGGAGATCAGGAGATCCAATCCGAGTGTCGAATCTATATTAAAAACCATCAGGCGGGCGGGTTGAAAATAAGATGTTCTGTTTTTTTGTTGAAAGAACCACAGGGTGCCTTTCTGATAATGGCAGCACGTGAACTGAATGAACGCCCTGTCACCTGGACAAATCCTTTTAACAGGCATTGCGCCGAGTTGGTCCGGATTTAGCAATGTGCCTGGGGGCAAATTATACCGCATATAAGGGCTGATCTGCAAAACGAATAGCAACATATTTTGCAATATATATAATAATTACATCAATATACAGAAAAATAGAGCTGAAATACCACCTTGCATGATTTTTGCAATAGAATTATTCGAATCCGAATCATCCGACCGTTTCGCCCATGGGCGCGGGTCGATTGGAAACCATACAAACACCCAGAAACAAGGATCTAAACCATGAAAATTGACGGCAACAACGAAATCGTGCACATCGCAACCACAGATAAAATGACCCCAAAAGAAGCGACCTCGGATGCCGAATTTAAAAATATCCTCAAAGCTTCTGTTGAACGCTCAATGGAGCATCCGCTAAAAATTCAAAGCCCGCCCCAGCCGAATGCGGTTGCGGCGATTCGCTTTACGCCGCTGTCGCCTGCAACGAGAGATACCACAATCGAACGTGTCGATAATCTGTTAAATTTACTCGATCATTATCGAAATCAGCTTGCAGACCCAAGGGTTACATTAAGAAGCATTGAACCGATTGTGAGCACAATCGCAAAAGAAAAAGAGCAGCTGTCAGCGGTGCTGGATACCCTGCCCAACGATGACGGTCTCAAAGATATTGTCCATCGCACCCTCATTACGGCATCCCTGGAGGTCATGAAATATAACAGGGGAGATTACATCCCCGCCTAAAAGCGCGCCCTTGAAGATGCGTGAATTTGCCAGCGATCAAACGTCCTATCTAAATCAAATCGAGGCCTATGTTGCCCGTTTGCCGAGTCTCTCGACAACAGCAACAAAGGTCCTGCAAACCTGCAACAACCCAAAATCTTCGCCCAATGATCTCAACCGGTTGATCGCCCTGGATCCGGTGCTTGCCGGTCAGGTTCTGCGTTTGATCAATTCTGCCTATTATTCCCTTAACCATCCGGTTTCTTCGCTAACCCGTGCCATTATAATGCTGGGGGTAAACACGGTTAAGAATCTGGTACTGAGTTTTGCCATCCTGGAACAGTTGCGCACCCTGAATACCTTTCAGACCTTTTCCAGCACAACATTTTGGGCGCATTCCGTCTGTGTCGGCGTGATCGCCAAATGTATTGCCGAGGTCAAGGGTGCGCCCCTTGCCGATCAGGAAGACTATTTTGTCGGCGGGTTGATGCACGATCTGGGCAAAATTCCGCTCAACCACCGGTTTGCCGATGAATACGACCAGGCTCTGGCGCTGGCCAGCCAACGCCGATGGTCACCGGTCCACGCTGAAAGGGCCATCTTTGGGATCGATCATTGCACGGTCGGTGGTCTGGTTGCCCAAAAATGGCGATTGAGCCCGGCATTCGTTGATGTTCTCGCCAATCACCATCGACCGGATGAATCCCGGGCCGCCAGCCAACAACTGGTGTTTATTGTGGCATTGGCAGACCTATACGCCCAGCTGCTGGACAGCGGTACCCACGAAGACACCCTGACCGATAACGAATTTGGGGCGGCTGTGTTGGCGCGGGTCGGTATGGATTGGTCTGCGCTGGATCAAATGCGTGATACCGTTTTTGCTGAAATCGACAAGGCAAAAATATTTTTGGAAATTTCTCAAAGAGGAAGCCGATCATGATCGTAAAATTTTGGGGCGTGCGAGGGTCGATTCCAACCCCGGGATCCGACACTGCAAGATATGGCGGCAACACTGTATGCGTGGAGTTAACCTTTACGGATATTCAAAGGCGGATCGTCATTGATGCCGGCTCCGGTCTGCGCTTGCTGGGCAATGATCTACTGGTCGAAAAAACCGCTTGTGGATCGCTCGAAGCCGACGTTTTTTTAACCCACACCCACCTGGATCATATTATCGGACTACCTTTCTTCGCGCCCATATTTCAACCTGAAACCTGTCTAAAGATTTACGGCCCGGTCACCTGTGAAGACGAATCTCTGGAAACGGTTATTGGTGGGCAGTTGTCCTACCGTTATTTCCCCGTTCGCCAGCAAGAGCTGGCTGCTCACATCGATTATATCAATTTGGCGGAAGGCTGTTTTGATCTGGGAAATGATATTCGCTTGACGACCAAATATCTCAACCATCCGCTTTTATGTTTGGGGCTGCGGTTTGAATATAACGGCAAAGTGTGCTGCACCGCCTATGACACCGAACCGTTTCAGAACCTTTTTGTTACCGATTCTCGCGACCCTGCCTTTGACGCCATAATGGCCCATCAAGGAGAGGCGGCTGCCAGAGAAGAAAATCGCCGCGTGGCAGATTTTTTTGCAGATGCGGACCTGCTCATTCATGATGCCCAGTATACCCAGCACGAATATGACGCTTCCAGAAAGGGGTGGGGGCATTCACCGATGGAGTATGCAATTAAAGCGGCCATGCAATCCGAAGTTAAGCGTTTGGCCCTGTTTCACCATGACCCGATGCGTACCGATGCACAATTGGATGAACTGACAAAAATGTTGTGTGATGGCAGACATATGGAGGGCACCGCAGTCTTCTTTGCCCGAGAGGGAATGCAGGTGGAGATATAGGATAACTTTTAGGAGTTTTTAAATTTTTACCTTAAGCGCCGGGGCGGGTTTGAGGCACTTTTCAGCGGTCTAACGGTAATCGATGGCGTAAATACTGTCTTTGCAATTCATAAATCAGGTCTGTTAGCCGCTGTTGTTCACTGGTGCTGATCTTACAGAACTCAAGGCCCACCTCATAGCGCCTTGTTTTCGAATTCTGCTCGATGCGCTTTACCTGTACGGCCTCAATTTGGATAGGCCGTTGCATGATTTCCGCTGGAAAAACCAATGCGACATCCATCAGCATCTGGGTAATTGCAAAAGGCGAACTTTCAGGAATGTCGGCGTTGGTTTGGACCAAAGCGGCCAGAGAGCCGCCGATACTGATATTCATCACTTCCAGTTCAAGTCGATTCGCATCCTTTGAAAAACAAAGCCGCGTGCCCGCCGGTGCATCGAGCCTAAAAAGTTCTCTGCGCTGTTTGCGCTCTATTACCTTCGGCAATTTTAGATAGATCCGGTTGCCGGCGATTTGTCCGCCAAAGGTTGCAAACGCATATTTGATGTGATCTGTTCCGCTAAATTCAAAGTCAATTTGCCAGGCGACCATATCGGCAGCGGCTTCTTCAAATCCCTCGGGAATATCCATAACAAAGTGGGGTGTTTTTTTACGGTTGGCCAGGCCGGTAATCCGGGTCAGATTTGCATAATCGGTATCAAAGAGGGTCAGTTTGAGGAGGGTTTTGTGCTGGATTAAATCGTCAAATAGTTTGGTGATGGCAATGCCTGTAATTTTTTCAAATTTGGCCATGGCTTTTGTCGCATTTGAAGTTATAACCTTGCGACACTGTCCGCATAGGATGAATCCTGTAACAATTTTTTGGCAAAGTCCAGGTATTTTCCGGTAATGGCTCTCACCGCCAGCTGCAACGCATAGGGTTTAATCGGTTTTTCCAGCAGATAATTTACTCTTGAAGCCAAACACATATTAACAACATCGTCGCTTGCATTTCCGCTGATGATAATCGCATCCTGATGGGCTGTTGGATACTTTTCTTCGATGGCATCTAAAAAATAGAATCCACTCAAACCGCCAAGAAATACATCGATGATAAAAATAGCGACACCGACCTCGCGCTGCAGACAATAATCGATTGCTTCATCGGCATTTGTAAATGCGATTACGTTACCCCAGCTGTAGAAGCTTTCGACCAGCTCGCTGATGACATCGCAAATGCCTTTGTCATCATCGATGATAATGACGTCTAAACCATCCGACATGTTTTTTCCTCCCATAGATCCCTAAATTTCACAAAGCTTCACCCGGCGACACCGGTATGCGATGAATGCCTTGCCCTTGTAGGGCACTAAAATTCACCATCACCCCGCCGTTCCAGATTGAATTTTTCAATTTTTCGATATACAGTTGAGACGTTTACACCCAGTATTTTGGCTGCTTTGGGGCGGTTGCCAGCCGTAATTCTCAAAACTTTTTTAATGTGACGCTTTTCAAGCTCCTCAAGCGTTAGCAATTCCACATTTTTGCGACGCTCAGGACCTTCATAGGGCAGCAAATTTATCGTCGCTGACAGGGTTAGGGTATTTGATTTTTCCAGCAATACGGCCGCTGCAATGATATTTTCCAGTTCGCGCACGTTTCCCGGATAAGAATACTGCATCAAGCGCTGTTCTAGATCCGGTGACAGTGAACTGATATTTTTACTGTTTGCGCGGGCATGGGTTTTGAGGAAATGCAGGGCGATGGGAAGAATATCTTGTTTTCGTTCCCTGAGCGGTGGCACCTTTATATTGTACATGTTGATACGGTAATAAAGGTCGGCCCGAAACACCCCCTTAAGGATTTCTTCGTTTATATCTTTGTTGGTTGCAGCGATGATGCGAACATCTACATTGCGGATTTCGGTGCTGCCCAGACGATAAAGCTCATGTTCCTCGATGACCCGCAGCAGTTTGCCCTGTAGCGAGGGATCCAATTCGGTGATTTCATCTAAAAATAGGGTCCCGCCGTTGGCCGCCTCGAAAAATCCCATTTTGTCATTACCGGCGTCAGTGTAAGCTCCCTTGGCATGCCCAAAAAATTCATCTTCAAAAATCGTTTTGCTAAAAGAAGCCATGTTAACAGCATAAAATGGCGCATCCGAGCGATTGCTCAATTTATGAATGACACGGGCCAGCATTTCTTTGCCGGTGCCGGATTCGCCGTTGATCACAACGCTATAATCCGTGCCGGCAACTGCTTCCACCTGATGAAATACTAACGCCATGGCTTCATCTTCGGCCACCATACCTGTAAATGCTGACGGCTTTTTCAGATTGGAAAATACTTTCTTGCTGCCAAACTGCGCCAGCTCATGCTGCACGCTAACCTTTTCAAGTGTACGGTTGACCAACGCAACCAGCTTATCACTGTTAAGCGGTTTGACCAGATAGTCCGAAGCGCCTAAACTCATGGCCTGCACGGCGGATGCAACATCATCTATGGCACTAACAATCACACAGGCGACCTCAGGAGATTCTGCTTTAATCGTTTGAAGGACCTCCATTCCGGTCAATTGGGGCATCATCAGATCCAATAAAATCAATTGAAAGTCATATTCGCGAACCAGATCCATCACCCGCTGGCTGTCGGAAACCAAAGCGGGCTCCGGCAAACCCGAGCTAACCAGGGTCGCTTTAATGCTTAACAACAGACCCTCATCATCATCTACGACCAGGACCGGACTGTGTTTATGCGGTATTGATTCCATCAATTGCTTAAAACATTAGTGTCTTTAGCTGCTCGCGTGCTAGCGCGGGCATGCGAGAGTTGAATGGTTCGGACATTCGGGTGTGCGCGATCATGAGCTTTAACTGAAATGCACGCATCGGAGAAATGAAAACAAAACTAGGCACTTCCGATAACATTTATGTTAGATTGAAATGCAAAAACAGTCAATGTTTTTCTCTTTAAGAGAAGTGTAAATAATTAATATTACATTATTTTTTGATTATTTGCAAAATGCGTCAAACACCGGGAGGGTATCTGTTAGCAGTTATCGGTTGCGACGAATCGATCCTTCAATGTGCATCACTTCCTTTTTAATAAGATCGAATTCACCCAGGTATTGGCTAAGTTACCAAATAACCAATAACGAATAACTATTAACGGCGCTTAGCTTGCGGCGAAGATGCGGTCAATGGTATTTTTGAGGCTGTGCTGCCACTGTTCAGGATGGATTCCAAATTCGTTCTTTAAACGGGTGCAATCCAGAACAGAATAGGGCGGCCGTTGCGTCGGAGTTGGCCATTCAGCAGTTGTAATGGCTTCCACTTGCCGGGTCTTAAGGGCGGTATACGGCGCTGCCAGCTCGATAATCTTTTCTGCCAAACCGTGCCAGGACGTGATTCCTGCGCCACAATAATGATAGGTTCCCCACTCAAATTTTTTATGAGCCCCGATTTTCTGGGCGATGATCAGGACCGTTTTTGCAAGGCTTGCAGCGCTGGTCGGCGAACCCAATTGATCGGCCACAACCCTCAGGGCTGTTTTCTCGGCCGCCAGCTTGAGAATGGTCTTAACGAAATTTTGGCGGTAAACACCATAGAGCCAGGATGTGCGCACAATTATGTGATTTGGCAAGAAGGATCGAACGGCTGCTTCACCCTGTGCTTTGCTCTGACCGTATACCCCCAGCGGAGCGATCGGATCGCTTTCTTGATAGGGTCGGCCTTTGGTGCCATCAAATACATAATCGGTGGAAATGTGAATAAGCGCCAGGCGGTTAGCGGCGCAATAGCGGGCCAGATAGGTCGGCCCGTCTGTGTTAACCGCATATGTCAGATCAGGTTCATCTTCTGCCCGGTCGACATGGGTATAAGCGGCGGCATTGATCACCAGAGATGGTGAAATGCGTGCAAAAACCTGCTGTATGTCATTTTCATCTGTAATATCGAGTTGTTGACGGTTAAGATGGTGAACTTCAAAATCGACGGTCCGACTCAGACGAACCAATTCGCGGCCGAGCTGTCCATTTGCGCCGGTGATCAATACTTTCATGGTGCCTTTAGCGGATGGTAGAGTTTTTCAGGAGGGATGTCGCTGATCACCGGTAAACCGGCGTCCTTTTCAGAAACAATGGGATGGGCGATTGGCCAATCAATTGCAATGGCTGGATCAGACCACAAGAAGCCGCCTTCATCATCCGGGTCATAAAAATCGGAACACTTATAAAAAACACGGGCGCTATCACTCAGCACGCAGAATCCGTGAGCGAATCCTTCAGGGATGAACACCTGCCGTTTATTGTATTCCGAGAGATGGACACTCACCCAGCGGCCGAAGGTGGGAGATGCGCGACGAATGTCTACCGCCACATCAAAAATTTCTCCGGAAATGACCTGGATCAGTTTCGCTTGCGGATGGGTCACCTGAAAATGCAGTCCTCTGAGGGTGTTTTTAACCGAGTAGGATAGATTATCCTGCACAAAGACATCGGGCAGCCCCGCTGAGCTGAAGCGACCGACGTGGTAGGTTTCCAGAAAAAATCCGCGGTTATCCTGAAAAACCTGAGGTTCAATAATTTGCACATCTTCAATACCCGTTGCAATCACTTGCATGCCAACTCCGCTGGCCTCAAAACCGGTTCGCTAAAATATGTTTAGAAGCCATTTCAAAAGCCGCAAATCGGCTGAAACGGGGTTTTGAAATGGCTTAAAGAGAGTTATCGTTTTATTCTACGCCATTTTTGGCGGGCGTGCAACGCCCGTTATGCATATATAGTGGCGCTGCCTGTTTTAGAAACCATGGCTTTTATCAATTTTTGACAGCATATCAAGGATTTGCCGATAGGTTTTCATATCGTTAAGCCATTCCGGGGGTATGGCTTGCATGCCTAGATGGGCGCCCAGAACCAGTCCCACCAGCAAGCCTCGACCGGCAGAATCACCGCCTGCCATAACATTTTCGACCAGTGCGGTCTTTAGATCATTTTCATATTTAGCGATCAGATGGACGACGCCGGGAAAAGCGGCCGGGATCTCACACATCTGGCCAAAATCCAAAATGGCCTGGCGGCTGTTCTGACCGGTGCTTGCCAGCCCCATTTGGATCCACTCTTTAAAGGGATCCGAATGAAATGCATCTTTTCTGGTCTGCTCAATGGCCGCTACCGGGGCGGCACCCGCTAAAATCTGATGCGTGATGGTTGCAAAAAACGCTGCGCTATCAATAACATGTGAATTAGGGTGGGTAAAAGCAGTTTGGGCTCTGGCGCCGGCGATCAGGGCCTGTGGGTCATTTCGATAAATATAAACCAGCGGCGCAATCCGGGATGCTCCGGCGAGATCGTCGGAAGCGGATCCCGATTCCGCGGGCGATTTTCCGGCCGCCAGGTTTTCAAGGGTTTTTTGGGTTGCACCGTCAACGTATCCATCATAGGTGTTAAACAATTCCTGCCAGCGTTTTGAAAAATCGGATAAATTAAACCCTTCACATTCAGTGACGGATTCCAGTAAAACCAGGGTTTGGTCGCCGTAGTGGGTAAATTCTCCGCGGTCCTTGGTGGGATGATAAGTTGGACGCTCCGGTTTTAAGAAACGCTCAACCCGGCCAAACTTTTTATCAATCACCCGGGTGTTGTAAATCCAATGAACGCCCAGGGCTAAAGAATCGGCTGCCAAAGATGCCAGAACCATTGCGCTTGCATTTTTATGCATGGGTATCATCCTCCAATCCGGACAGATCTTTAAATTTCGGGGTTGAACACGGCCGTCAGGCTGCGAGCGGTGACCGTGACATTCGAGAATGGCGGCGGTGTTAAGGCAATTTGTATTTATCGGCGAGTTTCTGCAATTCAGCCAAATATTGCTTCTGGTAAGTCAGACCGATTTGGGTCTGGAAATCATTCAGTAAAAATTCAATGTGGGGCCGGATATCTATGCCGGCTGAATTGAATTTCTCGTCATTTACCTTATCGAGTATAAGGATTGAATAGTATGTTGTTAATATTCTGATTTTTGAATCTCTTCGCAATAGATAACTCTTGCCTGCCAGGGTGTTCAGAAAAAATCCGGAATATGCATACAGTGTTTTCAGCGTCGGCTGGCCGGTTATGACTCTGTCTCCGGTTTCAAATGTGGCCCAGCGGTAAAATGTCTGCATGGCCGATTCGAGAATTTCGCCCTCATTCTGTAATACATCCCTGACGAGATTCACCCGTTTTTTGCCCAGAATGCGAAAAAAATGGGCCATATTGCGATACAGGTTGTAGAGCGAGGCGGTCTCATCGGTGATGTTGGGCAAATTTGCGGACATTTTTTTCAGAATCAGCTGGAACTGCTCATAGGTTCCGCCTTTTAACGCATATGCCTGAACATAGTCTTGTTGGTCGAGGTAGGTGAAAAAGGCTTTAATCTGCTGTTCGATGTCTTCGAAGTCAAGAGGTTCTTCTTCTTTGACAACCGCTGACTCAGACCCAAAAACTTCTTTGAGCTTTCCCTCTGTAATGGTTTCCCCCTTTATGGAGGCCATTTCTTCTTCAAGCCCTGTGACTTTTTCCATCAGCTCTTTGGTTCTTTTTTCCCATGCCACCCGTTCCTGCCGTTTGGCGGTTTCAAGGCTTTCCTTGTGCCAGCTGCTGAACAGAATATAACCGAAATAAGCGGCGATACCGACAATGGCAACAATGAGTCCCACTTTGATGGCTTTGTCCATTTTGAATTCAACCCTTTTGTGTTTATAAAAATCTTTCCAAGACAGCTGGTGCCCCCGGCAGGGATCGAACCTGCGGCACATGGATTAGGAATCCATCGCTCTATCCACTGAGCTACGGGGGCTGCTGAATGTCCGAAATATTAAAATATGATATTCGCATAGCAAATCAACATCGAGATTACAAGAACCTTATGTGCGCTAGACTCCCAAACGGATGAATTGCAAATGCGTATGCTGCTGATTCGGAATCCTGCGATATCCGAAAATAGCGCGGCGGGCACTGTGGCTGTTGTGCACCAATCGATCCATTGTTTATATCCAAAGGTTGTTGCTAATTACAGGGTCTCTATGATATAAGCCTTAATCATTTTAACTGCTTACAAAACGGATGCAGGTCGCCAAGGCGATCATAATTTCAACTCATAAACTAGAGGGTATTTCATGCACTTTCGAAAACGCGTTCTGGTGACTGGCGGAGCTGGGTTTCTGGGCTCATTTCTGTGCGAACGCCTTTTGAGCGAAAATTGCGACGTGGTCTGTGTGGACAATTTTTATACCGGCACCAAACGCAATATTGTTCATCTTCTGGAAAATCCCTACTTTGAGCTGGTCCGGCATGACATCACGTTTCCGCTCTATCTGGAAGTCGATGAAATTTATAATTTTGCCTGTCCGGCATCACCCGTACACTATCAAAACGATCCTGTGCAAACCACCAAGGTCAATGTGCATGGCTCTATAAATATGCTCGGCCTGGCCAAGCGCACGCAAGCGAAGATTTTGCAGGCCTCCACCTCCGAGGTTTATGGCGATCCTAGCGTACATCCACAAACAGAAGATTACTGGGGCAACGTTAACTGCGTGGGTATACGCTCTTGCTACGATGAAGGCAAACGGTGTGCCGAGACGCTTTTTTTTGATTATTATCGGCAGCACAGCCTCAATATTCGGGTTGTCCGGATTTTCAACACCTACGGGCCGCGCATGCACCCCAACGACGGTCGGGTGGTGAGCAATTTTATCCTTCAGGCCTTAAAAAATGAAGATATCACTGTATACGGTGACGGCAAGCAAACACGTTCCTTCTGCTACGTCGATGATATGATCGAGGGCGTGATTCGGATGATGAATGCCCCCGATGATTTCACCGGGCCTGTGAATCTGGGAAATCCGCAAGAGTTTACGATCCTTGAGTTGGCGGAAAAGATTATTGCGCTGACGCGATCCAATTCGAAGATTATTTTTAAACCGCTTCCAGAAGACGATCCGCTGCAGCGCAAACCCAACATCGAACTGGCAACAACTAAATTGAAATGGAAACCGCAAACGCAATTAAATGAGGGGCTGACGCAGGCGATCGACTATTTTAGAACCCTGCAATGAATATTGAAAGCCTGTAAACAACTGTTAGGAGAAGTTGATGAAACGTGCGCTTATAACCGGAATTACCGGCCAGGACGGTGCTTACCTGGCCGAGTTTTTACTGAACAAAAAATATGAGGTCCACGGTATCAAACGCCGGGCATCTTCGTTTAACACCGCCCGGGTGGATCATCTCTACCAAGATCCGCACGAGAAAGACGTGCGCTTTTTTATGCATTATGGTGATCTTACCGATGCCACCAACCTGATCCGCGTCATCCAGGAAGTTCAGCCCGATGAGATCTATAACCTGGCGGCTCAAAGCCACGTGATGGTTTCCTTTGAAACCCCTGAATATACTGCCAATTCAGATGCTCTTGGTACGCTGCGGTTGCTGGAGGCCATTCGCATACTGGATCTGATCGATAAGACCCGTTTCTATCAGGCCTCGACATCCGAACTCTACGGGCAGGTCAAAGAGACACCGCAAACTGAAGCCACACCGTTTTATCCGCGCTCACCATATGGCGTGGCCAAACTTTATGCCTATTGGATAACGGTTAATTACCGCGAAGCATATGGAATGTATGCCTGCAACGGTATTTTGTTTAATCATGAATCCCCCATTCGGGGCGAAACCTTTGTTTCCCGCAAAATCACCCGTGCCATGGCACGCATTAGCAGGGGCTTGCAGAAAAAGCTTTATATCGGTAATCTCGATGCGCGCCGGGACTGGGGCCATGCCAGAGATTATGTCGAAATGCAGTGGCTGATGCTCCAGCAGGATCGGCCCGATGATTACGTGATTTCAACCGGCGAGCAGCATTCAGTGCGAGAATTTATCGAGCTGGCAGCTAAAGCAGCGGGTATTTCCATTCGCTGGCAAGGACAGGGGCTTAGCGAAAAAGGGATTGATGTCAAAAGCGGCAGCGAGCTGGTCAGCATCGACCCCCGTTACTTTCGTCCGACTGAAGTCGAGACCTTGCTGGGCGACAGCTCCAAAGCCCGTCAGCAGCTGGGATGGCAGCCCAATACCAGCTTCACGGATTTGGTAAAAGAAATGGTGGCCATGGACCTGTTAGAGGCGGAGAAAGATGAACTGTGCTTGCAAGAAGGCTTTCAAACTTATAATCAGGCCGAATAATGCCAGGCCGCACCTAAATGCTATCAGGCGAGATGAGTAAAGCCAAATCTACAATTGCCGGTGCTCAGGAACATTCAGGTAATTTGCCGCAGGATGCTTGCATTTTTTTGGCCGGTCATCTGGGGATGGTTGGCTCTGCGATCTGTCGTCGCTTGCGGGCTGAAAATTATCATAACGTCATCACCCGGTCCCATGACGAACTGGATCTGGTCAATCAAGCAGCGGTGCGCCATTTTTTTGAAAATGAAAAGATCGATGCGGTTATTCTAGCCGCTGCCAAGGTTGGCGGTATTCAAGCCAATAGCACCTATCGGGCCGAGTTTATTTTTGAAAACATCATGATCCAGGCCAATGTGATTCACGAAGCCTATCGGTCCGGAGTGGAGCGCTTGCTGTTTCTGGGCAGTTCTTGTATTTACCCGAAATATGCCGAACAGCCGATGCGCGAAGAACAGCTTTTAACCGGCGTTTTGGAGCCCACCAACGAGCCCTACGCCGTTGCCAAAATTGCCGGCATTAAGCTTTGTGAATCCTACAATCGGCAGTATGGCACCCATTATCGTTCGCTCATGCCCACTAATTTATACGGACCCCATGATAATTTTGACCTGGAAAATTCGCATGTTTTGCCGGCCATGATCCGCAAGTTTCATCTGGCCAAACTTGCATTTCAAAGAGATTGGGAAAAAATCAAAATAGATGAAACAATATTTGGGCCCATTTCGGCTGATTTTCAAAAAGGATTAAAGGCGATTGCACACAAAGAGCCTGGCGACTCACGGTTGCTGCCTGCCGTTGAGCTCTGGGGCAGCGGGCAGCCCAAACGGGAATTTTTACATGTCGATGATTTGGCCGCAGCCTGCCTGTTTGTGAGTGATCTGGCCGATGATGCTTATGCGGCTGCCTGTGCCGTACCGTTTGAACATCCGATTCGTCCATCGCACCAGGTGCAGCCGGCTTCGTCGAATTTCGATCTCAACAAACGAGACCGGGTGTCTCATATTAATGTGGGCAGCGGCAAAGATATTCGTATCGCAGAACTGGCGCAGACCATACAGGAAGTTGTCGGCTATGAAGGCGCTGTCAGCTGGAACACAGCGATGCCGGATGGAACCCCACGCAAGTTGTTGGATGTTTCCCGCTTAACACAGCTGGGATGGACGCCCCGCATCGGTTTGCGCGAAGGCATTGCAAGCACCTATGGGTGGTATCTGGCGCTATCGGAATTAGATTAAGTTTCAGGCGGAAACCCTATTCGAAAAAAGCCGTTTCAAAACCCGTCTGCCGCTCTTTGGGGCATTTGCCTCTTCAGGCGCGATCAAGGTACCCAGCAACAGCTGAGCAGGCGGTTTTGCACTGACTTCTAAAAATGTTTACATCTTAGCACGCGGTTGCCTTAATATTAACCGATCTTCATGCTAACGGTTGCGTTGCGGCAACAACAAAAAAGGAGGATAAATGCAAATCATTGACACTCACAACAGGATGCATCTGGTCGTTTTAGGACTCATCGTTGTATTGGTGATTTCAGTTGGTGGCTGTTCGTCATTTGGTAAAAAGGATAAGACCGCCACAGCGCCCGTAGCCCAAAGCAGCTCCGGGGTGCCGGCGCTGTACTATGATTTTGGCGATGTTCTGGTTCCAAAAGAGCTCAAGGTCGACAAGAAATCCTCTTTTATTTACCAAACCGAGGGTTTTTCGGCCGGCGTTCTGGTATTAAAAGGCCGGATTGACACCCGCTCTCTGATATCTTTTTTTGAAAGAAACATGGCCAAGGATAATTGGCAGATGATCAGCGCATTTAAGTCCGATCGAACCATGCTGCTGTTTCAAAAAGCCCATCGCTGGTGTGTGATGAATATCAACGACGAGACCTTTAATACTTTTGTCGAGATCTGGGTTGCCCCGACGATCAAAGGCAGTCAAACCGGTATACTGAAATAATCAACATTTATTATGCTTCAAGTCGCCAGGCCCGCCTTCGCGCGCTGGGTGCTTTCTCGCAAAAATACAACCATGATGAAAAACGCAATTAAAAGTAAAAATGTTATTCTGGGCGTCAGCGGGGGCATTGCGGCTTACAAAAGCGTGGAGATCCTCAGGCTTTTAACGCAGGCGGGTGCCAGCGTGCGGGTGATTATGACCCAAAGTGCCCAGTGGTTTGTGGGAGCACTTACGTTTGAAGCCCTATCCGGTCAACCGGTATTCAAAGAAATGTTTCAAGAAGGCCGCGATGCCTCGATTCGGCACATTGATTGGGCTCAGGCGGCCGATGGCGTCATTATCGCCCCGGCCACTGCAAATATGATTGGAAAACTGGCGCACGCTATAGCCGATGATCCGCTGAGCACTTTTATGCTGGCCGTCACGGCGCCCGTTCTCATTTGCCCATCCATGAATAGCCATATGTACGCGAGCAAAGCGGTTCAACGAAATCTTGACACACTCAGGTCCGATGGATATTTTGTTATGGATCCAGTAGCCGGCGATCTTGCTTGCGGCACTACCGGCCCTGGAAGACTCCCCGATCCGGACGTCATTGTTGATCGATTTCTCAGTTGCTTTGTACCCAATGATCTTGCCGGAAAAAAGTTTGTTGTAACCGCCGGTCCCACCATCGAACCCATCGATCCGGTCAGATATATCAGCAACCCTTCATCGGGAAAGATGGGCTTCGCCGTTGCCAGGGCTGCAGCGCACCGGGGTGCCGACGTTACCCTGATTACCGGACCGACACATCTACCAGATCCGGCAAATGTGACCACCATCAGCGTTCGTACAGCGGATGAGATGGCAGATGCGGTGTTTCAACAATTTGAAAAGGCGGATGTGATCGTCAAGGCCGCCGCGGTGTCCGATTACGGACCGCAAGAAAGTGCCGACCACAAAATCAAAAAAGGTAAGCGCGAAATTGTTTTACGGCTAAAGCAGACTGAAGATATTCTCAAGGCCCTGGGCCGCCAAAAGACACACCAGGTTCTGGTGGGATTTGCGGCCGAAACCAGGGACCTGGAACAAAACGCAACCCAGAAACTGACTGAAAAAAACCTGGACATCATTGTCGGTAATCTGGTGGGGTCTGCCGAGTCCGGTTTTAAAACCGATACCAACGCGGTGACATTCTTCTTCAGCGACGGTAGCAAGGAATCATTGCCAACAATGGAAAAGGAGATGGTTGCGCATACACTGCTGGATCGGATTATAGAAAAAATGTTGCGTTCAGCAACCGGTCATAAAGGACCTGAAAACGAATAGCACTGGGTTGTCGTGGCCTCAAGATCTCAAATAATTGAATCGATCGATGCACTTAACCTTACCCTTCAGCGTCTTTCCAGGAGCGGACTTCGCGGATTTGATTGCAAACCCGGCAGTCTTGCAAAACTAGCCGAGTGGGGTGTCGCGCAGCAAAAGAAATTTGAAACCCTGACGGATATACGATCGGCGTTAGGCGACTGTCAGAGGTGCCGGCTTGCGCAGCGTCGCCAGAACATTGTTTTCGGCTCCGGCAGCCCCACCGCGAAACTGATATTTGTGGGGGAAGGACCGGGCTTTGAAGAAGATCAACAGGCTGAGCCGTTTGTCGGTCCGGCGGGACAATTGCTGACCAAAATCATCGGCGCCATAAATCTGACGCGCAAACAAGTCTATATCAGCAACATCGTCAAATGTCGCCCGCCGAAAAATCGCAACCCGCGACCCGATGAAATTCAGACCTGCTTTCCCTTCTTGGAACGACAGATTGACGCCATCCAGCCGATGTTTATCTGTGCGCTGGGATCAGTTGCAGCCCAGACACTCCTAAGTTCACCCGAACCGATATCTAAACTGAGGGGACGTTTCTACGACTATCGGGGCATAAAACTGCTTCCAACCTACCATCCGGCTTATCTTCTTCGCAATTTTGAAAAAAAAAGGGAGGTTTGGAAAGATATGAAGATGCTCATGAAGGAATATCCATATGAAAGCTAAAGCGGCGATTGTTCTATTGATATGCTTTTTTGCGCTGTTGTTTGCCAGCGGCACCTGGGCGGCAAAGGGCGATATATATATCGTTAACATTAACGATGCCATCGGCCCGGGTATTGCGGAATATATAAAAGACAGCATTGAAAAAGCTGAAAATGAAGAAGCGGCCTGCCTTATTATTGAGCTGGACACCCCCGGTGGGCTGGCCGAATCGATGCGGCTGATCATCAAAGACATTCTGGGAAGCAATGTGCCGATTGTGGTTTTTGTGGCGCCGCGCGGTGCCCGGGCCGCTTCGGCCGGCGTAATGATTACAATGGCCGCTGATGTCGCTGCGATGGCGCCCGGGACCAATATCGGGGCGGCCCATCCGGTCGGCGCGGGAGGCAAAGATATCAGCGGCAAAATGTCGGAAAAGGTGATCAATGATATGGTTGCCCATGCCAAGAGTGTTGCTGAAAAACGCGGACGCAATCAAAAATGGGTTGAGCAGGCCATTCGGGAGAGTGTCTCGGTTACGGAAACCGAGGCCCTCAAAGAGAATATCATCGACCTTATTGCCGAAGACACCGATGATCTCATCCGACAGCTGAATGGCCGTAAAATTGGGGACAAAGGCCAACTGAAGCTGGACAAGGCCCAGAAAGTGATCGTCGAACCCTCTTTGCGGACCAATATTTTAAAGACCATTAGCAACCCCAATATTGCCTATATTTTGCTTATGCTCGGCCTGGCCGGACTTTATTTCGAGCTGTCCCATCCCGGCGCTATTTTTCCGGGGGTGATCGGCGGCATATCCCTGGTATTGGCCTTTTTCGCGCTGCAGACCCTGCCGGTCAACTACGCCGGGATCCTGCTCATTGTTCTGGCCATTATTTTTTTCATTATGGAGATGAAAATCCCCAGCTACGGGCTGTTAAGTGTGGCCGGTATTCTTGCGCTGTTGTTAGGCTCATTGATGATGTTTAAAGGCACCGGCCCGGACATGGAATTGTCTTGGACGGTTTTGCTGCCCACCCTGATTTTGATATCCGCATTTTTTGTGTTCGTGGCCGGGCTGGTATTTCGGGCCCAGATGTCCAAACCCCGGACCGGCACAAAGGGGCTGGTCGGTGAAATTGGAATTGTTAAAAAAGCCCTGACGCCTGAGGGCAAGGTGTTTATCCATGGGGAGCTGTGGAATGCCAAAGCGCAGGAAGAAGTGGATGAAAACACCAAAGTGCGGGTTGTCAGCGTCGTTAATTTGATGCTGGAGGTTGAACGCTTGGATGAACCTTCCGGGGCTTAGCTTCCAGGGGCGCAAAGCGGCGGTTTTAGCCGGGGGGCCGCAAAAAATATCCGGAATCGAATTTCCAGTGGGCTGGCTGGCAACCGGCGGATGTTTGACTTGAGTATTGCGTCCGTTAGTGCTAAGCCATAACCAACTCGTCCCATTCACCCATTACGCGATATAAGGAGGATAGCATGAGCATTTTCACGCCTATTGTCATTCTTGTGCTGGTTATCTTTTTCCTGTCGGCGGCTTTGCGAATACTTAACGAATATGAGCGCGGCGTGATATTCAGGCTGGGTCGTGTCCTCGCTGCCAAAGGGCCGGGGCTGATCATTCTAATTCCGCTGATTGATAAAATGATAAAGGTGAGCTTGCGTCTGGTTGCCATGGATGTGGATCCGCAAGACGTGATTACAAGAGACAACGTCTCAGTCAAGGTCAATGCCGTTATCTATTTTAGAGTGATCGATCCCATCAAAGCGATCATTGAAGTTGAAAATTACAGTTACGCCATGTCTCAGCTGGCCCAGACCACCTTGCGAAGTGTATGCGGACAGTCAGAACTGGATGATCTGCTGTCCGAAAGGGAAAAAATCAACACGGAACTGCAGGAGATACTGGATACGCATACGGATCCGTGGGGCATCAAAGTCGCCACGGTGGAGCTCAAACATATTGACTTGCCTTCAGAGATGCAGCGCGCGATTGCACGCCAGGCTGAGGCCGAACGGGAACGGCGCGCCAAAGTCATCAATGCCGAGGGTGAATTTCAGGCGGCCGCCAAATTGGCCGAGGCGTCCGCGATCATCGAGCAACACCCCACAGCCCTGCAGCTCAGGTATCTGCAAACCATGAATGAAATGTCCACCGAAAGCAATTCGACAGTGATCTTTCCGCTTCCGATGGAGCTTTTCAAGCCCTTTGCACGCCTTCTAGACAGGGGCGATAAAGAATAAATGATTGAACGTATCGGTTTATTTTGATATCTGGCAATTTTAATTTTTGTCATAAATTGAAAAATCGATAGGTCCTGCATCATCCATAGGCGGAGGCTTTGCAGCCTCCGCTTGTGCTTTCAATAAACGCAAGAAGGAGATCGAGACAAATGAGTGAGCAGCCCGAGAAAGCCAAGGAGAAATCAGAGAAAACCGCGGATACAGGGGAGGAAACCCACGCGGCAGCAAAAGCCGACGAGAAGCCGGCTGAAACCCAGGAGGCAGCAGCAAAAGCCGAGAAGAAGCCGGCTGAAACCCAGGAGGCAGCAGCAAAAGCCGAGGAGAAGCCGGCCGAAACCCAGGAGGCAGCAGCAAAAACCGAGGAGAAGCCGGCCGAAACCCGGGAGACTTCTGCGCAAGCCGAGGAGAAGCCGGAAGCAACAGCGGAAAAGCCAGCCGAGGATACGAAAAAGCCAGTGATAGCCCAGGAAAAACCCCTGGATAAGATGACGGTCAAAGAACTCCGGGAGATGGCCAAAGACATACCGGGAATTGCCGGTGTGCACGCTATGAAAAAAGCTGAATTAATCAGCGAAATCAAAGAAGCAAAGGGCATCAAAGACGAACCGGCAAAAAAAGCAGCTGCCAGCACGCGGGACTTGAAGCTAAAGATCAAGACCTTGAAAGCGGAACGTCAGGCGGCGCTGGAGGCCAAAGATAAGAAAAAGGCCACCATTTTCAGACGTCGTATTTCCAGGTTAAAAAAGAAAACCCGGCGAGCTGCGGCTTAAAGAGCGGGTTATTCGTTACGGGTTATTCGTTAACAGGATTCGACCGCCCTTTGGTGACAAATTAGTGTTGGTAAACATCAAGCGCCGAATTTTCGAACAGCCGAGGTTATACAATCAAACCCACTAATCATTGAATGCATAACAAAGAACCCATAACCCATAACGGATACCGATGATGATTGATCCAGCTTCAGTTGCCTTTGATATCGACGGTGTGGTTGCCGATACGATGACCCTGTTTCTTGAAATCGCCCGACAGGAGTTTAACCTCAACAGCATCACATATGAAGATATTACCTGTTATAATCTGGCGGACTGTCTCGATATCGAACCCAAGACCATCGATGCCGTCGTATCCCGTATCCTGGATGGAAACTACAAAATGCCCTTGAATCCGATTGCAGGGGCGTCGGACGTGTTGTCTCATCTGGGAAGACAATACGGGCCTTTGATGTTTGTAACCGCACGCCCCTATGCGGGTCCGTTGGATGGTTGGGTCAACGAAAGGCTGCACCTGAATCCGGCCTCCATTGAAATCATCGCCACGGGCTCACATGCGGCCAAAGTCGGCATTCTTCAGCAACGCCAAATTGAATATTTTGTCGATGATCGACTCGAAACCTGTTTTTTGCTTCAGGCTGCCGGCATACAACCGGTTCTATTCCGGCAGCCCTGGAATCGCGAGCAACACCCGTTTGTTGAGGTGGGCTCTTGGCATGAATTGCAAAAACTGCTTGTGTTCTAAAAGAGAAACTCCGTATGGAATCCCATCCGGAAAATCCGTTGATCGGTTCGTTTATAGAATCCCTTGTCACGGAAAAAGGGTATTCAGATCATACCTGCCGCGCGTACCGGAAGGATCTCAAAGATTTTTTTTCTTTTGCGACCGGTTTCCATCGGTCTAGGAAAGCTCCTCAGAAACGCCCACATGTAGTGGATTTAAAACAGATTGACGGGATAATGATCAGGGGTTATCTGGGTTTTTTGCACCGCAAGAACAAAAAAACGACAGTTGCCCGCAAGCTTTCAGCAATTCGATCTTTTTTCAAGTTTTTAGAAAAAAGAGGGCTTCTATCCGAGAATCCGGCCGAGCACGTTATGACGCCCAAACAGGATAAAACAATACCGGTTTATCTCTCGGTTGATGAAATGTTTCGGCTGCTGGATTCAATCCAGACCGATACCCTGCTGGATTTAAGAAACCGTGCCATTTTTGAAACCCTTTACACCAGCGGCATTCGCGTTTCCGAGCTTACCCAGATGAATTTGGCGGATGTGGATTTTGAAGCAGCCGTGATACGGGTGCTCGGCAAGGGCAATCAGCAGCGAATGGTACCCGTTGGTCAGAAGGCGTTAACCGCCATAAAGGTCTATCGCAGCCGGCTGCAAAAGCAAATCGGTCTGGAAGCCGCAACCAATGGTCCTTTATTCTTAAACCGGTTCAACAAACGGTTGACGTCACGCTCGGTTGCCAGAATTTTAAAAAAACTGGTCGCCGCCGTGGGCCTTTTGACACCGGTGTCACCCCATGCTCTGCGGCATACCTTTGCCACCCACATGCTGGATGCGGGAGCAGATTTACGTGCAGTGCAAGAGCTTTTAGGACACAAAAGTCTTTCGACGACTCAGAAATATACGCATGTCAGTATTGATCATTTAATGGAAACTTACGACAAGGCGCACCTCCGGAAGTAATCCGGTTAGGTAAATAAATATGGAAATATTCAGATAAGTGGATCATAATGGGCTGCGGGTGCTGCCTTGCTCAAAGGCTGGCTATCCATATTGCCGCAGTATGTAACCTGAATTTTATCTGAAAATGGATGAGGATCTTTGCCTATGAAAGCCTTCGAATCGTACTAAATTCTGGTGTTATCTAATCGGAACGTTTTTTACAACCACTATAAGAGGGATCCGATGAACATGCATGGAACCACTATTTTAGCCGTCAGACACAAAGGCAAAGCGGCGGTTGCCGGTGATGGTCAGATTACGCTGAACAACACCATCATCAAACATCAGGCCAAAAAAGTCAGAAAAATTTATCAGCATAAAATTATTGTCGGATTTGCCGGCGCCACAGCTGATGCTTTGAATCTTTCTGAACGTCTGGAACACAAACTCGAACAGTACAACGGAAATCTGACTCGCGCGGCTGTTGAACTGGCCCGGGACTGGCGAACCGACAAATATTTAAGACGTCTGGAAGCGCTCATGATTGCCGTGGATGCCAAACATATGTATCTGATTTCCGGCAACGGTGATGTGATTGAACCGGATCAAGCGATCATCGGAATTGGATCCGGGGGGGTTGCTGCACAAGCAGCGGCATTGGCCCTTACCGAGCATGCGGAAATCAGTGCCCGTAAAATTGTCGAAGAAGCCATGAAGATTGCGGCATCAATATGTGTGTTTACCAATGCGCATATCTTGGTAGAGGAACTCTAAATGAACCCATTAAAGCCCTCAGAGGTTGTCGAAGAACTGGATAAATACATTATCGGCCAGGACAAAGCCAAACGCTCGGTTGCCATTGCATTGCGCAATCGTTGGCGCCGCCAGCAGGTTCCTGAAGATTTGCGGGATGAGATTGCACCTAAAAACATTATTTTAATCGGCCCTACGGGCGTCGGTAAGACCGAAATTGCCAGACGCTTATCCCGGCTGACGGATTCCCCCTTTTCAAAAGTGGAAGCCTCCAAATTTACCGAAGTGGGCTATGTCGGTCGCGATGTTGAGTCTATGGTCAGAGATCTACTCGAATTGACGATTAATGCCCTTAAATCACGGGAAAGGGAGGCGGTAAAAGATAAAGCCTGGCAGGTTGCTGAAGAACGAATGCTGGATTTATTACTGCCGAAATCAGGTGAGCCGGCGACACCGCGGACCGAAGAACCAAAAGAAGTTCAATTTGAACTGGTCACTTCCGCAAATGAAGAGTCATCGTCAACCCGGGAAAAACTGCGAAATATGCTGCGCCGCGGCAAACTGAATAATCGATTTGTCGATTTGGATGTGACTGATCGCAGCATGCCGATGGTTGAAATTTTTTCAAATATCGGTATGGAAGAGATGGGCATTAACTTTAAAGATATGCTGGGCGGTGCATTCCCCAAATCCACCAAACGGCGAAAGGTAAAGGTGCCCGAGGCGATGGAAATCATGGCTCAAGAAGAGGTGCAGGGGCTAGTGGATATGGATAAAGTCGTCAAAAAGGCCATTAAAAAGGTCGAACAATCGGGAATTATTTTTCTTGATGAGATCGACAAAATTGCTGGGCGTAACAGCGGTCAGGGTCCGGATGTGTCCCGGGAAGGGGTTCAGAGAGATTTGTTGCCTATTGTTGAAGGATCCACCGTGACGACCAAATATGGGCCTGTAAAAACCGATCATATTTTGTTTGTGGCTTCCGGCGCATTCCATACAGTCAAACCCTCTGATTTAATCCCAGAACTGCAGGGCCGTTTTCCTATTCGCGTTGAGCTGGATGCTCTTGGCAAAAATGAGTTTATCAGGATTTTAACGGAACCCAAAAATGCCCTGTTGTTGCAGTATGTGGCCCTATTAAAGACTGAAGGCGTTGACGTTGCCTTTGAAGAAGATGCGGTTGAAGCCATCGCCAGGATTGCCGAAGAGGTCAACAATCGTACCGAGAATATCGGCGCCCGCAGGCTGCAGACCGTTATGGAACGTCTGCTGGAAGACATTCTTTTCGAAGCGCCGGACGTAACAAAAAAGCGAATAGTAATCGTCAAAAATGATGTGGAATCCAAGTTGCAAGAAATAAAGGACGATGAGGATCTGAGTCGCTACATCCTTTAGTTTTTAATTCCTATTTTCAATGCATGCGCTATGCACTTTGTCCTTATCTGAGTACGCTTCACTGCCGAACGGGAAAACATAACCGAGCCAATTTTAATTAAGCTAAAATGACCCAAAACAAAAATGCCTCGACCCCCAGTGTCGCCGACATTCTCATAGAGGCGCTGCCCTATATTCGGCGCTTTTATGGAATGACGATCGTGATCAAATACGGCGGACACGCCATGGTCGATGAACAGCTCAAGCAAGATTTCGCCCGCGATATTACCCTGCTAAAATTTATCGGTCTCAATCCGGTTGTGGTGCACGGCGGGGGACCTCAGATCAATTCGGTGCTGGACCAGATGGGTATTCGACCCCAATTTGTGCGCGGTATGCGCCTGACCGATGAACGCACCATGGATGTGGTTGAAATGGTTTTGGGCGGCAAGGTCAACAAAGCAATCGTTCACCAGATCAATCAGCAGGGAGGTAAGGCTGTCGGTCTGAGCGGCAAAGACGGAGGACTGATTCAAGCCCAGAAGCTCCAGATCGTGCAACAGCCAGACAACAATAAGCCACCGGAAATTATTGATCCGGGTCTGGTCGGGGAGGTCACCTGCATCAATTCCGAAATTATCGATACGCTCACTCAGCGGGGCTTTATCCCTATTATTGCACCGGTGGGTGCCGGCAAGGCCGGAGAAACTTTCAATATCAACGCAGATCTGGTGGCCAGTCGTATCGCGATGGCGCTTAAAGCTGGCCGCCTTGTATTGCTCACGGATGTGGATGGTGTTTTGGACTCCGACGGTCAATTGATCAGTTCAATTAACGCGCGACAGATTAAAAAGATGATTGACGCGCAGGGTATTTCAGGCGGTATGATCCCCAAGATTGAATACGGTCTTAAAGCGATCGAAAATGGCGTTGAAAAAGTTCAGATCATCAATGGCACCCAGCGGCATTCCATTCTGTTGGAATTGTTTACCGACAGTGGCATCGGAACGGAGGTGACAGCATGACTGCAGCGCTCATGCAACTCGCCGATAAAGTTATGGCGGCCACCTATCAACGGTTTCCGGTTGCTTTTGAGAAGGGACGTGGCTGTCAGCTCTGGGACACGGCCGGCCGATCTTACACGGACTTTGTAGCCGGAATCGCGGTGTGCAATCTGGGCCATGCCCACCCACGCATCAGCAAAGCTGTTTCCCGACAGATCGAAACGCTGCTGCATGTATCGAATCTGTATTATACATTGCCCCAGGTGGATCTGGCTGCCTGGTTGGTGGAAAACAGTTTTGCTGACCGTGTTTTTTTTGGCAACAGCGGAGCCGAAGCTAATGAGGCGGCCATTAAACTGGCGCGCAAATACTTCAAAGACCGCGGAGAAGCAGACCGCTTTCGAATCATCACCATGGAGCGCTCGTTTCATGGACGCACTCTGGCGACCCTTTCGGCCACGGGTCAGGAAAAAATCAGAAAAGGTTTTGATCCGGTCCTGGCAGGTTTTGATTTTGTGCCCTTCAATGACACCCCGGCGCTGAATGCCCGCATCGGGCCCTCTACCTGTGCCGTTATGCTAGAACCCATTCAGGGTGAAGGCGGTGTTCGCTCAGCGGATGAGAATTATTTGCAAACGGTCAGACAAATCTGTGATGAAACCGGGACGCTGTTGATTTTTGATGAAATTCAGACCGGCATGGGACGCACCGGGCAGCTTTTCGCCTATCAACATTTTGGAATTGAACCGGATATCATGACCCTGGCCAAAGCGCTGGCCAACGGATTGCCCATCGGGGCGATGTTGGCCCGAGAAACGATTGCCACCGCTTTCGGACCCGGCGCCCATGCTTCTACTTTTGGCGGAACCCCCATTGTTACGTCAGCGGCCCTGGAGGTTTGTAAAATTCTGGTGGACGACAGGGTTATCGAAAAGAGTAAAACCACCGGAGCGTATTTCAAAGAAAAATTGCTCGCGTTAAAAGACCGGCATACCATTATTGAAGATGTGCGCGGGCGGGGTCTGTTGCTGGGCATGAAGCTTAAAATCGACGGTGCGCCGGTCGTGAAGCAATGTATGCAAAACGGCTTTTTAATCAATTGTATTCAGGATCGTATTTTAAGATTTATTCCGCCCCTGATCATTTCTAAAGCAGAAATTGATCAACTGATGGCGTGCCTCGACAAAATATTGGCTGAGACTGTATCTTCCTAAAATTTAAATCCAAAGGGTATATTTATGAGCAAACATCTGCTGAGTCTGGCCGATCTGACCAAAGAAGAATTTGAGGCGTTTTTTAAGCGGGCAGTTGAGCTTAAAGAAAAAAAGCAGAAAGGCATTGCCGAACCATCGCAGACCGGCAAAAGCCTCGGGCTTCTATTTGATAAACCGTCGACCCGCACCCGGGTCTCGTTCGAGACCGCCATGGTGCAGTTGGGCGGCTCGCCGCTTTTTATCAGCTCCAAAGATACGCAAATGTCGAGGGATGAACCCATAAAAGATACCGCCAGGGTCCTTTCGCGTTATCTGGATGCATTAGCGATTCGTACGTTTTCTCAAGAAACGATTGAAGAATTTGCGGAATTTTCCACCATTCCGGTGATCAATGCCCTAACAGATGCCCATCATCCCTGCCAGGTTTTGAGCGATTTGCTGACGGTTATCGAATACAAAGGGTCTGTTGAGAATATAAAAATCGCCTGGATCGGGGATGGTAACAATATGGCGCAATCCTGGATCAATGCCGCCGCCGCTTTGGGTTTCGAACTTCATCTGGCATGTCCCGAGGATTATTTCCCGGACGCGCAAATTGTGGCCAACGCCACAAAAAAACCGGCTGCCAGGATTACCCTTAATTCGGATCCCATCGCAGCAGTTAAAGATGCGGATGTGGTCAATACGGATGTCTGGGCCAGTATGGGACAGGAGGCCGAACAGGAGGCCCGCCAGAAAATCTTTGCACCTTTTCAGGTGAACACAGCGCTTCTGGAAAAAGCTGCCAAAGATGCGATTGTGCTGCATTGCTTGCCGGCCCATCGAGAAGAAGAAATTACCGAAGCGGTTCTGGAAGGACCTCATTCCGTTGTTTGGGATCAATCCGAGAACAAGCTTCATATGCACAAGGCCATACTGGATATCCTTATAAGCACCTAAGTTGAGCGTTTCAAATTAAAAAAACGGCAACCTCGACAAGCGCTCAACTTAGGTACAAAATTGAGCGTTTCAAATTAAAAAAAGGCGACCACTTATTATTGAAATGGAATTCTAATGCTCAATTTAGGAAGAAGATAGAACGCTTAACCGGAGGTATATATTTTGACTGCTAAAATCAACAAAGTGGTGCTGGCGTATTCCGGTGGGCTGGATACATCGGTTATTTTAAAGTGGCTTATTGAAACCTATCAATGTGAGGTGGTCACCTTTTCGGCTGCTATCGGCCAGGCAGACGATCTGGAACAGATCAAGAATAATGCTTATAAAACCGGAGCGGCCAAGGCTTATATTGAGGATCTGACGGAGGAATTTGTCAGCGCTTATGTATTTCCGGCCTTTCGTGCCAATGCCATTTACGAGGGCCAGTATTTACTGGGAACTTCTCTGGCCAGACCGCTGATTGCAAAGCGCCAGATCGAAATTGCTCACCATGAAAAAGCCGATGCCGTCAGTCACGGTGCCACCGGTAAAGGCAATGATCAGGTTCGTTTTGAACTGGGTTATCTTTCACTTGATCCCGGCATCAAGGTAATTGCTCCCTGGCGGGAGTGGGACTTAAATTCGCGCACCGCCTTAATGGATTTTGCCGGTAAGCATGGTATCGACGTTCAAGCCACCCATGACAAACCGTACAGCACGGATTCCAACCTGTTGCATATCAGTTATGAAGGCGGCATGCTTGAAGATCCATGGACAGAAGCGCCTGAAGACATTTTTACACTAACTGTTTCACCCAGGCAGGCACCGGATAAATCCGAAATCATCGAGTTGACATTTCAAAATGGTAATCCGGTCAAGCTAAACGGAAACGAACTGACGCCGGCGAATATGCTCAAGGCCTTAAACGCCCATGGCGGCAAGCACGGTATCGGACGGGTGGATATGGTTGAGAATCGATTTGTGGGGATGAAATCCCGCGGTATTTATGAAACCCCCGGCGGCACCATTTTGCGCACCGCCCATATAGCGATGGAATCCATCACCATGGATCGGGAGGTTGTTCACCTGCGAGATTCTCTGATTCCCAAATACGCGCAGCTGGTGTACAACGGCTTCTGGTTTGCACCTGAGATGAAATTGTTACAAAACATGATTGATATGACTCAGCAGAATGTGTCCGGAACCGTGCGTCTTGAATTGTATAAAGGCAACTGCCGCATTCTGGGTCGCAAATCAGATCATTCTCTGTATCGGAAAGACTTCGCCACCTTTGAAGATGACCAGGTTTACAACCAAAAAGATGCCGAAGGCTTTATCCGCTTAAACGCTTTAAGATTAAGGATTCAAAAATTAGTCGAAAAATAGGTGCTGGATTGTACTTACTACTAAACCACATGCGTTGAAACCAAATAGGAAAATTTAGCCACGAAAGCACAAAAGGGCGAAAACACGAAAGGGAAAAGGAAAATTTCGTGATTTATGATTTTCGTGTTTTCGTGATAAAAAAACGCCTAAAACTCTAAAGATCGCCTGTTTAAATAACGGATAACGAATTACCAATACCGAATACCCAATACCGAGATAACCATGTCAGAAAAACTCTGGGCCGGTCGGTTTAAAGAAAAAACCGCGAAAATTGTCGAAACATTTACGTCCTCAATCGATGTTGACCGGCGACTATATGCCTATGATATTCAGGGCAGTATTGCGCATTGCAAAACCCTGGCAAAGGCCGGCATCATCTCTGCCAAAGAGGCCGGGGAATTGGCGGCCGGTCTTAAAAAAATCAAACAAGAAATTGATGCCCAAACATTTCACTACCATGATGCGCTGGAGGATATTCATACACATATCGAATCCCGGCTGGCGGAGATTGTGGGCAATGTCGCCCAGAAACTGCATACCGCCAGAAGTCGCAACGACCAGGTGGCGCTGGACGTGCGCCTGTATCTGAGGGATACGGTCGCTTCGATCATCCAGCTTCTGGGACAACTGCAAAAGGTTGTGGTCCATGTGGCCAAGAGCCATATCAAGACGGTGTTGCCGGGCTACACCCATCTTCAGCGGGCACAGCCGGTTCTGCTGGCACATCATCTGATGGCCTATTATGAAATGTTTGCAAGGGATACGGAACGCCTGCAAGATTGCTTAGCGCGCATCAATGTCATGCCTTTAGGCAGCGCGGCGCTTGCCGGCACGCCGCATCCCATTGACAGAAAATATACGGCCGAATTGCTCGGGTTTAAAAAAGTCTCAGCCAACAGCATGGATTCAGTGGCCGATCGTGATTTTATGATCGAATTTTTATCGGCTGCCAGTATTTGTATGATGCACTTAAGCCGATTGTCGGAGGAGCTGATCATCTGGTCTTCAACTGAATTTAGCTTCATCGAGCTGCCTGATGCCTTCGCCACCGGCAGCAGTATCATGCCTCAGAAAAAAAATCCCGATGTTGCTGAACTGGTAAGGGGCAAAACCGGACGCGTATTCGGAAACCTGATGGCCATGTTGACATTAATGAAATCTTTGCCGCTGTCATATAACCGCGATATGCAGGAGGATAAAGCACTTCTTTTTGATGCGGCCGATATCCTGAGCGCCTGTGTTGAAATAATCGTTCAATTGCTTCCGAAGATCAAGTTCAACAAAACAAACATGCAAGCGGCGGCCGGCGAAGGATATCTCAATGCGACCGACATGGCTGATTATCTGGTAACCAAAGGTATGCCTTTCAGAGAGGCGCACCATTGTGTCGGCCAGATTGTAAGCTATGCCGTTCGCAACCGCAAAGAAATTCATGCGCTTTCGCTGGCGGAATTGCAGCAATTTTCACCCCACATTGAAGCGGAGATTTTCGATTTTCTGACAACCCAACAGATGATCGATCGGCGAACCACGATCGGCGGTACGGCGACCCGGGCCGTTAAGGCCGCGATAAAAACTGCCGAAAAGAAGCTGAAAAATAGTTAGGCGCCATGATTAAATGTGCCCGCATACATACGGGAGTTTGTCTTCATCACAAATGGTCGCTGGTTTTAATAGTGCTGCTCGGTGGTTTAAGCTTTGTGTGGTTGGGCTGTGGTAAAAAAGGTCCGCCACGGCCACCGAGGCGACCATTGCCACCGGTGGTTCAAGATCTGCAACACACAATTCAAGGTGACGTTGTCGAACTCAGCTGGACGCTTCCGGGCACAGCAGGGGTCAGCGCTTCTGCCCCGGCGGCGATTAAGGTGTTTCGTGCTGCGCAGTCTGACGCAGAAATTGGCTGTGAAACATGTCCGATCCGTTTTGTGGCGGTGGCTGAGATCCCGATCCATGAAAAACCATCTGAAAAATCAGAACCCAGAACGCTTAGTTTTACAGAGACGATCGATCCCGGCTATCGTTACATTTATAAAGTGATCGTGTTCGATGAATACGGAATCGGCGGCAAGGATTCAAACACCGTTGAATTCGACCTTTCACCTGATTGAGTGATAACTCAATCAGGTAACGAACAACGATTAACGTCATTCAGGGAAGAATATGCATCATTTCACCTATCGCGAAAATCAATTATACTGCGAAGATGTCCCGGTGCAAACAATTGCAGCCGCGGTCGGCACACCGTTTTATTTATACAGCCATGCGACCCTGACCCGCCATCTCAAGGCTTTCCAAGAGGCCTTTGAGGGAATTGACCATTTGGTTTGCTTTTCTGCCAAAGCAAACACTAATTTAGCGATCTTGAAATTATTTGCTGCCAGCGGGTGTGGTCTTGACATCGTATCGGGCGGAGAGCTTTACCGCGGACGCCAGGCCGGTTTTGCGCCCGACCGGATCGTCTACTCCGGTGTGGGCAAACGCATTGATGAAATTGACGATGCCCTAAAAGCAGGAATCTTAATGTTTAATCTGGAATCCGTAGATGAGCTGAAATTAATTGACCAGCGTGCCGGAAGATTAAATCGACGGGCACGGGTTGCCATCCGCGTCAATCCGGATGTCGATCCAAAAACCCATCCGTATATTTCTACGGGCCTCAAAAAAAATAAATTCGGCATCGACACCGAAGCTGCCATCGAAGGATACCGGCTGGCTTCCGGACTTGAGCATATTGAAGTTATCGGGATCGATTGTCATATTGGCTCTCAGATAACCGAAGCCGGACCTTTTGAAGATGCGCTGAAAAGCGTTAAGTCGTTAATGATACGCCTAAAATCTGAAATGGGTATTGATATCAAGTATATCGATATGGGTGGCGGCCTGGGCATTACCTATGGCGATGAGAGTCCCCCGTCTTTAAAAGAATATGCGAAAGCCTTCTTGAAGAGCCTTGAAGACATGGCCGTATCCCTCATTCTGGAGCCGGGAAGAGTATTGGTCGGCAATGCCGGTATTCTGGTAACACGAGTGCTGTATAACAAAGCCGGCCAAGACAAGCAATTTATTATCGTGGATGCCGGAATGAACGACCTGTTGCGCCCGACGCTTTACAATGCCTTTCATGCAATTGAGCCCGTCGTGCGTTTGGATACATCGTTTACGGTGGCCGATGTCGTCGGACCGATTTGTGAAAGCGGCGATTTTTTGGCCCTTGACCGCAACCTGGCCGATGTGACCGGTGGTGATCTTCTGGTGGTCATGAGCACCGGTGCTTACGGCTTTGTGATGTCTTCAAATTACTGTTCGCGTCCCAGAGTTGCGGAAGTGATGGTTAAAAATGACCAATACCACGTTGTCAAGCAAAGAGAAACTTATGCGGATCTAATTCGCGGCGAGTCTCTTCCGCCTTTCTTGGATGACTAGTGGACCGTGTTTTGTAAATTACTTTAGGCAGCTTCGGCCTGGATGTTTGACTGAGGAAACATATGAACCCGATACCCTTTTTTAAAATGAGCGGGGCCGGCAATGATTTTATTATCATCGACAACCGTGATAAGAAGGTCAACCACAATGATTTGACCGGCTTCATTGCCGGCGTCTGCCGGCGGAAAATGTCGGTCGGGGCCGATGGGCTCATTCTAATTGAAACTTCCGAGGCTCATGATTTTCGCTGGCGATTTTTTAATTCTGACGGCAGCAAAGCTGAAATGTGTGGAAACGGCGCCCGCTGTGCTGCGCGGTTTGCTCATGTGACCGGCATTGCCGGAACCTCTTTGTCATTTGAAACCGAGGCCGGCGTGGTTAGTGCCCAGATTAACAAGGACCGCGTGAAGGTACTGATGCCGGAACCATCAGACCTTAAACTCACCTATCCGCTGAAGTTGTCGAATCAGACACTGGAAATCAGCAGTATCAATACCGGCGTTCCGCACGTTGTTGTAATGGTGGAGCAAGTTGATGATGTAGATGTTGTTTCCCTGGGCCGTGAAATTCGCCTTCATCAAACCTTTGCGCCGGCCGGAACCAATGTAAATTTCGTCCAGCACAGCAAAGACCATTCAATTAAGATCCGCACTTACGAAAGGGGCGTTGAAGACGAAACTCTGGCTTGCGGAACCGGCGCCGTTGCCAGTGCGATTATTTCAGCCAGCCGGTTTAACATGAATTCACCGGTAAATGTTAAAACGCACAGCGGCGTGTATCTGACCATTCATTTCGATGTCAAAGGAGGCCAATTTAGCAATGTTCATATGGAGGGCGATGCCCGCATTATTTATAAGGGTGAGCTTCAGGCGGAGGCCTGGAAATAAAACTAAAACTTCCAACCTTCCAGATCGTTATAGACCCGTAATGCATCTTAAAAGCGAACCAGCTGGTTTTAAAACGGGGCTTTCAAATGGTAGACATACATATTGCATATATTTCGGTTGGCTCCAATTTGGGAGACCGGTTGCAAAATTGCCTTAAGGGAATTGCTTCCCTTACCGAATCCGACAAGTCCCGGGTACTTGCGCAATCCCGCATTTATATGACCGAACCGGTGGATTATGAAGCTCAGGACTGGTTTATCAATATGATAGTCAAACTTGAGACCGCACATGATCCGTTTCAATTGCTCGATCAGATTGAAACCGCCCAGCGTGTTGCCGGGCGCATGCGGGATGCGATTCGGTATGGCCCGCGGATTCTGGATCTTGATATCATTTTCTTTGACGATCGCATCATTGATTCAGAACGTCTGGTGGTGCCGCATCCGCGTATGCACCAACGGCGTTTTGTCTTAAAGCCGATTTGTGATATAGATCCAACTATCATTCATCCGCTATTGAAAAAGGACATGCAATCCTTGCTGGATCGACTGGAGGAAGATGAACAAAGAGTGATCGAATATCAATGATCAAATTTTTAATACTTTTCGGGGTGGGTTATTTATTGTACCGTTCAATGAAGACTTGGATGTTTCCAGATAGCCGCCCCAAGAAAAACGTCTCCACCCAGAAAGACGGACAGATCGATGATGTCATGATCAAGGATCCGTTTTGTGAAGCTTATTTTCCGCGACGCAATGCTGTCCATTTGAATATAAACGGAAACGATCTGTATTTTTGCAGCAAGGCCTGCCGGGACCAATATACTGCCCGTCAAACCAAAGAAACCTAAAGCGCGATTAAAAATTTCATGGCAAATATCCAAAATTTATTCAGTGGCCCCAATCAGCTGACACTTTTTCGCATTGCAGCGGTACCAATTATTATTATTCTGCTGCTGTTTCCCAACCGCATTTGTACCTTTATCGCCGCCATGGTGTTCAGTGCTGCCGCCATTACCGATTATCTGGATGGCTTTTACGCCCGAAAAAGAAACCTGGTGACCACCCTCGGCAAGGTTATGGACCCGGTTGCCGACAAGCTGCTGGTTTCATCGGCTTTCATCATGCTGGCCGCCTTGGACTGGGTTCCGGCCTGGATGGTCTGCATTATTATTGGCCGCGAACTGGCCGTAACCGGTTTGCGTAATATCATCGCCGAAAAGGGCGAGGATCTGTCCGCATCCAATCTGGGAAAATACAAAACCGGCTTTCAGATCGCAGCCAGTATTCCTTTGATGATCCACTTTCCATTTTTTGGCCTCAATGTACAGGCCATCGGTAATTTATTTTTATGGGGGGCACTGGTGTTCACCATCTGGTCGGGGGTGGACTATTTCGTCCGCTCCAGAAGTCTTTTGCAGGGCTGAGCTTTTTTGTTGACAAAATGCTGTTTACTGGCTAAAAAATAACGTTTACAAGAGCGGGAATAACTCAGTGGTAGAGTGCGACCTTGCCAAGGTCGAAGTCGCGGGTTCAAATCCCGTTTCCCGCTCCATTGTTTTGGGCGGCATAGCCAAGTGGTAAGGCAGCGGTCTGCAAAACCGCAATTCGTCAGTTCGACTCTGACTGCCGCCTCCAGTTGATATTAAAGGGTTTGCAAGAAATTACAATAACTTGCAACCCTTTTTTTATGTGGTGTGTTAGGTTTTTACAACAGCTTTCTGCGCGTCAATATAAAGGCGTTTTCCCCGTAGCTTTCAATTTTTGACGAACGACAATCCAAATGTATCATTTTGGTAGTTGTGGGTACTACCACAGTTAAATGATTTATATAAATATTTCTATATATAAATAATTCTTTAATTCGTATTTGTTGGCAATTAATGCTTGTTATGCGGGTTAAAAGAATGTTATCCTTTTACATGGGCCAAAAGAAAATATTCTCCACCCGGATTGACTCCGATCGAATCAAAGCCCTCAAGCACCTTGCCGTTGATACGGAAAAGTCCCTGGGGGACCTATTGGAGGAGGCGATCAGGGATATTTGTCGAAAGTATAAGCAGAAAACCAATTCCTGAAATTTGCATGAAAATAGATGAGAAGATTTTTTTCCAAAAAAAGGTGTCAAGTGAGATCGGGGTGACGTCAGCCGTATTTCAGGTTTGATCCTGAATCAGCATGGTGGCGGGGTCAAGCATCAAATCGGGTTGATCTCCACTGGAACCGGGGCCCTTAAAGGCCTTTATCTGAATGTGTTTTCCCACCGGCACCAGCTGGATGACGACTTCAAACAAATCAGCCACATTTATCAGCTGCGACGGTGTTCCGTTCGGGCCGGGTTCTTCGTGACGATGGGTTCGAATGGCAAACCACACCTGCATGCCCTGTTGCGCTGCAAGGTTCTTTAGGTCAGCCAGATCCTGATGGATCGGGTCCCCGAAGGGCACGCCATCGATGATCATCGCATCTGGCTTAAAAATATCTTGTTCGATCAGATCAGTGAGCCGTTCTTCGAGTTTCGGGACACTGAACCCTTCGACGCGAAACGTCATTATAAAGCGATGGGGCAGAACCTTTTCCCACAGCTGAGCACCCTGCAAGATATGATAATGGGTTGTAATGCGGCTAAACACTTCTTTGTACCATAGGCTGACTTTTTTTACAGGATCATTGAGGCTGATATGCAGAACCTTTTTTTCTCTGAGCATGCTGTTCAAGGCCAGTTGCACGAGAAAGGCGGTTTTGCCGACACCGGCGCGGGCCATTACCGCCCCAAATTCACCCTTATTGAGGATATCGTCGCTTTCATAACCCATTCGCCGCAGGGGATTTTTTAATATAAGCTCATTTTTCAGCATGCTAATATTCCTTTCCCGCATGTAACAAATGTTGGCGGTCGGCCTTGCAATTATCTTTTTACTGATCTGAGGCCTGTGAATTGGAAACTCGCTGTTATCGAAGTCAGCCTTTTGGGGAGTGTCATACAACAGTTTTTTATTTTTGAAGCCTTTTATTTCAGCCATTGGATGTCGAAATCAGCGTATTGCATGCAGTCTATAGCAGGTATGGCGCAACGCGCAACTATTTTTAGGCAACGTTCTTTTTATCCGCTGCCGATTTTTTTGCCAACTCATCGGTGATTGTCTGCGGAACCTGTCTGTAGGTTAGAAATTCCATCGTAAATTGTGCCTGTCCCTTGGTTACAGATCTTAAATCGGTGGAATAACCAAACATTTCGGACAACGGGACCTGGGCTTCGATTTCACTGAAAGGCCCCTCATCCTGCGAGCCCACTATCATTGCACGACGCTGGTTTAGGGTTGACATGACAGCGCCCTGAAATTCAGTGGGGGTTTCCACCACCACTTTCATAATTGGCTCCTGAATAACGGATTTGGCTTTGGCATATCCCTGCAAAAATGCGTGGCGGGCCGCCGCCTGAAAAGCCATATCGGAGGAATCCACCGAATGAGAAGCACCGTCGTTGATGACAACCCGGATCCCGGTAACGGGATACTCCATTTTGGGGCCTTTTAGCATGCACTTTCTAAAGCCCTTTTCACAGGCGCTGATATACTGAGTCGGAATCGCACCGCCCACAACCTTATTCTCAAAAACAAAATCCTCATTTTGTACCGGTTCCATATATCCGGCAACCCTTCCGAATTGACCGGCGCCGCCGGTTTGTTTTTTGTGGGTATAATCAAATTCGGCCCTTTGGGTAATGGTTTCACGATAGGCCACGCGCGGCGGACTGGTGGTAACCTCAGCCTGATACTCGCGTCGCATGCGCTCGATGTAGACGTCCAGATGCAGTTCCCCCATTCCCGAAATAATCGTATCTCCGGTTTCTGCATTCACAAAAACCTTGAAGGTCGGGTCCTCTTTGGTAAATCGCCCCAGGGCTTTGGACACATTGACTTCTGATTTGTTGTCCTTCGGAAATATGGCTAAAGATATCACCGGCTCGGGCACATACATGGATGTCATGGTCAGACTGAGTCCAGGGGCAACGAAGCTGTCTCCGGAAGCACAATCTACACCGAACAGCGCACCGATATAACCGGCGGAAATGGCATCGATGTCCTCCATCTGATCCGCATGCATACGGATAACGCGGCCAACCTTTACTTTTTTTCCAGTGCGCACGTTTACGATCGTATCCCCTTTGGTTAGCGACCCCTGATAAACACGGATATACGTTAACTGGCCGTAGGGACCGTCTTCCAGCTTAAAGGCCAACGCCACCAGAGGCTTGTCATTTTCGTTACGAAGCACGACCGGTTGCTCTGCTTTATTCATGTCCAGGGCCTCGTTTTCTACGTCGAGCGGGCAGGGCAGCAGCTGGGTAACCGCATCCAATAGCGGCTGAATACCTTTGTTTTTATATGCGGAACCCATGTATACCGGTGTTAACCGGCGTTCAATGACGCCCTGGCGGACACCGCCGATAATCATTTCTGCGGTGACTTCCTTTTCTTCAAGTATGGCTTCGGTCAGCGTATCTGAAAACATGGAGGCCTGATCGATGAGTAATTCACGCGCAGTTTGCGCGGCGGGCAGCAATTTTTCCGGGATTTCTGCGGGACGGACTGTTTCGCCTTTATCACCGTCGAAATAGAGGGCCTTCATAGAGACCAGGTCGATCACACCTTCGAAATCAGCTTCCAGTCCAATGGGTAATTGCATTGCGGCAGCATTATGCCCCAGCTTTTCTTTAAGCTGTCCCATCACACGGTCCGGGTTGGCACCGCTGCGGTCGCACTTGTTGACAAAAGCGATGCCGGGAACTTTATAGCGCTTCATTTGCTGGTCGACGGTAATTGACTGAGATTGAACTCCGGCAACTGCACAAAGGACCAGGATAGCGCCGTCCAGGACCCTCAGGGAGCGCTCAACCTCTATCGTAAAGTCGACATGACCGGGCGTGTCGATGATATTGATTTCGTGGTCCTGCCATTCGCAGTAAGTGGCTGCTGAAGCAATGGTGATGCCGCGCTCCTTTTCAAGTTCCATCGAATCCATGGTTGCGCCCACACCGTCTTTGCCTTTAACGTCGTGCATCGTGTGGATGCGCTGGGTGTAGTATAGAATGCGCTCGGTCAACGTTGTTTTGCCCGAGTCTATATGCGCACTGATACCGATATTTCTGACCTTCCGGATGTCTTTACTCATGTTGCGTTCCTTCAACGTGTTGGATTAAAAACCCCCATCTGCTGAAAAGCGCGATGGGGGAGGCTGTCAATTTATTTAAAACCGCAGGTATTAATGATCTATTTTGCTTTTGTCAAGTATTTTTTCACAGGTGCTTCTTCCTTTTTAATCGCTTAGTAACCGGTCGTCGTCTTAACAGAACATAAGTGGCGCCCGCGCCGCCGTCGCACAACCGGGCACTGGCGAAAGCCAAAACCCACTTGCGCCAGGGTCCGCTGGTGAGCCATTGAATGACATTTGTTTTTAAGACCGGATCGGCCGGTGAAGAAAGGCCACGCCCGTGAATGATTAAAATCATTCTTTTGCCACTGGAGATACTCTCTCTTATAAATCGATCAAAAAGAGTCCGGGCACTCTCCACACTCTGGCCATGAAGATCGATATGTCCCTGAACGGCATATTCGCCGCTGTGAAGACGCTTGGCGACGGCGCGGTTCACATTGTAGCCCGTACCCTCGATATATTCGGCGGTGTGCGCGACCACAAATCCCTTGCCGGTTTTAACGAGCTCTTCCAAGTCAAGCAACGCTTCGGATGCATCCGTTTTATGCGGGGGTGATATCACAAAATTTTGGGAATCAAGATCAGCGCAGGTGTTTTGCGGTATTTTTTCGACATTCGCCATGGCGGCTTCAAAAATCGCCAGGTCTTGATCCGGATTGGGTTCAGACCCCGGGGTTTGCGGCGTTAGGGCGGACCTGTCCGCTTTAAGCCGCATCGAACGGTCGTCCAGAAGGGTTTTGAGATCTTCAAACGGGCGAAACAGCCCCTTGGTTTTGGAAGATTTCATCATTCAATATCTCATGTCGGCTCATTTTCGAATATATCGACCTGATGGAATATAGTATAGGGTCTTTTTTAACAGAAAACAAATTGTTGTTGATACTAGCACGGCAGCGATTGCTTTACGCTGTTAAAGTTGATTTATTATAAATTCGTATTATTATGAATGCCTGGCACCAAGACCGAATGGGATCGAATGTAAAATCCAAGCAATAAGCGGAGAACTCCGATGGAATTAAAACAACTATGTCCGGATAAGATTGTTGATGCGGCAACGGCTGTCTCCCGGATTAAAAGCGGCAGCCGTGTTTTTATCGGTACTGGATGTGGCGAACCCCAGCATCTGATCAAGGCCATGGTCAATGATTCAAGCATTCAGGACATTATGGTCTATCAAATGTTGTCTTCGACATTTTCGCAGTACATTGACGAAGAATCGTTTCGGCGGAGGTTTTCCCTCAAGTTGTTTTTTATCAGCGACAGTATGCGTAAGGCGGCGTTTGACGGTAAAATTGATTATATTCCGGCCTATCTATCCCAGATACCCCGCATGTTTGCCAGCCATCTCATCGGACTCGATGTGTCGCTGGTACAGGTCAGCCCACCGGATAAGTTCGGTTATTGCAGCCTGGGTGTCTCGGTGGATATCACCCGTTCGGGATTGGAAAATTCGCACTTGGTCATTGCCCAGGTCAATCCGCGGATGCCGCGCACCTGGGGAGATAGTTTTGTGCACGTCGATGAGATCGACTGGCTGGTGCCTTTTGAGGAGCCCCTGGTGGAGATGTTTCCTGCTGTAAAAGACACTAAAATTGCTCGCCGCATCGGACATTTCGTCTCCCAGTTGATTGATGACGAGGCCACGCTCCAGATCGGGTTCGGTCATCTGCCGGTTGCCATCGTGCAGTATCTGGACAATAAAAAGGATCTGGGCCTGCATACCCAGCTGATTACCGATGGTCTGCTGCCGCTATTTAAAAAAAATGTGATTACCAACAAGAAAAAAACGCTGTTGCCCGGCAGGGTGGTTACCTCTTTGTGCATGGGTTCAAAAAAATTGTATGATTATGTCGATAATAACCCTGTATTTTATTTTCGTTCATCTGAATATGTAAATGATCCCACGGTTATCGCGCGCAATGATAATCTGGTTTCCATCAGCTCGGCCCTGGAGGTGGATCTAACCGGTCAGGTTTGCTCGGATTCCATGGGACACATGTTTTACAGCGGTATCGGAGACCAGGTTGATTTTTTAAGGGGCAGTTCCATGTCCAAAGGCGGATTTTCGATCGTGGCACTGCCGTCGACGGCTCAGAACGGTAGGGTTTCACGTATTGTATCGCATTTAAGTGAAGGCGCCGGGGTTGCGACCACTCGCGGGGATGTCAACTTTGTCATTACCGAATATGGAATCGCCGAGCTGCAGGGTAAAAGCATTTACCAGCGCGTCATGGAACTGGCGCAAATCGCGCATCCCAAATTCCGCGGGCAACTCATCGATGTAGCTAAAAAGCGCCATTACATATTCGCCGACCAGTTGCCGCCGTCTTCCGAAGATCTGCTTTTTTTGGAAGGATATAAGAGTACGTTCACGATGAAAAATGGAAAAACGGCGGAATTTCGCCCCCTTTTGCCTTCGGATGAAATCGCTTATCGCAATTTCTTTTATTCACTGCAGGAAAAGACAATTTTTATGCGGTTTTTCTATCGCATGCGCTCCTTTTCGCATGAGGTCGTTCAAAAACACTGGGCCAGCGTTGATTACCATAAAAACATGTCCATTCTCGGCCTGGTCCAGAAGGGCGGCCACAAAGAGATTATAGCGATCGGGACCTATGCTTACGAACAAAATCAACAGGCCGAAATTGCCTTTGTCGTTCGTGAAGATTACCAGGGAATGGGGGTCGCGTCTTATCTTCTCGCAGTCCTTGAAAAGATAGCCAAAGAAAATCAATATTCCCGTTTTTCAGCAACGGTATTACGAGAAAACGCCGCCATGATCAAGGTCTTCAAAAAGCGCTATCCAAATTTAAAAATTTCCGCCCAAAACGGCAGCGACATTTTGATTATTATGGATTTCGCAGATTCGCAAAAATTCTGAATCGGCGCCCTTAAAAGCGTCACAGCCAATGTTGGGGTCTGTCTGCCGCTGTTTGTACCGCCGCCCCCTTTGATACAATCGTGTTTTACCGCTGCCGCTCAATTCCTTTTGCTCGGATGTTGTGACACTCAGACCTGTAAGCCCCTGGATGTGTGCGAATGAATCGAGACATAGCCATCAGAGCGCAAAGATTTAGCTTGCTAAAACGGCGTTTTTTTTGTAATTTAAGAAACATAAGGGCCGTTTTTAAATTTTTTATCGATTTGCGTGTAGTAGGGCGTATCTGCTGAATAATATTAAAGTTTTTAAAAAAAATACCGAATTTAAGGTTATTCGCAAACTCAGAAACACGCAGCGTGCTTCAAATCCGTTATTATTTGCGCTGCATTGATGCAGACAGGCAAAATGCGCCATCTAAAACCCTTTTATCACCAGGGGCAAAAGAGGTGCTGTCGGATATTGAACCCCGTCGCTGTTTTGTTAGGCGGGTTATTATTTCCAAAAGGGTCCTGCGCCTAAATTGATCCTTGGTCAATCACCGGCGCGTTCATCAAACTAGACAACCTAATTTTCAGGAGGGGCAAGTGTCATACACGCTTGGTCAAAAACAGCTCGATCGAATAGAGGATATTTTAAATCAGGATCTGATTGAAAATGGGGTTCGCTGTGTTTTTCTGATTGATATGGCCGGCAATATCATCGCCAACCTCGACAACGGAGAAAAGCAACACGACATCTATTCGCTGGCGGCTTTGGCTGCCGGCAATTTCGGTGCTGTCAGCGCAATGGCCAAAATCATCGGCGAAAATGAATTTTCATTGCTGTTTCATAAAGGTAAAAAAGAAAATATCCATTTCAATAAAATTACGACAGAATTTTTACTGATTACCATTTTCGGCAATGATATATCGTTGGGATTTTTAAGATTGAAAGTCGCCGATTCGGTTGAGCAGCTGAAAACAATATTAGAGCCACTCCTATCGCTTTAAGACCGGTGATCCTGATATATTTGCGCTCATGGATGTTTGTTTTTGTGTGTTAAGCTATCGTATGGCATTCGTAAATCTAAAAAATAAAGATATCCAGGTAAAAATTGTCTATTACGGTCCCGGTCGAGGCGGCAAAACGACAAACCTGGAATATATATACAAAAAATTCCGAAAGCGGATCAACACCGAGATGGTCACGGTTAAAACCCATGGTGATCGCACCCTTTTCTTCGACTTTTTGCCTTTTGATATTGGCATGATCAACGGTTATGATGTTAAAATCCAACTCTATACCGTACCCGGGCAGGTGAAATATAATGCCACCCGGAGACTGGTACTCAGAGGGGTTGATGGCATTGTTTTTGTGGCCGATGCGATGGCTGTCCGCCGCGAAAAGAATGTTTTGTCCTTAAAAAATCTGCAGGAAAATCTTTCTAATTATAAAAAGAGTATCTTTAAGATTCCGTGTGTCATGCAATATAACAAATTAGATCTTTCAGAGCAGGGGATTCCGCTTCTTTCCACCGATATTCTTGAAAATGATCTCAATAGCCAGCTGAAAAGGCCTTTTTTTTCTGCCAGCGCGTTGAAGGGGACCAATGTCGTAGCGACGTTGAAAAAAATCATCATTATGACCGTAGCGTCCATTAAGCGGGATTTTAAATAGGAGGGGAAAGTGGTCGATAAAACCAAAGACAACAATTTAGACTCTGAGATTGCCAAACGCCTCGATGACCTTTTTGGAGAAGAAGATGCCTCCTCTGATGGTGATCTCCCAATCGAATCCGATGATAAAGGTTTGGCGGAAAATATGCATCAAAAAGAAGAACAGCCTGCTGCCGAAGCGGAAATTTTGGATTTAAAAGAAGTCACGGCCAACCGGGCAAACGGCGGCCAAATGCCGGATGATTATCCCCTTGCCGAATTAAAGAATCTGGTTCTCTCTATTGACTGGGAGATTACCGAAGAAGCATTGGCCGGTTTACTCTTCGAAATCGAGAGCTTGAAAAATACCTACAAAAACGAAAAGATTATTTTGATGTTTTTTCAACTTCTGGCATCCCTCGGCCAATATATCAAAACCAATCGTGGCAATGCCCATCCGAAAACGTTTAAAATTTTAAATTCGGTATTCTCAAGCCTGGAGGAGGTGGTTTTATCAGAAAATATGGCAGGGGCTGATAAGAAAAAAATATTACAAGCTGAGATGCAAAAATACAAACAGCTCAGAAATAAGGTCTCGAAGAAAAAAGCTGCTACGGCGGGTCGCAAACAAGTTCAAACGGCAGCAAAGGCGGTGCCCCGTGCGAAAGCAACAATAAATCAGGAAGTCGAGCTGCGAGATCACGCGGACGCACCCAGAGCCAATGCAGGTGATCCGGGTGTATCTCCGTCTCCTGGCACGCTGGCAGAAGCGGTAAGTGAGCTAAAACAATTTATTCATTCCGAGTTAAATGCCCTAAAACAGGAACTAAAAAAACTTCAAGAGTCTAATTAACATTCCCGCTAAATCCCATTTGTCCGGAATGTAAGGCGTCACAAGCAAATGGGATTTATCGTCAACTGCACCCATGCAGCTTTTGAGTTGATCCCAAGATTAAAAACGGCACCCGTGAGGTAGAATCATGGATTTTTCGTCAAGCGAATTATCCGCCATGGTATTTAAACGTGTCGTCCGGCAGGATATTGAAGAATTCCCGCTTAATCCTCAAATGCTTTCCGTGTTCATGGAATTAGACGGAAAGACCCCGCTGGGCAGAGTGGCCCAGAAGACCGGATTGACAATGAGTTCCATGCGTGGACTCATTGCTAAGTTGATGCAAAATGGACTGGTCCAAAAGGTGGAGCAAGGAATTGCAGCGCTGGACAAAGATTTTTTTGATTATCTGGTGGTTCATTTATCTCTTGCTGTCGGGCCCATTGCCCAGGTGCTGATTGAAGAAGAAGTTGCCAGCCTGGGCTATAAACTATCGCAGTTTCCCGGGCATCGCGTTGCTGAGCTCATAGACAATCTGGCCCGTGAGATACGACGTGAAGAAAAAAAAGATGCTTTCCTGAAAGCAATGGCGATTAAGATACGTGAAAAAAAGTATTTGCCAACTTGAACACCATCTTTGTTGCCTGCGGAAGCGCAATGAAGCGAATCTTATATTTTACCATTCAAGGAGGCCGTCGGCCAATCAGCTCAATTAGGATTCTTTTTTAAGGAGTGCAACCATGATTGTCATCTGCGAGGAATGCGGCAAAAAATACCGGATCGACCCTTCGAAAATAAGAGGTGCGGCAGCACGTTTTAAATGCCGCGTGTGCACCCATATGATCATGGTTTCCAAACCGCCATCTGCATCGTCAACAGCGTTGCCGGCCGATTTGCCCGGTACCGAAGCGGCCACCGAGTCAACGGAAAAGCAGATACCGGCGGCCGAACCCGAAATAAAGCTGGACCGATCCGGCACCGAACACGTTCAGGTGCAATCGGCTCGTAAATCCGGTCCTTTGAATTTGCGCATCAAAATGCTGGTGCTGTTTTTTTTCATTCCGCTGGTTCTGCTGATAGGCGCAAGCCTGCTTTATGTATGGCAGCAGGACAAAATGGCAGGCTTGCTGACCGATGAAAGTACAAAAATCGTCAACCAAATGGCAGAAGAAAAAATCGCGGATCTATCTACCGCCGTTGCCATTCAATGCCGGTTATATCTGCTTGCCAACCCCGGGCTGGTCAAAGAAGACTTTATGAATGATATGGGATTCAAAACCCTTGCCGTGCAGAAAGTCGGCTTAACAGGTTACACGGCGCTGTATGAGATGCCCGGCGAGGATGGTATCTGGCGCACCTGGGCGCACGTGAATCCCAAGATTATCAGTATTGATATGGCAACATTGAAAAAACCATTGGGCCGAAATTTTCCCGGTTTCTGGAAAATATACACCGGCGTAAAGGGCGGTAAACGATCTCAGGGGTATTACACCTGGCAGGACAAGGATGGAAAATTTCGTGAAAAATTTATGGTCTGCACGCCTGTTGCCGGAACACCGTTTGTTGTTGCCGCAACGACCTATTTAGATGAATTCACCGGACCTGTTAAGCTCATGCAGTCCCGCGCCGCTGAACTGACGGAAAAAACGCGCGCGATCATCTGGGCCATACTCGGTGGAACCTTATTGTTGATCGGCCTGATTGTTGCAACTTACAGTCATCGGCTGACCCAAAAAATTAAATCTTTAACCGATGTCGCCGAGCGCATCAGCATTGGAGATCTTGGCATCGAAATTAAAACCAAAGCCAAAGATGAAATCGGGGAACTGGCGGAAGCGATTTCGAGAATGCAGGAAAGTATCAGACTGTCAATTGAACGATTGCGTCGACGTCGATAGTCGTTACCGTTTTATCCGTTGCGCTGACCGTCGATTTCTATTAATAGCGCTGGAAAAAGAAGCCCCTATTCGTCCCGAGACAAAAAGAGGTGACTAAGGAGTCATAATGGTTGTTATCCCCAGACAGCAGCCTGTGCTTGAAAATTTAAACACCTATTATTTAGATATCAAAAAGCTTCTGGAACATTTCCAGGGCGAAATTGGAACAGGCGGCATTTATTTTAAATCCCACACAGCCGAGGGTGTTATTTTTTTCGATCAAGATCAGCTACTGAGCGGTTTCCTACGGGATAAAAGTATTACGATTTCAGGCCATGAAGCTGTTGAGCGTCTTCTGGAGGCCGGGAAAGAGCATAATTTCAATGTAAACGTCTATCAGATCGGTCCTGAAGAAGTATATTACTGGGCCGGCATTCAGACGGCGGAAAAAATATACAAAGACCTGAGTACTGAATTTACGGATCTCCAGGGACTTATCAAGAAAATGAGTTCTGAAAAACTGACCGGCTATATTGATATCAGCATCGGCAGCGGTGAACAAAGTGGTTTAATTTTTCTGATCAATGGAAAAATCAAGGGGAGCTCGTGTTCCTGGGGTAACGGGACGCCAAGTCCCGCCAGCGAACCTCAACAACTGCTCGTTCAAAAAACCAAACAGCTGGGGGGTACTTTTAATGTATGCCGGATTCAATTAAAGAACATTCACTACGACAGTGCACCGGTTATCGAAATGGATGACCATTCAGAAACGGCCATTGTGATGATGGAGGTGTTGCTGGGTATATTTGAAGCGGTGGTTCTTGAAAATACGAAAAAAAAGACTGATTTTCAAAAACTGCTCAAGCAAAATTTGATTGAAAATGCAGACCGCTTCGCTTTCCTTGACCCGTTTGCCGGTGAATTCGAATACAGCGAACAAAAAATCACCTTTTCAGGCCAGGTTAGCGACCGGGATCTGGTTCAGGGTGTCGTTGCGGTGGTAAAGGAAATGGCGCACGACCTGGGACTGTTTTCAGCCCTGCTGCAGAACCTGGATGTATGGTCGGAAGAATATGCGGATGAATTGGCCGTCTATGACGTCAATTTGACAGAAATTGACATTTGAAAGTAATGGCGGTTTTCACATTTTGGATTTTAGATTTCGGATTTTGGATCTAGTGATTGACCGAATTGCTGAGGGTCAACTCACCGGGTTTCGATCCCAATTCCAAAATCAAGGTTTGGATGCATGGCCGGTGAAAATTTGATACATACCGGAGATTATTCGGCCCGCAGGTATGCGGAATTCTTTGACAGTCTTCCGGCGCCCTTATTTCGCACCACCGTCGAAGGCAAAATAATTTATTGCAACCAAGCGTTTGCGAACTTATTCGGCTTTGACTCTGCTTTGGACCTCATCGACTATCCGGTAATTGAATTTTACCAGAACAAAAAAGATCGCGGCAACATTATTCACACCGTCATTCAAGCTGGCGGCGTTTTCGACTTGCCGGTGGCACTTAAAAAAAAGGACGGGGCGCCCATATGGTGTGCGATCACAGCAAAAGCAATCCTGGATGATGATGGTATCGCCATTAATCTGGATGGCGTTTTAAAGGAAATAACCTCGGATATTGATCCCAACATCGATTTGCCCAAGATCGAGGGGCCAGACGGGAATCTGAACCAGATTATTATAATGTTCGATCTTCGCGGAGAACTGATCAGTGTTAACCCGGCAGTGGAAGATTTGTTCGGCCTATCCAAGGAAACGTTTTTGGGGAAATCGCTGGCTGAATTTTTGGCGCCCGGCGATCGTGAACTGTTTCTTATTTTCCTGGCTGATATTTTTAAAATCGGGCGCAGCGAAACCATTTTGTCAATTCTGGACGGTAGCTCAAAAGTGCACCATCTAAAATGCCAGGCATTTCTGATAAAAAATAATGGACGGGCAAATCACATCAAATGTATTGCCAAAGATGTTACCCAAATTATAATCCAGCAAAAAAAACAGGCGGAAAATCAAAAATTTCAGGGGGTTCTGGAGATGGCCGGTGGAGTGGCGCATCGTTTGAACCAGCCCCTGACCATTATTAATAATTTGATCAATGAAATGTTATCTGAATTAAGGCAAAATAACCGCATGTATCGTAAAATCGTTAAAATTCATAATCAGATAAAGAAAATGAATGATATTACCGATAAATTAGGTAGGATTAAAAAATACGAAGCGATGGATTATGTTGCCGGAATAAAAATCGTCGACATTGAAAAATCGTCCTGGTCCCGTGATCGCAAGGAAGACAGATGATTAAAAACGTACTGCTGGTGGATGACGATACGGAGATGCTGCATGCCCTCAAAGCGGGCTTTCAGAGGTATAAGGAGTCCTTTGCGGTTTTATTGGCTGAAGACGGCCTGCAGGCCCTGGAGGTTCTCAAACAGAATATTATCTCTCTGGTTGTAACGGATCTAAAAATGCCCAAGATGGACGGTTTTGAGCTGCTGGCTCATGTCATGCAGCACTATCCGGACATTCCGGTTATTATTATCACCGGCTATAGCACTCCTGAAATGGAGCAGCTGGCTCGCGAGGGAGGTGCGGTCGGGTATATTGCCAAGCCTTTCTTAATCGAAAATTTGGCCCGTCAAATTTTAACAACTCTAAGAAAAGAATCAGAGGGCGGTACCTTGCATAATATATCTTCTGGCATGTTTTTGCAGTTAATTGAGATGGAGCAGAAAACCTGCACGATACGGTTGGAGGAAAAAGAGGGCGGCAAAAAAGGTATTCTTTTCTTCAGGGATGGTGAATTATTGGATGCCAGGATAAACAACATGCAGGGAGAATCCGCCGCACATAAAATTTTTTCATGGGATGCGGTCAATCTTTCAATCCAAAACGGCTGTGCCTTAAAGGAAAACAAAATTCAAAGCGATTTGCAACCGCTTATTCTGGAGGCCATGCGACGCAAAGATGAGGAACATCCGGAAGCCGTGCCCGAGGGTGTCATAGAGCAGATTGAGTCCGGTCCTGAGGAACCCACTGAACGACTCAACCGGCTCAAGGCCAAAATAGAAAAAGAAATTGGCCAGCAATGCGGCCTGGAAGATTTATATCAGGATGCGTTTTGGGACAGCCGCGTAACGCAGCTATCGAAAATCGGGGCATTTTTTCAACTGGGAAAATTTATGCTCGCATACATTGATAAAGGCGATACAAACGACTACATTCTCATACCGGGTCCAAAGACCACCGTTGTTAGCGTTGATCCCCGGTGCCCCCGGGACAAAATTTTGCGTGTAATCAGTGAATAATGCGAGAGCTATTTAACGACATATTAAATACCGACGGCGTAACCGGCATAATGCTGTTTGACATCAACGCGGATCTGCTTTTTAAGGAGTTCTCGATGGCGGTCAATGAAGCGCCTGAACAACGGGATTGGAGATTTTTTCTTGATTCCCTGGAAGGTATGCGCGAAACCGATCTGGTTTTTGAAAAGGGTCGCATTTATATCCGTAAAACCGAGATTGGATATCTGATGGTTTTAATGGCGCTTTATGTGCCGATTGCAATGATTCGATTAAATTGTGACATTCTTTTACCGTCGTTGCAGCCATCAAAATCAGGTCGAAAATTCGGACGGTTCTTTAAAAAATAAGCAGAACCCATATCGTCACGCCATTTCAAATGAAAGGTTTATGAAAATAAATGAATACAGAGATCGAATCCAAAATGAATGAAGCCGAAGTTTGCCGCTCAATGGGTCTATTTGCAGACTCGCTCAAAATTTACGAAAATATTCTCGGCAGCGTGTCACCCCAGGATAGCCAGATCCAAGATAAGATTCAAAAGCGCATCCGCTTGCTCAAACACGAAATTGACACTGAAGAGCCCAAAGGAGTTTCGGCAAAAGACATCTCGATGCTGCGTGAGCGTCTGTCCAATCAGGGAGATGTTCAGGCCATTCTGGACAGCGCTTCAGCCTTTAAGGAAATGGGGCTGCACGGGGAGGCCCTTCCCGAGTATGCCAAGTTGTTAAAAGAAGATTATCCGGTCGATAAAATCATGCCTGAAATTAGCGATTGTCTCTTAAAACTGCATTCTCCTTCTAAGGCGGCCGATAACATGGAAAGACTGTTAAAACCGCTAGAGCTCGCTAAAGATGACATGGCCGGCATTTTGTTTTTTTTCGGTCAAGAGATGGAAAAACGCGATCATCGTGAAGTGGCCCTTGATAACTACAAAGCGGCTCACAAAATGAGCCCCGGCAATGCGGAAATAAAAAAACGGCTGGATTCGGTTGCGGCCACCTTTACTTCCGGTTCGAAATACGATTTCCTGTTACGGGAAAAAATGGTGACCACCCAGCAGCTGCAGGAGGCGTTTGCGCTGGCCAAAAAGATGAACAAAAGTGTCGAATTTGTTCTGATTGAACACAACAAAATCAACAAAGCGGCCATCGCCAAATCCTTTTCTCTTTTCTATGATACGAAGTTTCGCGAATTTGATTCCTCTTTTACGGTTCCGGTGGAGCTCTTATCCAATCTGAAAAAGGCATTTTTGCTGAACGAATGCTGGGTTCCCATGAGCTGGGATAAAGAGGGAGTTGAGATTCTGGTAGATGATCCGCGGGATCTGAACAAAACCGACAACATCAAAGCCCTGATGAAAACGAGCCGGATCAATTTCACCGTAGCGATCCGTGAAGATATCGAGCAATATATAAAATTGTTTTTTGACGGGGCACAACAGACCGCAGATGCCAATAACGCAGAGCAGACCTTTGATGATTTTGATTTAATTCCGGATGTCTCCTTTGAAGAAGAAGAGGAAGAAGTAGAGGAAGATGAGGGCTATGATGAAGCCTCCGGTAAAATCGTCAAGCTGGTGGATCAGATGATTATTGCGGCTTATCGTAAAAATTCATCGGATATTCACATAGAACCTTCAACGATTACCAAGTCGACAACGGTTCGCTTCCGGTTGGACGGCGTCTGTCAGGAATACATGAAAGTTCCAAATTCAATGGTTCGCGGAATTATTTCCAGGGTCAAAATCATGTCTAACCTGGATATTGCCGAGCGGCGGCTGCCCCAGGACGGAAAGATCAAATTCAAACGCAAAGGCGTGCCGACTTTTGAACTCCGGGTGGCAACTCTGCCAACTCAAGGCGGATTCGAAGATGTGGTGCTCAGAATTCTGGCCTCGGCCGGTGCGATGGAACTCGACGAGATGGGTATGACTGATCGCAATACCGAAGCGATGAAACGCATGGTCGCCAAACCTTATGGACTGGTTTTAGCGGTGGGCCCCACCGGTTCGGGTAAAACCACATCGCTGCATGCTATTCTCGGTTATATCAACAAACCGGGCATCAAAATCTGGACAGCCGAGGATCCGATTGAAATCACCCAGAGCGGCCTGCGGCAGGTGGAGGTGAAACCCAAAATTGGTCTGGATTTTGCGCGGGTGATGCGGGCTTTCCTCAGAGCCGATCCGGACGTCATCATGATCGGGGAGATGCGGGATGAGGAAACGGCCTCCATCGGCATAGAAGCCTCTTTGACCGGCCACCTGGTATTTTCCACCCTGCACACCAACAGTGCGCCGGAAACCATAACCCGTCTGCTGGATATGGGGTTGAATCCACTTAATTTTTCCGACGCCTTTCTGGGCGTGCTGGCCCAGCGGCTGACGCGACGCCTGTGCAAAGACTGTATGGAAGAATACCCGTTGACCAAAGATGAATATGAGATGATCCACGTGGATTACGGCGAAAAATTTTGGGCTCAATCCGGCATCGAGTACAACTCGGATACAACTCTATACCGGCGGGTCGGCTGTGATGCCTGCTCCAACACCGGTTACCGCGGCCGGATGGGTATCCATGAACTCATGGAAGGCACGCCCAAAATCAAATTGATGATCAAAAAGCAGGCCAACACCGAAATGCTGTTTGCCCAGGCGATGAAAGAAGGCATGTCCACGCTGAGACAGGATGGGATCATGAAAGTTTTTAAAGGGTACACCGACATGACTGAAGTGCGACGGGTATGCATCAATTGATGGAAATTGGTTCCAGGGAGTGGCAAAACTTCATCATTGACGGTGCTCGAGAGCTGGGCATCGAAATAGATCAGCGTGTCAGCGCCTCATTTTCGACCCACGCCTCCGAGTTGATCAACTGGAACCGTAGAATTAATCTCACTGCCATCACAAGTCCCCGCGACATCGCCATAATGCATTTTTTGGATTCGCTGGTGCCTGTCGCGTGCATTCCTGACAGCGCCAGATTGCTCGATATCGGCTCCGGCGGTGGTTTTCCCGGCATACCCCTTAAGATTATAAAACCGTCCATAGCAGTCCTTCTGATCGACGGGGTTCGCAAAAAGGTCAATTTCTTAAAGCATGTTCTCAGGATCCTCCATCTTGAAAAGAGTGAAGCCCTTCAAATCCGCGCTGAAAACCTTCAAAAAAACCCCGAATTTGCGCATTCCTATGATGTCATTATCAGTCGGGCGCTATCTGATTTGAAATCCTTTGTTAAAAACGCCATACCCTTGCTGGCAAAGCAGGGGACGATTGTAGCAATGAAAGGGGAGGTCGATCAAAAAGAATTGGATTCAGTGCGAGCAGATACTTTGGGGGATCGCTTTTCCTTTGAAGTTGAAAATTACAGACTGCCTTTGATGCATGCTTTACGATCGCTTGTCATCATAAAGTCTCTGCACTAAGGGATCGATCGTCGCTGTTTCTACCGAATTAAATGTCATCAGGATAATTCAGGTTTTGGATGGTATGATTTATCGGCAGATAATTTAGAAATAACTCCCGGCATCCCAGCAGTGGGTGCAAAGTTTTTCCTTCGGCAAACCGATGGCTGCAACCAGATCTTCAAGTTTCTGGTACTGTAAGGAAGTCAGTTTCAATCTGTGCCTGATGTTATCCACCATCGCCTGATTTCTTTCCGATCCTGCCACGGCATATTCGGTTAAATGTTTATCTTCTGTGCCTTCAAGCTTTGCGATGGCTTTGCGGCCGGCCAGATCTAGTGTTGATCGCGAAGTTGAAAAATTTAAAAAATCGCAAGGGTAAATGAGGGTAGGGCAGGCGGGTCGCATGTGCACCTCTTCAGCCCCGTATTCATATAAAATTTGAATGGATTCCTGCAGCTGAGTGCCGCGCACGATCGAGTCCTCGCAAAAAAGAATTCTTTGGCCCTCGATCAGCTCCTTTATCGGTATAAGTTTCATTTTAGCGACCAGATCCCTGATGTTCTGATTCTGGGGCATAAAGCTGCGGGGCCAGGTCGGCGTGTACTTAACAAAAGGCCTCACATAAGGGATATTCTTCTCGTTGGCGTATCCGATGGCATGTCCGATACCGGAGTCCGGAATACCGGCAACAAAGTCGATGTCGACACTGTCATTTTGGGCCAGGGCCCTGCCGCATCGGTTGCGCGTGGCTTCCACATTGATGCCTTCGTAACTGGTTGCCGGATAGCCGTAATAGACCCATAAAAACGCGCACACCTGCATCCGGTCTTGCGGTGGTTTTCTTTGTTCGGTGCCGTCGTTTGTTATTAAAACGATTTCTCCGGGCCCCAGGGTTTTTTCAATTTCATAACCTAAGTTGGGAAAAGCACAGGATTCCGAAGCAGCTGCTAAGGCCCCATCCTTTTTGCCGATCACAACCGGTGTACGGCCCAATTTATCCCGCGCCGCGTAGATGCCGTTTTCAGTAAGCAGGAGTAGTGAACACGAGCCTTTGATCGCCTCCTGGGCATACTGGATGCCCGCTTCGAAGGATTCCTCTTCACTAATTAACATGGCCACCAGTTCGGTTGGACTCGTTTCGCCGCCACTCATTTCTGAAAAGTGCCGTTTACTGTTGAGCGCTTTGGCGGCAAGCGCCTCGATATTGTTGATTTTGCTGACTGTTACGATCGCAAAAAACCCTAGATGGGAACCGATAATCAGCGGTTGCGGGTCATGATCGCTAATGATGCCGATACCTTTGGGACCATGCAGGTTTGGAAGGTCGGGTTCAAACTTGGATCTGAAATAATCATTTTCGATGTTGTGGATTGACCGAGAGAAATCTTTTGAGTTCAGCACCGCCAGCCCGCCACGTTTGGTGCCGAGATGGGAATGATAATCGGTACCGTAAAAAAGATCACTCAAACAGTCATTTTTGGATACACAGCCAAATAATCCCCCCATTTCACAGGTCTCCTTTCAGATGGTCTCAGTTTTGCAGACGGATGAGTTCTACGTTCAGGTTATCCCCTTTTATGTGAATCAAGGCGACAGAGCCTGGATGGCCAAATTTCGGATATGACGCGCTCCCTGGATTGATAAATGTGACTCCGTTCTTTTCATATACGTCCGGGCGGTGCGTATGACCGCTGATAACGGCTTTATAACCGGCCTTTTCCGGATCTGCATTCAGTCGGTTTACGATATGAAGCACAACCAAAACGATGTGACCCATCTTAATGATTTCGATTTCCGGCAATTGGCTGGCCCAGTTTCCAAAATCCATATTCCCCCGGACCGCCGTGACCGGGGCAATTTTTAACAGTTCATCTAAAACCGCTTCATCGCCGATGTCACCGGCATGAATGATGAGATCGACATTTTTAAAGGCTTGCGGCACCCCGGAGGGTATTTGCCCGTGGGTGTCGGAAATCACTCCGATCGAATATTTGTCTGCGGGATCCATTTTTTTGACCATTTTAAAAACCCGATATTCAGCGCGTTCACCCCAATGGCCATTTTCACCCGATCGGGTGAGCAGACAAAATGATTAACCCATTTGTTTAGGCGGGAAATTGATTTTTACGGGAACAATAAACCGGATGTCAAGGCTATTCCGTGTTTCGGATCACGGGCTATTCGGAAAGCGCTATTGGGAGCTAAAAATTTAGGAATCATCCGAGGGCTTTACGCCTCGACGTCGCCGTTTGATTTCGCTGCGCTTTTTTTTAGCGGATAAGCGACGTTCTCGGGCTGCGCGGGATGGCCTGGATTTGTGTCGGGGTTTGGGTTTGACGGTTGCTTGGCGGATCAGCTCAATTAGACGCTTAATGGCATCTTTGCGGTTTTTGTCCTGGCTTCTGAAACGGTTGGCCTTGATAATCAGGCAGCCATCCTCGGTCATCTTTTTACCGGCAATGCGTTTCAGGCGAACCCTAATTTCCGGAGACAGGGCGGCTGATTGCAGCACATTGAAGCGCAACTGCACCGCGGTGGACACTTTGTTCACATTTTGACCGCCGGGTCCGGAGGAGCGCATAAAATCCAACTGAATGTCGGATTCATCGATAAACAATGTTTCGGTTACCTGAATCATAAATGCAATAAAATTCACACCTGAAATTAAAGATCCAGGCTAATTACATTAAGTTGAGGGTAAACACCAGCTGGGAATTTCGCAGCCATCATAATTAATAGCGTTAAAAAACAAATAATTCAAGTTTCATGTGAAAACACATTGGGTAGTGTATCTACTTAGATATCAGTACTATAAATTGATTCTTGTATCACCCTATTTACATTTTATCAAAATTCGACTGGCAGCATATTCAACAATGGACATGCACGCAAAGATGCCTATATTTAAGCTATTATACAAATAGCCATGTTAGAGGCGTATCAGCCTTAAAGTAGCAATTATTTAAGTAATAATATAAAGTTTATGTGATATATCTTTGATAACATTATATAAAAAAAGGATATAAAATGGAGCTTCAAGGCAAAAAAGTGGTAATTCCGGTGGAATCATTGTTTAACACCTTTGAGTTCTGGTATCCGTATTACCGTTTGAAAGAGGCCGGTGCCGAGGTGGTCGTTGTGGGATCCGGCAGTTCCGAAACTTATTCGGGAAAACCCGGTACCGAAGTTAAGGTGGATGCGAGCATTGATCAGATTTCAGCTGCTGACTTTGACGGGATTATTATCCCCGGCGGTTATGCCCCGGATATCATGCGAAGATACCCTCAAATGGTGCAACTGGTCAAAGATCTGTATACGGGTGGCAAGGTGGTTGCTGCGATCTGTCACGCCGGCTGGATGCTGGCTTCGGCGAAAATATTGAAGGGCAAAACAGTGACCTCATTTTTTGCCATTAAGGATGATCTTGTGCATGCCGGTGCGGAATGGATCGATCAGGAGGTGGTTGTTGACGGCAATCTAATAACCAGCCGAACACCGGATGATCTGCCGGCCTTTATGCGGGCTGTAATTGATTCAATGCAATAGCGTTTGATATCCGATAGGGCAAATCTTAAAAATGCGCTCAATTTATGCCAATGTGCGAGATCATAGAGTTATAGTGGAAACAAAAAGATCTGAAACTTCGCGTAAAAGAAATCAGTCAGAAGAATAACGCATTTGAGGGTTTTACTTCTGGAGTAAAAGGAGGGGAGATGAAAATTCTGGTAGGGTATGACGGAACCAACTCAGCAAAAGAAGCATTAAGTCTGGCGAAATCCCATGCAGGCGCATTCGGGGCAGCTGTTGAAGTGGTCACTTCAATGCAAAAAGGCACCGAGTCGGAAAAAAAAGAAATAGAACAGGCCGAGCGGGGATTGGAATATGCCAAGTCCCTGTTAGAAGAAAATGACATTTCTTGCAACACGCATCTGCTGATCCGCGGCCTATCAGCCGGCGAAGATTTGGTTGAATTCGCTAATGAGAACCAGATTGGCGAGATTATTGTGGGCGTTAAACGCAGATCAAAGGTCGGGAAATTGCTGATGGGCTCCACCGCACAGTATGTGATTTTGCAGGCCAATTGCCCGGTAGTCACGGTTAAATAATATTTATCTTAATTTGCATTATATCCAAATAGGCTGGCCGCAACTGTTCAACCGAATAAAATCCCGCGATGGTTTTTGACATCCCGGGGTTTTTTATGCAACATTTTTGCTCAGCGTGCTTTCGAGTTTAGCGACCCCCAGCGAGCACGCCAGCGTCAACACTAAATACATGCCTGTGATGGTAATCCAAATTTCAAACGTAAAATAGGTAGTCGCCATTAGCTCCATTCCCTGAAATGTCAGTTCCTGAATCGAAATAACCGAGACGATGGCCGAATCTTTGATAGTTGAAATGAATTGTCCGGCCAGAGGCGGTAGAATACGCTGGATGGCCTGGGGTAATATGATCAATCGCATTCGTTGCCATCTGGACAAGCCCAGTGCGTCAGCAGCCTCCCATTGGCCCTTTTCAATGGACTGGATCCCTGCCCGGACGATTTCGGTCATGTAGGCGCCTTCAAATACGGAAAGGGTGATCAAGGCTGAAATGAAGGCGGTAAACAGCGGAGGGGCCGCAAATAGAAACGTCATCAGGGCCTGTGTAGTTTCGGTGCGGGTTCGGATAAACGCTTCCGCTCCCAGGGCCGGCAGAATTTGATTGCTGACAAAAAAATAGAAAATAAAAATCAAAACCAAAGGCGGCAGGTTGCGGGTCAACTCGACATAGGTTCCCGCCAGCAGGCGATTAAATAGGCTTCGGCTGACACGCAACATCCCCATTGCGGTTCCGATAAGAGTGGCCAAAAGGGTGGCCCAGATACTCAAGCGAATGGTGGTAAAAAATCCTTGCATTAGAATGTTGGGCACCCAGTGGCGGTTGTCCGGGTCGAAACGAAAAAAATACTGGGGAATGGCATCCCAGTTCCACGCGTAGTTCAGGCCGGCCGAAACCTTGTATGCGACAAACAGACCGGCAGCCATAATCAGGCCGCCTAAGGCGATGTCTAATTTCGTGATTTTGGGTTTGCCAGGAACCACTGTGCGCCTATTTTAGCCGATCTTCCCAATCTTTGGTCTCAAACCAGTAATGCTTTCGTTCCGCCAGCCATCCTTTGGCTTCCGTCACGCGGATCCAGTTGTTGAAATAATTAAGGGTATCGAAGTCTCCTTTTCTGAGGGCAAAGCCGATCGGTTCTTTGGTGAAGGTGCCCGTTACCGGTAAAAATAGCTGATCGGGGTACTTTATGGCCTGAAATGCGGGCAGCGGTGCAGACGCGACGGCCGCATGTGCCCTGCCGTTTAACACTTCCAGGATGACCTGGGCTTCATCATCGAAAAATTTTTTTTGGGCAGTCGGCATGTATTTATTGGCGGCGTCGGCAGCCGTCGAACCCAGTCGGGCGGCGATGGTCACATTGGGCCGATTGAAATCCGCCAGGCGCTTGAAGCCGGCGGCAATTTTTTTGTTGGCGACAATGGATTGGCCGGCATAATCATAGGGGAGGGTGAAGTTAACTTTTAAATTACGATCCGGCCTGACACTCATTCCGCCAATAATCACGTCAAACTTGCCGGTCAGCAGCGCCGGAATAATTCCGGCCCATTTGGTCGGAACAAATTCTAATTTTGTCCCCATATCAGCGGCCAGTTGACGGGCGATATCGATCTCAAAGCCGATGAGTTTACCGGTCTTGTCTTTCATGGCCCAGGGAACAAATGTGGACATGCCCACCCGCAGCATTCCGCGTTTCATAACCTGCTCGATGGTGCTTTCCTGAACCAGCTGTTGCTGGAGTTCTCCGGCTAAAGACGGACCGGCAAGGCCGGTGATAACGGCCAGTATAATCGTGATTGTCAGCGATCTACTGAATTTTTGCATCTATTACCTCCTTGTGATGATCAGTTGGGGTCATTTCTATTTTTTTATGTCAGGATTTTTGAGACTAAACTGCTGTATTAGTGTTTAATTGTTAGACGCTTTTCCATATAAAAGACGGTTGCCGATAAAAGCAGGGTAATGGATAAATAAATCGCGGCAACCGTAAACCAGATTTCAAAAACCAGAAAGGTTTCAGCGATAATTGTTTGTCCACGCATGGTTAAATCATAAATGGCGATGGTGCTGACCAGAGCGGAATCCTTTATAAGAGAGATGGCCTGGCTGGTCAGCGGTGGTAAAATACGCCGCAGCGTCTGCGGCAGAATAACCAAACGATAAGCCTGGTAGGTGTTGAGCCCGACGCTAAAAGCGGCTTCCCACTGTCCCCGCTGAATGGAAACGATACCGGCTCGAAATATTTCGGATGCATACGCGCCTTCAAACAGACTCAAAGCCAGCACGGCCGATGTAAACCCGCTGATATCCAATACCGGCGACAAGACAAAATAAATGAAAATAAGCTGAACAAGCAGGGGGGTATTGCGTATGATTTCAAGATATCCGCGGGCAACGATGCGAGCCAGAAATGAGCGCGAAAGCCGCATCAGCGCACTCGTCAGTCCAAAAACAAACGCCAACAACAGGCTGATGGCGGTGATGCGAATGGTTATCAGCAGGCCCTGGATCAACGGGCCGGCTGCCGGTTGTGTGTCAGCCGTGGAGACAATATATTGCGGCACCCGGTACCACTGCCAATTATAACCGAGTTGCCGGGTTCCATTTATCATCAACCAGCTGAAAGCAGCCACAACGAGTAAGTATTTAAACAGATCTGTCAGCACCTGTCGTTTTAGGCCGGGTGCAACAGGCGGGCGTATTGTCTGTTTTGAAGGATTCATTATCAAACCCACAAATCATGGACACTTGATTGAGCTGTTTGTTGAGTGCCGATGTCGTTTGATTGGGCGTTTTCAAACCGGGTGCTTTGCGCCCGGTTAAACCCGCACCGATTCAGGCGCTGCCGTGCCTTTGTTTCGCCCGCGTGTGGCGGAAAAATCCAAGCCATCCGCTCTGCCGGTGGTCGGCGACTCAGTTTGTCAGGCTTTGTAATGGAGCGGGTATGAGGCCGCCGCGTCGAACAAATAAATTCGGATTGTTGCCATTGTTTACCGGGATAATCGTAGACTGGCCGAGCAGCCCTCCAAAATAGGCGCTATCACCGGCTTTTTTCCCGGGAACCGGTATTAACCGCGTAGCTGTGGTTTTGTTGTTGATAACACCGATTGCCATTTCATCGGCCATAATAGCGGCGATGGTTTCTGCGGTTGTGTCGCCCGGTAGGGCAATCATATCCAACCCCACCGAGCAGACAGCGGTGATGGCTTCCAGTTTTTCCAGCCCGATATAGCCCTTGCGGGCGGCTTCGGATATATTGAGATCTTCGCTCACCGGGATAAAAGCGCCACTTAATCCCCCCACCCGGGAACTGGCGAATGCACCACCTTTTTTGACGGCGTCATTAATTAACGCCATGGCCGCCGTTGTTCCGGGCACGCCGATGCTCAAAAGACCCAGACTCTGAAAGATTTCACCGACGCTGTCTCCGACATTGGGCGTTGGAGCCAGCGACAGGTCGACAACACCAAATCGAATATTAAGGTGATCGGCAACCTCCCGACCGATGAGTTCTCCAACCCGGGTAACTTTGTAGGCGGTCTTTTTTATCAGCTCTGAGATTTGTCCGAGATCCAGCTGCTCATTGGATTTAAGGGCACGTTCGACGGCATTCTTTACAACCCCCGGTCCGCTGACCCCGACATTGATGACGGCATCGGCCTCGCCGAGACCCAAATAGGCCCCGGCCATAAAGGGCATATCCTGTGGAATATTGGCAAACACACAAAGCTTGGCGCAGGCAATACCGTCGTTTTTCGCGGTCAGATGCGCCGCTTGCTTGATGGCTTTGCCCATCAGTAGTACCGCATCCATATTGATGCCGGCCTTTGTTGATGCCACATTAACCGAAGCACAAACGCGGTGCGTCTCGGCCAAAGCATGTGGAATGGCCTCTAATAGAGCCATATCGCCCCGGGCGATTCCCTTTTCAACCAGAGAGCTGAACCCACCGATAAAATCGACATCAACGGCTGCGGCAGCTTCGTCCAATACCTGCGCAACGGCCACCATCTGAGAAGACGACATGGCCGCAGCTACTGCAGCAATAGGGCTGACCGCTATTCTTTTATTGACCACCGGGATGCCGTATTTTTGACCGACATGATTGCAGACGCTTACGAGATTGTCGGCATAATGGGTGATACGGGTACGGATCTTATTGGTCAGCTTTTCAAGATTATGGCTGGCACAATCCAGTAAATTAATGCCCAGGGTTACGGTGCGCACATCCAGGTTTTCATTTTTAAGCATTTCAAGAGTCGAAAGGATTTCTCTTTGAGTAAGCATGGTTGGCCTTTTTAATTATGGATTGATATCGTTTCATATTTGCATTGGCTGTCCAGTGTTTCGTTTTCTAACTGCTGTTTTTCGTCTTCTGATATCTGTCCTCTGACTTCTGTCTGCTATTAAATCCGGTGGATGGCCTCAAAAATATTGCGATGCTGAATATCAATATCTAGCGCCAATTCATGGGCGCGTTTTTTTAATTCTTGATAGAGGACTTGCTGATCGGTCTGGGGTGGGACATCAACTTCATAAATCATAATATTATCGCCGGGGTCGTTACCACCTTTAAAAACCGCTTGCAGATTGGTGATGTTGCCTTCGAAGCGAGCGATCACTTCACTGATACCGGCGACCAGCCCTTTGCGGTCCGGTCCTTTGGTTGTCACGATATAGGCCTCACTTCGCGGCGGAGAAACCGGAACTGTTGTTGATTCAAACAGGGTGATATGGACTTCGAGCGCCAGGGGAGCCAGTTCCGCAGTTAAATTTTGGCGCAAAGATTCAGAGGAAAGATTTCCGGGCATGGATACGATGAAAATACCGGCAAAAACGAATTGAAGTGTTGTCTGACTCACGTTTTCAATATTACAATCCTGTTCAAATAAAATCTTGGAGACGGCGGCGACGATGCCGGGTCTGTCCTGCCCTAAAATTGAGAGAATCGCTTTATTCATAAATCGGCTCCGCAGGTGTTACACCGTTCGACGGTTTGGGGTGGCATAAATGAAATTGCGTCTTTTCATCTTTATCAAATAGGGGGCATCTGTCAACCGGAGTAACCGCCTAAAGGCTTGTAAAAATCTTGGCCTTAACAAACGATGCGTTCATGGATTATTTTGTCGCGTAAAAAGCAGGGTCGATTATTGCGGTTGCTGTTTTTCGACTGTGATGATCTCATTAATTTGATTCAAAATATATTGACCCAGCGCTTTCGACTTTGTACTCGTGATGTTCGGTATGTCCGTGTTCAAACTTTCAATTTTGCTTTGGCTTATTTCCGTCATTTTATTCACCAAAAACTCATCGACTTCTCCATCATCGAGGAGAAAACCACATGCGCCGACAGCGCCGACAAATTCTTCGTTTGCAAAAATTGGCACGACAAGTTTGAGCATGCCCGCATCACATTCATCGATAACCGGTTGTCGCGATCGCATGGCTAAAGTGGCGATGTTCATATGCGCAGGGGCGCAGATAAAGCTTTGGCCTTTATCGGTCGCTTTGATTGCCGGACACAATTGATTGGCCCAATTTTTAAATTCAGAGATTCGATAACCTTTGGTGTCAAAAACATTGACATCCAATCCGGACTTTTGATGAATATCCTTTTCAAGTTGATTCCATCTTTCAAGCGGCGCCAGGTCTGTTAATTGCATCAGTGGTCTCCTTTTTAATTTCCGACCTGAATCTTGTATGACAAATGAATCAGCACATGAAAATCTTTGACTCGCGCAGAATTAAGGTACAATAGCGGCTGAAGCCAGACGACGATTTCTGTCAACAGACATGCCGGGCATGCTGTCATTCTCGGAATGGGCATATATATCAAAATCGATGATTTTTGCAAGATTGAAAGTTCAACGAGGTTGCTGCTGCCGAATTTTAAGAATAAACTGATGGCAACTGGTCGCATTTTTTTTCTTCGAAGTAATTGATTACAATATTGCACGAAATATCTTCTGTCTTCATTTTTCTTCGTTTATTTCTTGACAAAATCTCAAACGGTCGCTAAGCTTTTGGAAATTATTTTAACTACTAGCAAAAAATATTGACGATTATTTTTCAGGTAAGGGTTGTTTTTCTTAATTATTTCGTTAAAATTTATAGGCATTGGTCCATGGGGCATTGAAGAAAAACATCGGATAAATCATTTTAAGGAGGAAGGATATCATGGCAATTTTAAAAAGAGATTTGCAAGCAGTTAAAAGAGACATCAAAGCACTTGAGAAGAAATTGGAAAAATTGTTGAAGGCTCATGGGAAACCGCAACGGCCAAAAGCTGCAAAAAAAGTAAAGCGCAGAATCGTAAAAACCAGAACCAAGCGCAAAGCGGTTGCCAAAAAAACCACCGGTCGCAAAAAAGCACCGCAAATGACAGCAACAGAACAAATACTGCAAATTGTCAGAAGGTCCAGAAAAGGTGTGGATGTTCCTACATTGAAAACAAAAACCGGATTTCAAGACAAAAAAGTTAGAAATATTATTTTTAGGGCTTCAAAAGAAGGTAAAATCAAAAAGGTCGGCAGAGGAATTTACGTCCGCGCAAAATAAAGTCTTCGTATTTTTTAAATACGACTTTTTGGAAGAAGCAGTTTAAATGAGCGTTGTCCTTGAACTGCTTCTTCGAATTTATGCGATATTTTTTTGAAGCTAAAGCCCAGCACCTTTAATTGCCATCGAGTGGGTAGTGAGAACAAAAATTGGCGGATCATCTTTGCGTATTTGAGCTCTGCCGTGACATCTTTATTGAGCAGCTGACTATAAATTGCCTCCGCCTTTTGGGGGTGGCCCACCGAGTGTTTGACTGCATCAACCGCCATTTGAGCGCTTTTATGGGCGTAATAAATGCCCTCGCCGAGCAAAGGATCGGCAAACCCGCCTGCGTCTCCAACTAACAATATATTTTTGTAACCCGCTTTGCTGAGAAAATTGCCGTAGGGGAGGGCATATCCTTTGGGTTTTGCCAAATTCTCTGGTCGGACCCCTTGCGCTTGTATGAAAGTATTTAAGCCTTTAAAAAGCGATTGTTTGGCTTCCGCTTTCAGGCTGCAGAGACCGAAAATCTGACTTTTTGGACCGGGAAAAGACCAGGCATAACCCCAGGGTATATAGCCGTAAAAGATAGCCGGATAATTCGGTAGCCCACGGATTTTATCTCTGGGAATAAATATTTCCAGAGCCGCGGCAATATCCTGCCGGTGACGGCATTTTAATAGGTCGCGCTGATACAGGATAGATCGCACGCGACTGAAAACACCATCAGCAGCAATGATATAACGGCTTGAAAATCGGATTCCTGTCCGCGTGATGATTTCTCCTGTGGCGAGATCAATATTTTCAGCGCTTTCTTTAAAAATAACTTTTGCCCCGGCTTTAACTGCTTTATCTAACCAGCAAGCATCATAAATTGCCCGATCCACAAAATGAAAAGGAAAATCCAGTTTTCTTTGCAAATAATTTCCGTTGTGATCGCCAATACCATAAAAATTGCTCTGATACTGGATAACACCCCCTGACTTCAGATCACCTACGTTGGTGTTGAAGATATCTTTAAGCAGCCCAATGGTTTTTTGGGTCAATAGCCCACCACAGAGTTTGAACCGCGGAAACTTTCGTTTTTCAATCACAGCGACCTTAAACCCGCTTGCGGCAAGCATGTAGGCGGCTGTAGCGCCGGCCGGGCCCGCGCCAATGATGAGGGCGTCGAAGTGATTCTTCTTGGTCATGTTCGTACGAGACAACACGGAAGTTTTATGTCGGTTAGGGTCCGGCCGGAAGTATTGTTTTGCCTAAAACATCGCCTTGATATAATAGAAAAGGACAACAGCGGTAAAGGCCAATTTCAGTCCGACGCCAAGTACATTTCCAATCAGTATGCCCCACCCCGCGCGCAGGGCTTTGCTGCCCGATTTCCCGGCCGTCAACTCTCCCACCAGGGCACCGATGAAAGCGCCCACAATCATACCCCAGGGCGGAATAAAAAAAATGCCGATTATCATACCGATTGCTGATCCCCACAGACCGCGCCTCGAGGCGCCATATTTTTTAGCCCCCAACGCAGGTGCAACATAATCCAACAGGACCAGCAAGGCGGTTACTGCACCCATGACAATTAAAAAAGTCTGGCTGAAGATTTGCCAGTTTTTTGTCCAGGATATAATTATCAATGCACAGAAGCTCAGAATCGGACCCGGAAGGACCGGAAGGATGCAGCCGACCATGCCGGCAATGGCTAAGATCAATCCGATGATAATGAGGACAACGTTCAAATGACTCGCCTAATGTAGGATAGTTAGCACAGATCAATTGGCAGAAAGCCGCAATGCACAGGTTCGAACCAGCCAGTACCACTTAGCGAATGGAATTGTCAAGATGCCTATGGTTTTAAGACAAACGAAGCGGGCTGTAAGCTGGCCGTTTCCAGAGCAACCGCATGGTGGGGTATTCTTTATGCTGGTCGATACCACTCTCGAATTATCTTCTATCGGATTTTTCAAAATGGGACCCTCAGTAAGCAACGCATAAAATCCGCTTTTTTTGGAAGACCGGTGGATGTTGACGCATGTAATGCTAGCATTATATATTTAAGAAATGAGAGATATAATATTAATTTTTTTCTTGCTTTATATTTTAATTTAATATAAGGTTTATTGCATGAGTAAGAAGAAAACATTCTCAACCCGGATTGACCAGGACCTCCTCAAGGCCCTCAAGCACCTTGCCGTCGATCAGGACAAGTCCCTGGGTGCTTTACTGGAAGAAGCGATCAAAGACCTTCTAAAGAAATACAAGGCAAAGTAACAATACGATCATTGTGCAGGTTATCATCCGCTTATGTCGTCACTGTAAACACCAGGCCGCACGCTGCTGATCAAAATATCTTTAAATCGAAAGGAAAGGAGCGGTCCACCAAAAAGGGGGAACCTTAGAACTGGCGAATCAACAGGATTTAAATCTTCTATCGAAGGAGAGATTAAAATGGCCGTATCCAAAAAAAATCAGCTGTTAAAAGACGGGGAAACCGTCGTTCGTCGAATCAAATTAACGGAACCGCTTACAGTAAATTGTGTCTGTCCCAAATGTGGTAGCAACCATCGAATGAAGCTAATTTGGAGCGGACGGGGCAAACCCAAAAAATTTTGTCCGCCCTGTAAAATTTTTGTTCAGTCTATCGAGCATGTTGATTTATGCGCGATGCCGACCCAGGTGGATAGCCGTATCGACTGACGCCGATTGGGGCTATTGCCGAAGATATCATTGAATCTGCGTTCGAGTAGTCTCCGGGTAAAACAACCACATCTCCTCTCTTTTGACAATCTTCCTGGTTCACAGATGATACGGTTCTGAGTGTTGCCATTGCAGATGCCATTTTATAGTGGTTGTCAAAAAAACGTTCCGGGATTTAGCGTTTTTTTCTACAACCACTTATGCCCCACTTCCGTATATCGGAATACTATTATGGAATGCGGTATAACGGTTTACGCGAATAAAAATCACACCGTAAACACCACACCCGTTTTTAAACTCCACCGGTCTTATCCGCGCGGATGAAATTTTCGATGCAATTGCTTAAGGTGGTCACGGGTGACATGTGTATAAATTTGGGTTGTCGAAATATCTACATGGCCCAGCATGATCTGCACAGCCCGTAAATCGGCACCACCTTCCAGCAGATGACTGGCAAACGAATGTCTCAAGCTGTGCGGGGTAATTTTTTTGTTCAGGCCTGCCTGCAGCGCATAACGCCGCAGCAACTTCCAAAACCCCTGGCGGGTCATCGGCCTGTTGGCCCGGGCAATAAACAGATAAGGGCTGGATTGTTGTTTTAAACGTTTTGATCTGACAGTTTTCAGGTAGTACTCAATTTTTTCTTTGGCCTGCATGCCGATCGGCACAATTCTTTCTTTAGAACCCTTGCCAAAGACACGAACAAACCCGGCTTCCAGATTGATATCCTGTAATTTCAAATTGGTGAGTTCTGATACGCGTAATCCAGCGGCATAAAGAAGTTCCAGCATGGCAGCATCCCTGGCACCAAGCGGTTTGTCGGTGTCTGGCGCCTGCATTAAAACCTCAATTTCCTCCCGGGACAAAACATCGGGTAATTTTAGACTGGTCCTTGGGAGATCAATCAGTCTGGCAGGATCGTTGCGCAGGATTTTCTCCTGAACCAGAAATCGATAAAGACCCCTGATCGCCACCAGATGCCGCGCGCGCGAACGTGCCGCCAAACCGGATTTTCTGAGATGAATTAAATATTTTAAGATTAGCGGGGTATCTTCATCCGAGAATACAGCCGTTTGATGTTCTGCCAAAAAATTACGGTATCGGATGATATCCCGGCTGTAAGCCTCGAGAGTTTTTTTTGATAAACCTTTTTCAACCAGCAAAAAATTTAGGAATTGGTCGATCAGGGTATTTGGATTGGGCGGCTTGCGTTTCACCATAACTGATTTATCGCATGGTTCATCATATTTATCAATGTAAGCCCATGCATGTTTCGTCAAACCGTCAAATGGTGGATGAGTTCAGTAGTTTATAGTGGTTGTCAAAAAAACGTTGCGGTATTCAATGGATATCGCATCTGACTATTTGCTAAAACCCATTAACGCGTCAACAATTTTGCGAAAGACCGGGGTTATAAATGTTCAGAAAGTGTCAGAATATTTTTGTTAATGGCAAATTTTAAATCGGGTTGGATGTATTCATGGTGCTTTTCTAGGAAGGGAACATACACCAGCATAAAGCTTTGTGCAGTAATGTTAACTGTGTGAAGGATATCTGCCAGTCGATTTTTGGGTCTGAAAAAACTGGCCAGGTTGACTTTTAAGCTTTGGTTGGCCTCAGTTACTGGTAAATTGATCCGATAATGCCTGTTTTCGGGCAGTTCCACTGCCAATTCCGGGTTGAACTGGGCGAGGGTCATGTTTTTTGAAAGCTGTATAAATATCTTGGGGCGCACTTTAAATGCCGGCACCCAGAAACGAAAACCGATATTTTCCCACCCGGGTTGAACGACCTTGGGAATATTGGCAACTTTGATTAAGTCAGAATAGGTTTGAAGGTCTAAACCTTTGATTTTAGGCCGAATACGCCAGAATGGCAGATAAATAGCATCGCTATCGCCGGCGGGATGCTTGCAAAATTTGATCTGCTTTAAGCGTTTGCCCACCGGGTACCATGCCGAAGTACAGTTTTTGCAAAGCAACACCAACGAATCCCTCTCTCCATCCAGATCCCAGCCGCAGTTGGGGCATAAAGTCGCCATAAAATGAATGCGCCAGTGCGGGTTTTCGGCTGGCAGTTGATCTATATCAAAATCGTCCATCGAAGCCCCAGCAGTTGGGCTGTTGAGCACCCCATCATACAGGCGGTTTTCAATGTAGAAGGGGGCATAAATGAGACTGATGGTCTCACCGATATGGGCATGATGCAGCACGGGTTTGGGCAGCGTCTTGCCGAAGCGGTCATCAAAGCATTGTTCGATACCCGCTAACGACTGCGTGGGTTTAAGAAATCGGCCTTCGGTTTCGGGCGTTACAAATTTAAGCTTCAGTGCCTGGCTGCGCAGGCCCAGAGTGACCGGGAAAACGTGCGATGATACGGCCTGATGGCTCACATCGACACATTTATGTCCGACACCATTGCCAGCGCAGGAAAACAGCATACCTTTAAAGCGCCAATAGGGGAAATACAGCAATTCTTTTGATTCCGGCGCCTTGCTGGGGAGGATATAGCGAAAAACATCGGATGCCACCAGATAAGATCTCACCCGGCAAAATTTGCAGACAAACAGACGCTCTGTCTCTTCCATAATGGCGGGTGCGCCGCATTGAGGACACTGATGTTCTATTAAAAAATTAATGATGGCCTCCGTTTTGTCGGTGTGCGCCAATGCACCACGCTGAACACGAAAATCAATTCAAATGGCGCTTATGGGGACTGCTGCGCGGAATTCGTGACAAGGTATTGATATTTTGATTTTATTTTATTGAATATTCGACACTTTATCCCATCTTTTCACCACATTCGTTGCAAAAAACGGCATTGCATAAATTCTCATTGCCACAATTCGGGCAGAATTTTGTTGCCGGTTTTTCCTCAACCGCATGACCGCAGCGCGAACAAAATTTCGCCGTCGGGGTGAGGTTTTTTGAGCAGCGCGGGCATTGCTCAAACACCAATAGCTGATGGCCGCAATCCGGGCAAAACTTCGATTGGGCGGGTATGGAATTATCGCAATCCGGGCATTTTGTTTCCGGTTGATTTTGCTTTGTTTGGGGTTGAGCACTGGCAAAATACTGTGCAAACATGGCTGGCATCATTAATCCGAGTCCGGTACCCATCCCCATGCCAGAGCCCCCTTCGGAGTCAGAGGCTTTTTCCATTGCCATGGCGGCTTTCATCTGCATTAATTTGTTCATGTCATCAAAAACGCCTATTCGGCTGCGGTCATCAATCGCTTGTTGCACCTCTGGCGGTGGCGTGATGGCATTAACATAAAGATGGGTCATGCAAATGCCAAAATGGCTGAAATCCTCTGTCAGGCGCTCCGAAAGTCCCTGGGACAATTCGTCATACTTGGACGGCAGATTCAAAATAGAATCGATTTTTTCGCCCATATAATCGTTAAAGCGGGATACGATCACGCGATTCAAATATTCTTCAATTTCAGCTGTGGTAAAAATGCCCTGGGTGCCAACCAAACTGTTCACAAACAGAACCGGCTGAACAACCTGCAGGTTAAAGACGCCAAACGCTCTCAGCCGGATCAACCCCAGTTCCGAGTCTCTGAAAGCCACTGGATCACGAGTGCCCCACTTTAGATTGGTGAATACCTTTAAGTTGATAAAGTACATTTCAGCGCGCAAAGGGCTTGTTCCACCCCAGGGTAGACTGGCGATTTTGGTCAAAAGCGGAATATTCAGGGTTTTGAGGGTATGCCTGCCCGGGCCAAAGGCGCCGACAGCTTTGCCCTTATAGAAAAAAACGCCGGCCTGACTATCTCTGACGGTCAGTTGAGCGCCGTATTTGATTTCACCTGAGCCCTCTTCCGGCAGGCGGTGGACAAGCTCCTGGCCGGTGTCGTCAAACCATTCTAAATTTTCTAAAAAGACCACATTATTGGTGCCCATAAGTTTTTCTCCTTCTTTGATTGCTGAGAATTCATTGACAACAGCTCACCACACCCGGAATAAGGGC
>Ga0265303_10000002_pt1 | contig 114125 bp, 109 predicted proteins | sample Helome_2_FD_192494 | JGI IMG/M metagenome (GOLD analysis project Ga0265303, IMG submission 192494) | Marine sediment microbial communities from subtidal zone of North Sea - Hel_20160317 (Illumina Assembly) | ecosystem: Environmental > Aquatic > Marine > Subtidal zone > Sediment ... | reverse complement strand
GTCTTCACCCACAGTAGCAATGGCAAAGTGGAAAGATGATTTGAACGATTCACGGAAAAGTTTTTTCACTTCGTTCCAGTTTTTGTGCAGATCCACGTTCCCTCCGTAATTAGCCAAGTTAATCATGCAAAAGTTGCCGGCATTTTACTTGTAGTGAGGGGATTAAATCTTTTTCAAACCAGCTGTTTTTACTAAGCCATACATTGTTTCTGGGACTGGGGTGCGGCAGTGGAACTTTACCTGGCCAGTAAGTTTTCCATGATTTGACCAGATCCGTTAGAGAAGAACTGGTATTGCCAAAATGGTATTTCTGCGCGTACTTACCAAGGACTAAAACTATTTCAATGTTAGGAAGTTGCTCCAATAGTTGTTCGCGCCAAGCGGGTTCGCATTCCGGACGTGGAGGCAAATCTCCGTTTTTCCCCTTTCCTGGGTAACAAAATCCCATGGGTAAAATTGCGATTTTATTAGAGTCATAGAATGTTTCTTTAGAGACGCCCATCCAGTCACGCAAGCGATCACCACTGGCATCGTCAAACGGCACGCCAGATTCATGTACTTTTCTTCCTGGTGCTTGCCCTGCAATTAAAATTTTGGCATTCGGATTAACTTGCAATACAGGACGCACACCATGAGGCAAATACTTTTCGCAAATGGCACATTCTTTAACATTACTCAATAAGGATTCAATACTAAGCATCTCGGCAGTTCTGTATTAAAGGGCTAACTACATTTATGTGCATAAAATGGTGTAACACACCTGGTTGATATTTCTAAGTGATTCATTTTCCTGATTCTCCCATTTGATTGGTAACTTAGATCGATATAGGCAGAAAAGCAAAAATGGACGCTGAACGTATACCAAACATTGGAAGATGCTGATGTATTACGCTACTCCGCCCTGGCGCATCTGGAATGCCTACGCTGGGCGTGCTCCTCCTGAACTTTCGCTGGCAGTAAAGATTGGTTTCAAATATGATCGCGAGCTAGGCTTCCAGGCCCGAAAATCCATGAACGACCTATTCAATTTCGATACACCCATTGACCGGAGCGACACCGGTTCGGTGAAATGGGATCGGTACAAAGACACCGATATCCTGCCGATGTGGGTTGCCGATACCGACTTCAAAGCCCCGCCAGCCGTCATCGAAGCGCTGCAAGAGCGCGCCGCGCACGGCGTGTTTGGTTATACGCGCGTGCAAGAGCGGCTGGTGGAACTGGTGGTTGAGCGCATGCAGCGGCTATACCAATGGCAGATCAAGCCTGAGTGGATCGTCTGGATTCCAGGCGTCGTCGGTGGGCTTAATCTGGCCTGTCGCAGCATTGGCGATGTTGGCAGTCCGGTTATGATGCCGGCAGTCATTTATCCACACTTTCCCGAGGCGCCGTTGCAAATTGACCGACCGCTTCTGCCGGTACCCATGGTCCAACGTGATAAGCGCTGGATTATTGATTTCGACTGGATGGCCGAAAATCTCGATGGTGAAAGTAAATTGCTATTATTTTGCAATCCGCAAAACCCGGGCGGTAGCGTTTATTCACGTGCCGAATTAACCAGGCTGGTTGAATTGGCCGAACGCCACGACTTTGTCATCGCCTCTGATGAAATACATTGCGATTTAATTCTTGAGCCGGGTTTAAAACACATCCCCATCGCCTCGCTGAATACAGATATCGAGCGTCGTAGTATCACCTTGATGGCGGTCAGTAAGAACTTTAACCTGGCCGGGTTAAGCAGTGCCTTTGCGATCATTCCCGACCGGCAGTTGCGGCAAAAATATAATTATCAAAGAGTAGGTATCATCAACTACATCAACCTGTTTGGTCTCACAGCGATGCAGGCCGTCTACGAGCACGGCGACGACTGGAACCGGCAGTTGGTCGACTACCTTCGCGCAAACCGGGATTATCTAATACGCGAAATCAACGCCATCAAAGGCCTCAAACTCGATTCTGTCGAGGCGACTTACCTGGCCTGGATCGATGTCTCCGGGCTTGGGCTCGACAACCCACATCGTTTCTTTGAACAGGCCGGGATCGGTATGTCACCCGGAAACGAATTTGGCGATAACGGTTTTATGCGCCTGAATTTCGGCTGCCCGCGGGCGCTACTCGAAGAAGCTGTCTCACGCATGCGTAACGCTATTAACCAATACTGGAAAAATCAAACGGGGTGAAACTTTTTATCTGATTGAAATTCAGTCTCCATTCAGCAGGACAGGGCTACGCTGAAATCCACGGTCAAATACCGTGTAGGAAAAAGGAGTTAATCATGAAAAGTCTGAACATTGCTTTGTTGACTGCAAGCCTGACCCTGATCTGCACGCCCGTGTGGGCCGGACACCCGCCTGCCGGTTATAACCGGGCGAAGGTCGTGCGTGCGACTCCGGTTTACGAAACGGTGCGCTACCCCGCCGATGAGCGAGTCTGTTGGGATGAACAAGTGTGGCAGCAACGCCGTCCGTCCGCTGCCCCCACTGTGGTGGGCGTGATTGTCGGGGGCGTGGTGGGTAACCAGATTGGCCATGGTGATGGCAGGGCTGTCGCCACAGTGGCAGGCGCAGTCATCGGCGGAGCCATAGGGCATCAGGTGGCCAGGAACAATTACCGGCGAGGCGCTTATCCGGTGACCCGGACCCAATGCGAAGTCCAGCGCAACTGGCGCACGGAACAACACATCGCTGGCTGGGATGTGGCCTACCGTTATCGCGGCACAGTGTATCAAACCCGCATGCCGGAAAAACCGGGCAAGCACATCCTGGTGCGTGTAAATGTGGCCCCGGCGCCATATTATCCCGGGCATTGAGTTCTTTAAGAGTCAGGAGGACAGGATCAGTTAGAGTGTCTTCCAGCCATCACTGAGCCTGGAAAATTCCGTGGTATAGCGTCCAGATTCCAATCACTATGAATCCGGTGCCTGCCAGAATCGACATCATTTTCACGTTTATCACCTGGGAGAGCAGGGCGCCGGCAGCCACGCCGATGGCGCTGGCCAATACCAGCGCCGATGCTGAGCCGATGAACACAGTCCATTTGCTGACTTCCTTGTCGGCTGCGAACAGCAGGGTAACTAATTGTGTCTTATCGGCCATTTCCGCGATAAAGACACTGACGAAAACGGTTGCGAGTATCTTCCATTCCATATTACTTTCCTTTAACCGGCCATGGATTGGCGCACGAGAGAGACTGTTCTTCATGATTGCCCAAAGCTTGGTGCATCGCCAGCCAGATATTCCGCTTCTGCGGGCGTGTCCTGCCGGTTCAGCACTTTGTTACGGTGCGGGAAGCGCCCAAACCGGGCGATAATGTCGCGGTGCTGCCTGGCGAATGGCAGAACGCCTTCCCTGTATACCGGAGGCGAAGGCGTCTCATCAGCGAGGCGTTCATACAGCGCAACGCCCGCCTCCTGTGCCTGCAGATCCTCGAAATGCTGTAACGGCATGTACAGGAATACGCGCTGAATAGGTGTTAAGGCCCTGTCTTGCCCGGTCTGCGCTGCCGCCAGGCAAAGCGCTGCAGTGTAAGAGTCGTAGGCAAAAGCCCGTGGCGTACCTCGAAAACAGTTTCGAGGCAATTGGTCGAGTGCCAGGATCAGGGCCAAACGCCCTTCGGGATCATCGAGCCATTGATAGCACGTTCCATCGGAGCACTGCTCGATCAACGGACCAAAGCGCTCTTTCAGCTCAGCATCGCGCTCCGGGTCGGCAGAAAACCACCAACCCATTCGTTGTGGGATGGCGGAAGGGTCGTAAAGTGAATCTCCAAACCAGGTATCGATCAATTCGGCCCAGGGCTTCTCCCGGTTCAAGTGGCCTCCCTGGCTTCAAAACCAAATGGGAGCAGCGCCAGGCGCGTCATTTTCAGGTGTTGGGCCGCCAGCGGCAGCCCGATTATGGTGAGCGCAAAAAGCAGTGCCATCACCAGGTGAAAGACCGCCAATTCAAGACCGGGCAGTATGATCCAGATGATGTTCATGATCACTGCCAGCGCGCCACTGGGTGGTTCCTTCTCACGAATCTCCTGGCCGAAAGGGGTGGTTGCCAGTGCAGCCAGTTTGAAACACTGGATGCCGAAGGGGATACCGATGATCGTGATGCATAGCAGAATGCCGCCCAGCAGATAGGCCAGGACGACGATAAATCCACCGAAAATCAGCCAGATGATATTCAATAGCAGGTTCATAAAAGCCGCTCCTGTCTGTGGTTGGGCGTTCCAGGCACGACAACATTCTAGCTGGGGCTGGCAATGATTCCCAATAGCACGGACCTGCTTGCGCCGGTAATTGTTCTTGTGTCGAGAGGCCGTTCAGCCAGCCGCTCACGTGCAAGCCAGGCAAACAGTATGGCTTCGATCCAGTCAGGATCAAGGCCAAGATCGGCCGTGGAATGGACCGTAATTCCGGGGAGAAGCGCCTGTAACCGCTGCACCAGGTATGCGTTATGTGTGCCGCCCCCGCAGAGCAGGACGTCTTCAGGAGCAAATGGCCGGATCGAATCTGCAACGGAAACGACGGTCAATTCCGCCAGCGTGGCCTGCACATCGGCTGGCTTCATGTTGTCTTTTTGCAGGTACCGCCGCAACCAGGATGCATTGAAATATTCCACACCGGTGCTTTTGGGTGCGGTTTTCTGAAAATAGGGATCAGCCAGCATTCTTTCCAGCAGGCCTGGCAAAATATTTCCGCTTGCTGCCCAGTGGCCATCGTGATCGAAGGGCTTGTTTCTGTGTGCCCGGATCCAGCCGTCCATCAGGCAATTTGCAGGCCCGGTGTCAAAGCCTGATACACCGCCCGAGGTGTTGATCACCGAGATGTTGGCAATGCCGCCGAGGTTAAGAACTACCCGCGTGGCCGGCCGGGAGCCGCCTGCCGGACAAAAAAGTGCGCGGTGCAGCAGGGGCGCCAGGGGTGCGCCCTGGCCGCCGGCTTCCACATCTGCCTGGCGGAAATCACCGACCGTGACGATACCGGTTTGCCTGGCGATGCTGCCCGGATCACCCAGTTGGATCGATTCCGGTTTCGGGCTTTCCGGATCATGCCACACCGTCTGGCCGTGAGAACCGATTGCACTGATGGCCTCCCGGCCTATCCCGGCCTTATCCAGAAGGGCAAGGGCAGCCCGGGAAAAATGTGCAGCGAGATCTTTGTCCAGGGCTGCCATATCTTCGGGCGCGGGGCGCCGCTCTGTCATGATCAGTTTGTGCAGTGCACTGGCGATTTCCGGGGGGTAGGGGATGCAGTCGGCTGTGAGAACTTCGGGCAGATTATCTTGGAACCTTACCAGCGCGGCATCAGCACCATCGCGGCTGGTCCCGGAAATCATCCCGATAAACAGCTCTGTGGTCACTCTCGGCTCGCGTAAAGGGAAGCAGACTCCAGCCGGCTTAACTGGGTCAGCATCGGTGCGGCCTTCGACTGAAAAGCCGTTAAGCGATTGCCTTTCAGCGGGTCAACCTTGGGCAGTGGAACCGTCCGCGGATTACGATGAACGCCATTTACCAGGAATTCGTAATGCAGGTGCGGCCCGGTGGCCAACCCGGTTGAGCCAACATAACCAATAGTTTGGCCTTGTTTTACTTTCTGCCCTTTCTTCACTGCCCGATTGGTGAAATGCAGGTACTTGGTCTCGATGCTGTTGGCGTGCTTAACGTATACGTGGTGGCCATTGGTCCTGGAATAGGCTGAACGGGTGACCGCTCCATCCCCTGCTGAGTAAACCGGCGTGCCACGCGGCGCATAGTAATCGATACCGTTATGTGGACGTATCCGTTTCAACACCGGGTGCATGCGCCGCGGATTAAATCCCGAACTGATGTAGGAAAAATTCAGAGGAGCACGCAAAAATGCTTTGCGCATGTTACGGCCGTCCGGTGTGAAGTAGCCGGCAACATCACCCTCTTCGAAGTAGATCGCCTGGAATCGCTCACCCTGATTGACAAAGGTCGCTGCGAGAATTTCACCATCTTTGAGAAACTCACCATCCCGGTAAAGTTTTTCATAGACCATCATGAAACGATCGCCTTTGCGAATATCCAGTATGAAATCGATATCCCAACCAAAAATATTTGCCAGCTTCATGACCATCGCATCGCTCAGGCCGGCCTGCTTGCCCGCCAGGAAAAGCGATGACTCGATGAGGCCTTCGGTTTCGGCTATTTCGGAAAAGATTGCACGATGCTGGATTTCAGCGTTTAGCTCACCCGCTTCCTGCCTCACGACCAGGTAGCGTGCTTCGTCCAGCGCATGACGCATTTGCAGCAGTTCGCCGTTGCTATCCATCCTGAATTCGAAGGTATCTCCCGGACGGATTTTTTTCAGGCCTTTGGTTTCGGCGTTCAGCGCCATAATCTGGTGCAGCAATACAACAGGGATATTCTGCTTGCGGAAAATTGAATCCAGCGTCTGGCCGCGACGCACTTGAACGCGGATCCAGTCACTTTCACCCGCAGGGGCGGCAAAGCTGGTTGTGTCGTCATCTTCAGATGCCGGCGGTTTGGCCGGAGTCACTCTTGCAGGCAGAGTAAGGTCGATGATTTCGGGCCGTATAACACGGTCCGCTTCACCCTCCGATTCGAACATGCCCAGGAGAAATCCGGCCACGATCAGGGTGACACCGAAGACCACCAGTTTTCGGCGGGTCAGCCAATGACTGTCATCGTGCAGGTTCTGACGTATTTTTGTTATGAAGCCCGGCTTTTCCATGACGACTTAAGACCACGCATTCCTCTGCTGGTTCAGGCGTGCTTACCTTACTTACAGGCCGCAACTGGGTCAATCTTTGTTGTAAAATATGCAATTCCCTGTTGGAAACTGGCATGACAGATTTGGACAATGCGCTGGCCCTGATTGCCCGCGGCACCGATGAAATAACCAAACCGGAAGAACTGGAGCAGCGGCTTAAGCTTGGCAGGCCCCTGCGGGTCAAGGTCGGATTTGATCCAACCGCGCCCGATTTGCATATCGGCCACACCGTGATTATCAATAAAATGCGCCAGTTCCAGGACCTGGGTCACCAGGTAATATTCCTGATCGGCGACTTCACGGGCCTGATCGGTGACCCGACCGGCAAGAATGTCACGCGCAAGCCACTGAGCCCCGAACAGGTCAAGGAAAATGCTGAAACCTACGCCAGCCAGGTGTTCAAAATCCTTGATCCTGAAAAAACCGAGATCCGCTTCAACTCGGAGTGGCTCAACCAGCTCGGTTCGGACGGAATGGTCAGGCTGGCCGCTACCTACACGGTTGCTCGCATGCTGGAGCGCGAAGACTTCAAGACCCGCTTCAAGAATAACCAGCCGATTGCCATCCATGAATTCCTTTATCCGCTGGCCCAGGGTTATGACTCGGTGATGCTTGAGTGCGATGTCGAAATGGGCGGTACGGATCAGAAGTTCAATTTGCACGTCGGCCGCCAATTGCAACAGCACCATGGGCAGGAACCGCAGATCATCATCACCCTGCCGTTGCTCGAAGGCCTCGATGGTGTGCAGAAAATGTCGAAGTCACTGAATAATTACGTGGGTATTACCGAATCGCCGGACGAAATGTTCGGCAAACTGATGTCGATCTCCGATGAGTTGATGTGGCGATACTTCGACTTGCTGAGTTTCCGCAGTAACCAGGAGTTGGCGGATTTGAAGGCAGACATGACGGGCGGGAGAAATCCACGCGATATCAAATTCCTGTTGTGCGAGGAAATCATCGAACGTTTTCACTCCCGCGAGGCTGCCATTGCCGCCAGGGAAGCGTTTATTTCACGTTTTCAGCAAGGCCAGATGCCGGATGACATCCCGGAGAAAACCCTGGAAACGTCCGGCGAGGGCATCGGCATCGCTACTGCGTTGAGCCAGTGCGGCCTGACCAGCAGCAATTCTGATGCGTTTCGGATGATACAACAGGGCGGCGTCAAGATTGACGGTGAGAAAGTCAGTGACCGGACTTTGCGGCTTGAACCGGGGTTCAGCGGCATCTTGCAGGTTGGTAAGCGCAAGTTTTGCAAGGCAACCGTTGCATGAACAGGCTCTCTGACATTGACTGGAGTCAATGGCAGGCCAAGGACCCGGCCACGCTGGTTTTCGTTTTTCGTGACGATGAAATTCTGCTGATCAACAAGAAAACCGGGTTGGGCAAAGGCAAAGTCAACGGCCCGGGCGGAAAAGTAGATCCTGGTGAAACGCCCGAGGTTGCAGCGATCAGGGAGTGCCAGGAAGAGCTGGATATCACGGTCAGCAACCTTGAGTATTGCGGTGAACATTGCTTCCAGTTCGTCGACGGCTATTCCATCCACGTCTGGGTGTACCGGACTCGCGACTTCGAGGGAAAACCCACTGAGTCCCGCGAAGCCGAACCGCTATGGACCCGGTTGGACCAGATACCGTTCGATCGCATGTGGGAAGATGATCGGCACTGGCTGCCCATGCTGGTCAGGGGGGAGCGATTCCAGGCACGATGGATTTTCGATGGCGATAAAATGGTTGATTATGCCATCGAGACAGATGGACTTATTGAAGCCTGGGGTGACCTTTAGTCTTCCCGGATCACGGAGTCATAGGATGAAATTCGATTCAGTTGTAGTTTTCGCCGCCCTTTGGGCGTTGTTGGTTACCCCGGCAATGGCCGATATCAAACACCCGGACCTGGCTTCAACGGCGAACCAGATTGCACAAAAGTACATGCTGGTCGATACGCACATCGACGTGCCATATCGTCTTGAAGACGAGTGGTCGGATGTCACAAAGGCCACGGAAGAAGGCGATTTTGATTACCTGCGGGCGCAACGCGGTGGTTTGAATGTACCTTTCATGTCTATCTACACGCCGGCAGAAGCAGAGGAAGCAGGGGATAGTTATCAAATTGCGAACCGGCTGATTGACCGGGTCGAAGCGCTGGTGGGGCGCGCACCGGAAAAATTTGCGCTTGTCAAAACGCCCGGGCAGGCCGAAAAAGCCATGAAATCAGGCCGGATGGGATTGGCCATGGGCATGGAAAATGGCTCTCCGCTGGAGGGCAAGCTGGAGAACGTCTCATTCTTCAAAGATCGTGGCATCAGTTACATCACCCTGACGCATTCATTGAGCAATCACATTTCGGACTCTTCCTACGATGAAGAGCATCAGTGGAACGGCCTCAGTCCATTTGGCAAGGATGTTGTTGCTGAAATGAACCGCCAGGGTGTCATGATCGATATTTCCCACGTTTCGGATGAAGCCTTCTGGCAGGTGCTTGAATTATCCAGGGTGCCGGTGATTGCATCTCATTCATCCGCGCGCACCTTCACACCGGGCTGGGAGCGCAATATGAGTGACGAGATGATCAAGGCGATGGCCGCGAAGGGCGGCGTCATCCAGATCAATTTCGGTTCCAGTTTCCTGACCCAGGCGGCCCGTGCCTGGTACGACACCATGAGTGAAGCGCGCGAAGCCTACCTCAAAGAGAATGGTTTTGATGAAGAGGGTGCAGAGGCGGAAGCCTTCGGCGAGGCCTGGCGCGATGACCATCCGTTTCCTTTTGCGACGATGGATGATGTCGTGGCGAATTTTCAGCATGTCATCGAACTGGTCGGCGTGGAACATGTGGGCATTGGTTCAGATTTCGACGGTGTTGGCGACAGTCTGCCCGCAGGCATGAAAGATGTTTCGAATTATCCTAACCTGGTCGAAGAGTTACTCAGACTGGAATACTCCACCGAGGACATCGCGGCCATCATGGGCGGAAACCTCATGCGCGTCTGGCGGGCGGTCGAAGCACAAGCGCACGAGACGGCAGCTGCGGTGAGTCCCGGCGCGCACTGATTCCGGCATCATGGAATGGGTGAATTTTGTCATCGTGGCGATTGCGGCCTTTGTCGCAGCGGGCCTGACGATGTACTCGGGCTTTGGCCTGGGTACGCTGATGCTGCCCGTATTCGCGCTGTTTTTCCCGGTGGAAATGGCGGTGGTGGCCACGGCTCTGGTGCATGGCGCCAATAATGTATTCAAGGTCTCCCTGCTCGGCAGGCAGGCCGATCGGGAAGTGGTTCTGAAATTCGGCCTGACAGCAATTATTGCCGCTGTATTCGGCGCGATGGCGCTGGCCTGGATGTCGCGTCTGGGTGCCAGTATGAGCGTGGAAGTAAACGAACGGATGGTGTCCGAAGTCACCCCGGTAAAGTTGATGATCGGCTTCCTGATGATTGGTTTTGCCCTGTTCGAATTGTTGCCCCGGTTTCGGGAACTGGAGTTTGATCGCAAGTACCTGCCGCTGGGGGGTGCCCTGTCGGGCTTCTTCGGCGGATTTTCGGGCCACCAGGGTGCCCTGCGCTCAGCGTTTCTGGCAAAATCCGGACTCTCAACAGAGCGCTTCGTTGGCAGCAATGCCGTGATCGGTTTCCTGGTGGACCTGACCCGAATCTCCGTTTATGTGGCCCTTTTTGCTGCTGCGGGCGGGGATTTCTCTGATTTTGGCGCTTGGCCGCTGGTCATTTGCGGTTCGCTGGCCGCTTTTGCCGGCGTGTTGACCGGCAAGCGTTACCTGCACAAAGTGACAATGAAAAGCGTCCAGACACTGGTCGGGTTCTTGTTGTTTGGCGTTGGGCTGGCACTGATCCTGGGCGTTCTTTGAACGTCTGTCAGTCTTCCAGGATGGACGAAATCAATGCGTCTTTCTCCAGCCATAGTTGACCCATCCATGCTTCCAGTTCACCGCGGAATTGACGGTCGGTTCTGAAGTTTCTCCCCAGTAATTCCGGCGGAATCTTGCGCAGTTCCGCCCGCACGATGATTTCCGGAATGTCACCACTCAGCAGTTGCCAGAAAGTCGGCCCATCGCCCGTTATCCTGTTTTGTGGATAGACAATGGTGACGTCAATCAGTGCGTCCAACTCGTCTGCCAGTGCGTAAAATACCTGGCCAATACCGCCGATTCGGGGCTGTAGCAAGTTCCTGTACGGACTGCTTCGCTGGTCTCTTTTTTGCGGAGAAAATCGGGTGCCTTCAGGAAAATTGGTCATCGCGACCGGGATGGTTTTGAATTTCTCGCAGGCCTTGCGCGCATTTTCCAGGTCCCTTCCTTTCAGGCTGGGCTGACGGGTAATTTTTTCCCTCGAGTGCCGTTTCATGAAAGGCATGTCCAGCGCCCACCAGGCGATACCAAGAAAGGGTACCCAAAACATCTGACTCTTGATGAAAAAGCGAAAAAACGGCATCCGCCGGTTAAAACTGCGTTGCAGGACCAGGACGTCCACCCACGACTGGTGGTTGGAGCTGACCAGGTAACATCCCTTGTAATCCAGGTTCTCCGGCACCTGTATATCCCATCGAGGGTTGCGGAACAGAGAGAGAATCGCGTTGTTGACAGCAATCCAGAATTCAGCCAGCCCGGCCAGCACGCGCCTCACCCGGTTTCGGGAAGACTCCGAAGGAGCCAGAAATTTGCCAATGGCCAGGATACACAATAGCGTGGTCAACACGATGGTGCTCAGGCTGATCGCCAGCAGGGAAATCGTGGCCTTCGCCGTTTTCAGGAGTTTTTTGATAGTGGAAATGGGAGGTTCTCTTTATAAGTTCGTGAGCACGCAAGTCGGGGCTGAATGGTAATTATCTCACCGGTGAACTTGCGGGTCGAGTTATCAGGACGATTGCGGTGATATGATATGAGTAATTTCTAACATAATGAAATGCGAGGCCGTCAAATGATCCGTTCACAGCTGGTTCTGGTGCTTTTCTCCATGGCTTTTCTGACCGCCTGTTCTGAGGAAAGCGAGAACCCGGCAGTAACCGCAAGCGAAAACCCGCCAGCAATCTCAGAGCCTGAGGTAACCACCGCTCATGCGGAGTCCTGGCGTGAAGACCAGATGCTGGAAGGGCAGAAAACCTATGAAGCGGCTTGTGCCTCCTGCCACGACTCGGGTGAAGACGGCGCACCGGTGACCGGCAACAAGGAGGCCTGGTCCGATCGTTCAGGTCTGTGGGTTGCGGTGTTATCAGATCATGCCACCGCTGGCTACCTCGACATGCCGGAAAAAGGAGGCCACGGTGAACTGACCGATGCCTCGGTCAGTGCCGCAGTGGAATACATGCTCCTGAAAACATTCCCGGAGTTGCCCAGGGATTAAACCAGGCAGGCAATCAACTAACTGCCGCTGGTCAGTTTGCGTTCATCCAGCCCGATGCTGCGGGCGATAATTTCTTTCATGATTTCTGAACTGCCCGCGTAGATTCGGGAGACCCTGGCGTCCGCGAACATGTGGGAAATGCGGTACTCACTCATGTAGCCGGCACCGCCGTGTAATTGTACGCAATCGTCCATTACCCTTGATTCCAATTCAGTCGTGAAGTACTTGGCCTCGGCCGCCAGTTCGGCACTCAGTTCGCCGTTGATGTGCATCATCACGCACTGATCGACGAAGGTCTGGGCGGCGTCCAGTGAGGTGCGCATTTCAGCCATCTTGAAACGGCTGTTCTGGAAGGCGCCGATCGGTTTTCCGAAGGCCTTTCTTTCCAGGATGTAATCCATTGTGATATCGAACGCGACCTGCCCGTGCGCCACGGCCTGGCACGCGCTGATCAGGCGCTCTTCCGCCAGGAAGTGCATCAGGTTGTAGAAACCTTTTTCCGGATCACCCAGGACATTTTCAGCAGGAACGCGAACATTTTCAAAGAACAGTTCGGCGGTATCCTGGGCTTTGAGGCCCATCTTGCTGAGGTTGCGGCCCCGGCTGAAGCCCTGCATGCCTTCTTCGACCACGAACAGGCCAATACCATGCGGCTTGCCGGGAACGGTACGGGCTGCGACCACGAAGGCTCCGCCATTGATGCCATTGGAAATGTAAGTCTTGGACCCGTTGACGATCCAGTCGTCGCCATCGCGCACGGCCCGTGCTTTCATGCCGGCCAGGTCACTGCCTGCGCCGGGTTCGGTCATGGCAATCCCGAGAATGGTTTCACCGCTGATACACTTTGGAAGCAGGCGCTCTTTCAAAGCTTCACTGCCCAGGTGGCCAATATAGGGACCGACCAGCCGGCTGTGCAGGGTCAGGAAAAGGCCGAGGTCTCCGTGTCGCAGGGTTTCCTCGATGAGGATCTGCTCAAAACGAAAATCCTCGATGCCCAGACCGCCGTATTTTTCATCGGCCCACATGCACAGCAGTCCCTGTTCGCCGGCTTTGAGGAAAGCATCCTTGTCACAGATACCCTGTTCACGCCAGCGCTCGACCTGCGGGCTGACTTCGGCCTGCATGAACTTGCGCACGGAATCACGGAACATTTCGTGGTCTTCATCGAAAATTAAACGTTTCATTATCCTGGCTCCTGCAATCGTGTAGCTGCCTATCCGTAAAATGGCTGTTTTTTGTCAGCCCGGTCGCGCAACCAGGCTGACACTTTGAAACGGTTGCCATAGGACGCTGCCATGCGGTCACATTCCGCGACAAAATGACCGATGCCAATGGTGTCGATGTAGGACAGGGTGCCGCCCGTGTACGGCGGGAATCCCCAGCCGAATATCGAGCCGATGTCGCCATCTTCAGCATGGGTAACCACGCCTTCTTCGACACAGCGGGCGGTTTCCAGCGCCTGGATGGTCATCAGGCGTTTTTTCAGCTCCTCGATACCCGGCTGGTTTCCACTCACCGGGAAGTGTTCACCCAGCCCGGGCCACAGATGCTTGGGTGCGTCCTCCGGGTAAGAATAAAATCCTTTGCCGAAGCGTTTTCCTTTGCGGTCCAGTGTTTCGACCATAGTCTGGATAACTTCCTGGCTTGGGTCAGATGGAAAATCCTGCCCCAGGGCGGCTGCGGTTTCCTTGCCGATCTTGTGGGCCAGTTCCAGCGTTACTTCATCGGTCACCGCCAGCGGACCTACCGGCATACCCGCCATTTTTGCGGCGTTCTCAATCAGCGCCGGTTTCACGCCTTCGGCCAGCATCATGATGCCTTCGGCGGTAAAGGTGGTGAATACACGGCTGGTGTAAAAACCACGGCTGTCGTTGACTACGATGGGTGTTTTGCGGATCTGTTGAATGTAATCCAGGCTACGTGCAATGGCCTCATCATTGGTCTTTTCACCGAGGATGATTTCCACCAGCGGCATCTTGTCGACCGGTGAGAAGAAGTGCAGTCCAATGAACTGTTCGGGACGCAATGAGGCTTCGGCCAGCCCGGTAATCGGCAGAGTCGAGGTATTGCTGGCGAAAATACAGCTTTCCGGAATCACGGCTTCGGTCATGGTGGTGACCTTGGCCTTGAGGTCCTTGTTCTCGAACACGGCCTCGATGACCAGGTCACAACCGTGAAGGTCGTGGTAGCTGGTAGTCGGTGTGATCAGACTGAGCAGCACGGCAGCTTTTTCCGGCGTGGAACGGCCGCGCTCGATGGCCTTGTTCAAAAGGCCTTCTGAATAGGCCTTGCCTTTCTCCGCATTTTCCTGCGAGGTATCCAGCAGCACCACTTCGATGCCGGCCCTGGCCGACACGAAGGCGATACCCGCACCCATCATGCCCGCACCGAGAATACCCAGTTTTTTGACCTTTGATTTCTCGATGCCTTCCGGCCTGCGCGCCAGTTTGTCCGCATTGCCTTTGTTGACGAACAGGCTGCGCATCATGTTGCGGGCCACTGGTCCGGCCAGCAATGAGCCGAAGTACTGGGATTCAATTTTCAGGCCGTCGTCAAACGAGGTGGCGCAGCCTTCGAACATGGCTGACTGGGCAGCGATCGGGGCAGGGTAATTGTGCCGCGTGTTCTTGGCGACCAGGGCGTTGCCGACCATGAAAGTCTGCGCTGTGCCCGGGTGCATCAAGCCGCCATAGGGAATTTTGAATCCTTTCTTGTCCCACGGTTGTTCGGGGTCGCCGCTTTCCAGCACCCAGCGCCTGGCCCGCTCGACTACTTCTGCAACTGGTGCGAGTTCGTGGACCAGGCCTATTTCCAGTGCCTCCTCGGGTTTCTGGTTACGGCACTGCAGGATCATGGTTGCCGCATTTCGGAACCCGACCAGGCGCGGCGTTCTTTGCGTACCGCCAGCACCCGGCAACAGGCCGATATTGACTTCAGGAAAGCCCAGCACCGCACCGGTGTCATTGGCCAGCACCCGGTAATGGCCGGCCAGGCAGACTTCAAGGCCGCCGCCCAGGGCGAGGCCGTTAATGGCAATGGCCACCGGTTTGCCGCAGGTTTCCATTTTCCGCAGTGTGGTATTCAGATCGAAACTGAACTCCGTTGCTTCCTTGTGGGTCATGCCGCGGTCGTAAGCGCTGACCATGTCCTTGATGTCGGCGCCGGCAATAAAGGCTTTCTTGCCTGAAGTGATGACGATGCCCTTGACGCCGTTGTCGGCTGCAGCGCGTTCGGTCTGGCTTGTCAGGTCTTCCATCAGTTCGGGTGTCAGCACGTTCATGGACTTGCCGGGAAGGTCGATCGTTAAAACAGCGATGCCATCCTGGTCGACGGCGTATTGAATTGTGTCGTTCATCTGTCGGGTCCTTTTATACGCGTTCGATAATGGTGGCAGTGCCCATACCGGCACCAATGCACAGGGTCACGAGACCGGTTTCCAGGTCACGCCGTTCCATCTCGTCCAGCAACGTGCCAAGCACAATTGCGCCGGTGGCGCCCAGTGGGTGGCCCATGGCGATGGCGCCGCCATTCACGTTGATCAAGTCATGCGGAATGTCGAGCAACCTCATGTACAGCAGCACTACCGAGGCGAACGCTTCATTCAGTTCGTACAGGTCGATATCCGCAGGATTCATGCCGGCCAGTTTCAGTGCCTTGAGCGAGGCGGGGGCTGGGCCGGTCAGCATGATGGTTGGCTCACTGCCGATTGAGGCAAAAGAGCGGATCCGGGCGCGGGGTTTCAGGCCCATTTTTTCGCCCGCTTCAGCACTGCCAACCAGGACCGCTGCAGCACCGTCGACAATTCCGCTGGAGTTGCCGGCAGTGTGTACGTGATCGATGGCTTCAACTTCGGGGTACTTCTGAATCACGACATCATCGAATCCGGCCTGGTCACCCATCATTGCGAAGGCGGGTTTCAGGCTGGCGAGGCTCTCCATGCTGGCGTCACCGCGCACGGTTTCGTCATGATCCAGGACGACGTCACCGACGTGGTCCCTGATGGGCAGTACCGACTTGCTGAAGTAGCCGTTTTCCCAGGCATGGGCCGCGCGCTGCTGGCTGCTCACCGCGTAGGCGTCGGCATCTTCCCGGGTAAAACCGTGCAGGGTCGCTATCAGGTCAGCGCCAATACCCTGCGGGGCAAAGTAACTGTGGTAAGCCGTTTGCGGGTCGATGGCCATGGCGCCGCCATCCGATCCCATCGGGACGCGGGACATGCATTCGACCCCGCCGCCGATGACCGCCTGGGACTGACCGGCCATGACCTGCGAAGCGGCGGCATTGACAGCCTCCAGAGCCGATGCGCAGAAACGGTTGATTTGCTTGCCCGGCACGCTTTCGGCGTAGTTGGCGTTGATCGCCGCCACCCGTGCGATATTGGCGCCCTGTTCACCGACCGGTGCAACGCAGCCAAGGATCACGTCATCGAGGATTGAAGTATCCAGTTCGTTGCGATCGCGCAGGGCACAAAGCACCTGGGTTGTCAGGTTAATGGGTGTAATCGGGTTCAGGCTGCCGCCCTGCTTGCCGCGGCCCCTGGGGGACCTGATGTGGTCATAAATAAAAGCTTCGGTCATTGCCTTTCCTCTGTTGCCGTGGCGCTTACAAGGCGCACCATGTTGTGTTTGAAATCTTCATAAGCTGCTTCGAGATCGAAATCGGGACTCACCAGCCACTGGCTGTTGACGCCGATCAGGCCTCCATAAAACTGTTCCGCAATGCGTTCGGCATTGATGTCCTGCCGGATTTCGCCGCCTTTTTGGCCGCCCCTTATCCAGTCCGCCACAGATTGGCGCTGAATACGCATGAATTCCGCGACGTTGGGTTTGAATTCGGAGGAGGGGTCCAATGCAGCGCCCCACAGGATGTTCTGGGCGCGGATGTATTCGGGGTGGGCCAGTGCATGCGCCAGGTGGGCGTCTATTGCAGTGGTTATAGCGCGCAGGCCGGTTGCCCCTTTCAGCTTGCTAACCAGCTCTTCAGTCCAGGCCGCAGAAACGCGCTTCAGCACGGTTCGGAACAGTCCCGCCTTCGATCCGAAATGGTGGGTAGCCAACCCACGGCTGTAGCCGGCAGTTTCGCCGATGGCGACCAGCGTGGTTCCCTGGACGCCGGCCGTGTTGAGCAATTCTATGGCCGCGCTGACCATCCTTGATTCCGCCATGGCGGTTCGTTCCGCCTGGGTGCGCGGTTGCGGGGTCTGGCTTTTGCTGTTGGTGTGTTGCGGCATTCAGTCAAGATACTTGTTAGCGGCAAGCAAGTTTATCAGATGTACCCATGCAGCTGTCAAGACTCAGGCCGGGTGCGGTGCTACACCAGGTCTTTGATCAGGGCTTCGCGTGTCTGCTGCGGGACTTCCGTCGTGTAAGGGTAGCCGGCGTGATCGGTGCCAAAAATCAGCTCCGCACCGTCGCGTAATGCAGCGATCATTTCCTTATCCAGCTCAAAGCGCATGAAGTGCACCGCGGAAGTTTTTTCCTCGGTAGAACGTTCGAGGTCTTCGTTGGATATGGCAAAAACCTTGTCATGACCCTCGATGCGCAGCCAGACCAGGTGCTCAATACCGACCAACTGGGAAAGACGCTCCCGGCGCACATCGACATCTTTGAATTCCAGCATGGCAGTGCACTTGAGGTTACTGCCATCGGGGATCAATGGATTGTAAGCAGAGAGTTCATCTTCGATGCCAGCGGCCTCGAAAATTTTCTCGATCCGCAGCATTTCCTGGACCTGGTATTGAACCGTCAACCGGTCTTCGAAATAAAGCGACAGGTTCTCGCCTATGGTGACACGGCGGTCTTTCTTGTGCTCCAGCACATTGGCCCGAAACTGGGCGCGTTGTTCAGAGTACTGCTCAAGGGAGTACAGGTCCTCCCGGCTCAAATGATTCATAGGTCAGATTCCGTACGCTTTTCTAAGCAATGTCAAAGGGTTGGTTTCATTGTTTTTCAGATCGAGTTGGTTAGCGATCTGGTCGGCGGCCATCGGGCAGTCGGAAACCAGGTAATCCGGCTCCATTTTCAGCGCCCGGTTGACGACGGGCCGTGCGATCTTCTGCGATTTATCATAGGTCCCGGCGCGCACACCGTAAGTGCCATCATGTCCTGAGCATCGTTCGATCATTTCAACCTGGGTGTCGGGCACCAGCGCCAGCACATCACGTGTTTTGGGGCCGATGTTCTGCACGCGCTGGTGGCAGGGCACCTGCCAGATCACTTTACCCAGTGGTTGCCTGAACTCAGTGTTCAGCAAGCCGGCCTTGTGGCGGTGGACCAGGTACTCGAACGGATCGTACATGTGCTGCTTCACTTTTTGCACATCCGGATCATCCGGGTACATCAGGGGCAGTTCCTGTTTGAACATCAGAACACAGGAGGGGATTCCAGCGACAATGTCCCAGCCCTCGTTGATCAGGCGGACCAGTTCGGGAATGTTGGTGCGCCGATACTTATCGACGGTTTCCAGGTCACCCTGCTCCAGCTTGGGCATACCGCAGCACTCTTCCTTGTCGGTCAGGCGCACGGGGATGCCATTGTGCTCGAAAACCCTGATCAGATCCTGGCCGATATCCGGTGTGTTGACATTGCAGTAACAAGTCGCAAAAAGAGCGACTTTACCGCTGGTCGGACCTGCCTTTTTAACCTCGGCCGGGGCGGGCTGATGCCCTTTCTCACGACGGCGTAGCGTTTTGGAATGAAACTCGGGCAAGTGGGCGTCCGGATGCAGATCCAAAACTTTTTCCATCACCTTGCGCACGCCCTTGTTGCGGTTGGAGGCATTGATCACGCTGCTGACGACCGGCAGGCTGCCGACAGCACCCTGGATCCTGGTGTTGCTGATCAGTTTGTGGCTGAGCTTGCGCTCACCCTTCTTGAACTGCAGGGCTTTGGCGCGAAGCATGACGTGAGGAAAGTCGAGGTTCCATTCGTGCGGCGGAACATAGGGGCACTTGGTCTGGTAACACAGGTCGCACATGAAGCACTGGTCCACTACTTTCCAGTAGTCTTCCTTCGCTACACCATCTACTTCGAAAGTGTCGGATTCGTCGACCAGGTCGAACAGGGTAGGGTAGGAATCGCACAGTGAAACGCAGCGCCTGCAGCCATGGCAGATATCGAAAATACGCTCCATTTCCTCGAGGAGTTTTTCCTCGTTGTAGAAATCGGGGTTGGTCCAATCAAGCGCGTGACGTGTTGGCGCCTCGAGACTGCCTTCTCGCATGGTGATACCTCCAGTGCCGGACTAGACCCGGCCCCACAGGGAGCCGGGAATGGCACACTACTTTAGTACTTCATGCCGGAAGGACCCGGCACGAAGGTCGGGCAATCAGTCCAATTCGTCCAGGGCTTTCTGGAAGCGGTTGGCGTGTGAACGCTCGGCTTTGGCCAGGGTTTCAAACCAGTCAGCAATCTCGTCGAAACCTTCGTCACGGGCCGCTGCGGCCATACCCGGGTACATATCGGTGTACTCATGGGTCTCGCCTGCAATGGCGGCTTTCAGGTTATCGGCGGTCGGGCCGATGGGCAGGCCGGTGGCCGGGTCGCCGGCTTCTTCCAGGTACTCCAGGTGGCCGTGCGCGTGGCCGGTTTCACCTTCGGCGGTGGAACGGAATACGGCGGAGACGTCGTTGTAACCCTCAACATCAGCGCGTTGCGCGAAATACAGGTAACGACGGTTGGCCTGTGATTCACCGGCGAATGCGTCTTTCAGGTTCTGTTCTGTCTTGGTGCCTTTGAGTGACATGGTGTTGCTATCTCCTTTCGATGTGTATACGAATACTTGCCTACCAAGAGTAGACCTCTATTCTTTATAGGTGAAATTGTATTTTCTGATAAGCCTGATAGGCAGGTTCAATGATCAGGATCAGGTTGTTTCCTGCATTTCTGTTTTCATCTACCGCTCGTAAATGATAAAAGGTGAGAGTGTTGCGACCCGGTCATACAGGCGCCGCCCGGCTTCATTGAAATGCTGCGTCATCCAGTACACGTCGGGGCAACCTGCTGCATCAGCCTTTTCATAGACTGCTTCAATCAACGCACGGCCTATGCTTTTACCCCGTTCCGATGGATCCACATACAAATCCTGCAGGTAGCACACGTTTTCAAATTGCCATCCACTACGATGAAAGAGGTAATGCGCCAGGCCGATAGGCTGGTTGCCGCGTAACGCGAGCAGACCATGAAATTCATCAGGTCCGCCCGAAAGCATGCGGGCGAAACTGCTCTGGTAAATTTCCTCGGCAAGTTCGGTCTCGTAATATTCGAGATACAGCTTCCAAAGGCGGCGCCACTCGGCTTCATCACTGGCTTGCAAGGGGCGGATGGTCACTTCCTGATCGGGCATGGTCGTTTTCCTCTGAGTCAGAAGTCATTATCCCTTCCAACCAGAACACCGCAAGCTATATCATCTCTTACTGTTCATTAAACAACAGGACCACGATCATCATGTCATCACTTCCACAAATCATCCGTCACACGGTCCAGCTTTGCGGCGACAGGACGGCCACCCGTTTTGGAAGGCGCAGCCGCAGCTGGCGCGAATTGCAGAATCGAGTGGCCCGTCTTGCCACAGGCCTGCACAGCCTTGGTGTTGACGAAGGTGATCGGGTCGCCGTACTCGCATTGAACAGCGACCGTTACTACGAATTCTACTTCGGCGTGTCGTGGGCAGGCGCCGTGTTCGTGCCCGTGAACACCCGCCTGGCACCCCCCGAGTTTGTGCACTGGCTTAATGACTCCAGCAGCAAGGCGGTGTTCGTCGACGACACATTTCTGCCAACCATTGCGCAAATCCGCGACCAGCTGGAAACCATAGAGCACTTTGTCTACATGGGTGATGGTGACCTGCCCAACGGTTATGTCTCCTTCGAACATCTGGTGGCAGCTCATTCTCCGGCCGCCCCTACTGAACGTAGCGGTGATGACATGGCGGGTCTTTTTTATACTGGGGGAACTACCGGCAAATCCAAAGGTGTGATGCTCAGCCATCGCAATCTTTCCTACAATGTGTTGCAGACCCTCACGTATTTCCCAGCCGATGAAAGTGACATCATCCTCCACGCGGCGCCCATGTTTCATATCGCAGACGGTATTTTCTGCATGATTGGCGCCACCATGGGTTGCACCAACGTCATCGTCCCGGCTTTTGAACCTGAACTGGTTTTACAGACCTTACAGAATGAAAAGGTCAGTGCAGCACTGCTGGTGCCAACCATGATTAACATGATGGTCAATTTTCCGGGCGCGGCGGATTATGATCTGTCGAAATTCCAGAGACTTATTTATGGCGCCTCACCCATGCCCGAGGCTGTCATCATGAAGGCCATGGAAGTGATTCCACAGGTCCAGCTCTACCAGGCCTATGGACAAACCGAAGCAGCACCGATAATCACTGTAATGGGCCCGCAATACCACACGACAACCGGTCCCCTGGCAGGCAACCTGCATGGCGCAGGTCGAGCCGTGGCCGGCGTCGACCTGGTCATTCTGGATGACGCTGGAAACAGCCTGCCGGCCGGTCAGGTAGGGGAGATCTGTATCCGCGGGGACAACGTGATGCTGGGTTACTGGAACCTGCCGGAGCAAACAGCCGAAACTCTGCGCAACGGGTGGCTGCATACGGGCGATGGGGGTAGATTGAATGAGGACGGCATGCTGTTCATCGTCGACCGGGTCAAAGACATGATCGTCAGTGGCGGCGAGAATGTGTATTCCTCGGAAACAGAACAGGCCGTGTATCAGCACCCAGCGGTTGCCGAATGTGCCGTGATCGGTATTCCCCATGACGCCTGGGGTGAGCAGGTTCACGCCATTGTGGTGTTGAAAACCGGGGAAACCGTGACCGAGCAGGAACTGGTTGATCATTGCAAGACCCTGATCGCAGGCTTCAAATGCCCCCGAAGCATCACGTTTCGAGATGAGTCATTACCGCTCAGCGGTGCCGGAAAGATTCTGAAAAAAGACCTGCGTGCCCCCTATTGGAAAGACCAGGGGCGTAGCGTTAGCTGAGGAGTATCTGGTGGGACCACTGCAAGGCCTGAAAATCATCGAAGTCTCCGGGCTTGGCCCCGGTCCGTTCTGTGGCATGTTATTGGCGGACCTGGGGGCCGATGTCGTGTGCGTGGATCAGGCGGCACCTACGCTGATCGAGCCGGCCACAGATTGCTTCAGACGAGGCAAGAGATCCATCTTCCTGGACCTCAAAACGCCAGCGGACCGTGACCGTTTTCTCATCATGTTACGAAAGGCAGATGCCATGTTTGAAGGCTTTCGGCCCGGCGTGATGGAGAAACTGGGCCTGGGTCCGGATGAGTGCATGGCCGTCAACCCGCGCCTTGTTTATGGGCGTATGACCGGGTGGGGCCAGACCGGTCCCCTGGCGCATGCTGCCGGGCATGATATCAACTATATTTCGTTGACCGGGGCGCTGGCGGCGATCGGCCGGAAGGGCGAGAAACCCGCCTTGCCGCTGAATCTGATCGGTGATTTTGGTGGCGGTGGCATGTTCCTGGCGCTGGGCATGGTCAGCGCCGTGCTGGAGACGCGGAAATCTGGACAGGGACAGGTGATCGATGCAGCAATGACCGATGGTTCCGCATTGCTGATGACTTTGTTTCACTCACTCAGGGCGCAAGGGGAATGGAGCGCTGACCGGGGTGGCAACCTGCTGGATGGAGGCGCCCCTTTCTACGACGTCTATGAGACCAGTGATGGAAAGTACATTTCCATTGGGCCGATAGAACCACAGCTTTATGCTGTACTCATCAAAAAACTGGGCCTGGACACCGAAGCGTTCAGTCTGCAGTACGATCGCGAAGCCTGGCCCCGGTTGAGCAAGCGATTGGAGTCAGTATTCCTGACGCGCAGCCGGGATGAGTGGTGCGAATTGCTGGAAGGAAGTGACGCCTGTTTTGCGCCGGTACTGGATTTCCAGGAGGCGGTCCATCATCCGCAAAACCAGGCCCGTAGTACCTACATTGAGGTCGGTGGGATAGCCCAACCTGCGCCCGCACCGCGGTTCAGCCGGACGCAGCCTGAAGTGGCGTTTGCACCGCATGAGCCGGGTTCAGACCTGGATAGCGTGTTAAAAGACTGGGGCATCAGGGAAGACTTATGAACGATCAGAATTTACTGCATAGACGCCAGCAGGCCATGGGCCCGGCCTATCGGCTGTTTTACGATCAGCCTGTTCACCTGGTTCGCGGGGAAGGAGCCTGGCTTTATGATGCCGATGGCAACAAGTACCTGGATTGTTACAACAACGTGGCTTCGGTTGGTCACTGCCACCCGCATGTCGTTGCCGCGCTGAGCCGGCAGGCCGCCACGCTGAATACGCATACGCGCTACCTGCATGACAATGTCGTGGAGTACGCGGAACGACTGGGTAATACCTTGCCAGGCGATTTGAGCGTGTGCATGTTCGTTTGCACCGGCACCGAAGCAAACGAATTGGCTTTCCGAATTGCGCGCACGGTCACCGGGCACCAGGGCGCCATTGTGACCGAGGACGCCTATCACGGTAACTCCATCGTCGTGACTGAATTGTCGACAGAAGAGTATCCCGCCAGTGAACGCCCGGATTACCTGGAAGTAGTCGAGGCGCCAAATGGATACCGGGGCACCTATCGTTACGGTGAGCCGGATTTTGGGCGAGCTTATGCTTTATTGGTGGACCAGAGCATCGAAAGGCTGGAAGCGCGGGGGCAAAAACCAGCCATGTTCCTGTGCGATAACATTTTCAGCTCAAACGGAGTTCTGACGCCGCCACCGGAGTATCTGCAGGAAACTTATCGTCGTGTCAGCGCGGCCGGTGGATTGGTCATGGCCGATGAAGTCCAATCCGGCCTGTGCCGACTGGGCGACCATATGTGGGGTTTCCAGGACTCCGACGTCATCCCGGACATTGTAACCATGGGTAAACCGATGGGTGACGGGCATCCTCTGGCCGCTGTCGTGACAACGCCGGAAATCGCCGAACGGTTTGCACGGAAGTATCACTACTTCAATACTTTTGGCGGCAACCCCGTGTCGGCTGCTGTCGGTATGGCGGTGCTGGATGTCATCGAAAATGAGAACATCCTGCAAAATGTCCATGATGCCGGCAGCTACCTCGCCGCAGGCCTGAGAACGCTGGCAGAGAATAATCCCCTGATCGGTGACGTGCGTGGCAAAGGCCTGTTCTACGGTCTGGACATGGTCAGGGATCCGGAAACTCGCGAGCCCGCCGACGTCGAGGCTCGGAAAATCAGCGAATTTTTACGTAATAATGGCGTCCTGCTCGGTGTATCCGGGCCGCACAACAACGTCATCAAGATACGCCCGCCGCTGGTGTTCTCAAAGCAGAACGCCGACCAGCTTGTGGACTGTCTGCAACTGGCCCTGGCGGACGACAGTAAAGGGTTCTGACTATATGCAAAACATTCAAAACCTGCTTTTTGATCTCGATGGGACGCTGGTCGACAGCAGCCAGACCATCAACATGAGCATCGAATTCGCACTCAATGGCCTGGGCATCGATAAAAGCTCAGACAAGCCAATCGAGGCCATGATCGGTAGGCCCCTGCTCGATATCTTCCGCTACGAATTCGATATGACGGACGAGCAGGCTTACACGGCGATCGACCTTTACCGGGATCATTATGACAGCCTGAACCAGGCTGGAACCCTTGTTTACGAGAGTGTCCGCGAGGTTTTGCCAACCCTGAAGGAGGCAGGCTATAGCCTGTTTATCGCCACGGTCAAACCTACTTCGATAGCGGAAAAAGTACTCATCGATCTGGATTTGAGAGCCAGCTTCGATGGTGTCGCCGGAAGCTCGATGGACTCTGAGCGACGGGATAAATCCAGTATCATCGCCCATGCCCTGAAAACTTTTGCTCTCGATCCATTGCACTCCATGATGATCGGTGACCGCGACCAGGACATCGCCGGGGCGCGTGAAAACGGGATGACTGCCATCGGGGTGACTTATGGTTTCGGGTCCCGCGAAGAACTTCACGCAGCTCAACCCGCACACCTGATTGATCATTCGAAAGAAATCATTGCTCTGCTGGTGAACCCCGGTGTGGCAAAGTAGTCGAATACGCAGAACTGTCCACAAGGGTGCTACATGATCGCAAGATATTCATCGCTGGCGGCATTTTTGCTGCTGGTCACAATGACTTCGTTGACCGGGTCCGGTTTCGAAGCCGGTGAGTGGTACTACATCACCATGCGGCAGCCTTCCTGGTGGCCGCCTGGCTGGTTTTTCGTCGGAACCTGGACTCTGGTCTATCTTTCCCTGGCGCTGGCGGCATGGAATGTCTGGCTGAGCGGGCATTATTCGCGTATCACTGCCTTGACCTGGTGGGTATTGTTACTGGTGCTGAATGTGTGCTGGTTTACCGTCTTCTACGGCATGCACAGGCCAGGTTACGCCTTGTTGGTGTTGAGTGTGATGGCGGTTTTCGCAATCTTTTGCATCCGGGCGTTTGGCATGCTGTCGCGGCAAGCGGCCTACCTGATGGTGCCTTACCTGTTGTGGGTCATTGGTCTGTGGCTGCTCAACCTGGCGATCTGGTCGATTAACGGCGGTATTCTTGAACACCTGTTCCGGGAAACGTCATAAACACCGGCCGGCAAAACGCTCGCCGTTGCTCCATTCGTGGAACTCGAGTTCGTCCAGGTTGATGATCGACTGGTGTCTACTCATCTGCTGTCAGGCAGAAGACATTCAACTTGTTGCGGTCGAGGTCGCGGAAGTAGCCGGCATAAAAACCGTCTGACCGGGGACCTGCCGGGCCTTCATCTGTTCCGCCCAGTTCGATGGCCTTGTCGTAAATCTTGTGGACCATGTCGGTTGAATCCACCATCAGTGCAACCATGGTTCCATTGCCTGGCGTAGCGGGCTTTCCATCGAAGGGCCTGGTAACCGAAATGCCGGGTTTGTCGGGCGCAACAGCCCAGGCAACGAAAGTATCTTCAAACTCCATGAAGCGGCCGGCGCCCATTACTGCCAGCAATTCATCATAAAAGGCGACGGCGCGCGGGAAGTCGTTGGTGCCAAGAGTTACGTATCCGATCATTAATTTTCTCCTGATTCAGGCAAACGGTGAGAAGCCGAACAGCCACTGGTGTGACACGGCCACGATGACATAGGTGGTCAGTCCGGCAACCAGCAGGATAATGTCCTTCTTGCGCGGTACCGGATCGGGTTTGGTCCAGGCTCCGTCACGCCGGTTCAACAATACGATTTCAATGATGGCCCACAGGGCAAGGCCTCCAAACAGCACTATGGAACGCGCCTCGCCGTTGGCCAGCAAATGCGCAATACCCCAGAGAGCTACACCGGTCAGTTGCGGATGACGCACGAATCGCTTCAGGTTGGTGGCGTGACTGGACGCGATAAACAGGAAGAAAGAAACCAGTACCAGCAACGCCGTCAAGTGCCGGCCCCATGCAGGTGGCAGGTAAACACTCTCAGGGATCGTGGCTCTCCAGCCGGATATCACCAGGTACAGGGAAAACACCATGAAAAGGGCAAAAATACCTTTGTAGGGTTTTTCCCCGATTTTTGAAACCAGGTTTCTTCTGAAATCGACTGCAATGGCGGGAATGAAGTGCATCACACTCCAAAGTAAAACACCGAGCACGAGTTTGGTCATGGCTGTGTCCTGTGGGTCCGAGCGTGGCTTTTAAGTTTAAGGCCTAAAGTCAATTAAAGGTAAAAATTCTGACAAAAATTACAGATAATGTCCGGATGCCTGCTGCAGAATCCATCATAACAATACTGAGAGGCACAGCGCTGCTGTGCTTGTTGGTCAGTGGCTTTGTCCTGGCGCAGGATGCCGCTGAGGAGGAGGCCGACCCGGTGGCTGAATTGAGTGAACAACAGCAGGACGTTCTTGAAGAAGAAATTACCGAGGCTACGGATAGCAGTGCCCGTGGCGCCGAAGCCGCGCTAAACGAAGATCCCGAGGCTCAACGCCGTGCTCAACTTGAAGAGGCGCCCATACTGCGCAGCCTGTGGAAAAGCATCCATGTCTACGGCAGTGTCCGCCTGCATGCCATCAATAACTTCAATGAACAAAACGATTTGACCGATTTTTCACTGGGTGATGGTGCATCGCGGGTTGGCGTGCGTGGTGAACTGCCGCTGGGCAAGAAATGGTGGTTGCTGGGACGTGCTGAAGGAGGTTTTGACGTACTTGATACTTTTACTCCGAAAGCAGGCAATGATGATAAAAATGGCGTGGGATTGACCAAGCGCATGCTGTATGTGGAATACCGGATCGACAACGGTGAACTGCATGACGGAACACCGCGTAAAGATGAGTTGACTGTGGGTATCCGATGGGATTTCGGTCACCGATAAAATTTCAGTCTGATCCTGTGTTCCCTACCGGCACGTCAAACGCGTCCGCAACCAGCCGGTCAACATTATCACCGGTCAATGTGTTCAGAAAATCCAGCAATTGCCGAGCCTCCTTGTCAGTCAACCCCAGCGGCCGGACCAGGGGGTCGCGTAGTTCGTTTTCAATTCCACCCTGGTTGTAGAATTTGATGACTTCTTCCAGGCTGGAAAGCGACCCGTCGTGCATATAGGGCGCGGTCAGAGCGACGTTACGCAACGTGGGCGTGCGATATTTCCAGCGGTCATCGGGGTTTTCGGTGATTTCATATAGCCCCAGATCGCCGGGCCTGGGCTCCGAGGCAGCGGCGACCACGTCACCCCGCACCGTGATGTGTTCACCAGGGGCGATTTGAATCCGCGTGCTGCCGGGCGTTTTCGACATGGAGCGCTGATACCCGATACCCGTGTTATGCAACTGGTTATCCGTGAACAGGGCCCACTCTTCTCCGACCAGGTGGCACGCCGAACAGCCGGCTTTCCCGGTGAACAGGCGGAAACCCGCCCGCTGTTCGCCAGTCAGCGCATCTTCCTCGCCGGTGTAGTGCCAGCGGTCAAAAGCGCTGTTGGCCGAGACCAGCACGCGTTCGTAACTGGCCAGGGCCTGGCCTACCGTTTCCATCGAGATGGCCTGGCCCGGAAAGGCTTGCTCAAATCGAGGTGGGTATTCCGGAATAGCCCTGATCTGTTCAATGACCCGCCCTACGGAAGGATTACCCATTTCGTTGCGAGCCAGCAGGGGTCCCCAGATCTGCTGTTCCAGCGAGGTCTCCCTGCCATCCTGGAACAGGCGCTCCAGGTAGGCCACGTTGTAAATAGTCGGTGAGTTACGCCGTACCGTCCTGCCTTCAATGCCAACGGCTGTGGCCAGTTCATTGCTGGTAAAGCCCTGCTCGGGTACGTGGCACATCGCGCAGGAGAACGTGTTGTTGTGCGACAGGCGGCGATCGAAAAACAGTAAGCGGCCTAATTCGACTTTTTCAGCCGTCAGCGGGTTCTGCGCAGGGACGGGAATCGTTGGCAGGCCCGGCGGAGGTGTGAAATCCGGGGTCCAGAGCCGGGCAGACACACCTTTTCGGCGCTCCAGGCTCTGGGCTTTTGTCTGGTAATCGCGGGTTTCATATCCTTCTCTGACATCGCCAGGCCCCTGCAGGGCATGGCTCTGGAACGGCTCCATCTGCAGTGTCCGGATGTCGTTCAGCATGGTATCGGCGTGCAGGTACGAGGCGCTGAAGATATTGCGAATCCGCAGGTTTCGGTCAACCAGAAATACCCTGAGTATGTGAGAAATACTCGAGCCCTCGCCCTCTTCCGCATTGGGGTCCCGCACGATCGACTGGCCATAGGTATCCAAAATGGGCTCCAGTGCCTGCTGGCTGCTGGTGGTCAGGAAGTGCCAGTCGAAATCGCCGGAAATATAGGGGCGGCCATAGCGCTTCATGACTTGAGGCGTGTCCTGCACCGGATCGAAACTCAGGCTGATAAAGCGCACGCCTGCTCCTTTGCCGGGATCTTCAAGAAGCTGGTTCTGCAGCTTCTCGAGAACGTGAGTAGCCAGCGGGCAGCCGTTCGCATCAGAACAACTGCTGTAAATAAAGCTCAGGACCACGACCTTGTCCCCCATCAGGTCGTGCAGCGTAGTTGCATCTCCGGCAGTGGTGAGCACGCGGCCATCCCCGGCCATACCCATCGGGGGTAACTGGTAACTGCCTGCAACAGGTGGTTCGAATTCCAGTTCGTTCCAGCCGGGAGCGAGCACCTGGTCACCGCTTGAGGCGCTTTGCGCAGCGGCAGAATTAATGAATGGGGCGACTGAAATGAGAAGCAGGCTGGTAAGCAGGGCGCTTACCAGCCTTTTCTGTGCTCCCCCGGGCTCTGGCATCAGTTACCGCCGCCGATCCCATTACTGCCCGGCTGCGTACTTGCTGCTACGTCGGGGTGGCTTTTGCCATAGAGGGAATAAGCACCAAAACGCATCTGGTGCGGCAGGCCCAGGTTTTCGGCCACGAAGTCTATGCTGAACTCGTGGTTGAGATTTTTGCCATCCCAGGTGTAAGACTTGAAGTACTGCAGGTCTTCACCTTCCGGTGCTTCGACCTTGTCCCAGTTGGCCAGCAGCGAGGAGGTAAAGTAAATGCGCTTGCCATCCCAGCTTTGCGAGGTCATGTTGATCTGCGCTCCGATCTTTGTTTCCTGGATCTGTACCGGCTTGAAGGGATCGGAAATGTCGAACAGGCGGGCTTTTCCGTCATTCCAGGTATCGACCCACAATAGGGAATCATCGGCCGAGATGGAGATATCAACCGGTAGAGGAATCTGTGCGGCATCGCCGATATCCGCAACGGCTTGTGCCTGCCATTCGCCGTCATCGTCTTCGTAGATCAGCCAGATTTTCGAAGTCAGGGCGGTGGTAGTGAAACAATAGTCGTTGTGCGGCCCCCAGGCGCAACGGATTTCCAGGGGTGCACCGGGCACATCAAAGATTTTTTTCGGTTTGCGGGTGTGCAGGTCCCAGACCACGACGGTGTTACCGAATCGTTTCATGGCTTCGGCGTCCCCCATCAACTTGCCCAGGTTCATCATGTAGTTGTTCCAGCCGGTAAACGAGGAAGTGATCATGACGTTGCGACGCGGCAGGGCTCGCACATCATAGCCATACCCATCGGCAAAATTTCCGGACTTCACGGCACCGCCCAGATCCTGGTCGGTCGGCATCCAGTGGGTGGCCACGAAATCGCCCGCATTGGTGTATTCGACCAGCGCCGTGCGGCCGCCGTGGTCCTTGTCGTTGGACAGACCGGTCAGCATCATGCGTCCCGGTAACGCATAGGTCGTGTGGGGGCCAACAACACCGCCGCTGGCTTTGACAAAATCATCAATGGTTTTATGCAGCCTGGGCCTGGCAGGATCTGTGTGCACATCGAAGATAAAGATCTTGTTGGTGTCCAGTCCGCCGGCCCACAGGTAATGGCGGTCATCGGTAAATCCTGAATGATGTGCTTCGTTACGGCCGCCGACGGACAGGGAATTGACCACTTTGCCGTAGTTGGGTGAGGCCGGATTGACATCAACAGTCACCAGTTTGTCCTGTTCATCGCCGACCCCTTCTGCGCCCAGAGTCCAGACATAGACATAATCTTCCTGGCCGACGATTTTCGCCATGTAAGGCGACATGCAAGTCTCGTCAGCAAGGGTGGTGGCCGGTATGGCTGCGGCTGAAGCGAGCACCAGGCTCAGGCAGAAACTGACCCCTCTCCTCAGCGCTAAATGAAAGTTGGTTAATTGCATGTTTTACTCTCCTGTAAGTAGCGGCTGGTGGCATTGTTTTTTTCCAGCCAGCACATGTTATAGCATAGGCGAGTCGGGCAAAAAATCCGCATTGCTCTATGCTGAAGGAATAACCGCAGATACTCAGGGAGATTCACATGCCAGGGAAAACACCGCCAATCATCATCCTTATGGGTTTATTGACCCTGCCCGCATATGCGCTTGCAGCCTCTGAAGCGCAGTGGCTTGGCGATGGAAAACCGGTTCAGGTCCAGGTGCTCAATCAGGCCCGGGATCATAATCACGACCATAGCAAACTACCGCTTTCGCAGCTGAACAGATCGGTTTTAACGCAGGACGGGGGCAAAATCGAAGCGGCGACTGATGGCTTTCAACCCCCCCTGAGGCGCGGTCTTTCAAACAACAATCCCGACATCATGCACATCGCGGCATTCGTGGATCAGGACGATTTGAATCCGGATAGCCTGCTTGACTGGAATTGTGGCGAGCGCACTTACGATACCGACACCTTCAATCACAATGGCACGGATTACAACGCAGCCACTTACCCCTGGCTGACGATGGCCAATGACGGCATGGTCGTCGTGGCCGCGGCCGACGGTGAAATCATCGACAAGCACGATGGCGAACCGGATCAGAATTGTGCGTTCGATCCGCAAGCCGAGGCCAACCTGGTCGTGCTGCGACACGATGACGGCAAAATCACTCTTTATGCGCACATGAAGACGGGCTCGGTTACGCCCCGGAAAATTGGCGACCGGGTAGAGCAGGGTGATTACCTCGGGGTCATGGGCAGTTCCGGCCTATCAACCGGACCTCATCTGCATCTTGGTGTGCAGGATCTTTCCAACAACCTGTTTGACCCCTATGCGGGGACTTGCAATGCGCTGAACAACGAAAGCCTGTGGGAAAACCAGGAGGATTACAAAGAGCAGCAGATCCTGGCGCTGGCGTCGCACAGTGCGAGTCCCGAGTTTCCTCCCTGTCCGCAACTGGAGATTCCTCATCTCGATGATGTATTTGCGGTGCAGGACACGATTTTCGTTTCGGTGACCGTACGTGATTTTGATAATACGGATGAAATTGTCGTGCAGGTTCTCGACCCGTTTGGGCAGGCAGTCATTTCGACGTCGTACAGCGACGACACACCCGGTCACTTCTCGGCAATTTCCATCACATTTGGCTTCCAGCTGGGTCAGCCGGCTACTGCAGGTGAGTACACTTGGCGCGCCACTTATGCTGGCCAAACCCTGGAACATGAGTTTTATGTCGCTGTCGAGCCTGACCCGACCCCTCAGGCCATACCGGCCAATAATGCGTTCACCGGTCTTTGGTATGACCCAACGCTTGATGGTGAAGGCTTCAATATCGTGACCGCTGACAGCGGTACGATCGCCTATTTTTATGGCAGCGATGATCGTGGTAACCGGGTTTGGCTGATTTCGGACCTGATTCCGGGTGAAATCAAGGCCGGACAGAACATCTCGGTGCTGATGTATGAATCATCCGGCGGTGTATTTCCCACGCCCGTGCCCAGTGCCCGCGGTCTTGCCATCTGGGGTACGCTTAACCTGCTTTTCAATGCCTGTAATGCAGGCCAGTCTACGCTCAACGGTGTGGATGGCATCAAGGTTTCGCAACTCATCAAGCTGACAGGAGTCGGCGGAGCAGCGTGTGTCGAAGGCGATGCACCTGCAGATTCCCCATGGGCGGGGCTCTGGTACGACCCCGGCAAAGACGGTGAAGGTTACAACCTGATCGTCGCGCCGATTGGCCGGATTCTTTATTTCTACGGATTCAAGACCAGCGGGCTGAGACTCTGGCTGGTCAGTGATCTGATTGCCGACACACTGAGCGTGGACCAAACCGTGGTCATCAAAATGTTCGAATCCACCGAGGGTACGTTCAATACGCCTGTCCCCAGTGGTGAAGCGCTGGTGGAGTGGGGTGCGGCGGAAATCACGGTGATCGACTGCAATACCATTCTTATCGTTATCAGCGGAGCAGACGGTAACAAGACCAGCAATACGGTCCGGCTGGCCGGGATCATCGGCGCCACTTGCCCCTTGTAGGGCAGGGAAGTGAAGAGTGCAGGCTGGTTGGCGCAGCCAGAGGCTAGCCAAACAATGTTGTTGAGTGAAGCCGCCTTCCGCAACGAAGTTGCGGGAGCATAAGTCCATGGATGGACTGTAGTAGGGCAATGCAGGAGCAATTGCCGAGGGAAGCGAAACTCCTATTTTTTGTAGACTTCACCGTCTTTCATGACGAAGGCAATGTCGCTCAATAGCGAAATGTCTTCCAGTGGGTTGCCTTTCACGGCAACGATATCGGCCAGTTTTCCCTGGCTGATACTGCCCAGTTCGTTTTCCATTCCGATCAGCCGGGCAGCTGTCATCGTGGCGGCCTGGATGGCCACCATTTCAGGCATCCCACCTTCGACCATGTAAATGAATTCAAGCGCATTTGTGCCGTGCGGCGAAACACCCGCGTCGGTGCCAAAGGCGATAGTGACACCGTGCGCATAGGCCTTGTTAAAGGTGTCCTGGATTTGCGGTCCCACAGTGGCGGCTTTGGGACGTACAACCGCCGGAAAGTAATCGTCTTCCTGCGCTTTTTCTGCAACGAAGCGACCAGCCGATATGGTGGGTACATAGTAGGTGCCACGCTCTTTCATCAGGCTCATCACCTCATCATCCATGAACGTGCCGTGCTCGATGGAGGTAACGCCGGCCAGGACTGCCCGCTTCATTCCCTCAGTGCCGTGGGAGTGGGCTGCTACCGGCATCCCGTAATCTTTGGCGGTTTGCACAACAGCTTCTATTTCTTCCAGTGTGAACTGCGGATTCTGACCGTCTTTGGCCAGGCTGAGTACGCCACCGGTAGCCGTGATCTTGATCATGTCTGCACCGTCTTTGTAACGTTGCCGAACTGCTTTACGGGCCTCTTCGGCGCTGTTCACTACGCCGTCTGCAGGGCCCGGGTCTCCCATCAGGTCCTTGCGAAAGCCATTGGTCGGATCAGCATGCCCACCGGTGGTCGCCAGGCTCTTGGCCGCCGTGTAAATGCGCGGCCCGGTTGCTACGCCCTGGCTGATGGCGTTGCGCAGCGCAACCGTCACGTTATAAGAGTCACCGAGGTTACGCACGGTTGTGAAACCAGCCTGCAGGGTGATGTTGGCGTAATAGTTTGCCAGCAGTGCCTGGTCCGCCGCATTGTTCTGGAAGCGTTTGATATATCCGTTGCGGGACATCTGGCCGGCAAGATGAACGTGCATGTCCATCAGTCCGGGCAGGCAGGTGTCCAACGTGATGCGTTTGGCATCAGCAGCAGCACCGACGTTTTTTCCTACCGCTGTGATCCGCTTACCCTCGATCAGAACCTGCCGGTTTTCCAGTACTTTACCCCGCTCCACATCGACCAGCCTGGCACACTCGAGCACGGTAGTTTCGGCATAAGCCGCAGAAAAACCAGACATCAGGAACAGGGTGGCGAACAAACGTTTCATGCAGAACTCCAGCTAACTAGTTGATAAGCAATTGGCCCAGGCGGCCGGTAAGAATGGCGAGATAATTTCCCAATGCATAACCGATCATGGCCATCAGGATGGATGCCGGTACCAGTGATTCGCGGTGATGCGCGGCCACGATGGGCGCTGATGCGGCGCCGCCAATATTTGCTGCCGAGGCAATCGCCAGCGTATGTATGTCTACACGGAATATCCAGGCACCGGTCAGGATGAAAATTCCATGAATAGCTATCCAGACATAAGCCATCAGGACAAACGCACCCATGGTTTCCAGGCTGGCGTTGCTCAGGTCCATGGTGGCGCCAATGCGGGCCACGTAAACGTAGATAATCGCCATGGCGATCGGATGTGCGGCCGGCAGGTTTCGCACAGGTGTCGCAGAGGCGATCAGCGCAAGGGTGGTGACCAGGAGGATCAGCCAGGTGCTGGCGCTGATCACGGTTGCACCGCTAATAACCACGGGCGGCAACACCTGCGACAGTTCGAGAGAAATCCAGGTAAAGCTCAGGGCAATCAGCGCCAGGTAAAGCAACTGGATCATTTTCGGCGCCTGTTCAGAATCCTTGTGGGCAGCGGCTGCCTTGTCCATCAGTTCGAGACGGTCTGCCGGCACCTTCATCCAGCGGTTGAATTTTTCGGCGAAGGCCCGTGAGCCGAGCAACAGTGGAAGCCACACCAGGTAGACCATCTGATCGGCGGCTGCCGCCATCGTCATGTCCTGGCCTGAACCATCCAGCGCCGCGTGCGCGGCGGTCATATTTCCTGTTCCGCCAATCCAGCTGCCGGCCAGCGTGCCGAATGTTTTCCAACTGTCCTCGGGCAAAGGGAATTTCAATGGGAACCCTTCAGGCGTTACGATGGCCTGTCCAAGCGCATAGGCCAGGAAACCACCCAATACGACACCCACGGTGCCAATCAGCATCACGAATACACCTTTGCCCATGATGCGCACCGCACCAACCACGTCGACTTTGATCAGCATCAGGCAGATAAAAATGGGCAGGCCGTAGTGGCGCAGGAAATCGTACGCGGCGTTTTCGTAAGGAATCAGCCCGCTGTTGGACAGAACCACCGGCGTGGCATAAATGAAAATCAATGGCGGCAGGAAGTCGAATACTCTCCACTGGCTCTTTTTTTCCAGCCAGAACCAGAAGCTGACCACTGCTACCAGCACGGCCATCACGCCAACCGGCGAATCAATCAGGGTATTGTCCATTGGTTTTCTGCTCGCGTAGTTGTTGCAACAGTTTACAGGCCAGTTCCAGTGAGTCCATGAACCGCGGGGTGGCCCGGCTGACCGGATCGGCCGGTAGCAGGAACAGAGCCTGTTGTCTGACTGCCTGCATGGCCGGCCATTCGTGCCAGCCGGCAAGGGGGTTGGGTGCGCCTTCCTGGGATGGGGCGAACAATGCGTCCGGGTTGGCAACGATGATGGATTCGTAGCTGACCTGGAATGCCAGGCCGGGTTCATCGTTGAATATATTCCGGCCGCCGCACAGATCAAGGCCCTTGCTGATCAGGTGGTTACCGTTGATGGTAAACAGTGGCTTGGCGCCGATCTGGTAGAAGTAGTCCAGTGACTCCTCGCCCTGATACCGCTGCGCCAGGTTGTCCAGCTTCTGCCGGATTTCCATGCTTCGGGAATGGGCCGGCTCGGGTTGTCGCGTCAACCTTCCCAGCGATTCCAGCGTATCTGCAATTTCACCGGGTTCATTAATCTCAACTGACCAGACCGGCACGCCCAGTGAGCGCAGTTGCGTTATTGCCGCGTGTGGATTACCGGAATCCCAGGCGATGACCAGGTCCGGGCGTATGGCCATGACCCGTTCTATATCAATGCGAAACGCGTCGCCGATACGGGGAATGGTCTTTGCTGCCTCCGGATAATTGCTGTACTCCACCGTTGCGATCAAGCGTTCACCCACACCGGCGGCGTAGACGATCTCGGTCAGGTGGGGTGAGAGTGTCACGATGCGGGCCGCAGTACCTTCGAAAATGAAGTCCGTACCATCCGCCTGTTTCACGGGGTCATCTTGCGCTGCAACGAACGGTATATAGGAGGCCCAAACCAGGATGCAGAGGCAGAGCCGGCGCATTTTGTCCGAGTGAAAAATCAGACGATCACGCCAATCAGCAGGAGCAGCGCGAGCACCGTCAGCCAGACACCGAGTATTCGCCAGGTGAGATCCATCGCTTGCTGCAGGCAAATCATCGGGCCTTCAATCTGGTCGGCATAACCATCCTGCGCTGCATGGCCGGTCAGCACGATGCACCGGGCGCTGGCCAGCAGGAACCCATTGTCGCCTTCAAACAGTCCGTGTCCCTGCTCATCGTGGTATTGCTTCCAGGCAGCAAATACCGAATCGAAGTCGGTGGCAATCGCCAGGGAAAGGGTCATCAACTGGGCTGCGGGCCAGTCCATGATTTGTAGCAGGCGCGTAAACAGCCCCTTTTGCTCATCGGTGAGGTTGTGGTCTTCGCGCACCAGCCAGTCAACCATCCGGTACAGAAAAGCCCCGACGATGCCCAGAACCGCAAACCAGAAAATGATGCCGAACCAACGGCGCAGGGCTTCGCGGAAAACGGATTCTACAGCGGCCACTCTTACATCGTCATTTTCTTCGGGTGCTGGTCGGCGTAATAACTGTTCCAGTGATTCGCTGCGATCTGCATCGGTTTCCGCTTCAACAATTTCTGCAACATCGGTATCGAGATCTCTCGGGCCAAATGTGTAAATCAGGACAACCAGGGCCAGCAGAAAAGAGCCCGTGGAGCCGAATGCGGACATCATCGCCTGGTTAAGCAGTAACAACAGCAACAGCGGAACAGCGACAATCACGAGGAACCCGAGTGCGTCCTGCCACAGTGGCAGCTTACCAAATGCATCGTTACTGAAGTCCACCCACGTGGTCAGCCACTGCCTTTTTCGAAAGCGGCCTAATTCACGAATGAAGTGACACAGTCCGAAGGCTAACAAAATTTCAATTATAGTCATTGGGTTATTTTATTCCTTTGCGGCTCAACCAGCTACCTGCATCGCGTACCCGTTTGCCCAGGTCTTCGCCACACTGCTGCTGATACCACTCGGCAATGAGTTGGAATGCGATTGAAACCGGCGGCGGGAGACGGACTTCGTCCCTGTTGATGGCGTCATTGAGGTCTTCCAGGGTGAACCAGCGGACTTCTTCCATTTCATCGGTGGCGCTGCAGTCCCTGTTTTCCGCTTCAGCACGAAAGCCACACATTGCCGAAGCAGGGAACGGCCAGGGTTGGGACGAGACATAGCGAATTTCCTTCAGCCGGACCTGTGCTTCTTCGAAAACTTCCCGCACCAGTGCGTCTTCGAGGCTCTCGCCGGGTTCGACGAATCCTGCAAGAGTAGAAAATCTCTTCGCCGGCCAGTTTGCATTGCGGCCCAGAAGGCAGGCGTTTTCATGGGTTACCAGCACGATAATTGCCGGATCGATCCTGGGGAAGGACTGGCGTCCGCATTCTTCATTACTGCAGACCAGTTTGTGCCCGGAAGACTCCAGGTGGTTGGTGTTGCCACATACGCCGCAGAATGCGTGGCGGTACTGCCAGTAATGCAGCGCTTTTGCGTAGGCCAGCACGCCGGCATGTTTCGCGTCCATGTCCACGGATGCCAGTCGCAGGTCCTGGAATCGCGCTTGCGGATGTGACGTGAGAATTTCCTGCTGTTGCCGGTCATTGATGGACAAGGCAAAAAAATATCGTTTTCCGTCTGTACCCAGCAGGGTGGGCGCTTGAATGGTATCGGGCCGGTCGATTTCGTCCGGCCTCAGATAAACTGCAACCTGGCCGTCGGTGCTGTCAGCCAGCAGGCTCCGATTGCGCCACAACGGGACAAATCGGGCAGCCTTAGAATTTAGGGCACGCTCTACCCACTCGCTGTCATCCCGGTATTCCACCAGGCGATCAAGCCGGACCGAGGCAAAAACATTACGCCGGGAGCGCGTGATCCGGTCAATGCTCAGATCCGGTCGTGTCACCTGCTAAACAGAGAACGAGGATCCGCAGCCACAGGTGGTGCTGGCATTCGGATTGCGTATGACAAACTGGGCGCCTTGCAGGCTTTCCGAGTAGTCGACTTCAGCGCCCATCAGGTACTGGAAACTGAGCGGATCGACCAGTAGGGTCATGCCGTCGTTGTTCACTGCAATGTCATCTTCCGATTGCTCTTCGTCAAACGAGAATCCATATTGGAAGCCGGAGCAACCGCCGCCGGATATATAGACACGCAGTTTCAGCCCGGGATTGCGCTCTTCCAGGATCAGTTCCTGTACCTTGCGCGCAGCCGCGTCCGTGAAGAGTATGCCGGGCATGGCGTTATCTTTGTCAGTCGTGATCTCAATCAGAGTATCCATATTACCCACTATGGTGCTATTTCCATCTTAATTCAATTGTCTCGCAGGCTTGCCCAGTCAAAATTCCGGGTCACCGGTTTTCTCTGGTTTCTGGCCTCGAGTGTCAACAACAGGCGCGTGGGGCTGAAGCCGTCCGGCAAAGTCAGGTAACCTTCAAGTTGCTGAAAGTACTTGAACCGAAATGCCGGTTCCGGTGTTTCGCCATCGCTGATCTGCGCCCAGCGAAGTGTCACGGGGCGGTTGTCCAGCGTTCCTTCCAGGTCAATTCGAACCCTTCCGCTTATCATCGAAGCTCGTCGAATATTCTGTGTCAGGGTCAGGATGAACTGGAATACCCGGTCAGACTCTGTCGCAACGATCTCGGCGCGGTAAACGGCCAGCCCCGATTGGGCTCCGCTTGATCCGGCCAGCCTGCGATAAAAATCCAGTTCTGACTGCAAGCGCCCCAGTTCAGCCTGGCGCTCGCTTTCATCCTCTCTCAATATGCGATTGGCGCGGCGTAATATTTCGGCCTCTTTCTCTACAACGACCTGCCTGGCCTGCACCCGGTCCATGCGGCTCTTTACGACTTCGAGTTCGTTGGCGAGGAAATTCAGGTCCTGATGTAACTCTTCGGTTTGCGGCGCCACTCTGCCGGCTGCAAGCTGCCAGGCGACGAACAGCAATGCGGCCATCACGGCGATGGTGAGCAGCATCGCTTCAGGAAAGCCTCGTGTTTTTGGAAAACGTATTCGCATTTGACAAAAAAGCGGCCGAAGCCGCTTATTCCCTGCACGTTCTGATTATTATTCGGTAATTATTTTTATCGTTATTTGGCAAGACCCCAGAACTGCTAAAGTTTATACAATGCCAAGAGGGACTACGTCAAGAATTAGTCGCATTTTTGTAACTTTTGAACACATCGAGCCAGTCTTTGCTGTCATCAGCGATGACCAGGAACTCGGGATTGAGCAGCGATTTTTCTGTGTTATAACGTAATGGCTTTCCATCCAGCGTGACGATCTTTCCACCCGCTGCCAGCACGACAGCATGGGCAGCGGCGGTATCCCATTCAGAGGTTGGGCCGAGGCGCGGATAGAAATCCGCTTTTCCTTCCGCCAACAAACAGAACTTGAGTGAACTGCCCATGCTCACCAGTTCGTAATCACCCAGTTTAGCCAGGAATTCCAGCAGACGTGGATTGGCGTGCGAGCGGCTGCCGACAACTACCACGGGGTCAGCACAGGGGGTACGGATACTTATGTGTTGCATGCTGCCATCCACTTCGTGTTTGCTGGCCCACTTGCCGACCAGCCCGGTATAGGTAACACCGGTAACCGGTACGTGGACAACACCCAGTATCGGCTGGTGAAAGCGGATGAGAGCGATATTTACAGTGAACTCGCCGTTCCGGTTGATAAACTCCTTGGTGCCGTCCAGTGGGTCAACCAGCCAGTACTGGAACCAGTCAGCACGTGTATCGTAATCCATGTCTGAAGACTCTTCGGACAAAACGGGTATATCCGGCGTCAACTCCGCCAGTGCGTCGCAAATTATGTGGTGGCTGGCCAGGTCAGCCTGGGTCAGGGGTGACTGATCCTCCTTGAACGCTACTTCGAAATCCTTGCTGTATATGTCAAGTATCGCTTTGCCGGCATCCAGCGCGATTTCAGCAATGGCTTCGGCAAAAACACCCAGGTCACTCTCCGTCATAATCAGTCTCCTTCCTTAGATAATCCCTTGCGATATATAAGGCAGCTATCGTCCGTCCTTCGGTGCAGTCCGGCCTGGCGACCAGGGTGTGCAGGTCATCGATCGGCCAGGGCACTACTTCCAGTTCTTCGGGCTCGTCACCTTCCAGTTTTTCCGGGTACAGGTCACGCGCCAAAACGATGTGCGTTATGTGAGTCATGTAGCCGGGCGCGAGGCTGAGCTGGGTCAGCTCTTCCAGGCGCCTGGCGCCGTAACCGATTTCTTCCTTCATCTCGCGTTGTGCTGCATCAATGATGGATTCATCCTTCTCCAGACGACCTTTTGGCAACCCAACCTCATAGTGATGCAAACCAGCGGCATATTCACGCGCCAGCAACACGGTTTTTTCGTCCAGCATCGGTACGATAATCACGGCCCCGAGCCCTTGGGTTTTCAAACGGTAGTACTGGCGGCGCTGGCCGTTGGAAAACTCCAGGTCCATTTGTTCCACCTGGTACATTTTCTTATCGGTCCGGTCCCGACGCGCATGAATATGCGGGAGTTGCTTGTCACCCTTCATTGAGCATGTCCAACAGACGGGGGTGCAGCGCCGGAGTAGATGCGAGCACGGATGTGGATTCCAGATCTGGCGGGCAGCCCTGCAAGTCGGTGAAAATCCCACCGGCCTCCTCCACGATGACACTCAGTGCAGCGATATCGAGAATGTTCACATCCGATTCGATGACGGCGTCCAGTTGGCCGGCCGCCAGGCGGTGGTAATGGTAGTAGTCTCCATACCCCCGGGTGCGGTTGGCGTGAGCGAGGATATGTCCCAGCCCGGCCCACTGTGCGGAACCCGCCATGGTCCGCAAATTTCCGGTTGAGATGGATGCGTCCTGCAATGCGAATTTATTGCTGACATGAACAGGTGCGTCGTTCATCATGGCGCCGGAATTCCTGGTCGCCCAGGCCACTTCCCCTGCAGCAGGGGCTGAAGATACGCCCAGCACGAGTTGGCCCCGGTGCATCAGCGCGATTTGCGTTGAGAACATGCCGTAACCGGCCACAAAACTCTTGGTTCCGTCTATCGGGTCGACCAGCCAGAGGTACTCGGCATTTTCCTGCTCCTTGCCGCCTTCTTCTCCGAAAAAACCATGGTCAGGAAAGTCGCCAAGCAAAATTTCGCGGATAATTTCTTCCGCCCTGCGATCAGCGACGGTCACCGGCGTCTGGTCTGCTTTCAATTCAACCTCGAAATCACCGCGGTAATAGCGCAGAATTTCGTCGGCTGCCGCGCGTGCAGCGGCCAGGGCGGATTTCAGGAAGGAATGCATCATGTTTTGCAGCTTTGCCAAAGATAGGGAATGATATCAAAGTGCGCATCCATCGTGTTCATACTCATCAAGACCTGGAGCCAGGCCAGGAAGTCTCCATCAGGGACCGTTCCGCCCATTACCTGACCCGGGTTCTGCGAATTACGACTGGCCAGACCATCGTACTCTTCAATGGCGATGGGCACGATTACGTGGCCGACGTCATTCGGCCGGGAAAAAAGGAAGTTGTTCTTTGCATAAACAGCAGGCTGCCGGCCGCCCTGGAATCAGGGCTGGGCATCACCGTGGTTCAGGCGATAAGCCGGGGCGAGCGCATGGATCAAACCCTGCAGAAATGCACCGAACTGGGTGTTCAGGCCTTCCAGCCGCTGTTCAGCGAGCGGGTTGAAGTTCGGCTCCGGCCTGAAAAACTGGAAAAACGATTAGAACACTGGCAGGCAGTCGTGGTTTCTGCGTGCGAGCAAAGTGGCCGCGCGAAGGTTCCAGAAGTGCTCAGGCCGGTGGACTTCGGCGCGTGGCTTTACCAGTCAGAACCCGCATTCCGGCTGGTGCTCGAACCGGGTGCCCAGCGGTCACTGGCCAGCACGGAATTGCGCCGACATGTTGAGCTTGTAGTCGGGCCGGAAGGCGGGTTCAATGACGTCGAGTTAGGCCTGATGGCCGCTCATTCGGCGCAACTGGTCAGCCTGGGCCCAAGGGTTTTGAGAACAGAGACTGCGGCACCGGCAGCTGTCGCAGTCATGCAGGCGCTGGCCGGCGATTTCGCCTAGCTGTCCAGTTGGGTGATGGGCAAGGCGCCAAAAGTAGCGTGGGTAACCAGGTGCGTAAGCCGGTCCAGATCCGGAATGATGGCATCCTGCTCATCGACCGTAATCCAGCTGTAGGCGCCGAGGGATTTTTTTTCATCCCCGGTTTCCACCAGATTGGATTTCATAATCACAACCGGCCGTGGCAAATCGGTGAGCAACAGGCCGAGATAAGGCATTCTTGCAGATTTTGAGAGCGATTTCAGAATCATGATTTTTGATTTGGATGGAACATTGTTCACATCCGTGCCGTTGATGAGATCGCTGAAGCTGAAGACCGGCACCTGGCGGCTTTCCCATTCCACCTGGCCCAACAGCCAGCCGGGAGACGACTCCATCGGCGCCGGCTGGACGAAATCTATGACTTCGGCCATCGTGCTGGTGGGCAGCAGAAGCGTTTCCTGCTCTGTCGGAATGAGCATGCAATGAATCTCCTTACCCTTGCCGGTCCTGCGCATGACCTTCCTGGCGCCTTTTTTCCTTCTTCCTTTCATTTGCATGGTCATATCAATCCGACCCTCTGGGTATCAGGTCCATGTTCAGCATTTCGCTGACTTTTTCCACCAGTTCCATTTCCTGATAGGGTTTGGTCAGATAATCGTTGGCACCGGCCTGCCTTGCTTTCTTGCGATGCTTCTGGCCTGAGCGCGAGGTGATCATCACCACGGGTACATGCCGCAAACGGGAATCGGCGCGCACGTGCTCCAGTAATTCATAACCATCCATGCGCGGCATTTCAATATCGAGCAACATCAGGTCCGGTACATGATTGTGCAGTTGTTCAATCGCATCGATTCCGTCCTGTGCCGTCATCACTTCGATCGAGTGGTTGTCCAGCACACGCGATGTCACCTTGCGCATGGTGATGGAATCATCAACGACCATGACCAGCGGCTGGCGGCTGATTTCCTTCACTTCCGGTTTAAGCTCAACGGGCTGATGTACCCGCTCCATGCCTCTGCGGATTATCGGCCCCATATCGAGGATGATCATGACCTGGCCATCGGCCGCGATCGTGCCGCCAAGAATGCCCGGAATGCCGCTGACTTGCGGTCCGATAGGCTTGATAACTACTTCCTGGTGGCCCTGCAGACCGGAGACGCGAAATGCTGCCTGACGATCACCCGCCCGGATCATCAACAAGGACACATTATCGCTGTCCAATGGCAGGGCCGGAGCGTCCAGTAGCGGTTCGAGTTCGAGCAGAGGGAACTCTTCACCGGCGAATTCACAGACCGGTGACTCACTTTTCAGTAGCGTTGCGAATTCGGATGGCGTCATGCGGGCAACGCCTGCAACGCTGTTCAATGGAATCTGGAATGGCCTTTCACCCACGTTGACCGCGATCGCCTGCATGACGGCCAGGCTGAACGGAATTCGAATGACGAATCGGGTGCCTTTACCCTCTTCAGTTTCAATTTCCATCGATCCGCCGATCTGCTTGATTTCGCTGTTGACAACATCCATGCCGACACCCCGGCCTGCCAGGCCGGTCACGGTGTCGGATGTAGAGAACCCGCTTTCGCGAATGAATTGAATCAATTGATGCGGTTCAAAATGATCATTCTTGCTCATCAGGCCGCGTTCAATGGCCCGTTTACGCACGGCGTCCAGGTTGACACCCGCGCCATCGTCTTCAACACGGACTACGAACTCAGTAGCTTCCGCCTCAACCGTGACGGTGATGATTCCCTCCTCCGGTTTTTTGGCCTTGCGCCTGGCTTTTGGCGATTCGATGCCATGGGCGATCGCATTGCGTAACATGTGCTCCAGAGGAGCTGTAATCCGCTCAAGTACGTTGCGGTCAAGCTGGTCGCTGGACCCGGCCATTCGAAGTTGCAGCCGAGCCTGTTTCCCGGTTTCCGCAGCAGCCGCCCGGACCACCCTGCGCAAGCGTGGGGCGGCGCTTCCGAATGGGGTCATGCGGGTTTGCATCAGGCCTTCCTGCATTTCGGAGCTGACCCGGGACTGATGGGTCAACAGGCTTTCGGCCTGGCGAACCGATTCGTCCAACATTTCATGCAGATTGAGCAGGTCACTGACGGATTCGGTCAGTGCACGAGACAACTGTTGCATATTGGAGAAACGATCCAGTTCCAGTGGATCGAAATCAGCCGCGTCTTTGCCTGAAGCGTTTTTATAGCGCGACATCATCTGTGCCTCGCTTTCTATGTCCATCTTGCGCAGCTGTTCTTTCAGTCGATGCACGGTGCCGTCAACGTCCTTCAGGTTGTGACGCACGTGGCCCAGTTGCTGCTCGAGACGTGACCGGTAGATACTGATTTCGCCGGCGTAGTTGACCAGCTTGTCCATGAGGTCGGCACCGACACGAATTTGAGCACCCGGAGCAGCATCGTCCGCAGCGGTTGCGGGCCGATCCTGGATCTCCCTGAATTCGCGTTTCGGCTTCTTGCGCAAGGCAGGCTTTCGGCCAGGTACGCGGGAGGCCTTTTTCTTTCTCTCCGGTTCCTCGAGTGCGCTCACCGGGTCAACCGGCGGAGCAGGTACATCACCCAGGATTTCAGGTGGTGTGGCGGCCTCCGGTGTTGCAACCGGCACGTCCAATGTGTCGGCGAGTAGGTCGCTGGGCTCGATGAATGTCGGCGTGTCGTCCTGCTGCGGCATCCGCAATGCATCAACACGTTTTTCAAATTTGCTCAGGGCATCACCGGCTTGCGGCATCCTGCCGGATTGCAGTTGTTCTACCCAGATGTTCAGGCGGTCGCAACCTTCTTCGAGTGCCTGCACGCCGGCCACCGTGGCCTCAACGCGGCTCGACGCGATGTGCTCAAGCAGCGTTTCCATCGCGTGACAAAGGTTGCCCAGGTCTTCAAGACCAGCCATCCGGGCTCCACCCTTTAACGTATGAATCTCGCGTTGCAGATTCTGCACCAGTTTGCGGTCTGTCAGCTTGTCCCGCCATGTGTTAAGCAGGGTGTCGCACCGTTCCAGAACCTCGACAGCTTCTTCCAGGAAGATCGATATGATGCTGCCTTCTCTGATCTCGATTCTGTCTGGTTCTTCGATCTCGATCCTGTCTGGTTCTTCGATCTCGATCCTGTCTGGTTCTTCGATCTCGATCCTGTCTGGTTCTTCGATCTCGATCCTGTCTGGTTCTTCGAGTTGGGCCTGCGGGGTTTCGACTTCGTCCACAGGTTCCGCGGCGGGGATCTTAGCCGCGACTTCAGTTTCGACAGTTATCGCCGCAGCTGATTCTTCGAGATCTACCAGCGCTAAAAGATCGGCCAGCAATTGTTCATCGTTGAGCGGATAGCTGGTGGCGTTGCCGTCTTCGAGTACTGACAAACGCTGATGGAAACGGTGCAGGCAGGTTTGGGTCGCGATGGTTGCAACATGGGTTGCCGGAAGGTTTTTCTTCAGCCGGTTTTCGAGGTAATGTTCGAGCCCCTGGGCGACTTCCGCTTCCTGGCCAACCGGCGCCATGGCAAAGGTGCCGGCGAGGGTGTGCACCGCACGCACCAGGTCGGTGTTGGCCGGTTGGCTCGCGCCGGATAGCAGGCCATCAACAAAAACCTGGAGCGTGGCAAGGTGCTCCCCAATCTCGGCGATCATCACTTGTTGCAGTCCAGAATCCATGCTTTCTGCTTGAGATTCCGTTTCGGCGATGACTTCGATGGTTTCTTCGGCGATCCCCGGATCTGTAATTGGCGCTTCCGCCGTTACATCCATGGCTCTTGAAAACAGCGATTGCGGTAAGCTGGACTGCAGTTTTTGTAAATCAGGCTGGTTGCCGGCAGTCAATAGTCGGGCGAAAGTACCCAGGCTCTTGATGCCGTCTTCGTCGAGTTCGCTTTCTTCACCCTGAAGTCTCGCCCGCATTTCATCGAGTGCGGCGATTGCCAGTTTGAACGTGTCACCCATCGTTTGACTGAAACTGACCTTGTTTTCTGTCAGCTTGTTGAGCAAATCCTCAAATTTCCAAGAAAAATCAGCCACTTGCGCTGCGCCGACCATGCGGCCACTGCCCTTGAGCGTGTGGAATCCGCGCCTCAGTTCGGCGATGGCTTTTGTGTCCGCCGAATCCTGGAGCCATGCTGCCAGGTTGACGGCAAGGTCATGGCGAACCGAATCGAATTCTTCGAGAAAGATTCCGAGCATCGCCGGGTCGATGTCAGGGCTGCCCGGTTTGGCGGCTGTTTCTTCGGCTTTCTCAACTTCAGGTGCCGGCCTGCTGGGAAGCTCGATCTTGGTAGCCGGTACCTCGTCGCCGCTGGCGCTCGCTTCTGGCTGACCTTCCAGCCGGGAAGCCATGACTTCCAGGTATCTGAAACTGCCACCCTGTTCGTCGCGGCAGCCAGCCAGGAATAGCTCGAGAGCTGCTATGGCATCGGTGATGGCTTCAAGGTTGTCAACTTCGCCGTCCATATCGTTCAATGACGCGTTGAGCACCCGGATCAGCTTATCGGTAAGAGCAGCGACTTCAGTTTGTTCAGAAACAGCAAGTGAACCTGAGATTTGCAAGAGAGATTTTTCAAAATCTGCCTCGACGTCGCCGTCGAGCCGTTTCCTGACGGCGTCCTGAACTTCATGTAAATTGCTGACGCATTCATCCAGCAACTGGCTGAGTATGTGCCGGAGTTCCTGCGATGGAATTGAGATGAACCCACTGCTTTTTTCTTCCTCTACCGGCTCACCCAGCAGCTGGATATGGGTATCGAGAATGGCTTCGACTTCCAGTAGTTTCTGGGCTAACGCAAGCAGCGGAGAGTCCAGGTCCATGTTGGTTATGCCGTCCGTTTCTTCCAGTGCCGGCAGCAAGTCTTCAACGGCCTTGGCCGGAACTGGCAGATTCAGCATATTGAGTGTGTCGGCCAATTGCCGCAGCGAATTCTTGCTTTCGGCGCGCTGCTCTTGGTCCACACGGCCGGTCCGCAGCTCCATGTCCAGCGTGTCTTTAACCTGGGACAGCTCTTCACGAACGGCAGTGCCGATTGATTGAAACAGCCCGGCATCGCGGCCGGTCACTGCGCCCCTGGCGCGGAGCAGGGCATCACGGTCAGGAATCAGTTCTTCGAGCTTAAATCGTTCGCGTAAAAGCTCTGTCGCTTTGCTGCCTGGCCTGGCCTGTGCCGCGTAGAACAAAAGGGCCCTGGAAAGTGCTGTGATGGTTTCTGTTGGAGGGCCGTTTTCACCCCCTTCAGTCATGGATTTCAGGGTCAGATCAAGGCGGGCGAACAATCTGCGCAACGGCAGGCCATTATCGATTGCGCTGTCACGCAGGCCCTGCATGGTAAGTTCGGCAATCCACCACAGGCGCCGCAGTTCGTTGCGCCCCAGGCGAATGTATAGCGTGCTGCAAACGTCCTGCATCGGTTTGAGCAATGCGTCCCTGGACTGTTCTTGCAGCCAGCCCAACAGGGCGCTCTGGTACTGGCCGCGTACCCGGCGCGAAAATGCGGCGAAATCTGAAGCAGCTACAGCGTCCGCTTCACTGCCGCTAAGTTCTGCAATCATGACGTCGAGTTGCGGCGCGAACAAAGTCCCTTCCGACAACAGTCTTTCGTCGTAAGTTGCCCGCAATTCATTCAGAGTCGGGAGCAGCAGGATGGGCAGGTCTTCGTGCCCGGCCTGCAGTCGGTCCAGGTAAGAGGGTAGTACGATGACGGCATCAGTCAGTGCGTTGAGTGATTCTTCACAGTTGGCGTTACCGTTGTGCAGCATATGGCCGCCTACGGCGATCATTTCATCGGTCAGAATACCGGCACCCTGCTGCTCCATGGTCAGGAAAGTCAGGTTGAGCTGTTCTAATTCCTCTTGTACCGCCATCAGCGGTTCGCGTTGGGACGTGTCCTCTGCGAACGCTTCCAGGTTTTCACGCACGGTTTCCAGACACTCGTCCAGATCCTCGCGGACCCAGCCGATGGCCGAACTGGAGTTTGAGCCTTCAAGCATCATTTCCGTCACCTCGTGTTCTCGGTAGCTTGAAATCAGCAACGGAATCGCTGAGTTTGTGTACAAGATCGGCAAGCCTGCCCATTGATTGAGCCGACTTGTCACTGCCTTCGGATGTCTGGATGGAGACATCACGTATGCTATTCATCTGCTCTGCAACCTGGGTTGCTGTTTCAGACTGCGACTGGGCTTCCTGCGCAATGTCTTCAATCAACCGCGAAAGATCCTTGGAAACCGATTCAATCCGCTGCAACGCTTCACCGGCATCCTCGGCTTTTTCTGCGCCGGAAACTACCTCTGATGTCGTAGTCTCCATCGAAACTACAGCCTCGGAAGTATCCGCCTGGATATTCTGTACCAGCATTTCAATACGCCGGGTCGCATTTGTAGCCCGCTCCGCCAGGCGCTGGACTTCGTCCGCTACCACGGCAAATCCGCGGCCGGCGCCACCGGCAGAAGCGGACTGGATTGCTGCGTTCAGTGCGAGAATGTTGGTCTGTTCGGCAATTCCATTAATCAGCTCAACGATATCGCCGATTTCCTGTGAGGACTCACCCAGTCGCTTGATTCGTTTCGACGTATCCTGAATCTGTTCACGTATCGTATCCATGCCCTTAATGGTTTGCTGCACCATTTGGGAGCCGCTATGGGCGATGGTAACCGAACGTTGGGCGACTTCGCTGGATTCTCTTGAGCGTTCCGCCATGCCGTCAAATGATTCAGCCATTTCGTGAATCGTGTCGGTCGCGGCACGCACCTGCTCGGCTTGCTGAGTCGAAGCGATCGCCAGCTTGCCTGTGGTCTCCATCGTTTCGCTGGCCGATTCTGATACAGTTTGTGCGGTGATGTTGATGCCGGTGACCAGTTCCCTGAGTTGCTCCACGGCGAAGTTGACCGAGTCGGCGATGGCGCCTGTCATATTATCTGTTACCGTTGCCTTGACCGTCAGGTCACCGTCGGCCAAAGAGCTCATTTCATCGAGCAGGCGCATGATGGCCATTTGGTTTTTCTGATTCTGCATACCGGCTTCAACCGCACGGCGCCTTTCCGCGGTGAGAAAGGCCCTGACCATGAAGGAAATCGACACCAGGATGACGATTAGCGCCAGCGAGCCTGACCACAGCGAGGGCCACAGACGTGTGCCGGAACGCTGCAAAATACCGTCAGCGACGCGTCGTGACGCATCAAACAATTCCAGGCTATCGATGAAAATTTCATTTGCGGCACCACGCACCTCGAGGATGTCGCCGGATGAACTGGCCACCGTGTCCAGTTGCGGGCGGACGTTGTCATATAGCTCCCGGGCATTGTTCAAAGCCTTCAAGGCTGCGGCATTCTTGACTTGCGTTACGCCAACTGTTCGGCTGCCTTGCAATAAGGCATCCATTGTCTGTTCTAAAAAACCGATTTCCTGCTTGAACTTGGTTGCAGCCGCGACCGAGCCGGAGCCGCCTCTGAGCATTTCCTTGAGATGCCGCAGGATCCTGTCTGACAGCACCAGTTGCCGGCCTGCAACAAATACCTGGTTGCTTGGGGCGTTGCTCTTGGTCAGCTCTCTGACCGCCTGATCAGTAAGTTCCTGTATTTCGGGTATGGCATCGATAAAAGATTTGCTGGCCGCTGACAGATCGAGAATCAGTTCTTCACGCTCAAGAACGCTTTCCGCATTCGAAGCCATCCGGGTCCACGTGCGGTCCAGGTCCTGCAGTGAATCGGACATGGCGCCGGGAAGAGGCGGCAGGGAGCGCAGCGGATCGCCGTTTTTCAATGCGGCTACGGCGTCAGCGATGATTCCCGTGGAATCTCCCATTTGAAGGAAGGCGCCGGTATTGCCTTCTACGGCCTCTGATAGTGATTTCGACAGTTGTTGTGAGTGCACCTGCAGATCAGTCGACAACCTGATCCACTCCTGTTCGTTACGGCTTTCCTTGGTAATCAGGAAAAAAGTGACAGCCACGAATGCCAGCAACAACACAAGGAAACCGACCATCGCATAGAGACGTCCGGATTTTTGTTGTGTGGCTGGCTTGAAATTTGTCGATGTCATTTTCTGTTGTCCCTTACCGCGCCTCATTAGGAAGCCTTTTTGGCGCGAGTGACTTTGCCGTAACCGGGATTTACTCCGCCGCGCCATTGAGAAACTCCGACGAATTAAACAGTTGATCGATATTCAGTTCCTGCCATGATTCTGAACCGAGGATGTGCTGTTTGCTGACGATTCTCTGCAGTGCTGAGCCCACTTCCAGTTCGGCAGGCACGGCATCGCTGTCGAGGAAGTGTCTTTGACCAAACACTTCGTCAATCAGCAGTCCTATGGGTGCTTTGTTCAGGTTCGTTGCAAGCAGGCGGCTGCGAGCTGTTACCGGTGTGCGCACGCCTGAAAAAAACCAGGAAAGATCCACAACAGTCAGCAGTTCACCACGTACATTGGCCAATCCGATGATCCATGGCTTGGCGCCCGGGACCGGCGTGGTTTGCGGGCAAGACAGAATTTCGCTGATTCGATCAATGTTGCAGGCCATTTTCGTGTCACCGACACTGAATGTGACGCCACTCCATTCCTCGGAAGCTCCGTCGCCCGTGCTGGCGCCGGGAGAATAGTCTGCGCTGCGCTTCTCGTATTCGAGTAACTTGGCAAACGCTGCATTTTTACTGTTCAGATTCATCCGTCCCTTCACTATCCATGTTGGTGGAACATTGTTCTTGAGCCTGGTTCAGGCGGTCGCGTGTTGTGCTACCGCTGCTAACAACTCCTCTTTGGTAAACGGCTTTGTGAGATACAGGTCAGATCCAACCACACGCCCGCGGGCCTGGTCGAACAATCCGTCTTTACTGGTCAGCATGACGACCGGGGTGGACCGGTACTGCGTGTTGTTTTTGATAATTGCGCAGGTCTGATAGCCGTCCAGCCGTGGCATCATGATGTCCACAAATATGAGATCGGGATTGTGCCGGGCGACCATGGACAGGGCTTCAAATCCGTTTTCAGCAGTAACGACATCATAACCCTCGGCAGTCAACATGCTTTCTGCTGAGCGCCTGATGGTGGAGCTGTCGTCAACCACAAGAATACGTGTGGTAGATTGTTTGGCTGTGCCGTTCATTTTTTCAGTTGTGTGTTCTTCAGTCATAAATCCATCCGTGGTTTGTCTTCTGCTACAGACGCCATTTAACGTCCGAACGTGAACACTTATCCCCCGATATTATTCGGCCAGGGTGTTCTAGTCTACCACTTTCGTCTCCAGTTTCCAGTAGTAACAATAGCTTATATAGAAAAGCTAAGATATATACTGCAAAAGAATTTGGAGCAAAGCTTTGATAATCTGAGCATAATGAATAATAGATTACAGGGATCAAGGAAGACAAAATGGCCGATGCCACTGACAGAGAAAGCAAAAGAACAAGGACCGGGGTCGTAATGGACCCGATCTCCGGCATCACGACCTATAAAGACTCCACGTTTGCGATGTTGCTCGAGGCCCAGCGTCGTAATCACGAGATCTGGTATATGCAGCCCACCGATCTGAGCATCAGGGATGGCGTGGCATTGGGACATATGAGGCAACTGTCGGTCAGGGATAACCGCGAAGACTGGTTCACGCTCGCTGCAAGCGAAAATCGTGAGCTCGCGACTCTGGATATTCTGTTGATGCGTGAAGATCCTCCTTTCGACATGGATTATGTCTACATAACCTACGTACTGGACCTGGCGGAACAATCCGGTGTGACGGTGGTAAACCGGCCACAGGCTCTGCGTGACGCGAACGAAAAGTGTTTCATTACGCATTTTCCGCAGTGTTGCGTGCCTGCGCTGATCAGCCGCAGTTCCAGCGAGATCAAGGCTTTTGTGTCTGAGAACGGCCTGAGCGTGGTCAAACCGCTGGACGGCATGGGCGGGGAGTCTATTTTCCAGGTTCAGCCCGGAGACCCAAATCTGAACGTGATTCTTGAAACCATTACAGCCAAGGATAATGATCTGGTTATGGTGCAGAAATACATTCCTGAGATCACGCAAGGTGATAAACGTATCATAATGGTCAACGGTGAACCGGTACCCTATGCCCTGGCGCGGATTCCAGGCGCGGGAGACTTCCGCGGTAACCTGGCCAAGGGCGGAACCGGAAAAGGAGTGGCGCTGTCGGACAGGGATTACTGGATTTGCGAACAGGTAGCGCCTGAACTGAAACGTCGCGGTATAGTCTTTGCGGGCCTGGATGTGATTGGCGACTGGCTGACGGAAATCAACGTGACCAGTCCAACCTGTATCCGGGAACTGGATGAAGAGTTTGGCCTGAACATAGCAGGAGATATGTTCGACGTACTGGAAGCGTTGCGAAATTGAGGAAGTAATAACGGCATGATGCTGGATACAAACAGGTATACGTCCTGGACACAGGACCGTTTCATGGTTTTTCTCGTATTGGCTGTGGCGGTGCACGCGCTGCTGTTTCTGGGTGTCAGTTTCGGTATTTCGCTTAAGTCTGTGCCACGTTTGGCGGATACGCTGGATGTGGTGCTGGTGCAGTGGCGTTCTGAGAAAGAACCCGAAGTGGCGGATTACCTGGCTCAGGCCTCGCAGACCGGTGGTGGTGAGACAGCCGAAAAATCCCGGCCCTCGGAACCTGTCAGCGGTGAAATTCCGACGCCGCTGCAAGGCCAGGATACACAACAGGCAGTAGAGCAAATGCCTTCACCCGAAGTTGAGGTACGGGAGATTGTGGCAGTAGAAGCGGATGACGAGCCCGCCTTGCAGCAGACCTCCGTGGAGCAGCCGGAATTTGAACAGCCCGACGCAGCGCAGCTAATGCAGCAGAGTATGGAAATGGCAAGCCTTCAACCCGAGTTGAGTCGGCAACGCCAATGGAAATCCAAGATCCCAAAGCGTGAATTCATTTCGGCCAATACCAAGGAATATGAGTTTGCCAGTTACATGAGTGCCTGGGTATCAAAAGTTGAACGGGTGGGGAACCTGAATTACCCCAGCGACCTGAGAAGGAAGAAGCTACACGGAGATCTGATCCTGACGGTGGGCATATTCCAGAACGGAACGGTCGAGAGTATCGATGTGAAGCGGAGTTCCGGAATCGCTGAAATCGACCAGGCGGCCATCCGGATCGTTCAATTGGCGGCGCCTTATTCGCCCTTGCCGGACAATATCGCGGATCGTGTGGACATCCTGCATATCACCCGCACCTGGCGCTTTGAAGCAGGGTTTGGTTCCGATTAGATAAGTCCCGGCTCATGGCGGCCCGCGCGACTCATCCAGTTCGCACCTCAATTCAACCGTGTTTCCGTCCGGGTCAGTAATGTACACAGAAGGCCCAAATCCTTCGGCTCCATAGCGGACTTCAAACTTCCCGGCTGCAATTCCCCTGGACTGCAGCCATTCACGCAGTCCGTTTTCGCTGATGGACTCGATCTGCAGGCAGAAATGATCCATGTTGTTCTCAGTTCCCGCAGACGGCCCACCGCCAGCGCGTCCGAGTTCACTATCCACAGCAACAATGTCGATCAGGGATTTTCCGGCCCTGAGTTGAATGAGACCTGTCTCCCCGGGCAAGCTGCGTTCGACTTTGCAGCCCAGGACATTCGTGTAGAACCGAACCATCGCTTCGGCTTGCGCGGTGCGTAGCACCAGGTGATCGATCATTCTGACGCGGATCATAATTCCTCCGGGCCAATCCATTTTTTAACTTTCGGCGCGCGATAATCGCTGAAGCGCCGCAGCAACGATGCAGCGGAATCATCCATCATGATCATTGGACGGTATTCCGCCTTGACGAACTGTTCTTCGATGGCGTTTTCCAGGAAAGTGAACAAGTGGTCGTAATAACCGGCAACGTTAAGCAGGCCACAGGGTTTTTCATGAAACCCGAGTTGAGCCCAGGTCAGCATTTCGAATATTTCTTCAATCGTCCCCCAGCCGCCGGGAAGCGCAACAAAACCGTCTGACAATTCCGCCATTTTCGCTTTCCGCTCATGCATGGAATCGACCACGAATAACTGATCGAGGCCGTGGTGCGAAATTTCCTTGGTGGCCAGCGCGTGCGGAATTACGCCAATGGCCTTGCCGCCGCACTCCAGGATGGCGTCGGCAACGGCTCCCATGACACCGACGCTGGCGCCACCATACACCAGGCCGAGGTTCCGCCCGGCCAATTCGCGGCCCAGGCTGCGTGCGGCCTCGCGGTAGTCCATGATGCGGCCGGGATTGGACCCGCAGTAAACACAAATATATTTCATAGGCTCATTCCAGATCCTTATCAAGCACGACTTCCCAGGCCTTCGTTTTTTGCGCCAGGCTCATTCCAGCATGGGCCGGACTGGTCGAAGGGAGCCGCTTCAGCGGCAACCCAGCCAGGCCGGGATCCAGCTGAGGCAATACATATTTTCGGTAGACAGATTCGGCTTTGGCTCCGTTAAAAAAAATCCGGGCGATTTTGCGGTGGTTGGCGAAAAAGGAGCGGAAGTCATTTGTCACAAGGGTGCTGTCATCAATATTCGAGTCCAGGCTCCCGCAACGGAAACAGGCCTGCAACACGTCCCATACGGCTACCCCATTTTCAGCCAGTTCACGGGCTTTCTCTTGATAACCGGCCTCGGCCAGATCATAGAGAGCGCTGATGATAGGCCAGAAGGCGTTGCGTGGATGAGCATAATACTGTTGCCGGTTGAGGGACTCCCGGCCAGGCATGCTTCCCAGTATCAGCACGGTCGCACTGTCCTGCGCGATGGGCGGGAATCCGCGTACATCAGCCATTGCAGGTTTCAGCCATGCAGAGACCCCAGCCAGTTTTCCAGGATAACCTGGGCAGCCATGGCGTCCAGTTGAGCAGAATCCTTGCGCCGCAATTCACCGCTTGCCCGGCGTTCAGCGAAGCGCTCTTGTGCCGCCCGTGAACTGAGTCTTTCATCTGCGTAATGCGTGTCGAGTGAGTAGCGTTTGTGCAAAGCGGCTCCAAAACAGCGGGCGGCTTTGGACATGTCCGTTTCCTCGCCATCCGGCCCCAGCGGCAACCCTACCAGCAGTGTCGATGGTTTCCATTCCGCTACCAGGCGGTCTATAGCAAGCCAGTCCGGCTTTTGCCGGTGGCTGACAGTTTGCAGGCTGTTAGCCGTATAGGTCGCAGTCTGGCCGATGGCGACACCAATTCGCCGCAAACCAAAATCAAAACAAAGAATGTAACCGCGGGGAATCGCGGACTCAGGCATGGCCCGCTTCCGAGTGCAGTTGCTCCAGGTTGATGCCCAGGCGACCCAGTGCTTCGTCGAACCGGCTGGGCAGGGGAAGATCGAAAACGATATCGGTGTCAGCTGAAACGGACAGCCAGGCATTCGCCATCATCTCGCCTTCCAGCTGGCCACCGCCCCAACCCGCATAACCCAGGGCGACGATATATTTCTCCGGCCCCGATCCTGCCGCGATATCCGCCAGCACGTCACGGGACGTGGTCACCATGATTTCACTGCCGACTTCCATGCTCGATTCATAACCCGGTAAGGGGCTATGCAGCACAAAGCCTCGATCCGGAGCTACCGGGCCGCCTTCCAGCACCGGCAAATTCCGAACCAGCTCATTCTGGCAATCGAGATGCAATTGGGAAAAAATTTCACCCAGCGTGAAAGTTGAGAGGCGATTGATCGTAATGCCGATTGCACCGGCATCGTTGTGCTGACACATTAGCGTGACGCTGCCGACAAAATTTGAGTCAACCATACTCGGCATAGCCAGCAGCATCTGTTGTTCCAGGTAGCCGGTGCCGACGTTTTCATTCGCTTTGTCCATGTAATCCAGATTGGGCGTTTGCCGAACATTTTTCAAGTGCTGCTTGTTACAATGAGCAAATCATGAGCCAGCAAACCCCCCAGGACAAAGACCCCGGAAGCGATCCGGCACGGCGGCGGCCAGTGCGTAGTTTCGTTTTGCGGGCGGGTCGGCTGACGGAGGGTCAAAAGCGGGCGCTCGACGAGTTGTGGCCGCTGTATGGTGTCGATGAGGACGGGGGAGAGCTGGACCTGGCGTCATTGTTTGGTAACGATCACCCCGTCATTCTTGAAATTGGTTTTGGCAATGGTGATGCAACCTGGCAAATGGCCAGTAATCAACCTGGTGAAAACTTCCTGGGCGTGGAGGTCCATAAACCCGGCGTTGGACACCTGCTGCTGAAAATCGAACAACACGGGATCAGCAATCTGCGCGTTGTATGCGAAGATGCGGTTGAATTGCTTAGGAACCGGATTGCTGATCGTTCCGTGAGTGGGGTTAGAATATATTTTCCTGACCCATGGCCCAAGAAAAGGCATCATAAGCGTCGAATCATTCAGCCGCTGTTTATCAGCCTGCTGGCGGACAAAATGAAGCAGGGCGGAATATTGCACCTGGCCACCGATTGGGAGCCCTACGCGGAACATATGCTGGAAGTGATGCACAATAGTCCGGCATTCGAAAATCTGTCACCGGATGGCGGTGCCTGTCCGAAGCCCGAGTGGCGTCCGGCGACCAAATATGAAAAACGGGGAGAGCGCCTTGGTCATGGCGTGTACGATCTCGTATTCAGACGTGCGCCTGGACAGGAGAGAACCGGGTAAATGGAAACCGGATTAACACTATCAGCAGACATGGTTGTGGTTTTGCTGATACTGACCGCGACGATCGGGTTGTTCGTGTCGGAGTTGGTCCGGGTGGATATCGCAGCAATCCTCGTGATGGTAGTTATTGGGCTGGCCGGCCTGGTACCTGCAAGCGACCTGTTCAACGGCTTTGCATCCAATGCAGTACTCTCGATCATCGCGGTGATGATACTGGGGGCCGGGCTGGACCGGACAGGAGTGATGACCGTTGTGTCAGCCTTTATTCTTAAGGTCGGCGGCAAAACCGTGGCCCGAATCGTACCCCTGGTTTCAGGTACGGTGGGCCTGATTTCCGGCATCATGCAGAACGTTGGAGCAACTGCGCTGTTTATGCCGGTCATGTCCAGGATTTCCAGTCGAACCGAGATTCCCTTGTCCAGGCTGCTGATGCCGATGGGTACCTGCGCCATCCTGGGCGGCACGCTCACCATGGTAGGCTCATCGCCGTTAATCCTGCTCAATGATTTGATTGAAAACGCGAACGAATCACTTCCTCCCGGTGTGCAGACGCTGGAAACTTTTCATCTTTTCGATGTGACGCCGATAGGAATAGCGTTGCTGTCGGCCGGAATCCTCTATTTCCTCGTCGCTGGCAAGTTTCTGCTGCCTCAAACAAAAGAAAAAGCACGCGGAGTTCCAGCAAAAACCAAGACTTATTTCGCGGATGTATACGGAATCAAGGGTGATGTCTACGAATTACTGGTGACCGTCGACAGTCCCCTGGTTGGCATGACCATCGCGGACGCTGAAGAAATGGAAGATTCTCCGATGCTGCTGGCGATCAGGAATACAGACGAGCCCAGGCTGGCGCCACCATCGGATGAAATGATCTGGGTCGGTACGATTCTTGGCGTCATGGGTACGCGTAAAGTCGTTGGCCGTTTCGCGCTTGAAAACCAGTGCCGGGTACAACCAAGGTTGAGAACGTTTGGTGGCCTGTTCAACGAAAGCCGCGCCGGAATATCCGAGGTAGTTATTCCGCCCGGTTCCCGCCTGGTCGGGCAAACAGTAGGGGAGGCAAGGCTGCGAACCCGTTACGGCATAAGTGTCCTGGCGATTAATCGCCGGGGTGATGTGCTGGCTGAGGGAGTGCGCGACACTGAGCTCGAAACCGGCGATTGCCTGGTGTCCCATAGCACCTGGAGAGACCTTTCAGCGGTCGGCAAGGAGCGGGATTTCATCGTTGCAACCGATATTCCCAAGGAAGAACAGCGCCCTCACAAGGTGAGTCACGCCCTGGTCTTCTTTGCTATTTCCATAGGCATGATTGTTTTTTCCGATTACAGACTGTCGATCTCACTGCTGGTGGGTGCGATGGGCATGGTTTTGAGTGGTGTGCTGAGCATGGACGAAGCATACCGGTCAGTCAGTTGGAAAACCGTCTTTTTGCTGGCAAGCCTGATTCCTCTGGGCCAGGCGATGGAAAGGACCGGCACCGCGGCCTGGATTGCGCAGGAGATCATGATCATCCTGGGCGATGTGCCGGAACTCACGATCCAGGTAGCGCTGGCCGTGCTTGCTACCATCTTCAGCCTGGTTATGTCTAATGTGGGCGCTACCACCATTCTCGTACCGATCTCGGTCAGTATCGCCCTGGCCACCGGCGCCAACCCGGCGATGTATGCGCTGATTGTCGCATTGTCAACGTCAAATGCCTTCATCCTGCCAACTCACCAGGTTAATGCTTTGATTATGGGCCCGGGCGGCTACCGGGTAGCTGATTTCATCCGCGTAGGCAGCCCGATGAGCGTTATTTTTATCGTTGTCATGCTGACCATGGTCAACCTGATGTTCTAGGGGCCGGGCAAATGCAATATTACATCACACCCCCACCCATGAATCCGCTGGCACGCCTGCTGGCCGGTATATTGGCGGTACTTGCCCTGGTGGGCGCCTTTTTCTTTGGTATTTTCATTCTTGCGCTTGCTGTCGGCCTGGGCCTGGTCGCGTGGTTGTTCCTGTGGGTGCGTATGTGGTGGATCCGGAGGAAGCAGCCTGTTGCAGGGGTGCAGCCTGCCGAGCGTTCCGGCAATGTCATCGATGCCGAATATACTGTGGTTTCCCGGCGGGATGAAGAATAGACGGTTCGCTCGTATAATAAAGTTAACCAGCCGCAAGGAAACACAGCATGTCTACGATCCAGGAAATTCTCGACCTCAAAGGCAAAAATGTCCTGACCACTACCAGCGACGCGTCGGTTCTCGAGGCGATCGGCACGATGTCGGAGGCCAATGTCGGCGCCATTGTTATCCAAGATGGAAATCAACCCAGTGGAATTTTTACCGAGCGTGATTATCTTCGCAAAATAGCGCTCGAGGGCCGGTCATCCCGTGATACACCTGTTTCCCAGGTCATGTCATCTCCACTGATTACGGTGGAACCAGGTGAATCAACTCACGCCGCAATGGAAGTCATGACCGAACGGCGATGCCGCCACCTGGTCGTTGTCGAAGAGTCCGGAATGGTCGGTATTGTTTCGCTGGGCGACCTGGTAAAACACCTGTTGCATGAGAAAGAGGCAGAGGTGGAGCAGTTATCGAGCTACATTTCGGGTAACTACTAGGTTTTTTTCTTCATCGCTTTGCTGACGGCGTCGCGGGCATCGGTTGCGCTACCGCCTTTACGATACTGGTCCATCACGATCGACTCCACCTGGTTGAGAATGTTATCCATTGATCCGGCCGGATGCGAAACGCCTAAAGGACGCTGGTGGCCGAACAGGTTTATCCAGCGTTCGCTACGCCGGCCCAGTTTGATCACCCTGTGGAATTCGCGGTCGCACTCTTCGCCGCCGCGCAACAGGCCGATCAGAGCCGCCAGTATTGAAACCGGAATCAGCAATGCATCGCGGAATCCATCGGCGAGTAACTTGAGTTGTAGCACGGCTGCTTCCCGGGCCAGGGTCGCTCGGGGATTTTTGTTTGTATCGTTCATGGCAATATAGTCTGAATGTATGCACCATCGTACCCTTCGGAGGTCAATGATGAAATATTTACATACCATGGTCAGGGTCACCGACCTCGGGGAGTCCCTGGATTTTTATTGCAACAAGCTTGGATTAGTGGAGTTGCGCAGAAGCGAAGTGCCGCAGGGGCGGTTCACACTGGTTTTTCTCGCCGCGCCCGGTGACGAGGAGGCGCAAGTTGAATTGACTTACAACTGGGACCCTGAAGCGTATGACGGCGGTCGTAATTTCGGCCACCTCGCCTATGCAGTGGAAAATATTTACGATGCCTGCCGCAAGTTGATGGATGGCGGCGTCATGATCAACCGGCCGCCTCGGGATGGGAGGATGGCGTTTGTGCGGTCCCCGGATGGCATTTCCATAGAACTGCTGCAGCGAGGTGACGCCCTGGCGCCCGAAGAACCCTGGTCCTCGATGGAGAACTCAGGAGTCTGGTAGAGCCTCGTCCCGCCTACAGCAGGTACACCGTAGCCAGCAGGCCGGCAATCGTCATCGTGATGGTGTAAGGCAACGCCAGAATAACCATTCTTCCGTAGCTGAGCCTGATCAGGGGCGCTATGGCCGATGTCAGCAGGAACAAAAATGCCGCTTGTCCATTGGGTGTGGCAACCGACGGAATATTCGTTCCTGTATTGATTGCCACGGTCAGCAGGTCAAAGTGTTCGCGGGAAATATCACCTGCCTCGAGCGCCGCGTAGATTTCATTGATATACACAGTGGCCACAAAAACGTTATCTGATATTGCGGACAGCACCCCATTGGCCATGAAGAACACCGGCACCTGGGATTGTTGGTCGAGCGAAAATACAAATTCGATGACCGGCAGGAACAGGTGCTGATCGTGAATGACGCCCACGATCGCGAAAAATACGACCAGCAGGGCGGTGAAAGGCAGCGCCTCTGAAAACGCATGACCCAGGCGATGTTCTTCGATGATGCCGGTAAATGCTGTGGCGAGAACGATAACGGTAAGCCCAATCAGGCCCACTTCCGCCAAGTGGAACGCGAGCGCAACGATCAGGAACAGCACGACCAGTGCCTGTACGATCAAAGCGGCCGTAATTCGAGAGGTTCGTTTTGCCTCTTCGCGCCGGTCATACTCTTCCAGAATGTGCCGGGCTGCCGCCGGTAACTGCTCGCCGTAACCCAGAATCTTGAATTTCTCTACGGCTGCACAGGTCAGCAAACCGACGATCAATACCGGAATACTCACGGGCGCCATCCTGATGAAGAACTCTCCGAACTCCCAGCCTGCGATTTGGCCAATCAAGAGATTTTGCGGCTCACCGACCAGGGTGCAGACGCCGCCCAGTGCAGTACCCACCGCGCCGTGCATCATCAGGTTGCGAAGAAAGCCCCGGTATTGCTCAAGGTCAGTGCGGGTTTCGGCACCAATCCCGGTGTCGTCGGCATGATCATGGTCCTCGTCAAACCCCTTGCCTGAAGTGACCTTGTGATACACGCCGTATAGCCCGGCAGCCACGGTAATGATTACCGCGGTCACGGTCAGAGCGTCGAGGAATGCCGACAGAACTGCGGCTACCAGTGAAAAAAGCAGAGACAAGACAATCTTGGAGCGTACCCGGATCAATAGCTTGGTAAAGATATACAGCAGCAGGTCTTTCAAAAAGAAGATACCAGCCACCATGAAAATCAGCAGTAATATCACCTCGAAGTTGGCTTCTGTTTCGTGAAACACCGTCTCAGGTGAAGTTAAACCCAGGATAACTGCCTCCAGGGCCAGCAGCCCGCCCGGTTGCAGCGGATAGCACTTAAGCGCCATGGCGAGACAGAAAATAAACTCAATAACCAGCAGCCATCCGGCCACGAAGTTTCCCAGGGTAATCATCACGATAGGGTTGAGGACCAGGAACAGAACGATGGTCAGTTTGTACCAGTCGGCGGCTGTGCCGAGAAAGTTATCCAATAGGGACTTCGCGATTGTTGCAGGCATCGATTTCCTCAAGGTATTCCGGGAACTGGAGCAAGCAATTCTAATGCGTTGGACAGGCTTTGCACCAGTTTCGATTACATCTTTTAATCGAAGTCAATTTCTTTGCGTTAAGGGTATAAGTTCGATAGAATACATATCTCTTTATCTTGATCAAAAGATGTAATATTTGAGGAACAGCAAAAATGAGCAATTATCTGTTTACTTCTGAATCGGTTTCAGAAGGTCATCCGGACAAGGTTGCAGACCAGATTTCCGACGCGGTTCTGGATGCGATCCTGAAGGAAGATCCCGCGGCGCATGTGGCCTGCGAGACGTTTATCAAAACGGGCGTGGCCATTGTCGGTGGTGAAATTACAACCACTGCCTGGGTAGACCTGGAAGAGCTGATCCGCAAAGTAATCGTTGATATTGGGTACGATTCCTCGGAGGTTGGATTCGACGGCCACACTTGTGCGGTAATGAACATTATCGGCAAGCAATCCCCTGATATCGATCAGGGTGTATCCCGTGAGCGGCCCGAAGACCAGGGCGCCGGCGACCAGGGTCTGATGTTTGGCTACGCCACCAACGAAACCGACGTGCTGATGCCAGCGCCAATTTATTACGCACACGAACTGGTCAAACGCCAGAGCATCGTGCGCCGCACAACTGCGCACGGCAAGCATCACCTGCGCCCGGACGCCAAGAGCCAGGTGACCTTCCGCTACGAAGACGGCAAGCCGGAAGGAATAGACGCCGTGGTGCTGTCCTCTCAGCACAACCCTGAATCCAGCCAGGAAGATTTGCGTGAACTGGTCATGGAAGAAATCATCAAACCGGTGCTGCCCTCCAACTGGCTGAACGGTAATACCAAGTACCACATTAATCCGACCGGAAGATTCGAAGTGGGTGGCCCGGTGGGCGATGCGGGATTGACCGGCCGCAAAATCATCGTGGACACCTACGGCGGCACAGCCCGTCACGGTGGCGGTGCTTTTTCCGGTAAAGACCCTTCCAAAGTAGACCGGTCAGCGGCTTATGCTGCCCGCTACGTAGCAAAGAACATTGTTGCTGCCGGCCTGGCTGACCGCCTTGAAATCCAGGTTTCTTACGCTATCGGCGTGGCCGAGCCTACCTCGGTGACCGTTGACACATTCGGGACCGAGCACATCCCGGCGCAACAGATTGAGAAAATTGTGCGCCAGGAATTCGACCTCAGGCCGTACAGCATCATCCGGATGCTCGACCTGATCCAACCCATCTACCAACCCCTGGCTGCCTATGGGCACATGGGCCGTGAAGATTTGAACGTCAAGTGGGAAGCAATTGACCGCGTTGAGCAAATCCGCTCCGCGGCCGGTCTTTGAGACCGCTTCCAAACCAGGAGACAAGCTAATGAGTGCTGTAATTGAAGAATTGAAGAAAAACGATTATTACGTTGCCGATCTATCCCAGGCTGATTTCGGACGCAAGGAAATTGCCATTGCGGAATCGGAAATGCCTGGCCTGATGGCGCTGCGCGAAGAATATGGAGAAGAGCAACCGCTAAAAGGCACCCGTATTTCCGGCAGCCTGCACATGACCATCCAGACGGCCATGCTGATTGAAACCCTGAAAGCACTGGGTGCCGATGTGCGTTGGGCGTCCTGCAATATTTATTCCACGCAGGATCATGCTGCTGCGGCCATCGCGGCCGGAGGCACTCCGGTTTTCGCCTTCAAGGGCGAAACGCTGGACGAGTACTGGGAGTTTACCCACCAGATTTTCAACTGGGGTGCTGGTGATAAGGACGAGCACTTCGCCAACATGATCCTCGATGATGGCGGTGATGCCACGACTTTGTTGCATCTGGGCGCCAAGGCCGAACAAGACATTTCGGTTCTGGACAATCCTTCGAGCGAAGAAGAAGTGGCTTTATTCAACTCGATTCGTAAACGGCTGGATACCCGTCCGGGTTGGTATGGTAAGGCCCTGTCACACATCCAGGGCGTTACAGAAGAAACTACCACGGGAGTGAAGCGCCTGTACCAGATGGCCCTGGATGGCGAATTGCCGTTCCCGGCGATTAACGTCAATGATTCGGTGACCAAGTCAAAATTCGATAACCTGTATGGCTGTCGTGAGTCATTGGTTGACGGCATCAAGCGGGCGACCGATGTAATGGTGGCAGGTAAGATTGCCCTGGTTGCAGGCTATGGCGATGTCGGCAAAGGCTGCGCGCAGTCACTCAAGGGTTTGGGTGCAACCGTCTTGATTACCGAAATCGATCCGATCTGTGCATTGCAGGCGGCGATGGAAGGTTTCCGGGTAGTCACCATGGAGCAGGCTGTAGACCAGGCGGATATCTTCGTCACCGCTACCGGCAACTATCACATCATCACGCATGATCACATGGCTGCCATGAAACACCAGGCCATCGTCTGCAATATCGGACATTTCGATAATGAAATCGATGTAGCCAGCGTGAAGAAGTATGAATGGGAAAACGTCAAGCCACAGGTGGACCAGATAATTTTCCCTGATGGCAAACGAATCACCTTGCTGGCTGAAGGCCGCCTGGTAAACCTGGGCTGCGCAACAGGCCATCCCAGCTTCGTCATGTCCAACTCGTTCACCAACCAGGTGCTTGCCCAGATGGAGTTGTGGAACAACGGTGATCGTTACGAAAACCAGGTGTACGTGTTGCCTAAGCACCTGGATGAGAAGGTGGCCAATCTGCATCTCGCAAGAATTGGTGCCAATTTGACCGGCCTGACGGCTGAACAGGCCCGTTATATCGGTGTGGAAGTCAATGGCCCGTTCAAGCCGGACCACTATCGCTACTGATTCTTGGCCGCGCCGCGAATATCATTTGAGTTCTTTCCGCCAAGGACGGCGGAACAGAAACTCATCCTGGAGTCCACCTGGCAGAAACTCGCGCCGCTGAAGCCGGATTATCTTTCCGTCACGTTTGGTGCGGGAGGGTCCACGCTGGAGGCCACCCGTGATGCGGTTGAAGCATTAACCGCTTCCACTGATGTTCCGGTGGCGCCGCACATTTCCTGTATGGCGCAAAGCGAGGAAATGCTGCACAGCATCCTGAGCGGTTACCAGCAGAAAGGAATCAGGCGCCTGGTTGTCCTGCGCGGTGACCGGCCAGAAGGTTTGACCGGACCAGGGCCGTTCCAGTATGCCAATGAACTGGTCAGTTACATTCGACGGGAATTTACTTCGACCTTTCATATCGAAGTAGCCTGCTATCCGGAGATTCATCCCGAATCTCCTTCGCCTCAGTCCGAGTTGTACTACTTCAAACAGAAAGTCGAGGCTGGCGCAGATGGCGCTGTATCACAGTATTTCTATAACGCCGACAGTTATTTCAGGTTCCTGGAAGAGTGTGCCCAGGCAGGAATCGGCATTCCCGTTACTCCGGGCATCATGCCAATAACCAATTACCGTCAACTGGCCCGGTTCTCTGATGTCTGTGGCGCTGAAATTCCTCAGTGGATCCGCCGCCGGCTGGAGGGCTATGGTGACGACGGGGCATCGATCCGGGCATTCGGGCTGGATGTGGTCACCTCGCTGTGTGAGCGATTACTGCAGGGCGGGGCGCCCGGGTTGCATATTTACACCCTGAATCGCGCCAATGCGAGCTTTCTGCTGTGGCAACGGCTGAATTCAGTGTTTTCCTGACGCAAATCATCCTGTTTTTGATCCTTTTGTGGTTGACTGGTAACGAAGGAAATACCTTCGCAGCCGGTTCCCGAAAAACAGGAGGAACAATAATGAACAGGAAAGCCTTTAGCGTACTGCTGGCCAGCCTGTTAACTGCAGGTTCAGGCGTTGCCATGGCCTGTGAATACAAGGCTGGAGAGACAGAATTCGCCGAATATGCCACTTGCCGTTATGGCAGTGATGCCGTTGTAGTCGTTGATTTACCTGAGGGTTCCAGTTGGGAGCATTGTGTATATCAAATCGAAGCGTTCAAGCCAGAAAAACTCCTCGCTGTGACAAAAATGAAAAATGGTAAAGAAGAACACAGCATCAATTCCCGTGGCAATATCGGGAATCCCTGTTACCTGACCAAGAAGCAATGTGACAAGGCGCTTGACGCGTTCCAGGCCGGCCAGAACTGATCTGGCCTGAGTTATTCATCCTTGTAGATGGCTACATACATGTTGCCATCCGGGTCTATGCTCGCGCGATACATCCCCGGCGTATTGAAGGTCAATGCGATCCGGCCTTGCGGATCGACTGCGATGATGCCTCCGCTGCCACCCATTTTGACCAGCTGTTGCATCACAACTTCGTTAGCAGCATCTGCCAAATCCTGATCATTGAATTGCACTCGGGAGCAAATGTCGCGGGCCACCGTGGCACGGATAAAGTACTCGCCGTGACCGGTTGCGCTGACCGCGCAGGAGCGGTTGTCAGCGTAGGTGCCGGCGCCGATGATGGGTGAGTCACCCACACGGCCCCAGCGCTTGTTGGTCATGCCCCCGGTTGAGGTTGCCGCAGCCAGGTTACCGTCCGAGTCCAGTGCGACCGCACCTACGGTCGAAAACCACTGATCAGGCGTTTCGGAAAGGAAACTGGTTTCCGGCTGGGAACTGGCTTTGGCTTTTTGCAGCTGCTGCCAGCGGTAATCGGTGAAAAAGTAAGCGTCCTCCTCGAACTCAATCCCGTGTTCTCTGCCGAATTGTTCGGCGCCTTCCCCCATCAACATCACGTGGGGTGACTCGGTCATCACCTTCCTTGCCAGCAATACCGGGTTGCGTACGTTGTGTACCGTCGCCACAGCGCCGGCATCCAGGCTGGACCCCTCCATGATGGACGCATCCAGTTCATTTTTGCCTTCCGAGTTGAACACCGCGCCTTTGCCGGCATTGAAATGGGGTGAATCCTCGAGCAGGGTGATCGCTTTTGTTACGGCATCGATGCTGCTGCCTCCCGCAACAAGAATCTCGTGACCGGCCCGCAATGCGTTTTCCAGGGTCTCACGAATCTCCCGTTCTTTAGCTTCGGAAAAATCCCCCTTGTTGATGGTTCCTGAACCACCATGAACGGCAATAGCTAACGGTGTAATGGTTTCATTGGCCTGGGTCATGGAAAATATCCCCATCGTCACGGTGAGCAGCAAAAGGTATTTGAAGCGTGTCATGATTTGATCATTCCCGATTGCAGCCAGTGCAATGCAGAGTAAACTTTGGGGTCCAGCATTTTTCCGTTGGCGCGTTGGCGGAACAACCAGTCATTGACAGTATCGAGTGGAATGACGTGGGTGACGATGTCCTCACTGTCATCTCCTCCTCCCGGGCCAGTACGCGATAACCCGCGAGCAATGACGAAAGTGATAACCTCATCGCTCATTCCGGCTGAACTCGGGCACTCCATAAGCACCTCCAGATGCACCGCCGTATAGCCGGTTTCCTCTTCCAATTCGCGCCCAGCGGCAACCAGTACCGATTCGTCAGGATCCTCGTGATCACCGACCAGGCCAGCGGGAATTTCGATGACGGATGCGGCAACGGGTTTACGGTATTGCTCAACCAGGATGATTTCATCTTCCACGGTGACCGCTACAAGAGCCACAACGTTGCTGGCATTACTCCGGCTCACAAACTCCCAGCCGTCTCTTTCGAGCATACTGAGATAGCGACCCTTGAAATGGGTGGTGTCATTTTTCATGAAATCAAATACTCGATGGCTCTGATAAACTGGACGAATTGTAGCCCTTTGGCTTATCTAATAAAACGATTCCGGCAAGCAGGAACTAATGTTGTTGTTTTTGTTCAAACAAGGCCAGGACAACAACCAATCGGATTTTCAAGGAATTATCATGTCAAGAACCACTTTTGTCGGCATTGTTATGGCAATGTCCATATTTCTATTTGCGTCACCATTACAGGCGCAGTCATCGGTCGCCGCCTCTGAGTTGGGCGAGATTGCGGAATTCGAGCAAAAGTCCCGGGATGCCTTTGAGACCGAAAATTGGGCTACCGCATATGTAACCAACCTGAAATTAAATAGACTTCGCCCGGCTGAGCGCCAATACCTGGTGAATGTGGTCCGCGCCTGCGGAATGCTCGATCGAAAAACTTCGGCTTACCATTACATGCTGGAAATGCAAAAACAGGGCATGACATTCAACTTTGATGAGGTGGCCGAAACGGAATTGATTCGTGGCACCGAGGCCTACGAGCACATCAATAAATTGCTGGTCGACGCTGGTAACCCGTCGGGTGCCGGAAAGGTCGTTTTCAGCTTGCCAGGCGAGCCGACGAATTTCACCTCTGTTGTATGGGACTCGAGTCGTGATCGCTTCCTGCTAGGTACACTTTCCGGAGGACAGCTTTTGGCAGTGTCCGACAATGGAACATCTGAAGTTCTGCTGCAAGCCGGAACCAAAAACGAACCAAGCGCGCTCACCGGGCTGGCGGTAGACATTGAGCGCAGTCGTCTGTGGGCTTCGAGTTCTGCGATTGACAAAAGCCGCGGAGCATTGCTCGAGTTTGACTTGAATACGCTGGAATTTCTGGGTCACTTTGACCTTCCTGTTGACCCCCTGAAACATGATTTGGGCAGTGTCGCGGTAGCAGCGGATGGGACGGTCTATGTGATCGACAGGGCGACGCCCATCATTTACCGCAAAGTGCCTGGTGGTGATCGCCTGACGCCTTTTTTTGCCAGTCCGGATTTACAGGGCATCTCCGACATCGCTGTTGCCCCGGATAACAGCAGGGTTTTCATTTCCGACCCGGTTAAAGGCATTCTGGTAATCGATCCGGTGGCAGAGCAGGCTGTGTTTCTCAGCGGACCGGAAACCATGAATCTCGGTGGAGTGAATGGGCTGGAATACCGGGACGGCCAGCTGTTCGTTGTACAGGGCGGGTTCACACCACAGCGTGTTTTGCGTCTCGACCTCGACGATGTGGACGGGACGACCGTGCTGGCCGTTAGCCCAATGGCCATTGCCCTGGAAGAGTTCAACAAGCCGGGTGGCGGCACCATTCGCGGTGATGAACTTTTCTACTTTGCAAACAGTGGTGAATCCAATGGTTCCAGTGTCATAGTAGTCAGCACACCGCTGGATGCGGGTACCGAGGTGGCGCCTCCTGATATGAGCCAGTTTGAAGAAGCCGTTCGGGCACAATCCCAGCAGAATTAGGAGCCGGCATATGGCCTTACCCCCTGTTTACCTGATTGACGCCAGTATTTATATTTTCCGTGCATGGTTTTCCATGTCGGATGATTTTGTCAATAAACGGGGGGAGCCGACCAATGCCGTGTATGGTTTTTCGGGGTTTCTGTGCAGCCTGCTGGAACAGACCGGGGCAGAGCATGTGGCAGTGGCTTTCGATGAGTCACTATCGCAAAACTTCCGTAACGAAATTTATCCCGAATACAAGGCCAACCGGGACCCGGCGCCGGAAGAACTGAAGCGCCAGTTTTCGTGGGCGCGCTCGGTTGCCGAAGCCATGGGTTTGCAATGTTTCGGGGATCGGCGTTACGAAGCTGATGACCTGATTGGAACGCTTGCGGATTTCTGGCGAGCGAAAGGCCACCCGATTTGCGTAGTGACTGCAGATAAGGACCTGGCGCAACTGGTTGGCGAACGGGACTATTGGTGGGATTTCGCGAGAAACCAGAAACTCAATGCAAAACAACTGACGCAGAAGTTCGGTGTCATGCCGGAACAAATGGCGGACTACCTTGCCTTGACAGGAGATTCGGTGGACAACATTCCCGGCGTGCCGGGGGTTGGCCCCAAATCGGCTTCCGCCTTGCTGGGACATTTTGGAGATCTGGACGCGTTATTCGAACGGCTGCATGAGGTTCAGCACCTGGGCATCCGTGGCGCCAAATCCCTGCAGCACAAGTTGACCGAGCACCGTGGGGCAGCAGAGTTGGCCAGGCGTCTTACTTTGATCGATAAGCAGGTGGAATCTGCACTCGCGTCGCCTGAACTGGGGCGCACGGAAGTAGATACAGCCAGGTTGAACCGCCTGTTCGACGATCTTTCCTTCGGCGGCATGCTGCGCCAGCGTTGTTTGAGAGCTTGATACTCCCGGCAGGGCTCAGTTCAGCAGGAGACGACCGGATTCTGCGCGTTGGCGAAGACGACTGTTACGGGGAAAATGGGCCAGCAGAAAATCCATCTGGTCAGTCAGGATTTGACGGCCTTGCAGGTAAACATACTCTGCATGAGTGGGCGTAAAAGGGATGGCCAGTAATTCCATTCCAGCCTGTTCCGGTGTTCTGCCGGCTTTGTGGTTATTGCATCTTTTACAGGCCGTAACTACATTTACCCAGGAATCCAGCCCGCCCTGGCTGAGCGGGTTGACATGATCGCGCGAGAGCAGGGCATTAGGGAATTGTCCGCCGCAATAGAGGCATAGTGACTGGTCACGCCTGAACAGAGCCTTGTTGCTGAGTGGAGGCGTGTAGGATTCAGAAAAAAGGTGGGTGTGAGGGTGGCGGCCGTAACTGGCAATAATTGCATTGACGTCTACAATGCTCTGGGTGCCGGTCAGGGCATTGATGCCCCCGTGAATCCGGTAAATCATGCGCCCAAGCGAGTAGCTGACCTGGCCCAGCGCGATAAGGCGGACAGCATCCCGGTAGCCGATCCACTCAAGCGGCATTCCGGCAACGTCTGTTCTCAGAACTTGTTGTTGGAGATCCCTGTCCATCTTTCGCCACATTATCACAATATATTGTGTTGTTATTTCACTTTTATGGCTATATATCCGGTTTTTGAGCAAATGGCAAGTAATAAGCATTCAGGAGACGACATCGTGCAATATTCACTCAGGTGGCAAACCAGGCTGTTTATGCTGATCCTGCTTTTCATGGCGACGGAAATTTGCCTGGCGGCAATACCCGCTGCACTGGATGGTGAACCATTGCCTTCGCTCGCACCGGTGTTGGAAAAAGTCATTCCTTCGGTGGTTAACATTCATACCCAGACCAGGGTTCGCGTGCGCAGTCCGTTGATGGAAGATCCATTCTTCCGCCGTTTTTTCAATATTCCGGACCGTCCCAGGGAACGTATCTCGCAGAGTCTTGGTTCGGGCGTGATCGTTGATGACAAGGAGGGGTTCGTGCTGACCAATTACCATGTGATTGCGGGTGCGGACGATATTTCTGTCACCCTGTCAGATGGCAGAAGCTTTAAGGCGGAATTGATCGGTGCAGATCCTGACACTGACCTTGCGATGGTCCGCATCCCCGCCGAAGATCTGCAAGCCGTGCCTTTTGCTGACTCGAGCAAATTACGGGTCGGCGACTTCGTTGTAGCCCTGGGTAATCCCTTCGGGCTTGGGCAGACCGTAACGTCGGGGATCGTAAGTGCGCTGGGGCGAACAGGCTTTCGAGGACTTGAGTTTCAGAATTTCATCCAGACAGATGCATCGATTAACCCGGGCAATTCTGGTGGTGCGTTGATCGACCTGAGAGGCGACCTGGTTGGTATCAACAGTGCAATTTTCACACCCAGTGGCGGTAATGTGGGCATCGGCTTCGCAATTCCTTCTTCCATGGCGCGCTATGTCATGGATCAGTTGGCCGAATTTGGCGAAGTCAGGCGGGGCACTCTTGGCATTTCGGTACAGGACCTGACCAGCGACCTGGCCGGTGCATTCGGCCTGGAGAAAGGCCTGGGCGTGCTGGTGGCTGAAGTGGCGGAAAAATCGGCGGCAGACAAGGCCGGCCTGCGCGCCGGGGATGTCATCCGTTCGATTGGTGAATATCCGGTCAGCAGTGCACAGGAGTTTCACAATTATGAAGGCCAGTTTCCGGTAGGTGAAAAACTGCAGCTGGAAATCGTAAGAAACCAGTCGGAAAAAACACTGAAAGTTGAAGTTGAGGAACTCAAGGCGCTTGACGGCGGAGCGGTTGATGATCGCTTGTCCGGAGCCAGGTTCGAGGAATTGCCGCTCAAGCAAAGGTCAGGCGGACTCAAAGGCGTTCTTCTATCCGAGTTGGAGCCCGAAAGCGGTTTGGCGCGCCGGGGTTTACGTCCGGGTGACATCATCACCGGCTGTAATCGGATGGACATTCACGACCTCGGTGAATTCCAGGACGTGATTGAAGCCGTGCGCGGGAGCCTGTACCTCGAAATCCGCCGCGAAGGCACAGACGGCGTTGTTAGACTGGACTGAAGTATGCAATGCGGTTGAAACTGATTTATTCTCCGAGCTGATTAAACAAAGGTGGTCAGGATCGTGTGTTACCTGTCGATTAAGGATTTAAATGAAAATCAGCAGACTGTTTCGCTGGTGCCCGTCAATAAAGAGCAGTTCGATGAGTGGCTGACGGCAGCATCTCCACTCCACCGGAAATGGGTCGAAGACTCTGGGTTTAAAGCAGTTCCCGGCCAGTCATGCGGCTTGCCCGGAGACGATGGCAGATTGGACGCATGGTTGCTTGGCGTGCCCGAAGAGGGCTTTTTGTATTGCCTGGCAAGCCATGCGAACCAGCTGCCGCAGGGTGTCTACCGGCTGGATTGCGATTGGACTCCAGAACAGCGCAGCCAGGCGAGTCTTGGCTGGGGCTTGGCTCTGTACCGGTTTGATCGCTACAAGAGCAACGAAAAACCGAGGCCTGTCCTGATGCTGGATGCGGATATCGAGGAACCGGTTCGGACTGTGCACACAGCCCAGTGCCTGGTCAGGGACCTGGTCAATACACCGACCGAACATATGGGCCCGTCTCAACTGGCCGACGCGGTGATCGGCGAAGCGGACCGTTTCGAGGCTCAGACCCACATCGTGGCGGGGGATGAATTGCTGACGGATAACTTCCCGGCGATTCATGCCGTGGGGCGCGCTTCGACCCGGGAGCCGCGCCTGATCGAGATGAATTGGGGTGAGGAAGATGCGCCTTTGCTGGTGCTGGTGGGCAAGGGTGTGTGTTTCGATACCGGCGGACTGGACCTGAAATCCGCGGCCGGTATGGCACTGATGAAGAAAGACATGGGTGGGGCGGCACACGCATTGGCGCTAGCCAGCCTGATCATGGAAAATCGCTTGCCCGTCCGCTTGAAGGTGTTGATTTCGGCGGTCGAGAATTCTGTTTCGGGCAACGCCTACCGGCCCGGAGATATCATCCCGACCCGTAAGGGCCTGTCGGTCGAGATAGGCAACACTGACGCAGAAGGGCGCGTCGTGCTTGCTGACGCCCTGGCCCTGGCTTGTGAGGCATCACCTGACCTGGTGATAGATTTCGCCACGCTGACGGGTGCGGCCCGGATTGCCCTGGGCGCGGACCTCATGCCGGTATTCAGTAACCGGCAAGAAATCGCGCAGGGGATTCAACAGGCGGGTGAGGAAATGGAAGACCCCATGTGGATCATGCCGCTGTTCAAACCCTACCGGAAATTGATCGAAAGCCCCATCGCCGATTTGAATAACAGCGGGAAAAGCTCCTACGGCGGATGCATTACCGCCGCGTTGTTTCTCGAGCACTTTGTCAACCCTGAAACGCCCTGGGTGCACATCGATACATTCGCATGGAACCAAGGCGACCGGCCGGGTCGGCCAAAAGGCGGCGAGGCATTAAGTCTCAGGGCTGTGTATCGCTACCTGCAAGGCCGGTACGTTTAGAATGGCAGCCTATTTTGAGGGTGGGGCGACGGATTGTTCGCTCGTGGCCCTGGTCGCCTTTGTAATGTTGGGTTGGCTGTTGCCTGAAATTAAGGGAAAATCACTGGAAGAACTGGAAGTGCTGTTACAAGGAAAGCCCTGATGCAAACCCAAAAACGACATGGATCGTTGCTGCCATTTGTTGCCTGGCTGGTTGTTTTCTATGCCGCCTGGCTTACTTTCGTACTTGTGGGCGATTACCTGGAAACCGTGTTGACGCATTGGCCGATGGCGCTGGCCATGGCTTTCGGGTCTTACGCAGCAGGCTCGACCCCGATGGGGGGAGGGACGGTTGGTTTCCCGATCCTGGTCCTGCTGATGGACTTGCCGGCAAAGCTTGGGCGTGATTTCAGTTTTGCCATCCAGGCGGTAGGCATGACCAGCGCCGCCATATTCATCCTGTGCAAGCGGATGGAATTGGAGTGGCCCATGTTGCGTGCGGCATTGCCGGGAGTACTGATCGGCACACCCCTGGGTATCCTGTATGTCGCGCCGCTGGCGACTGATCTGTTCATCAAGCTGCTGTTTGCTGCGATGTGGTGCAGTTTCGGCCTGCTGCATCTTCGCCGCATCAACGAGATCATCGGCTACGAGGGCATGACGCCGCACGATGTGGCTTTTGACCACAAAATCGGGTTTGCAGTCGGCTTGCTGGGTTCTCTTTTAATTTCGTCAATCACCGGTGTCGGCATCGATATGATGATCTACATGGTACTTGTGCTTTGGTGCCATGCCGATCTGAAAATTGCCATTCCCACGTCGGTTATCCTGATGGCCTTTACCTCGCTGGTGGGTATTGCATTCAAGTTGATGCTGGGCGACATACAGACCGGCACTTTCGAAAACTGGCTGGCGGCGGCGCCTGTGGTCGCCATCGGTGCACCCCTGGGTTCCTATGTTGTCAGCAAGATCGGGCGCAAACCTACGCTAATCGTGGTCTCTTTGCTTTGTGTGCTGCAGTTTGCCTGGACCCTGGTTCACGAGCGCGGCAACCTGACGGCCTGGACCGTTTCTGCCGCCCTGCTGGGCGTAGCCCTGTTTCTGTTGCTGTTCCAGCACATGTACCGGCATGGCTATCGGCTGGCGCGCCGTAATCGTTAAAGCATGCATGGGTAGTTGAGTATGGAAAAGGTCAGGTGGGGGATTGTCAGTACCGGGCGTATCACCCACCAGTTCGTGCAGGACTTCATATATGTGCCCAACGGTGAAGTGGTTGCCGTGGCCAGTCGCTCACAGCATTCCGCCGATACCTTCGCCGGAAAATATGGTATCCCCCGGGCCTATGCCGGTTATCAACGGCTACTGGAAGACCCGCAAGTAGACGCGATTTACGTTGCCACCCCGCACACCATGCACTTTCAGAATACGCTCGATGCCATCTCCGCGGGCAAGCACGTATTGTGTGAAAAGCCTTTCACAATTAATCCCGGGGAAAGTGAGCAATTGTTCAAAGTAGCTCAACAGTCGCCATCTTTCGTCATGGAAGCCATGTGGACTTATTTTCTACCTGCCATTCAACAGGCGCTGCAATGGGTGGAGCAGGGCCGTATCGGCAAGCTGCGCCAGGTGAAAGCGGATTTCGGCTATCCACAACTGCCGTTTGATCCTGGCAGGCGGGAATACAATGCTGACCTTGCGGGAGGCTGCCTGCTGGAAATGGGCATTTACCCGGTGGCTCTGGCCTGGCTGTTCATGCAGCAGGACCCGGCCAAAATTCAGGTGGTGGCCCACAGGGCACCCAACGGGGTGGAGGATGACGTCGTCATGATGTTTGATTATGGTGAGCAAACTGAAGGCGCGGTGGCTACGCTCGCAACTTCATTTCGCAGCAAGTTGCAGAACTGGGCCTACATCATTGGCGAAGAAGCCTACATCGCAATCCCGAATTTCTGGCGGGCGAGCGAATGCTCGTTGTTGCATCTCGATACCCGGATAGACCACTTTGAAGACGGCCGGGCCAGTCTCGGCTTCAACTACGAAACCATCGCAAGCAACGAAGATATTCTTGCGGGCAGACAGCAGAACAGCATCATGCCCTGGAATACAACGTTGCGACTGCAGCAGCACATGGCAGACGTTCGCAACTTATTCTGATCGAGAATCTGAAATGAAATACTGCCGCCCATTCAAATGTCATTTTCGCTGCGTGCCTCGACTCGAAATTCATCCCTGGATGTAAGGGTGATCAGCAGTTGAATCGGGCGGCAACAGACTTCGCAATCTTCAAAATAGCTTTGTTCCCCGGCCGACCGATCGACCAGGATAGTAATCGATTCGCCGCAATACGGGCAGCTAATGGCAACTTCCTGTAAACAATTCATAGCCCTCATTATGCTCTAATAGCGGCCAGTCAATGTGTCGGAGGGAAGGTTCGTGGATAAAAACAGGCATTTGCGTCGCCAACTGATTCAGTTCATGGCCGCCAGTCCGCTATTGGCCGCCGGCCTCGGCCCCGCCAGGCTGTTGGCTGCAGGTTCACCGGAAGATATTCCTGGTGCCTTGCTCACTCCGGTTGCATCTCCGGAGCAGGCGCTCGATGTGTTTGATTTTCAGCGGGTAGCGGAACAGGTTTTGCCTCCGGCCCATTATGGTTACCTGGCTACCGGTACGGACGGGAATGAAACCCTGCGCGCCAACCGGGAAGCTTTTGACGGCTTGTACCTGCGCGCCATGCGCATGGTGGATACATCCGTTGTAGATACGCGGCTCGAGTTGCTGGGCCAGCAATTGACGTCTCCTATTGTACTTGCCCCGGCCGGAAGCCAGCGTGCGTTTCACCCGGATGGCGAACTCGCAACGGCGCGGGCTGCTGCAACCCGGGACCATTTGCAGATCCTGTCCAATGTATCCACGGTTTCGATTGAAGAAGTCATCCAGGCGCGTGGCGGCCCGGTCTGGTTTCAGCTTTATCCCACCTCCGAGTGGCCGGTAGCTGAAAAAATGCTGACCCGTGCGCAGCGGGCGGGTGCTCCGGTGGTGGTGCTGACCGTAGACCTGCATTCCGGCAGCAACCGGGTGGCTATGATGCGTTACATGAGAATGGACGAACGCGACTGTTCAGCCTGCCATGATCAGACCAGGGAAGACGCGTGGCTGGACCGCAAGCCCATGTATGAGGGTACCGGAGCTGTTAGCAAAGGCTTTGATACACCGGGCATGACCTGGGACTTTGTCAGGCGCCTGAAAGACACTACCGCAATGAAGGTAGTGATCAAGGGTATCGTGACAGCGCAGGATGCCGAAGGAGCGCTGGAGAACGGGGTCGATGCAGTTATCGTTTCCAATCACGGTGGTCGTGCCGAAGCCAGCGGCTGGGCGACGCTGGACAGTTTGCCGCAAGTGGTCAGTGCCGTTGCTGGCGAAATTCCTGTCATGATCGACAGCGGGTTTCGCCGCGGCACTGATATATTCAAAGCCCTGGCGCTGGGTGCTGATGCCGTTTGTGTCGGCAGGGCTTACTTGTGGGGCCTGGCGGCTTTCGGACAACCCGGGGTAGAAAAGGTGCTGGATATACTGCGTGCCGAACTGGCAATGGTCATGGGGCAGATGGGTACGGCCACGCTTGCAGATATCGGGCCGGAGCATATCGGACGGCATTAATGCACCTCAAATGCATCAAAAGAAAACGTTTCGAATTAAAATTGTAAGCGCTTCCATTTTGGCGGGCTTTCGTTTATATTACGTTAATCTTGACCGCAGCTAAAGAGACCAGAGGGCACAAACCGTTGAAAAATCGCACACTTAGACTGAACCCACTATCCAGCAGCATTGCATTTGCGCTGGGCGCTGTGGGCGTTACCCCCGCCATTGCACAAGACTCCGATTCCGAAGAAGCAGGCTTGATGGAGGAAGTTTTTGTCACCGGCGTCCGTCGCAGCCTGATCGATTCCGCTGATATCAAGCGTGATTCAGACGGCGTCGTAGATGCCATCACGGCGGAAGACATAGGTAAGTTCCCGGACACCAACCTGGCTGAAGCCATGTCGCGTATCACGGGTGTGTCCATTGACCGTGCAAGCCCGGGCGGGCCGCAGGGTGAAGGCCAGAGAATCACCGTTCGCGGTATTGGTGCGGATTATAACCTGGTGTTGTTGAACGGTCGCCAGATGCCGGCGTCATCGATTCTCGATACCGATGCTTCGAGTTCCCGCGCATACAACTTTGCGAATCTGGCAGCCGAATCCGTCGCCGCGGTGGATGTATACAAAACGAGCATGGCCGACATACCGACGGGTGGCATTGGCGCCACCGTCAATATTCGCACGGCACGGCCGTTTGATATGGATGATCGTGTTGTCAGCCTGGGCGCCAAAGCCGTTACCGACAAATCAGCGTTGCACGATAGCTGGACCCCCGAGCTTTCCGGTATATATGCAGATACCTTCGCCGATGGTACGTTCGGCGTCGCCGTCTCGGGTATCTACCAGAAACGTAAATATGGCTACAACCAGGCTGGAGTAACCAGCGGCTGGAGATCATTCAAAGGTGATACCAACGATTGGGGCACCATTCCGCAGGAAGGCGATCCGGGCTCTGAAAACATCGTGAATCGTCCCGGGCCGGATGACACTTATCAGGTTCCCCAAAACCTGAACTACAGCGTAAATCGCGGTGAGCGCAAGCGGCTCAACGGGCAGTTGGTTTTACAATGGCGCCCGATCGAATCAGTCACTGCGACGTTTGATTACACCTATTCCCAGCTGAAGGTAGACACGCGCAGCAACGATTTGTCCGCCTGGATGAACTTCGGCCCATCTTTCAGTTCCTGGTCCGATGGCCCGGTTTCGGGTCCGCTGTTATATGGCGAAACCTACGATGGCTACCCAACTGACGTGGCTGCCGGTGGTGCCGAGTATGGCGTTAAAACGACCAACAACTCAGCCGGTTTCAACCTGGAATGGCTGGTGAATGATGGTTTGACTCTTGCTCTTGACTATCACCATTCAACCGCTGAGTCGAAAAGAAACAGCCCTTACGGTACTAACGCAGTTCTGGGTACCGCTGGCTTTTATCGTGGTACTACTTCCTTCGATTTTACCGAGGACTTGCCCGTCCTCGACATGGGAACGCCCGAAGGCCGCATTGAACCGGACAAGCACCTGACGACCGGCGCCAGTTTCCGGAACAGCTTCATGAAGGCCAAGATCGATCAGCTGAACGTGGGTGGCAATTATGATCTGAACGACACTATGAGCCTCGATTTTGGTTACACCCATACCAAGGTCAATAACCGTTCAGCTTTCTCTAACGTTCAGTACGATGATTGGGGTGGTAATGGTTCACCGGATGATTATCCGAATGAGGTCTGGACTGTCGACGGGTTGCCGCAATTTTTTAGCAACATAGACGGCAGCGATAACCCGAACCTGTTCCCCGAATTCCTGTTTTGGGATTTCGAAACCGTCCGCGCACTGGCGCAGGAAGCACGTGGTCAAGAGATGTTTGCATCCGATGAATTCACGACGGACCGCAGAACCAAGGAAAAGACCAATAGTGCCTATCTCCAGTACCGCTGGATATTTGAAATAGGAATGATGCCTGCCAACTTCAGGGCTGGCGTGCGCTACGAGAAAACAAAGGTTGATTCGAGCGCCCTGGTACCCATCGCGACCAAGATTCAGTGGGCGGGTACAAACGAATTCAATGTACTATTTGCGGATCCTGATTTCACCAACCTGAAAGGTAGTTATGACTACTTGTTGCCGAACTTCGATTTCAATCTTGAATTTGTCAATAACCTGATCGGTCGCGCCAGTTACAGCCACACCATTGGCCGTCCGGGCTGGGGTGACATCCAGGGTGGACAAACACTCGCCAGCCTGATCCGAATCGATGGTGGTACCGGCCAGCAGGGTGACCCGGGTCTGTTACCGCTCGAGTCAAAAAATATCGACTTGTCACTCGAATGGTACTACGGCCAGGGCAGCTATCTTTCAGCCGGGTATTTCAACAAGAAGGTGGAAAACTATGTCGGTGTGACCCAGATCACCTCGACTCCGTTCGATCTGCCTCATCCGGGACAGGGTGAGTGGTATAACGAAGGCGTTGCCGCAACTGGATCAACCGATCCACAACAGATTCGTCAGTGGATTTTCGATACTTACGGTGATGACCCGGCCGTTAATATTACCGGCGTGGGTGCAAATGGATTCACAACGGGCTTTATCGATGGCCGCCAGGGTGCTGACCCGGCGTCGACTTTCGACATCCAGGTTCCCGCCAACCAGGACAAGGTCAAGATCGATGGCTGGGAACTGGCATGGCAGCATATGTTCGGTGACAGTGGGTTTGGCCTCATTGCCAACTACACGTTTGTTGATTCCGATGCGGGTTATGATAACGCGAGTCTGAACAACCAGTTTGCTATTGAGGGCCTCAGTAACTCGGCCAACGCTGTTGTCTTTTGGGAAAATTACGGCTGGTTGGTTCGAGGCGCTTATAACTGGCGCGACAAGTTCCTGACGGCAAGGTTCGATGCCGGTGGTATCTCGAATCCTCTTTATGTTGAGGCTTATGGTCAACTGGACGCAATCATCAGTTACACTTTTGAAGAAAGTGGTGTGACCTTGTTTGCTGAAGGTTTCAACCTGACCGATGAAACTCAGCGTGTACAGGGGCGTACCAAGTATGCGGCAAATTTTGCGACGCAAACCGGTCGCCGTTATGGCGTTGGAGCTCGCTGGGTTTTCTGAGAATATTCCACATCGTAAGCAGAAAGAGCCGCTGAATTCAGCGGCTTTTTCATGTGAGGCGAGTATAGTAGATTCATGCCAGACACAGCGTTCCAGGTAAATCCACGGGCTTCTTTGCAGGTGCTGAATGTAGGACTTGAAAAAACGCCAGTCATCGTAATCGATGATTTTGCAATCGACATATCCGAAGTGATTGAATACGCCAGTAACGATGTCGACTACGGACCAGATAGCACGTCGGCCTATCCTGGAATCAGGGGAAGCCTTCCACGGAGTTATGTCAGGGCGGTTCTCAACCGGATTTACCGCTTGTTGTTCCAGGTCTTTGCTGTACCCGCCAGTCTTGGAATGAAGACCGTGAATACGGTTTATTCCCTGATTGCAACGCCCGAGCATGAGCTATCATCAGCGCAATGTGTGCCTCATTTTGATAGCAATGGTGCATATTACCTCGCCGTTTTACACTATCTGAACCCGGGGAGCTTTTGTGATACAGGATTGTTCCGCCATCGCCCGACGGGCTATGAGAAGATCCTGGAGAACCGGCGGGAGGCGTTTTATGCATCCAGCCGGGCTTTTGTCGAAGCCAACGGGCCGCCAAAACAAGCTTACATAAACGGCAGTGACGAGCACTTTGAACTGTATGAACAAATTGAATACAAACCCAACCGATTGGTTGCCTACCCGGGATGCCTGTTGCATTCGGGGCTGGTTGATCCGGCTGTCGATATCAATCCCGATCCCAGGACTGGCCGCCTGACGGCCAATATCTTCGTGGATTTCAGTTAGATTGCTCCAGGTGCATTTCATTGATTGATCACATCAGGCGAATTGTTATCGTGGGCGGAGGTTCAGCCGGTTGGCTGACTGCCGGGATTCTTGCTGCAGAGCATTCGGCGGCGCCTGGACCAGGCATGCAGATTACGCTGGTTGAATCCCCTGACGTCAACCCGATAGGGGTCGGAGAAGGCACCTGGCCTTCGATGCGCCATACCTTGCAGAAGATGGGCGTGTCTGAAACTGATTTTGTCAGGGAGTGCGACGCTGCCTTCAAGCAGGCGTCCCGTTTCGATCAATGGGTGACGGGAACCAAGGACGATTCCTACTATCATCCTTTCACCCCACCTCACGGCTTCGGGGAAGTCAACCTGGTATCGCAATGGCGTGCGCTTGCCCCTGACCAGCCGTTTGCGGAGGTGGTCAGCTATCAGCCCCATCTGTGTGCCAACGGTTTGGCGCCGAAGCAGATCACGGCGCCGGAGTGGGCCGCGGTGGCCAATTATGCTTATCACCTGGATGCCGGAAAGTTCGGCCTTTTCCTGCAGAAACACTGTACTGAAAAGCTCGCCGTCAAACACATTCTGGATCATGTAAGGGGCGTTAAATCTGCTGAGAATGGAGACATTGAGTCGCTCCTGACCGACGGACACGGTGCGATTGGAGGCGATCTGTTTATTGATTGCACGGGTTTTTCCTCCGTTTTGCTGGGCCAGCATTTCGGCGTGCCTTTTAGCAGCTGCAAAGACACCTTGTTTTGCGACACGGCATTAGCCATGCAGGTGCCTTATCCGCAGGCGGACAGCCCGGTTGCGTCCAATACGATTTCGACGGCGCAGAAAGCCGGGTGGATATGGGATATCGGTTTGCCGACGCGCCGCGGTGTTGGCCATGTTTACTCCAGCGCCCACATGACGGATGAAGAAGCGGAAATTGCACTAAGGGAATATCTGCAGGACTTTGACGGCAGTGCGCGCAGGATTTCCATCAACCCGGGGCACAGGAAGTCGTTCTGGCACCGCAATTGCGTTGCTGTAGGGATTTCGGCGGGTTTCATTGAGCCGCTGGAAGCATCGGCACTGGCCTTGATTGAATTGTCCGCAGCGATGATCCGGGATGAACTTCCAGTCAACAGGGTGGGCATGGATTTAGTCGCTGACCGGTATAATGAACGATTCCGGTATCGCTGGGAGCGCACCATCGATTTTCTGAAGCTGCATTACGTGTTGAGTCAGCGAACGGACTCAGATTTCTGGCTGGACAACCGTAAGCCGGAAACCATTCCTGAGCATTTGAGTCAGCTGCTGGAGTTATGGCGTTACCGGCCGCCTTCACGCAGGGATTTTCACGAACTGGAGGAAATCTTCCCTGCCGCCAGCTACTGGTATGTGCTGTATGGCATGGGATTCAATCAGGATGAGGTCAGCCAAAAGCATTCAGATGATCCAGTGCTTGCCCGGCAGTTTTTCGAAGAGAATGCCGGTATGACTGAAAAGCTCATACGGGGCCTGCCTGGCAACCGGCAACTGATTGACCACCTGGTTCGGCATGGAATCTATAAAATCTAGCCCCATTTAACTAACCATCAAACGCATAACCGGCGGAAATAGAAATGGCTAATATTCAAATCCTGAACAACGTTGATCACAAGAACCTTCGGGTGATCATAGACCACTCTGCAAAATACGGGGATAACCAGTGGTTTGCTCCTACTTTTGCCCATGAGTTCAGGAATTTACAAAACCATTACCCGATTGTCTTTACCAAGAACCCGGACAGCGGCCAGTTCCAGGCTGTTGCTCTGCTGGGCTTCGAGGTTGGGGAAAACCTGTTCCTGACTGAAGATGGCTGGGATGCCGGGTACATTCCGCTGAGTGTAGCGCGCCAGCCATTCCTGATCGGATTCCAGCAGAACAGAGAGGATGGCGTAGCGGCCACAGAACCGGTTATCTCGGTCAATATGGACAGCTCACGGATCAGTGATACAGAAGGCGAGCCGGTCTTCCTGGAACATGGCGGCAACAGTGAATACCTGGAACAGATCAACTCGCTGCTGAAGCTTGTTCACGAGGGTCATGAACTCAACCAGGCCTTTGTCGATATGTTGCTCGGCATGGATTTACTGGAGTCTTTTGTGCTGGATGTCGAGCTCAATGACGGCTCGGAGCACCGGATGTCCGGTTTTTACACTATCAACGAGACTTCGCTGCGGGGACTGACCGGTGACGACCTGGTGATATTGAACAATAATGGCTACCTTGAAGCCGTGTATATGGCTATTGCCTCTTTGTCCAATATTTCGGCCCTGGTTGAGAAGAAAAACCTGTTGCAAGGTATTTAATCAGCCGTGCTGAAAATCGAACAAACAGTTCGCGAAGTGGAAGGAATCGGGCCGGATGGCCTGACTGAAGACATCCTGTTGTCGACCGAACCCCTTGTGCTCAAAGGAATGGTTGACGAGTGGCCGCTGGTGCAAGCGGCCAAACTATCGCCACAGAATGCTGATCGCTACCTGCGCCAGTTCAACCAGGATGAAACAGTAGGTGCTTTTTTTGCAGAACCGGATGCTCAGGGCAGGGTTTATTACAACCAGGACCTTAGCGGTTTCAACTACCAGCCGGTCATTGTAAAACTCGACGTCGTCCTGGATAAGCTGCAGCGGCACCTGGATGATCGCCAGCCGCCGGCTTTTTACGTGGGCTCCACATCCGTAGATACCTGCCTGCCAGGGTTCCGGGCTGAAAACGATATTGAATTTGGTGATATCTCTCCATTGGCAAGCATCTGGATTGGCAACCGGACCCGGATAGCGGCGCATTTCGACGTGCCGGACAATATTGCCTGCTGTGCCGCCGGGCGGCGCAGGTTTATTCTCTTTCCACCAGAAGAGGTAAAAAACCTGTACGTGGGTCCGCTGGATTTCAACCCGGCCGGGCAGACCATCAGTATGGTGGATTTCAGTGAACCGGACTATGCAAAGCACCCCGGGTTCCGGGACGCTTTGAGCCATGCCCGCGTCGCGGAAATGGGGCCGGGTGACGCGATATTCATACCCAGCATGTGGTGGCACCATGTTGAAGCACTGGACGGTTTCAATGTGCTGATCAATTACTGGTGGAGACAGTCACCGGCTTATATGGGCTCTCCGGTGAATGTGCTGGAGCATGCGTTGCTTGGCTTGCGTGACCTGCCTGAAGCACAGCGCAAAGCCTGGCAGGAAATATTCAGATTTTACATATTCGATTACCAGGAAGAATCGGTTGAGCATATTCCCGAAGATCGCCGTGGCGTACTGGCGCCGATCGATGACGTGATGGCCAGGAAGCTCAGGGCGAGACTGCTGAACAAGCTCAATCGATAATCACAGCTAGCCGTTAACAAACGAGGCAAACATGGATCAAAGGATCAATAAAGTAGTTATCGCCGGCGGCGGAACCGCGGGCTGGATGGCTGCAGCAGCCATTTCCAAGATACTGGGAAAAGTGCTGGATATTACACTGATCGAATCCGATGAAATCGGCACCGTTGGTGTTGGGGAAGCAACCATTCCGCCTCTGGTGACTTTTCACCGCTTGCTTGATATCAAGGAGCAGGATTTCATGGCGGCCACCCAGGGCACCTTCAAACTGGGCATTGCCTTCGAGGGCTGGCGGGATGTGAATGAAAATTACATCCACTCTTTTGGTGAAACCGGGCGTGATCACTGGACGGCTGGTTTCCAACACTTCTGGTTGAAGGACCGGGCCAGGGGCTCTACGCGGGATTATGGCGAATACTGCCTTGAACTCAAGGCGGCCGAAGAAAATAAATTCGCACATCTGCCCAAGGGCGGTTTGAATTACGCCTACCACATCGACGCCACGCTTTACGCAAAATTCCTGCGTAAATTCAGCGAAGGCTTCGGCGTCAAACGGGTCGAGGGCAAGATCGTCAAGGTAGGCACGCGTTCCGAAGACGGATTTATCGAGTCTGTAACGCTGGACTCTGGCAGGGTGATCGAAGGCGACCTGTTTATCGACTGCACCGGTTTCCGTGGCCTGTTGATCGAGCAGACACTGAAAACCGGCTACCGGGACTGGTCTCACTGGCTGCCGTGTGACAGCGCAGTTGCCGTGCAGACCGAAGCCCTGATTGAAGCGATTCCATATACGCGATCCATAGCGCACGAATCCGGCTGGCAGTGGCGCATTCCGCTACAAAACCGGGTGGGTAATGGCATGGTTTACTGCAGCCAGTACCTTGAGGATGATGAGGCCAGGCAGAAACTGTTGAAAAACATCGCGGGCGGCCGTTTGACGGACCCGTTGACGATCAAGTTCAAAACCGGCCGGCGTTTGCAGAACTGGAACAAGAACTGTATCGCACTGGGCCTGGCCAGCGGATTCCTGGAGCCGCTCGAGTCCACCAGTATTCACCTGATTCAGCGTGGCGTACTCAGGCTCATGCAAATGTTCCCGATCACCGGAATCAGGCAGCCGGACATTGCTGAGTACAACAAGCAGAGCCTGCTGGAGATCCACAACATCAGGGACTTCATCATCCTGCACTACAAGGTCACTAACCGGCAGGACAGCCCATTCTGGCGGCACTGCCGGTCGATGGATGTACCGGACTCGCTGGCACACAGAATCGATCTGTTCAGGGAATCAGCGAGGGTATTCAAAATACCCAATGAGCTATTTGGCGAGAATTCCTGGATCCAGGTCATGCTCGGCCAGGGTCTTGTTCCTGAGCAGTATCACCAGACTGTGGATGTCATGAGTGACCAGGAACTGACGCGTTTTATGGAAAATATCAGGACCCGCGTCGAACAGACTGTTGCCAAGCTGCCGAATCACCAGGCCTACGTTGAGCAGTACTGCAAATCTGATCGTTGAGTCAGGCGTCGTAAAAACCGCTGTTTAGTGTAAAAAGCAGGAGTAAAAAGAAAAAAATTCGTTTAAATAGCAGCTAAAGCAATAAAAACCAATGATTTACTTTGAAAAATTCATACTGCAAGGATAGAATGTAAACGCTTACATTCTGTTTTCGGGGCCGAATAATTAATGGTATGAATATAATTTTACCCCCCGGTTCCGCTATGCGTTCTCCCGATTTTCTTTTCGGCTCGGCAACGTCCTCATATCAGATCGAAGGCGGGGTCGATCAACGGCTGCCCAGCATTTGGGACACGTTCTGTGATACTCCAGGGAAAATCCGTGATGGTTCCAGCGGCAGCGTAGCCTGTGACCATATTTCGCGCTGGCGTGAAGATGTCGACCTGATGTCACAGCTGGGGCTGGATGCATACCGGTTTTCAATTTCCTGGCCACGGGTGATCAACCCCGACGGTTCCCTGCGTGAGGAAGGCATCGATTACTACCTGGGCTTGTTGGATCGCTTGAATGAAAACAACATCCGGCCGTTTGTCACGCTGTACCACTGGGACCTTCCGCAGTATCTGGAAGACCAGGGCGGCTGGCTGAATCGTGAAACGGCCTTTCGTTTTCGGGATTATGCAGAGCGGGTGACAAAAGAATTCGGATCACGTGTCTATTCCTACGCCACCTTGAATGAACCTTTTTGCAGTGCCTATTACGGTTATGAAATCGGTAAGCATGCGCCGGGCCTGGCGAACAGGGCTTTCGGCAAGCAGGCGGCGCACCACCTGTTGCTGGCTCATGGCCTGGCGATGCCCATTCTGCAGAAGAACAGCCCGGATTCCCTCAATGGCATCGTTTTGAATTTCACTCCGTGCTATGCGGCGACTGAATCGGCTGAAGACCAGGTGGCTGCCCGGGTGGCCGACGAAACTCATAACCAGTGGTACATCAAACCGTTGATGGATGGCGATTACCCTGCACTGATTGATACGCTGTCTGCAGCTGAAGTGCCCGAAATAAACACCGGTGATCTTGAAATTATCTCCCACCCGCTGGATTTTCTTGGGGTCAATTACTACACGCGGGCGGTTTACGGCGCGGATCAACACAGACCATTCGTAAGGCTGCGCCCTGCCGGGCAATTGCGAACCGAAATGGGCTGGGAAATCTATCCGCAGGGTTTTACCGATTTGCTGCTGTCGCTGAACCGGAAATACAGCCTGCCTCCGGTGTACATCACGGAAAATGGCGCAGCCATGGCAGACACAATGGAAGGTGGCGGAATTAACGACAAGAGTCGCAGCCAGTATTTCCAGGATCACCTCGAAGCAGTCAACCAGGCAATGGAACAGGGCGTGGATGTCCGGGGCTATTTTGCCTGGAGCCTGATGGACAATTTCGAGTGGGCCGAGGGCTATGAAAAACGCTTTGGTCTCGTCTATGTGGACTATGAAACACAGGACCGGACGATCAAGCAAAGCGGGAAGGCATTTGCAGCCATGCTCAGACGCCGCAGACAGGGGGAGTTGTAAAGTCATGGCGACGATTTACGAAGTATCAGAGTTGGCTGGTGTGTCACTGGCCACGGTTTCACGGGTCATGAATGACAGTGCAAAGGTCGCGCCGAAGACCAGAAAAAAGGTGGAAGCCGCGATGCAGGAATTGGGCTACCGCCCCAATTCAATCGCCCAGTCACTGGCATCAAGTCGCAGCAACAGCGTTGGCGTCCTCGTACCGATGTTTTATGGACCGTTCTATGGAGAGATTTTGGCCGGAATTGAAACGGAATTACGCGCTGCCGGCAAACACGCGATCATTGCCGCCGGGCACAGCGACGAAACCAGTGAACAGGCAGGTATAGAGTTTCTCCTGTCACGCAATTGTGATGCGTTGATCCTGAACGTCGAAGCGGTCGATGACGATTACCTGGCTAACCTGAGCCTCGGGTCCGTTCCGGTCGTTGTCATTGGACGGCACATTCCGGGTTTCGAGGAAAACTGCATTAATGTTGACAATGAGCTTGGCGGTTACCGCGCGACAAAATCTGTCCTGGTACTTGGACACAAAAAACTCGCATACATTTCCGGACCGCTTTGGAAGCACGACTCACATGACCGCCTCGAAGGCCACAAACGGGCGCTGCAGGAGTATGGCCTGCCATTCAATGCACAACTCCTTTATGAGGGGGATTTTCAGGAGGCCAGTGGCAGCCGGGGGATGAAAGAACTTCTGCGGATCGATCAGCCATTTTCTGCGGTGATCTGCGCCAATGACGAGATGGCTGCGGGCGCCCTGGGTGTGGCCCGTGAAAGAGGCCTGGAGATACCGGACGATATTTCCGTGATTGGTTTCGACAACGTATTTTTTACGCGTTACTTCCGCCCGAAGCTCTCGACCATTGATTACCAGATCAGTGGCATGGGCCGGATGGCGGCACGCAGGGTTTTGAAAAATGTGTACGGCCAGGAAGACCTGGAAATAAAGAACTTGTTCGAGCCAACCGTTGTGATGCGCTCGTCAATCAAATGCAAAACAGGCCCTTGAATTTATGACTCCAAGTATGCGATTTACCATCCGGGTTGCACTGACTGTAGCGCTCGGCGGGTTCCTTATGGGTTTTGACGCCTCCGTGATTTCCGGCGTTGTCGGTTTTATAGAACCCGAATTTGAGCTCAGCAAGTTCGAGCTCGGCTGGGCCGTTGCTTCGCTGACGCTGACGGCAACGATGGCCATGATGATGGCCGGACCGATCAGCGACCGCTTTGGGCGCCGGCCGGTGCTCAAGGCCGCTGCCTTGCTGTTTGCCCTCTCGGCGGTTGCCTCGGCGGTGGCACCGGACTACATCACCCTGGTGGTGGCACGCATGCTGGGTGGCTTCGGGGTGGGCGCAGCGCTGATTATCGCACCGATGTATATCGCTGAGATCGCACCGCCTGCGGTGCGTGGCCGGTTGGTGTCTTTCAACCAGTTGAATATCGTGATCGGGATATCTGCCGCGTATTTCAGCAACTATCTGATCCTCACCCTGGGTCAGTCCGACATTGCGTGGGCGCAGTCGCTCAGACTGGGTGACTGGAATTGGCGCTGGATGCTGGGGGTCGAGGCGCTGCCGGCAATTTTCTATTTATTTGCCCTGCTTTTCGTTCCCGAAAGCCCGCGCTGGCTGGCTATGCGGGGTAAAAACGAAGAAGCACTGGGAATCCTGGAGCAGGTCAGTGACAAGGCACAGGCTGAAGCAGACCTGCGCGCAGTCCAGCAATCGCTGCATGCTGAAGCCAGTGCAGATAAAGGTTCGTTCCGGGAGCTGTTTCAGCCGGCTATGAAGCTGGTGCTGACGATTGGGATTGCCATCGGCATTCTGCAGCAGATCACGGGTATCAACTCGGTCTTTTTCTACGCACCGATGATTTTCGAACAATCCGGAATCGGTACCGATGCGGCGTTCATGCAGGCGGTTTTGGTGGGTATCGTCAACCTGGTCTTCACGGTGACAGCGATCCTGCTGATCGACAAGCTGGGCCGGCGGCCGCTGTTGCTGGCTGGCCTGTCCATCATCGCATTTTGTATGCTGTTGCTGGCCTACGGTTTCGGTTCGGCCAGTTATTCACCGAGTGGCGAATTGGTTGACATGAATCCGACCCTGATCCTTATCGGAATACTGGGTTTCGTGGCGGGTTTTGCCATATCTCTCGGACCGGTGATGTGGGTGCTGTTTTCGGAGTTGTTTCCCAACAAGGTTCGCGGCATCGCGATTTCGTTTGTCGGACTGATCAATTCTGCCGTCAGTTTTATTGTCCAACTGGTCTTTCCCTGGGAACTGGAAACCCTGGGTCCTTCAATGACTTTCCTGATTTACGGTGTGTTTGCCATCATCGGGTTGGTTTTCGTTTACCGGATTTTGCCTGAAACCAAGGGCCGCAGCCTGGAACAGCTCGAGGCCGAGCTGGTGTCCGGAAAATGAGGAGTGTGACTATGAATTCAAGCAAAGCCTTATTTTCAGTCGTGACTCTTTTGTCATGCCTGTCGTTTTGTATCACGGCCTGGTCCCATGCCATTGCGGTGACCGTCATGGAAAAAGAGGGACGGTATCAGTTGGATCGCGGTGGTGAGCCTTATGAAATCAGGGGTGCCGGGCTGGAATACAGCAGTGTCGCAATTTTTGCTTCGCACGGCGGCAACTCGATCCGAACCTGGCGCACCGATAATGTTGAATTCTCAGGTATCGAAGTTCTGGATGAGGCTGCGCGGCACGGGGTTACCGTCGCGCTGTGCATTGAAATTGGCCGCGAACGTCATGGTTTCGACTACGACGATGAAGCAGCAGTTGCGGCGCAGCTGGAATTCGCGCGGGCAGAGGTGATGAAGTACAAGGATCACCCGGCACTGCTGGTCTGGATAATCGGCAACGAAGCGAACCTGCGCTTCAAGAATCCTAAAGTCTTCGATGCAATAAATGACATTTCAAAGATGATTCACGAGTTGGACGGAAATCATCCGACCACCACTGCGCTGGCGGGATTTAACGCCGAATTGGCCGGCTTGATCGAAACCCGCGTGCCGGACCTGGATTTTGTCAGCATCCAGATGTATGGCGACATCGTTAATCTGCCGCGCTACATCGAGGAAATCGGCTTTGATAAACCGTATATGGTGACCGAGTGGGGTGCGATTGGTCACTGGGAAGTTCGCAAGACCGCATGGCAAGCACCGGTTGAGCAAAACAGCAGCGAAAAAGCAGCGAACTATCTGAAGAGTTACCAAATAGCAATGGCGTCCGATCCCGAGCATGTACTGGGTTCCTATGTCTTTCTCTGGGGCCAGAAGCAGGAACGTACGCCGACCTGGTACGGCATGTTGCTGGAGGATGGAACGGAAACGGAAACCATCGATACCATGCACTACATCTGGACGGGCTCGTGGCCCGATAACCGCTCGCCGCAGATCGACACCATGCAGCTTGATTCAAGAACCTCGGCCGAGGACATCGTGTTGAAAACCGGGGCCAGCTATGGTGCCGCAGTGGTCGCCAGTGATCCCGATGATGATCCGCTGAAGTTTCGCTGGGAAATCCTGCGCGAGAGTGAAGCAAAACAGGATGGCGGAGACAAGGAGGAAGTGCCTGAAGCCATAAGTGGCCTGCTGGAACAAACAGATACGGACAGTGTTGTCATGACAACCCCCCATGAAGCCGGTGCGTATCGCCTGTTTGTCTATGTCTACGACGGCCAGGGGCACGCCGGACATGCCAACATCCCGTTCCTGGTGCAGTAACTATGGCGGACGTTTTTTGGGGTAACTCGCTCATCAGGCAGTTGGATCAGGGCGCCAGTGGAGTGCTGGTTCAGCGTGACGGTGAGGCGTTCTACAAAATCTCCAACTATCACACGATGGCGCCCTTTCTGATGGCGATCGTCAGTGGCTCCGATCACTGGATGTTCGTTTCCAGTACCGGTGGGTTGACCTGTGGCCGCAGGAATCCAGGCAGCGCTCTTTTTCCTTATTACACAGACGATAAAATTCATGATGCCTGGTCAACGACTGGTCCGGATACCAGCTTGCTGGTTGGAAAGGAAGGCAGGATCTCGCTGTGGAAGCCATTTTGTCCGCAGGTTGATGTTTATGGGGTGGAAAGGAATCTGTACAAGAATCTGCCCGGCAACAGGCTGATTTTTGAAGAGATCAATCATGATCTGGGCCTGTCGTTCTGCTACAGCTGGACCAGCAGTGAACAATACGGATTCGTAAGAAAGTCATGGATTGTACATACGGGCGATACAGACGTTCGGCTCGAAGTTCTCGACGGCCTGCGAAACGTGTTGCCATTTGGTACCACTCCCTCGCTACAAGCTGAGATGAGCACAGTGGTCGATGCCTATAAGCAGGCGGAAAAGACACCTGCCTGCACAGCGGCGTTGTTTACGCTGAGTTCTATTTTGACGGATCGGGCCGAGCCGAGTGAGGCGCTCAAAGCCACGGTAGTGTGGAGCCTCGGCCTTGATCAACCGAACGTTTTGCTGTCGGAAGATCAACGGGCTTCTTTTGAGTCCGGCGCGCCACTGAGCACTGAAACGGTCAGCAAGGGTAAGCGCGGCGCCTTTTTTATCCAATCCGCTTTTGAATTAGCTCCCGGCCAGCACAGGAGTTGGTATTTTCTGGCGGATGTCGACCAGGGTCCGTCGCAATTGGCGGCTCTGCTTAACCAGGTAGAAAGTGGTGTTTCTGCCGAAGCCATAGAAACAGATGTGGAGTCTGGCACACAGCGCTTGCGGCAATTGGTCGGTAGTGCCGATGGATGCCAGTTTTCTTCCGACGCTTTAATCACCGGCCGGCACTATTCGAATACGCTGTTCAACATCATGCGGGGTGGGGTTTTTTACAATGCCTACCGGTTTCCAGCCGATGATTTCAGGCGTTTTGCCGGGACCTGGAACAGGCCGCTTCTCGACAGGTTTGACCAGCTGTTACCGCTGAATAAAGAGGATTTCTCCAGGAAATCGATCCTGGAAGCTGCGGAAAACAACGGTGATGCCGATTTGGAACGTATCGCGCTGGAGTACCTGCCCCTGACGTTCAGCCGGCGTCACGGCGACCCGAGCCGGCCCTGGAATCAGTTTTCCATCGATATCAAGAACGCTGATGGTTCCGACAAGCTTTATTACCAGGGAAACTGGCGTGATATTTTCCAGAACTGGGAAGCCCTGGCCATATCCTATCCGGAATATATCGAGAGCTTTATCGCCAAGTTTGTCAACGCTTCGACGGCTGATGGATACAATCCTTACCGGATTACCAGTGATGGTTTCGAGTGGGAGATTCTGGACCTGGATGACCCCTGGTCAAATATCGGATACTGGGGTGATCACCAGGTCAATTACCTGTTGAAATTACTGGAACTGTCACACCACTATCATCCGGGAAAAATCTCCGGATATCTTGGCAAGAAGATTTTTGTGTACGCCGATGTACCGTATCGGATCAAAGGCTACCAGGAGCTCTTGCAAGACCCGCGTAACAGCGTTGAGTACGATCAGGTTGGCGCTGACTGTATTGCCGAGCGTGTTAAACAACTGGGGAGCGATGGCAAACTCCTGGGTTCTGCCGATGGGAAGATTTACCGGGTTTCCCTGATGGAAAAGCTGATCGTTACCGCGCTGTCAAAACTGGGCAATTTCGTTCCGGGCGGCGGCATCTGGATGAACACGCAGCGTCCGGAATGGAATGACGCCAACAACGCGCTGGTCGGTTACGGTTTATCGATGGTGACCCTTTGTTACCTGAGACGATTCCTGGTTCTGATCGCTAAAGTACTGGAAGGGGACACAACGACCGGTTTTTCAGTGTCGGCGGAAGTCGTCAACTATTTTTCCGCAATTCACGCCCTGCTGAGAAAATATACCCGGGTGCTGGGCTCGCCTGTCGGGCCGCAAGACCGCAAGTTGATCATGGACGAGCTGGGGGCGATCTCGGAGGCGTACCGGGAATCAGTCTATGGCGGATTCTCAGGCGAGTGTTCGGTTCTTGATACGTCCGAGTTGCTGGCATTCATGGAATTGGCGGGGGCTTACCTGGACCACAGTATTTCACTTAACCGGCGCGTTGATGGTCTGTTTCATTCCTACAACCTGGTGGATTTCGGCAGTGATGGATATGCCGTTGAAAACCTGTACGAGATGCTGGAAGGACAGGTGGCAGTATTGAGTTCGGGTTATCTTGGAGCAGGCGAGAGCCTGGACCTTCTGAATGCCCTGAAATCCAGCAGGATATATCGATCTGATCAGAACAGTTATATGCTCTACCCGTACAGGAAGTTACCGCCGTTCAAGGAAAAGAACGTGATTGACGCGTCTGTTGTCCAGTCCAATGACTGGATCAGGAATGAACTGCGGACAGGCCGCCAAAAATTCATCGAACAGGATGTCAATGGCAAGGTTCATTTCAATGGCGGGTTCAGAAATTCGAAGGAGTTACTCTGCGCGCTGCAAAATGAGCCGGGCATTGGCCAGCAAGAGGCCGGCTCATTGTGCGCCGTATTCGATGCAGTGTTTGCCCACCGGCAATTTACCGGCCGTTCCGGCGCCATGTACAAATACGAGGGGCTGGGGTGCATTTACTGGCACATGGTTTCGAAACTCCTGCTGGCGACCGGTGAAACGATAGATGCGGCAAGCCAGGAGGAAATCGAGCAGGTAATCGTCGATGATTTGATGGCGCATTTTGATCAGATCCAGGCAGGTTTGGGGGTGCACAAATCACCTTCCCAATACGGCGCCATTCCGCTTGATCCCTACTCCCATACAACGGGATTCGGGGGAGTGCAGCAGCCGGGACTGACCGGTCAGGTCAAGGAAGATCTCATTACGAGGTTCGCCGAACTTGGCGTGCAGGTCGAGGCCGGAGAGCTTGCATTTGTGCCCATCATGCTCAGGAGGAGCGAGTTTACCAATCAGGCCGGGACCTGGAATTATTCACTTGGGGGTGAAGAGCGATCGATGGATCTCGAGGCCGGTTCACTGGCATTCAGTCTCTGTGGCGTGCCGGTGATTTACCGCCTGGCTGACACCAGTGTCATTCGTATTTATGCGGCCGGCAAGGAACCGGAAGTAATCCGCGGGAACCGACTGGATAGCACCTGGTCGGCAGCCCTGTTCCAGCGTGATAATCTCGTGGCGAAACTGGTGGTCGATCTGCCACAAGCTGAATTAAGAGATTAGCGCCGCTTTTTGCAAACGGGTGCTTCAGATCAGCACAAAGCTCGCTATCGCGACGAACGCGGTGGCCATCAGCAGCAGCGAGAGATAGGAAAGACCAATGCAGCAGTATTTGAGGATCGTCAACGCCCAGCCTTGCTGGTAAACACGTTTCAGAGATACCAACATATAGACCGGTATCCAGGCACCGAGCACCACATTAATAAAGGTAGCCGCGCTGGTCCACGCTCCTTCCTCTGTCGGATCACGCCACCCCGCAAACGAATTGAGCAGTATCATGAGTAGAAGGATTACAAAAACAAAAGAATGGTTGTGAAGCGCAAAGATCAGGTGCTCTACATAGTATTTTTTTGCGAATAGGTACCAGAACTTAAATAGCAGGGCCACAATCGGCAGCAGCACGAACATCGTGGCCGGTAACAGTTCAAATATTTTGTCGGTAATCAGGTTTGGATTGGCCTCGATTTCTTCGCCTTTCTGGGGCGATTCAGCGATTTCATCATTGATCCAGTCGTTTATCCAGTCCGGCAGGAAGGGGACGATCAGCGGATTGGTCTCGCGGTCCCAAGGCTCGTCATTGAATTGAATGGAGTCATCATCGTCTTCAATTTCCTTGATGCCGGACTCGATTTCAGCCGCCAGTTCAGGGTCCAGCTTTTCCAGTGCCTGGTTTAGTTTTTCCTGGTCTTCGGCATTAATCTGGATGCCGCTGGTAGCGATCCCTTCATCATCCGCGTCACTGCTAATCTGGATGGAATTGCCTGCCAGGATGGCAGCCAGGAAGAAAAAGGTAATGCTCGAGAAAATATACAGGCGTAGCGGCGGAACGTAGCGGAAGCGTTTTCCATCCAGGTAATCCCGGGTCAGCTTGCCGGGCTTGAACAACAGGGGTTTGATCGTTCGCATGAAGCGGGAATCAAAATCCAGGAAGTCTTCCAGCAGTTCCCGCATCAATACCGGGAAGAAACGCATAAAGTTCTTGTCAGGCTGTCCGCAAAAATGGCAAAAGGGTCCTTGCAGATCCATTCCGCAGTTCATGCAACAGCTTGAGCCGGCCAGACGCTTGGCCGAGATTGTCAGTGCTTTGTTGTGGTCCGTGCTCATTACAACAGCCCTTTGTTTTTCATCCAGTCAGCAGTGTTTTCTATCAGGGTTGGTATGGAGGTGAACTGGTAGTTTAACTCCCGTTGCGCCTTGCTGGAATCGCAGGCCATGCGGTAAGAGACCATGGCTGCAGACTCCGGCGTGATGTCCGGCTGATTTCCGGTCAATGCGGCAACCGCGGCGTTAACGTGACCCCATGCGCGCATGATCCATGCCGGAGCAGCTGTGCGCGGCACGCGCCGGCCCAGAATTTCACCGGTGATTTTTACGACCCGGGTAAATTCCGCGTACTCACCGCCCAGCAGGTATTTTTCGCCCGCCCGCCCGCTGTGAAACGCTTCGATATGCGCCCTGGCGATTTCCCGAACATCACTGAAATTACCACCGCCAGGTGGCGCGGCAATCAGTTTGCCCTGGTTGGCCATCCGGATCATGCGTGACCAGTTATTCAGATCTCCAGGCCCGAGAATATGTGCGGGGTTCAAAATCACGGCATCGATTCTGTTTTCGCGATCTGCCTGCAATATGGCTTCTTCCGCAAGGTACTTGCTGCGTACATAGTTGATCCAGTCAGTCTTCGTTGTCCGCTCGTTCAGTTCAGTCAGCTCCATGTTCTGGAATCCCCAGGTTGCGAAACTTGAGGTGTGTATGAAACGCTTTGCCTGGGCCGCTTCGGCAGCATCGATCATGTTCTGTGTACCGTTAACGTTGACCTGATTCTGAGCAACATTGTGCCGCGACCAGAAATTCGTGCTTGCAGCCACGTGGAACACGGCATCCACCTGTTTCGGTATAGCAGCCATAACGGATTCGCGGTCGGTCAGATCGCCCCGGTGGAGTATCACAGGAAGCCCTTCGAGTTCATCCAACTGCGAGTCGGAGCGCACCAGGACATGAGTTCGCCAACCCTGGGCGTTTAGCTCCCTGGCCAGGTTGGAACCGACAAAGCCGGATGCCCCGCTTAGGAATGCTGTGAGGCTCATCGTGAGTACTTACTCCTGTACAATAATCGGCTCGCATGAACAGTATAACCAAAGAAAAAAACCATCCAGCTGAAATCGCACGGACCATGCGCCTGGCTACGCCTGTGATTATCGGGCAGTTGGCAGTATTCAGCATGAATTTCGTCGACACGGTGATGGCAGGACGGTTGCCGGAGAAGGAAATTTCCCTGGCCGCACTGGGCATCGGCGGCGCGGTCTGGTCTTCCATGCTGATGTTCATTCTCGGCACACTGATGGTAGTCCAGCCCAGCGTCGCCCAGCTCGATGGTGCGCAGATGAAGTCCGAGGCCGCCTCCCAGACCCGGCAGGCTTTCTGGATTGCGTTGGCGCTTGGTGTGCCGTTTGCCCTGGTCTGCTATTTCAGTGAACCGTTGCTTACGTGGTTCAAGGTCGATCCGGTCATTGTTCCCAAGGCTGCAGGTTATCTGAAGGCACTGGCCTGGGGCGCGCCTGCGCTCTGCCTGGTTTTTCTACTGCGATTTTTCAGCGAGGGTACCGGTAATACCACCCCCACCATGCTCTATGGTGTGGCGGGCGCGCTGTTGAACATACCGCTTAATTACGTATTGATGTTCGGGAAGCTGGGATTTCCTGCGCTTGGAACCGTTGGCTGCGGCTATGCGACTTCCATCGTTATCTGGCTTCAGCTCCTGTTGCTTACTCTTTATATCCACATGCACCGCCATTACCAGCCCTTTGCGCTGATGTCCTACCTGGAGCCACCCAATTGGCCAAAGATCTGGTCCCTGCTGAAAGTAGGCCTACCCATCGCCGTGGCGATATTTGTTGAAGGCAGTCTGTTTGTAGGAGCGGCTTTGCTGATTGGCCGCCTTGGGCCGGTGCCGGCGGCCGCTCATTTGATTGCAATCAATTTTTCGGCCTTGATGTTCATGATCCCCGTGGGCCTGTCGAGTGCGATCTCCATTCGAGTGGGCAACGCGATCGGCCGCCGTGATATGGAAGCTGCCAGGTATGCCGGCCTGATTGGAGTGGCCATTGTTCTCGGGTTTCAAACGGTCAGCGCGACGTTCATGTTTCTATTTCCGGAACTGATCGTGAGTATTTACACGAACGACGCCATCGTCGCGCCGCTGGCGGTCAGCCTGCTGTTTTATGCAGCGATTTTCCAGTATCCGGACGGCCTGCAGATAGTTGCTGCAGGGGCTTTGCGTGGTTACAAGGATACCCGGATGCCGATGGTTTACATGGTCATTTCTTTCTGGATTGTCGGTATGACGCTGGGCTACAACCTGACGTTTCACCGGGGTATGGGGGCGGCCGGAATGTGGGTAGGCATGATTGCCGGTCTGACGATTGCAGCTATTCTCATGCTGCGGCGATTCCATCACACCAGTCATAAACTGATCCGTGAGACGGGGCAGGCCGCCTAATTTCCGTTTTCAAGATCCCTGAAACGCTTTTCCAGGTCTGCTATTCGTTGATTTCTACCTGACAACTCAGGAGAAGACAGATCTTCGCCGGAACCGGAACGGTCAGAAAGCTGGTCTTCAAAAAGAATGAAAATCACAGCCAGTAAGGCATAAGCTACGACCGCCCAGAGGGTTTTGGTCAGAAGAAAAGCCACGAACAGGGCACGAAGCACCCAGACGTTCCAATGGAACGCCCGGGCGATACCGGCGCATACGCCGGCGAGCAGAGATCCTTCGATCCGTTCAGCCTTTAGTTTCATGACGCCTCGGTAGTTTCATTTGTTTCAGCGTCAGCTACACGCTTTTTCAGGCGATCCAGTTCCTCTTCGATCACGGGGTCACGAGAATCGGCTGTTGATTCACTCCAGGCGGATACCGCGGTTCCGCCAACCTCGTAAGACCTGACCCGGGCTTCCAGGTTATCAACCTGGGCTTCCAAACGATCAAACCGGCCCATGGCGCGGCGAATTTTACGCTCTCCCGGGGACAGTTTTTCCCGCGCTGGAGACGAGACGGCACCCGGCGTTTTTCCTTTTTCAAGGCCTTTCAGCTTGGTTTTCGAATCAGCCAGCTTGGTTTTCAGGGTGAGCATGTCTTCTTCCATCTGGGTCACCCTTGTGTGCACATTTTGCTGCTCTTGCACAACAGATTCATGACGGCGGGACAGTTCTGCCTTGGCCTTGAGTGCCGCGCGCGCCAGGTCATCGCGATTCTCGGTAACGGATTTTTCGGCCCGTCCCTGCCACTGATCCAGCTCCCTGGCCAGTTGGGTTTCGAGCCGGGCAAGATGCTGCTGTTCGGCCAGCAACTCCGCACAGGCCTGGCGGGCATCTTCGCTGGCGTCTTCCATTTCACGGATTAGTGCACGTAACAGCTTTTCCGGGTCTTCGGCTTTCTCGATCAGGGAATTAACATTCGCGGCTATAACGTAACGAAGGCGTGAGAAGGCTCCCATGTAAATCTCCTGTAGTTGATTGGCTTTCGGTACTGATCAAGATGCAGAATCCATGCCATCTCAATAACTATTTTATAAACAATAAGATATAACGGATGATTGTGGTTCGCACGTGGATTTGTTGGCGGATTTGACACAATCTTGGCGAAGCCGCGGGGAACAGCGGCATTGGCTGGTACTTTCGGCATTGTGAAGACAGGCGAATCAACCCTAAAATAGGCTCAGTATTCAACGGAATCGTTTATGAGCACCAACCGATCATTTTTTTCGAGGTTTTTCCGGGGTATCTGGCGCTTTGTCGATGGCAGCAGGAAAGTGTTCCTGAACCTTATTTTCCTGTTTGTTTTGTACATCATCGTGCTCGCCCTGATGGATACCGGCGAAACATTGCGGGTTCAGCCGGATACGGCACTTTTGCTGCAACCCTATGGCGACGTGGTCGAGCAGTACAGCGGCACTCCACTGGACTACATATTGCAGCAGGCTACGGAGACTTCGCGAACCGAAACCCGTTTGCGTGACCTGGTTGAAGCAGTGCGCCGGGCAAGCAAAGATTCGAACATTGTCAGACTGGTGATTGACCCAAACTACATGAGGCGAATCGGGCTGGCTTCCCTGTTTGAACTCGAAGCCGCCATTGTTGAATTCAAAGCTTCCGGCAAGCCGGTCGTCGCCCTGGTGGATAACCTGGGCCAGCAACAGTATTTCCTCGCATCGATGGCGGACGAAATCTGGATGAACCCGCGGGGGACGGTGTGGATTGATGGTTTCTCAGCTTACCGGCAGTTTTACCGCGAAGGCCTGGACAAGCTCGAAGTAGAAGTGAACCTGTTCCGGGCAGGCAAGTACAAGTCCGCGATGGAGCCCTGGATCCGCAACGATATGTCGCCTGAAGCAAAGGAGGCCAACCTGTTCTGGATTGGCAGTCTCTGGCAACAATACCTGGAGGCCATCTCGCGCCAAAGGGGGATTCAGCTGGAGAATCTGGCCGATGCACTGGATCATTTTGCCGATCGCCTGGATGAAGCAGATGGTGATTTTGCCTTGTTTGCGCTTGAACTGGGGTTGGTCGATCAACTGGTCAATCGGCCGGAAGCCAATGGACTGCTGGCTACTACGGGTGCGCCAGGAGAAGGCAGCGAAGGGTATCGCCAGGTGGGAATTGACAATTATCTCGCACTGACCGATATGCAGTACCGCCCATCTGCTGGGTCAAAAGTGAAAGTAGTCGTCGCCGAAGGTGAGATTGTTCGCGGTACACAGCCCCAGGGTGTAGTAGGTGCAGTTTCACTGTCAAAGAAACTGCGTGCGGCCGCCGAAGACAAGAATGTCAAAGCCGTCGTGCTGCGTATAAATAGCCCTGGTGGGGACTCTTTCGCATCAGAGATTATCCGCCGTGAAATCCAGGCTTTGAAAGAAATGGGTAAAACCGTGGTGGTCTCGATGGGTAATGTAGCTGCTTCAGGTGGCTACTGGATCGCTATGGGTGCAGACGAAGTATGGGCCAGCCCTTCATCAATAACCGGTTCTATCGGTGTTTACGGTATTTTGCCCACTTTTTCCCGGCCCCTGGAAAAACTGGGCATTCATACGGATGGTGTGGGAACTACCCCGCTGTCGGGAAAACTGCGACTGGACCGGCCGCTTGATCCCGATCTAAGGCGCATTTTTCAGCGTGCCACTGAAAGGACTTATGAAGACTTCGTCACTCTGGTCGCCAGCGCGAGGCAAATGGAGATGGATGATGTCCACAACGTGGCGCAGGGCAGGGTGTGGAGCGGCAGCCAGGCAAAACTCAGGGGTCTTGTCGACCAGACGGGCACTTTGCCACAGGCAGTCGATGCTGCGGCCCGCATTGCCGGCCTCGGGTCTGACTACGATATGGTCTATGACGAGTGGGAACTCAGCTCAATCGAGGCATTGCTGTTTGAGATGGTGGGCAGCGTCATGACCCGTTTTGATCTTGGAATTTCAGGATTTGGCCCGCTTCATAACACTTTGCTGGAGAATATCCTCAGCGATCTGCGGGTGCTTTCACGCAGCAACGAGGGAATGACCATTGCCGCCCACTGCCTCTGTGATGTCGAATAACACGCCCTGGCGCCTGGACGGCAAGCGGGCCCTGATCACCGGGGGCAGCAGTGGAATTGGGCTGGCCACGGCTTGTGAACTGGCCTGCCTGGGTGCAGACATTGTGCTGGTCGCCCGCAATGAAGACCGCCTTGAGCGTGCGCGGGAAACCCTGGAAGCGGCTGCTCCGGGTTGCACCGTCGAGACGATATCAGCGGATCTTGCAGCTGAAGAAGACAGGCAACAGCTGGCCGGAAACCTGCAGAGTCCTGTTCAAATCCTGGTCAACAACTCGGGAACCAATATCCGTAAAAGGATGGATGAACTGAGCCTGGAGGAATACCGTCAGGTGCAGGAGGTTAACCTGGTGTCATGTTTTGAAATGTGCCGCCTGCTGCATCCTTTTCTCAAGCGTAGTGCCCCAGCCTGTGTAGTGAATAATGCGTCAGTGGCTGGATTGACGCACCTGCGCACCGGGGCGCCGTATGGGATGAGCAAGGCTGCCATGATCCAGCTGACACGGAACCTGGCGGTAGAGTGGGCTGCGGAAGGGATCAGGGTGAACGCAGTGGCGCCATGGTATATCAGTACACCATTGGCGGACCAGGTGTTGGTCGACCCGGACTATCGCCGGCAAGTACTCGAGCGGACCCCGATGGGCCGGGTTGGAAAAGCGGAAGAGGTCGCCCGTGCCATCGCCTTCCTGTGCCTGCCTGCCGCCAGTTATATCACCGGTCAGTGCCTGGCGGTAGACGGCGGATTCACTGTCTACGGCTTCTGATCAATAACGCTTGGTTGGATCGGGCAGTGGGCTGTGTAGCAGCCAGCGCTTGCTTTCTTCGTAATAGCGCCATTCCTGTTCATCCAGAATCGTGCGCTCGACCGCCTGGTTGGCGTTGAACATCTTGATTTCCACCATTTGTCTTACGGTCAGCCCTTCGTCGAATACCCCGGTTGATCGCACCGTGTAGGCGGTCACTTTGAACAGGCGAAGGCGATCCATATCCAGGCGGGATACTGGGTGTTCCAGCATGTATTCAGGCGAGATAAAGTCCGCTGCGGCGTCCCACTGGCTCCAGCGAATGATGGTTTCGTACTGTTTTAATGCTTCACCCCTGCTTTTGCTTACCTGGTTGCTGCTGCAGGATGCGAGTACCAACATAGCCAGCACGAGCAGTGAAATAGATTTATGTAATGCGTGCATTCCTTGCCTCATGGGTTTTTCTTCCGGGTCATTGTAACTTATGACAGGTTCTTCCAGGCTATGGATATCCAGGCCATTCCGATGATTACCCAGCAAAAAAATACCGCGGCCGAACCCATATCTTTCGCCCGGCCTGAAAGATCGTGAAATTCGTGCCCGATGCGATCCACGACGTTTTCGATCGCCGAATTAAGTAATTCTACAATAATGATCAGGACCAGGGGGGATGTCAGTAATAGCCACTGTTCGACAGATACTGCAACGAAAAATGAGGCCAGAAAAAGTAGGGCGGACACTACCACGTCGGCCCGGAATGCTGCTTCATTTTGCCAACAGGCGCGGATGCCCTTGATCGAGTACCCGGTTGCCGCCATCAGGCCTTTCAGTCCGTTGTCTTCGCGTTTCATTAATCGGCAATCTTTTTCGTGTAATGCCCGTCAAAAAGCACGGTCCAGTCACCAACCCGGTAATCGAACTGCCGGTACTCTTTTGAGTCGCAAAGTCCTGCGGGTGGCGGAAGGTCGGTCCCGGGTTCCTGGGCGGTTGCGATCAATGGCAGCATGAATGCTGCCACCAGCATGAATTTCATCGTTCGTTCCTCTTTAAAATTGGCAACCATGCTACCATTCGCGGCTTGTCCTTTGTGTAAATTATCCAAGATGATGATCAAATGCAAAACCCGCTAAAAAATTCTGAAAGAAAGTATCGCTTGCCGGATTTTACGGCGATTGAGCCGAAGCATGTTATGCCTGCTCTGACAGAATTGCTGCAGGAATATCAGGGCGGCATTGAGGACTGGCTGAAGCTCGGAGGCAAGTCCGGGTGGCATATGGTTGAGCAGGAGATCGCATGGGCTGACGACCTGAACAGGGCCTGGTCGCCGGTATCCCATCTCAATTCTGTGGTCGACAGCAAGGCCCTGAGAAAAGTGTATAACGCCGGCCTGGAACAGCTGACTGAGCATGAAAACTGGCGACAGCAACACGCGGGGATTTTTGCCGCATATCGCGAGTTGAAAGACTCTGACGCTTTTGCCGGCCTGACCCCGGTTCAACAACGTATTGTCGAATTGGAACTTCGCGACTTCCACCTGGCCGGTGTGGGTCTTTCGGCCGCGGACCAGGAGACCTACCGGCGACTGGTAATGCGCTTGAGCCAGTTGGGGTCTCGATTTTCCGAGAATGTAATCGACGCCACCCAGGCATGGACACTGCACTTTGAAAGATCGGAACGCCTGGCGGGATTGCCTGCTGCAGAGCTGAGAATGCTGGCAGGTATTGCTAAATCCCACGGTTTGCAGGGTTGGATGGCAAATCTCAGCGCACCCTGTTTTCACGCGGTCATGACCCACGCAGATGACGCTAAACTGAGGCGCGAGATTTATACCGCTTATGTTACTCGCGGATCCGACCAGGGGCCATCTGCAGGCCAGTGGGACAACATGCCGCTGATCAAAGAGATGTTATCGCTGAGGCACCAACTGGCTCAACTGCTGGGTTTCGGGAATTACGTTGAGTATGCACTGGCGCGGCGGATGGCGGATACACCGGCAGCGGTCATCGAATTTCTGGAAAGCCTGGCGGTCCAGGCCCGTCCGGCAGCACAGCAGCAGTTCGACGCGCTGCTGGAATTTTCCGGGCAGCAGGGCGCAAAGCTGCCGCTCGAGGCCTGGGACATCGCTTACTGGTCCGAACGCTATCGCCAATCCGAGCTGCAGCTGTCTGACGAAGAACTCAAACCCTATTTTTCGCTCGAAAGAATGCTAGATGCGCTGTTCTTCACCGCGCTGCAGCTGTTTGATATCACGCTGATCGTGGATGAAGATATTGTGACCTGGCATCCTGACGTTCGTTTTTACTGGTTGCAAGATCGTTCCGGACGACGGATTGCCGGGCTTTACATGGACTTGTTCGCGCGCAAGGATAAGCGGGGAGGGGCCTGGATGGACGTGTGCCTTTCACGGCGACAACTGAAAAATGAGACGCAGCTTCCGATGGCTTACCTGACCTGTAATTTTGCGCCACCCGTGGAAGACCAGCCATGCCTGATGACGCATGATGATGTTCAAACGCTTTTTCACGAGTTCGGACACTGCCTGCATCACATGCTGACCGAGATTAAATGGCCGCAGGTGAATGGCATCAACAGTGTTGAGTGGGACGCAGTAGAACTGCCCAGCCAGTTGCTTGAAAACTGGTGCTGGGAAGATGAAATCCTGTCGCGTTTTGCACACCATTACCAGGACGGCAAGCCGATGCCTGGCGAGTTGAAAGATCGACTGCTGCGATCCCGTAATTTCCAGAAAGCTTTATTCCTGGTGCGGCAACTGGAGTACGCCATGTGTGATTTGCGCCTGCACCTGGACTATGATCCGGAGAATCCGGTCAATCCGCTGGAGTTACTCGGGGAAATCCGGCAAGAAGTCTCCGTAGTACCGGTGCCTGAATGGAACCGTTTCCTGGGTAGTTTCAGCCACATTTTTGGCGGCGGCTACGCAGCCGGCTACTATAGCTACCTGTGGGCTGAACAATTGGCTGCCGACGCCTGGGGACGGTTCCGGGCAGAAGGCGCCCTGGAAGCGGCAACAGGCGCTGCGCTGCGCAGGGAAATTCTCTCGGTCGGTGCTTCGCGTCCCGCAATGGATTCGTTCATTGCATTCCGTGGGCGTCCACCTGAACCAGGCCCTTTACTTGAAAGTTATGGCTTACAGGAAACATAGGTCGATGAAAATTGCTTCGTGGAACGTCAACTCTTTGAATGTCAGGCTGCCGCACGTACTGGCCTGGTGTGATGTCGCCCAGCCGGATGTACTGGCACTGCAGGAGACCAAGTTGACCGACGACCGTTTTCCGGTGGACGAACTGCTGAGCGCCGGTTACCACAGCGTTTATTCCGGTCAAAAAACCTATAATGGCGTTGCCGTCCTCAGCAAACTCGAAGCCAGCGACCCGGTCACGGATATTCCTGGCCTTGAAGATCCGCAGCGGCGCATCCTTGCTGTGACCGTAGGGGACGTGCGGATTATCGATCTGTATGTCGTCAATGGCAGTGAAGTCGGGTCAGAGAAATTTGATTACAAGCTTAACTGGCTGGACAAGGTCACTGGCTGGATCGCGAGCGAAATGGAACAGCACGAAAAAGTGATCGTGTTGGGTGATTTCAACATAGCCCCGGATCAAAGGGACGTGTACGATCCCGCAGCCTGGGAAGGAAAGATCCTGTGCAGTGAACCGGAGCGGGACGCCCTGAAAAAAATACTCGGGCTGGGACTGACCGATACGTTCAGGCTGTTCGAACAGGAAGAACGGACCTGGAGTTGGTGGGACTACCGGATGAACATGTTCCGGCGCAAACTGGGGTTGCGAATAGACCTGGTGCTGGCGTCTAAGATCATGGCAGAGCGCTGCACAGGCAGTTACATCGATATTGAGCCGAGACGGCAGGAGCGACCGTCAGATCACGCTCCTGCCATAGCAGAATTTCAGTAAACGATCAGTAACTGGGAACCGAAGAATCGATTTCCATCGACCAGGCGTGGATGCCGCCTGCCACGTTGCTGACGTTGGTAAAACCCTGTTTACGGAAGTGCTCCGCTGCACCCATGCTTGAATTCCCATGATGGCAAAGGAACGCAATTCCGGTGTCTTTCGGCATTTTTTCCAGTTCTTCCATGGTTTCACGATCAAGCGCCAGGGCGCCCTCAATGGATGCACGCGCGCGTTCATCGGCGCCACGGATATCTACCAGGGTTATCGCGCCTTCTTTCAGATTCTCCGCCAGTTCCTGGACGGTCATCTGCCTGATCGGCGCTGGTGCCAGGGGCAGGTCAATTGCAAGGCCTTCGCCCTGCATGCTTGAAACCCAGTCAATGACCGCATCACGAGCGCGCTGTGCTGTTGCGATATCCATCAGAACATTGATGCCATTGGACTCACTGGCAATTTCGTTACCCTGCGCGGGCGCCAGGTTGAACTGGGCGCCCCAGTTCGCATCAATCTGGAAGTGCAGTGCGATACCGTCGTGACCATCCATGGCTTCCAGTATTTTTTCGGCGGCTGCCGGCGTAACCGTAATAACAGGCGCCGTCCGGTCGGGTGGTTCCATCCCCAGGGTTTCGTGCAACTCGCCTGAGTTGAGCATGGTGAGAACGATGTCACAACCACCTACCAATTCACCATCTATGTAAAGCTGCGGAATCGTCGGCCAGTTTCCGTACACCTTGATGCCTTCCCGAATATCAGCGTCATCAAGCACATTGACGGCGACATAGTCCGGAATGACGCTGTCCAATGCAGCGATAGTCTTGGCGGAGAAACCACACATGGGCTGTTGCGGTGTACCTTTCATGAACAGAACCACCTTGCTGCTGTTCACGTAGTTTTCGATTGTGCTTTTTACTGCGTCACTGATTTCCATAGCGGTTTCCATTTTCTGTCGGTGCGGTCATCTCAAGTACAGCATAAATGCGGCCCATTTCGGCGATATCAAGAATCATCCCAGCCATAATCGATGGTGATCTCGGTATCAGTCTCGATATTGACCAGAGCATAGCAATACAAACCATCCATTTCTGCCGTCGGAGATCCATCATGATTCATAAAGCGCATTTCGTTTTTTCCGTCGTAGCCGGTCCATGCTTCACCAGCATCCCCTTCAATCCAGAGAACATAGATGCCGTCTTCATCTACAACCGGGCCGTCATATATACCAATCAGTTGGCCGTTTTGCAGAGGCTGGGCGGCGAACAGACCCTGGCCGTGGATAGTGGAGGGTGCGACGTAGACCAGTTTGTTCAATGCCTGGTCTTCGAGTGGCTGAGGTCCGGGACCAGGGTGCGCGTATTTTCGTCGTAGAGAATGGTAGCGGGAAACGCCACGGTATGGACCCCGGGTACGTGTTTCCTGATGTACGCATGAATGTCATTCAGTCCGCGGGGACTCAGGGGGTAGTAATGGTCGACCCGGTCACCGAAGCAAACGGTTATTGCGACGGTGCCCAGCTCAGCAAAGCTGTGTTCGGTGATAATGGAATCTTCGGCACAGGGCACGGCAGTACCGGGTTCTGTTAAAAAGGTTCCCGACAACGGAGATTCACTGCCATTGAGCGTGAACCGGACGTCCAGTCCATGTGCATGGAGGGTCGTCAGATATTGCCGTGTTTCCCGGGTCCAGTCACCATAGCCTGCGGCAAGTGCCTGTCGGGCTGGATCCACTCCGCCGCCGTTACCCCTGGTAGACCAGCTGTCAAAGGTTTCGAAGCAGGTCCAGACTATGCCGTTCTTCCATTCAAACGTGTGGCCGCCCTGGCTGCTGACCTGCAGCGATTCTGTTTGCCCGTTCAAAGCTGCGTCCAGCAACTCCCACATCGGCAAGAACCCAAAATGTTCGAGCTGCAGCCGTAACAGGGCATTCAAATCAATCAGCGTCATGAAACGGGCATGACTTACAGAGATGGAAAAAGCGGTTTCCATCCAGGCTGCGGAGTGAGCTGATACCTGGCCCTCTTCAAGGAACCGGTATTCCATCAAATTTCCCAGCTCACTGACCAGGTTGGCTGGCCCGTGGATCACAACAGGCAATAACTGCAGCAGGCCGAGGGGGATATCGCTGAACGGCTGCAAATCATCATGGGGCATTTTCCCGTCCTGGGCTGCAATACTGACCAGTTCAGGTTTGAATTTATCGACTCTGTCACTGATTGCAGTTGATTCCAGGGCCTTGAATACAGGATAGGACGGGCGCAGCACCTGTGTTTGATCGAACAGGGCGCCAGCGAGGATCAGGCTACAGTTGGAAATTTCGGGGAACAGTGCCTTCAGGTCCGCGGCAACATGGGCCAGCAATTGCTCTGAATCAGAGTTGCCCAGCAATTCAGGGCGACTGGCGTTGGCTCCGTAAAAACGGGTCGCGTCTGTCTCAATCGCAACGAGAATCCGGTAGAAGCGGGTGTCTTCCGGCTGTTGTTCCATCAAAAAAGCGAGAAGGGGGACTTTCCACCCCCGCCTTTCCCCCTGCTGCGGCGACTCCGCATGCGGGAATGCAGCTGTTTGCGGCGTTCTTCGAGCCAGTCTGAACGCTCCAGCTCCATCGCTTCCTGGCCCATGCGGCTGGATTCAGCCGCACGAAATACGCAAAAATCACGATAGGCCTGGATTTCATGCTTCAATTCCCGGCTGACCATTTCGATCATGATCGCGTCGTCCAGAAAACCCAGTCCGGGAATATCATCGGGTATCAGGTCTTCAGGCTCGGAGAAATAGGCGAGAGCTTCCAGCACACGGCTTCGGTCTTCATTTTCCAGTCCCCAGCCGCTGTCGACGACCATGCCGATCAGTGTTTCCATGCGGTTCATTCGCTCACGAATAAAATCCGAAGTGTCTGACTGCCAGACCTCCGCCAGGAGCTTGCGTGCGTTTGCAATCACCTTGGCTTCGTCCAGCTTGCCGGTCTTTTCCCGGGCATCCAGCATGACTTTCCTGAAATACTCAAGATCGTCGTCGCTGAGTTCGAAAGTGATTTCCATGGACATCATGTTCTCCCGGGATGGTGCTTTCTCATGAGATTAGCCTAAAACGGCGACAGTTCGCCGTCAATCGGGGATCTGCCATACTAAAACTTTTCTTCTCTGCTTAGCCCCTTTGACCGTGTGACCGCCGAGCGAAAAAAGCCCGGCTTGCCGGGAACGGGATACAGATGTCCTTTGTGTGAGAAGGACAGGTATCCATCCTCGACGGTGCGTACTCTCCCTTCGAGGTCAAAAGGCAGGCTTTTGACTTCCTTGTTGCCGAGCGATTCGAGCAGGTTACGGGTAAATTCATCCGGCAGTTCCTCGACTTTGACCTCCTCGGCAGAATTAGCGCCGACCACCAGGTCAAACTCCCGGTTTTCGCGCGTCAACTCAACATCGTTTACCGTTACCGTAATGTCGACCATGGAGATCGTCATTGGAATTTCGTTCTGATTTCGAATGTCAAAATCGGCAGATAGCCGGTCATCTATCAGGCTCATACTGGAAATACTGATGAACGGTGGCCGCCCCTTGATGGTTTGCGGCCCACAGGAAATAAGGGTTGAGAGAGTCAATAGCAAAAAAACCAGCGGGGCCAGTGCCCGTGAATGAGTATTAAATTTCATCTGTGTGCAGGATCCCATTTGTGACACTTTACCCTATGCTCGCAAGTTCGTAACGCCTCTTGTCCGGTTATCTCTGTTGCAGCCGGCTCATCGGTGGCACAGGGCCCGAATACATCCGGACAGCGCATATGAAACACGCAGCCTGCAGGTGGAGTCAAGGGCGAGGGCGGTTCGCCCCCAAGTACCTCAGGTGGGGGATGTCCAGGGTCAGCAACAGGAATGGCCTGCAGCAAAGACCGGGTATACGGGTGTGCCGGCCGGGCAAACAGTTGATCCGCCGGGCCGGATTCCACGATTTCACCCAGGTACATCACGCCGACAGAGTCCGCCAGCTCGCGTACCACGGCCAAATCGTGGGAAACGAAAAGGAAGGCGATGCCCAGTCGATTTCTCAACTCCAGTATCAATTGAATAATTCGCGACTGCACGCTGACATCAAGTGATGAGACCGGCTCATCGGCAATTATCAGTTTTGGCTCGGTGATCAAAGCGCGGGCCAGCGCCACGCGTTGTCGTTGCCCACCGGACAGTTCCTGCGGGTAGCGATTGGCCAGCGCCAGGTCCAGGCCAACGGTTTCGAGGCTGGCCATGACTTTTTCTGCCCGTTCTGCCGGGTCGCCGATACGGAAATGATCGAGGGGTTCGAGCAGGGCCTGGCGAACGTTCCGGCGGGGGCTGAGCGAGGCCAGCGCATCCTGAAACACCAGCTGGATGTCCCGGCGTGCTGACCTCAGTCTTTGTTTGTCCATGGTGAACAGGTCGTTTCCCCTGAACAGGGCTTTGCCGCCTGCCGGTGTCACCAATTGCAACACCGCGCGAGCCAGCGAAGACTTGCCAGACCCCGATTCTCCGACCAGCCCGTAAATTCCGGCGTGGGCGATATCAAGACTCGCATCCCGTACGGCCCTGAGGGGTGCCCGGGAGCCTGCAACCGGCGGGTAATCGACAACCAGGTTGCGAATGCTCAGCAGGGCTTGTGACTCGCCTGCCATCAGGCATCTGCCTTGGCGGTGCAGGACAACAGGTTTCTCGTGCAGTCGTGTTGTGGCCGGGCAAACAGGTCCTGAACCCCCGCCTCTTCTACGATTTTTCCATTGAGCATTACCATTGCCCGGTCTGCATACTGGGCTACAACACCGAGGTCGTGGGTAATGAGCAAAATCGAGGTTCCATATTCCCGGGCCAATTGCGTTAATTGCGCCAGCACCTGGGCCTGGGTGGTCACATCCAGGGCAGTTGTAGGTTCGTCGGCGATCAATACGCTCGGCCGGCAAGCCATCGCCATTGCGATCATTACTCGCTGGCGCATTCCGCCTGAAAGCTGGTGCGGGTAGCTGTTGAACACCCTCTCGGGCTCGGCGAAACCAACCTGACCGAGCATGACAAGTGAAGCATCACGGGCTGCGCGTCTGTTCATTCCACGATGCCGTATAAAAACGGAACGGAGCTGATAGCCGCAGCTGAAAACAGGGTCGAGCGCCGTCAGAGGATCCTGGAAGATCATCGAAATCTCACTCCCTCTGAGTTTCCTCAAGGCAGATGCTGATACGCCGTCCAGGCCGGCTCCGTTCAATACCATGAGGTCTGCAGATACATGCCAGTGGTCGGCGGGCAGAAGCCCCATGATGGCTTCTGCAGACTTGGTTTTGCCGCAACCTGATTCGCCCACAAGCGCCAGCACCTCGCCCTTCGCCAATTCGAAACTGATCCCATCCACTACCGCTGGCAATCCGTTTTGGCGCGCGATCCGCACGCTGAGGTTGCTGACGGCTAAAGCGGGCTGGCTCACAGCGCAGCCTGTTTTGGATCGAAGGCATCCTGCAGCGCATCTGAGAACAGGTTGAAGCCCATCAACAATGCAAACAACATGATGGAGGCGGCAAGGAAGTTGTTGAAATGCCCGGCCAGGACTTCCTGCGTGCTTTCCGCCAGCATCAGGCCCCAGCTGACACCATCCTGGACACCCAGGCCAAGAAAGCTGAGGATGACCTCAGTCTTGATGGCGGCAACAAACGTGATGCTGATCTGGATCAGCAGGATATGCAGGGTGTTGGGCAGTACGTGACGGGACAGAATGAGCAGATCGGGCAAACCGATCGCCCGGGCTGAAAGAACGAATTCCCGTGTTTTGAGTTTCATCACCTCGGCCCTGACCAGCCGGCCTGTTGCGGTCCAGAAAGTTGCAATCATCGCAATCTGCATCGCCCAGGGTTTGCCCTGCAATGCGAAGGCTACTGCGGCGACAAACAGGTAGAAAGGTATTGAATCGAGCACGCCAGCCAGCCATAACACGGTGCCGTCTACCCAGCTCTTGCCATACCAGCCTGCGATTGCTCCCAGGGCGGCGCCCAGCGCGGTCGAGAGAATCGATACGATCAGGCCAATCTCAAAAGCGGTCCGGACACTGAACACCGAACGCTGGAAAATATCCTGCCCCAGCAGGTTGGTTCCGAACCAGGCTTCCGCACCTGGCGGCGCCCAGCGTTCACCGCCGGCCGCCGACCAGCCCTGCCCGAGTAATCCCGCCCAGACGCCAACGGCCAGCAGGAAAAATGACACTACGATAATCAGTCCGGCCAATCCTGCCCTGTTATTTTTCAATCGTGACCAGTAATGAAGATCAGAAACCATCAGGCGATCCTCGGGTCGACCAGTTTGTAAATGAAATCCGTAGCTATCTGGATCAGGATGAAGGCAACCGCAGTCAGGCCGACAATGGCCTTCAGTACCGGTTGGTCTCCGTTGGTGATTGCATCGAAAGTGACCTTGCCTATACCCGGAATCCCGAAGTAACTTTCGATCAGCAGGCTGCCTGAAATCACGATCAGGGGAATCGAAAACATGAATCGCGTAATGATCGGCACCATGCTGTTCTTGAGTACGTGCCGCCACAGGATCGTTACCGGGGATGCGCCATAAGCTTTTGCTGTCCGTATGTGATCCTTGCCCGCCTCCTCGACAAAGACTGCCCGGTAAAATCTCGTGTTGTATCCGAGCGCAATAATAACCAGGGAAAGCGTAGGTACAGTGACGTAATGCAGGTAACTCGCCAGGTCAGTCACCTGCCAGCCACGAACCGGGAACAGGTTCAGACCATAAGGTGTGCACATCAGAACCTGCAGGAAAATGATGACCACCAGGAAGCTGATGCTCATCCCGGTAACAGACAGGCCGGTAATCAGACGGTCGATCCATTGATCTTTTTTATACGTAGCCAGCAGCCCCAGGGCGATTCCCAGCAGGTTCCCCAGTATAAAACCCGGAATCATCAATGCCAGCGTTACCGGGATTGTTTTCTTAAGGATGCTGTACACCTGTTCACCTGAAGAATTTGAAGCCCCCAGGTTCAATGTGACCAGGTCCACCAGGAAGCGTCCGTAACGCATGGCAAACGGTTGGTCATACCCCAGTTGCTGGCGCACTTCGGCGATTTGTTCAGCACTCGCATTCTTACCGATCAAAGTGTATGTCTGGTCCGGCCCGAACCAAACCATGAGCGAAAAACTGACGAGTGTAACGCCCAGAATCAACAGGCCGCCATAAGCCAGTTTATTTAGCGCGTAATGCACTACTGCGCCGGCTCACCCGGGTTCGTACCGGCGTCGCCGGTGTGAACGAAGCGGAAAAAGAAACCACCGACGAAAGAGCGGTCGGGCAGCATCCGCAGTTCCCGGTTCCATAACAGGATCATCTTGCGGGAGACACCGCTGATGGTGGCGCAGTCATCGATTACGATCCGGTTCATATTGCGGTACATGGTTGTTCTCATAGGCGATGCCTGCAAACTCGAGCCGGAACGGTAGAGGCGGTCAAATTCCTCGTTATTGTAATTGGCGCTGTTTGACCCGGGTGAAGAATTGGGGCCAAAAAACAGCTGAACCGTGTTTTCCGCATCCGGATAATCCATGGTCCACCCGATGGTAATCAGCATGACGTCCCGGTTGAGGTAAGCTCGCGCATAATCTCCATAGCTTGCAAACGTCATCGGGCGTACTTTTTCGGCTGGATAACCGATGTCCCCCAGGAAACTTCTGAATTGTTCAAACATCTGGCGTTCGGTAACGCTGGAAGGGAATCCATATTCAAGCACGGGCAAATTCGAAGGGTTCCAGTCATGCTGGTCCAGCAGCATACGAGCCCCTTCCAGGTCACGCTGGACCGGGGCCATGCTCTGCTTTTCATCGAATTCAGGCGCGGCCGGGGGGATGATGCCCGGGAACACCTGGCCGATTCCGTAATAGAAAACCTCGTTCCTTTTTGGCCAGTCAAAGGCCTTGATGATGGCGCAACGCAGGGCCTTGTTGCGCACATTCTGTTGCGGCTCCGGGTGATAGCCGATACGGCGGTCATCCATGTTGAAGTCGGTGTGAACGAAACCGGATTCCAGGTTGGCCAGCAAATGGTATTTTTCCGCAAGCGCCGGGTGCAGGGACAGGGGCTCGCGGCTTTCCAGTACCTGGTCAAACTGGGTGACGGGTACCTTGATGAAGTCCAGTTCGCCTGCCAGGAATGAATTCCACCGGGAAGCGTCTTCGGCGATGAACTCTACTTCTATCCGGTCAGTGAAAGGAACAGTGAGGCCTTCGAGCGCTTCCAGCTCAAAACCTCCGTGAACCCCGGGGTCAAAGCCTTCC
>Ga0265303_10000001_pt1 | contig 122795 bp, 113 predicted proteins | sample Helome_2_FD_192494 | JGI IMG/M metagenome (GOLD analysis project Ga0265303, IMG submission 192494) | Marine sediment microbial communities from subtidal zone of North Sea - Hel_20160317 (Illumina Assembly) | ecosystem: Environmental > Aquatic > Marine > Subtidal zone > Sediment ... | reverse complement strand
CGCTGGTATCCGCGGTCGCTGCATTCAGCTCGGACAAATCCATCAGGAGCTTTACCGCGCCCGCGTAAAAGGACTGGCCGGCTTCGGTCAGGCTGGAGCGCCGGGTGGTACGGTTCAGCAGCCGGACACCCAGTCTCGCCTCGAGCTCTGCCAGGCGGCGGCTTACTCCTGACTTGGCCACGCCCAGTTGATCTGCCGCCTTGCTGATGCTGCCGGCTTCGACGACGCGAACAAAAGCCTGCATTTCGTTGAGCTGACCCATTGTTCTCCTTTTCAGAACAGTATTTTGTAATTATTGCTGTTTTTAGCGTTTTGGACAACAGCTAGTATAAGCACCATACAAACACAGGAGAAATTCCATGCAATTGATTCAGAACCTTTCGGCACCGGCAGGCCGCTTCCTGATCTCACTGATTTTCGTGGTGTCCGGTTTCAACAAACTGGCAAATTTCGCCGGAACTCAAGCCTATATGGAGTCGGCCGGTGTACCGGGCATCCTTTTGCCGCTGGTGATCGCAGTCGAATTACTGGGCGGACTGGCCGTTATCTTCGGCTGGCACACCCGCGTGGCCGCATTCCTGTTGGCTGGATTCAGCCTGCTGTCGGCGGTACTTTTTCACGCCAATGTGGGCGACCAGATGCAAATGATCATGTTTATGAAAAACCTGGCGTTGGCCGGCGGCTTCCTGATGATCGTTGCGCTGGGCGCAGGCGCCTACTCTCTGGATAACAGGAGGGCGCGCTGAAATGAGCCCGGTCTTCAACTCAAACCAGGTGCGGGAAGTCGAAGCGACGACACCCGGCGTGCCCGCAACCGATGGCGACGGCGTGAGAATGACGCGCGTCATCGGTTCCCAGGAACTCAACATGCTCGATCCCTTCCTGCTGCTGGACGCTTTTGAATCCGACCAGCCGCAGGACTACATCGGCGGCTTTCCCAGTCATCCACATCGCGGCTTCGAAACCGTCACCTACCTGCTGGCCGGGCGCATGCGGCACAAGGATAACGCCGGCAATGAAGGCGTCATCGAACCCGGCGGCGTGCAGTGGATGACGGCAGGCAAGGGCATTGTTCACTCCGAAATGCCGGAGCAGGAGAACGGTCTGCTGATGGGTTTTCAGTTGTGGGTAAACCTGCCGGCGAAGGCCAAGATGTCGGAACCCGGCTACCAGGAATACAGTCCCTCGGAGACTCCGCTGGAACGGCGTGAGGACGGGACGGAAATCCGGGTCATCGCCGGCACCACCAGCGCAGGAACGCAGGGCGTGGTTCAGAACGAGTACGTCCGGCCGACATACCTGGACGTGACCCTGCCGGCAGGTCAGGCGTTCGAGCAGCCGGTAGACACCGCGGACAGCACCTTCCTTTTTGTCATTGAAGGTGAACTGGAAACCGGCGATCGCAAGACAGTGCTGGGACGCAGAACGCTTGGGATCCTTTCGCAGGGAGACCGAGTTGCTGTGAAAACGTCACAAGGCGCTCGATTCCTGCTGGTATCGGCATTGCCACTTAAAGAACCCGTAGCCCGTGGAGGCCCGTTCGTGATGAATACGAAAGAAGAGATCGCCCAGGCCTTTGAAGACTATCGCCACAACCGTTTTTGAAACCGTATAAAAATGAGGAATAAGATATGGGACTTCTAGTACAGGGCAAGTGGGTCGACCGCTGGTACGACACCGAAGGCCACAAAGGCCATTTTGTCCGCAGCGCGGCCCGGTTTCGCAACTGGATCACCGCGGACGGCAGTCCGGGCCCGAGTGGCCGTGGAGGCTTCAAAGCCGAGCCCGGCCGCTATCATCTGTACGTTTCGCTGGCCTGTCCCTGGGCTAACCGGGCGCTGATATTCCGCCACCTCAAGGGTCTGGAGGAGATGATCAGCCTGTCGGTGGTGCACTGGTACATGGCCGACCATGGCTGGACGTTCCAGCACGGCGACGGGGTTATCCCGGATCCGCTGTTCAACGCGGAGTACCTGCACCAGGTGTACACGCATGCCGACCCTGACTACTCAGGCCGGGTGACTGTGCCATTGCTCTGGGACAAGCAGGAAGGCACCGTGGTATCCAACGAATCCTCGGAGATCATCCGCATGTTCAACAGCGCTTTTGACGAGGTGGGGGCGCTGCCGGGTAACTACTATCCGCCTGATCTGCACAACCAGATCGATGAAGTAAACGCGCGGATTTACAGCTGCGTCAATAACGGCGTGTACAAGGCCGGATTTGCCACTTCCCAGGAGGCCTACGAGGAAGGCCTGTTTCCGTTGTTCGAAACCCTGGACTGGCTGGAGCACCGCCTGACCAGTAAGCGGTACCTGTTGGGAGAGCGGCTGACGGAGGCGGACTGGCGCCTGTTCACCACCCTGGTTCGTTTTGACCCGGTGTATGTCGGGCATTTCAAATGCAATATCCGCCGGCTGGTGGATTATCCCAACCTGTGGGCCTACACGCGTGACCTGTACCAGCACGAAGGCGTCGCCGAGACCGTCAACATGCAGCACATCAAGCACCACTATTACGAGAGCCATGACATGATCAATCCGACCGGGGTCGTTCCGGCAGGCCCGCAGCTGGATCTCTGGGAGCCCCATGGCAGAGGCTGACACTGAGTTCAGGAAACGGGTATCAGTATCTCGTTGCGCCGCATGAACCAGGGCTTGAAAGGCGGATCATACCGGGCCCACACAGGGTCCCCGTTTGCAGTCAGCTGGTTTTCGGAAATCCATGATTCAAGTTTACCCAGGTACTCCGCGTAGTTCTTCTCGGTCCAGCGGCCGGAAAATCGAATAACCGCCGCCCGGAAGGGCGGCACCTCCCTGATCTTTACATCGGGATTGGTTGGTTTGGGAATCGTGCTCATCGTGTAGCTGGCAGGCATCATAAAGCTCACGAGCCAGCCCGCGCCGGATGACTGTTGGCTCACCGGGGCTGTCATGGCAATCTTCTCCGATGATTTTCGCTGCGAAACCGGCGATGTCATCGATATTTCATCACTGGATTCATTGTCACCGCTGATGTATTTGAACAACGGCCTGAATGCCCGGTTACCCGCATCTTCAAAATCTTCATCCACCCGAACTTCCGCGACAATTGAAGCCGCATAGTCGCGAAGTTCAATGTCACCCGATTTCTGCACCAGCGAATACGCCGCTTCCTCGATGGCCATGAGACTTCCACCATTGCTTATGAGTAAAAGGATGGCCACGGCCAGCCATGACGTCTTGAATCTGTTCATCGACAGTACCTTTAAAAATTACGGGAATCGTAAGCCCAGTGCAGCAAGGCCTGGCGTTGGCGCGGCCGGCAAAGCAGATCGCCTTTCATGCAGTTTTTACGTAGCTGGGCGATGTGACGGGTCATGGCTTTCCATCGGCCGATTTGACGCAGGTCGTCTTCGCATCGCCGCCCCCTGTAGTACCTGCAATACCACTGGAACCAGCCGCGGGGATCATCCGGCCATATCCAGCCTTTCTCTTTCCAGTAAGAGAGCGGTTTAGAGGCATTCACGCCAAAAAAATTAAGTTTATGATCGGGCCGTTCCGGACTCAGCTTGGCATCGACGAACCACTCCGCAGGAAATTCGTCCTGGCAGTCCGTCAGGTATTTGCCGCTGAATATCCCCATCCGGAGCATCTGCGCCGGGGAGAGGTCCGGATGGAAGTCCGGATGGAAGTTTTTACCTTCAGGCTCCGTCAGGCGGTAACTGTAGCCGGACTGCATCCGGTCATTGACACTGATGGTTTTCAATTCCGGACCTAAAGCGTCTTCAGTCTGCAAGACGGTTTGGCAAAGAGAATCTGCACATCGGAAATGGCTCTTTCCAGAAAAGCGCCTTCGCTGTAGCACAGATAGAATTCCCACATCCGGACAAAGGTATCTGAAAATCCCTGCTGCCGGACTTCGGGAAGGCTGGCAAAGAAATTCTCCCGCCAGCGTTTCAGCGTGGTGGCATAGTGCAGCCCGATGTCTTCCAGGCCCAGCAGTCGCATATCGGTATGACGGGCCACCGAAGCAGTCATCACTTCGGACGAAGGCAAACCACTCCCGGGAAAGATGTAGCGTTGGATGAAGTCGATCGACTTGCGGTATTCGTCGTAGCGCTGATCGGTGATCGTGATCGCCTGGATCAGCATGGCGCCTTCCGGTTTGAGCAGATCGCTGCATTTACTGAAATAGATGTCGAACAGATCATGGTCGATGGCTTCAATCATCTCGATTGACACGAGCTTGTCGAACTGTCCCTCAAGGTTCCGAAAATCCTCAAACAGCAAAGTGATCCGGCCCTGCAGACCTGCTGCGGCAACCCGCTCCTTCGCTTTGTCGTACTGTTCTTTCGAAATGGTCGTGGTGGTGACCCTGCAGCCGTAATTTTCCGCCGCGTAGAGCGCCAGGCCGCCCCAGCCCGTTCCAATTTCCACCAGGTGGTCTTCCGCTGTGAGTTGCAACCGGTCACAGACATGCTTCATGCGGGCGAGTTGTGCTTCGTGCAGGCTGGTCTCTGCGTGTTCGAAAATGGCGGACGAATACATCATCGTCTCATCCAGCCAGAGTGCGAAGAACTCGTTGCCCAGGTCGTAATGGGCAGAGATGTTCCGACGGGCGCCTTCATGGCTGTTGCGATTCACCCGGTGAAACAGTTTCTGCAACGGCTGGGTAAATCGGGCCGCGCCGGTTTCCATGCCGTCGAGCACCTCGCGATTCTGCAAAAGTATTCGCACCAGCGCCACCAGGTCATCACAGCTCCAGAAGCCGTGTATATAGGCCTCGCCGCCACCAATAGAGCCGCCAAAGGCGATTTCACTGTAGAACCTGGGATCCCGGACCTGGATGTGCGCAACGGGTGCCCCAGCGCCACCGGCGCCAAACCGGTGTTCTTCCGTTCCGTCAGTCAGGCAAACGGTTCCCACTTCGAGTCGCTCAAGCTGACGCAGCACGATGCGCCTGGCCAGACCATCCAGCACACTGGGTTTCACGGTACCTGCCAGGTGGCGTGGAGAGGACAGGGATACGGATTTCATTTCATTTCCTCCAGTGCGGTCTGGTTTTTATCCGGATGGTCATGGACCGGGGCGCCTTTGATCCATAGTTTCAGAGCCTGCCAATGAATTGCCGCGATAATTTTCAGTGTCATCAGCGGGAAACGGATCAACACAGCCGCCAGTGATCGCGCACCGATTTCCTTGCGCTCGAATACCAGGGTTGCATCGAAAATCTTGCGCCCGCCGCGCGCATTTTCCATGTGTGCTGTCAACTGTTCACCGGGCGTGTTGAACCGCCAGTCGTAATCGACATTCATCTGCATGAACGGCGACACGTGCATTTCCTTTTCGGGAAAATACCGTTTGTGCCCGCCCGCTCCCTGGTTCATTGACTGCGGTAAAACATAACAATGGCGCTCACCCCAGGGGGTATTGTTCACCTCTGCCACGATCGTCTCAAGCTCCGTGTCATCCTCGTTATAACAATAATAGAAACTGGCCGGATTAAAAACGTAGCCGAAATAGCTCAGCTGGGTCAATAGCCTGATGGGACCCTGCGGGCGCTGGCCCGTTTCCGAGACGACCAGTTCGCGTACCGCTTCATCCAGCGGGATGGCCGGGTCACCCAGGTGATCCTCGCGGCGAAAACGGGCGAGTGCCGGGCGGGTCGCTGACCACAACCAACGACCGCGGAACAGTCCCGGCAATTCGGCCAGGTCCAGGTACATCATGAACATACGGTAGCTGAACTCGTGTACCACCGGCGCCATGCGGCGGTGCCTAACTTGCCCTAGGTAGATAGCGCTGCTGATCATCTTGATATCCCATTTCCGGAATGTCTTGCATAAAGTGCTCGACGGCAGCCAGGGCGCTGACTACACCGTCCTCATGAAAGCCATAGCGCCAATAAGCCCCGCAATAGTAGGTTCGCCGGGCGCCGTTGATCTCGCGGTGTCGCTGTTGCGCCGCAACGGCCTCCTGGGTGAAAACCGGGTGCGCGTACTGGAAAGCCCGGATGATTTTCTCCGGATCAATCGCATCGGTGTGGTTGAGCGTGACGCAGAACTGCTGCGGCGCATTCAAACCCTGCAGTATGTTCATGTTGTAGGTCAGCGTGACCTTCCCGTCCGGGTCAACCGGACCTTGCGGAATATGGTAATTCCAGGCCGCCCAGGCCCGCCGCCTGCGGGGCATCAGGGATTCATCCGTATGCAGTACGGCTTCGTTTTCCTGGTATCCAATCGCCCCCAGCACTTCTTGCTCCTGCGGTGTCGGGTCGGACAACAGCGCAAGGGCCTGGTCACTGTGGCAAGCCAGGAATACGCGATCAAAACACTCAACTTCCGAACCCCTGGCTTTGATCTCGATATATTCAGGCTGCCGGCGAATCCACTCAACCGCGCAATTCAGCCGGATCCGGTCGCGATGACCCGCAACCAGCTTTTCAAGGTAGTTACGGGAACCGCCCTTGATCACCCTCCAGGCAGGCCGGTCCTTAACGGACAACAAGCCATGATTGTGAAAGAAGCGGACAAAAAAAGCTGCCGGCACAGAGCGCATCCCGCCCGGCATGGCGGACCAGATAGCCGCGCCCATCGGCACGATATAGTGCTCGGTGAACTGCTCTGAATAACCATTATCAGACAGGAAATCACCGAGCGTAATCGTGTTATCCGGCTGATCCAGCAAAGCGGTTGCTTCCCGGTTAAAGCGCAGAATATCCAGCAGCATTCGGTAAAACGACGGCTTGAGCAGATTGCTGCGTTGCGCAAACAGCGCATTGAGCGAAGCCCCGTTGTATTCCAGCGCACGGCGTTCGCTACGCACGCTGAAGCCCATCTCACTGGGCTGCGACTCGACACCAAGTTCAGCCAGTAACGCGATAAAATTGGGATAGGTGACGTCGTTGAAGACGATAAACCCTGTGTCGACAGCCCATTTTTGATTCGCAAGCTCTACATCCACCGTATGGGTATGTCCACCCATCCGGTTGTCAGCCTCGAAGACCGTGATGTCATGCTGTTTCGCCAGTTTGTAGGCGGCAACGTTGCCGGCGATTCCGCTACCGATGATTGCAATTTTCATGAGATCACCATTTCTGCGGTACGCGCTGCAGCTCCGAGGCCTCGTAGCCGGCGTCGGAAATGAACTTGACGGCCTGTTGGTACTCGGATTCCGGCATTTCGGGATGACGCGACATCAGCCAGACATAATCCCGTTTGTTTCTACCGATGATGGTGGTCGAGTAATCTTCCGACAGGTAAACGATCCGGTAGTCACCTTTGAACGGCCAGACAAACTGCATGCCCCACTCGGCATTGGTTGCGGTGTCCCGGACGAAGCCCCGCGGGTGATAGGCCTTCTTTTTGCCATCGAATCCGTCCTTGCGAAAAGTGAACGTGGTGGCGATCGTGCCATCCTCATCAAGTCGATAGGACTCCACTGCGTTGTGGGCACCCTTCTCGACGAAGGTCGGAATATTGGCGATTACGTACCAGTCGCCCATGAAGCGTTCGAGATCGACATAATCGACGGTCTCGAGCGGCGGCGGGGCGGCCTGGCAGGCTGACACCAGGGCAAAGCCTGAAAGCGTCAGTATGGTGGTTCGAATTGACATGATGCGGCTGTCTCCTTGTCAATAAAATGAGTGTTTGCGGACTTACATCCGCTCGTATCTGAGTATCCGGCCGCCCTGTACTTCACTTTCCAGGGCCAGCCATTCGTTGTTGGTCGAGTACCAGAGATCCAGGTTGAGTGCGCCGGCCGCCAGGCTGTAGCGATAGGAAGGACGCGACTCGCCCAGGACCTCCAGTTCCTCGAAAACGGGGCTTGAGATTTCAACTTCCAGAAATTCACCATCCTGGGTGTTGAGCAGGGATGACTGTTCCAGAAATTTCGGGTTCCAGTAGGCAAAACTCATGACACATTCCGGAAGCGAGGCCTCGCCTCCATTGCTGTCTACACGAAACTGCCCGGCTTCACGCCGGCCATCCACCCGGAAAGGCTCGCCGTTGGCGTCGGTGCGGGAGTTGATGCTTTGCAGACAATCACCCGTCCAGATTTCTGAGTTTTCATGTTCGTAGTGAAACAGGCGGACAAATAGCAGCTTGTACTCGAAATTCGCCACGCTTTTGAGCTGCCTCACTCCCTCATGTTCGGCGACATAGAAATTGTGATATCCAATTTCCTTGTCATCGAGAAAAACCTTGAAACGCCAGGCGCTTCCCTCAGAATTCTCCTCTGGGCCGGTTTCGCCGGCCTGCAGGGAGGTAAGGAACATGATCGCCAGCAATAAAAAGGCGGAGCAATACCGCTGGGTTGATTTTTCGGTTGCCAGGGCCATAGATTTATCCTCCGTTAGCAAATCTGTCGTCAGCGCGGCTTACCGCAGTTCGCGGACGCCCTGGCAAAAACGCATTGGTTCGTTTGATGTACTCGAGGTAAGCAGGACGGCGCTCTGCAATGTCCTTCTCCAGCATGGAGACCCCTGATACGCGCAGTAGAAGAAAGGTCATCAACAATGGCGAAATGATGGTCCACCAGGCGCCCGCAGAAAGTGCTATCAGGAAAAACCCCCACCATAAAACTGCCTCACCGAAATAGTTGGGGTGTCTGGTGTACCGCCACAGGCCGGTATCAAGCACTGCGGTATCGGTTCGTTTGGATTTGAGAAAACGGGCCAGCTGCAGGTCACCCACAACCTCGAAGAACATGCCAAAAAGCCACAGGGCAACGCCAGCGTAATCAAGCGGCCCGGGTGGTGCCTCCCCGCTGACAGCCGCGACGACGGGAAGACAGATCACCCAGGCCAACAAACCCTGAAACAGAAATACGATGTAAAGACTCTTGAATTCGAAATGCGGCTGGTTATTTGCACGAATAACCTGGTAGCGCCGGTCCTCGGGTTGACCGTGATTTCTTACCGTGATGTGAAGTGATAAACGGATGGCCCAGATAGCCACCAATACGCAGACCAGTAGAGTTCTCCACCCGGTCTGCTCAGCCAGTATCACGTACGCCAACAGGCATAGCAGGATCATCAAAGACCAGAGACTGTCAACGATGCTGACGTCGCCCCTGACCAGGCTGACGGCCCAGGCCGCGACGCTGACCAACAGGATGGCTGCAAGAGCCAGGGTCAATGCGGCGAGCTCAGGCACTGGAATTGACCCGCCAGCTCTCCAGAATATATTCATGTCTGGGTCGATCGGCCATGCTGTTCCAGCGTAACGCCAGCCTCACCAGCAACGGCAAACTCACCGCCCAGATCACCGCCAGCGCAATGATTGCCGACACGGGCGCCTCGAGTCGTATCGCGCCCAGCTCCTCGCCGGCCAGGTAGGCCAGCGGGCCAAAGACCGCACCAAGTATTGATGCCAGGCCCAGGCGCCCCTGCAGCCATTTCAATGAAGAGTTCAAAGTAGTGCTGAATATCGCCCACATCGCAAGAATCCAGTAGGGCGCCACGCCCGGAATCCAGGTCCCGCCGGGATAACTGACCAGTCCACTTGCCACCAGAGAGCTGTCAGCGATCAACCCCATCGCAACAGCCGCCAGTATCAGCCGCACATCGGCACCCGGCCGTTTGACCAATCGAAGGTGAATGCAGACCAACATCAGCACCACCACTGGGCCAAGCCAGGGCATTCCGTAGACGGCGCCAAACACACAGGCAAACCACCCGGCCTCGGAAGCCAGAAAATTGTAGGCCAGCCGGATCAACTTTCTGCCTTGCAGAACTGATAGTGGCTAACGAACCACTCACTGCCATCATTGAATGCAAAAAGTTCCGCGCACGCCATGAAAAAAATCCGCCAGCGCTGAAACCAGCGTTCCGCGTTCGCTTCACCGTAAGTATCAGCCAGGATGGGCATGATGCGATTACGGTTGCTATCCATGTTGACGAGCCATGCATTGGCCGTTTTTTCGTAATGCCTGCCACTCCATCGATATCGATTCAGAAGTCGAAGGTTTTCCTGGAAACGAAGAGGCAGGTCATCGCTGGGCATGATGCCTCCGGAGAAGAAGTGCCGGCCCATCCAGTCGGAAGGCCCTTCATCCACGAATTCATAAGCGCAGCTGCGGTGGCAGAAAATATGCATGAAAAACCGGCCATCTGCATGCAACCACTGGCTTATTCGATGGAACAACTCGCGGTAGTTTCGCATGTGCTCAAACATTTCCACCGACACAATGCGGTCATATGTTTGTTCCGGGTGAAATTCGTTCATATCCCGGGTTATCACCTGGATGTTGCTCAATCCGCGCTGTCGCGCCAGGGATCTGATGTGCTCGCCCTGCGGCCTGGAATTGGATACGGAATGCACGGTGCATCGGGGGAAATTTTCAGCGATCCACAAGCTGAGTGAGCCCCAGCCGCAACCCAGGTCAAGGATGCTCATGCCGTCTTCAATTTCGGCATGCAGGCAGGTGGCGCTCAGAGCCTCGGCTTCCGCCTGGCTTAGTGTCTGAGTATCTTCACCCCAGAAACAGCTGCTGTACTTTGCATGCTTGCCAAGCACTTCGTTGAAAAATTCGGGGGGTACTTCGTAATGTTGTTCATTGGCAATTTCCGGAACGAGTGCGATGCCTGAAGAATTCATCATCTGGATGAAGACCTCGAGAGACTGTCCCGACAATTCAACATCCCGGGCATGGATGTCTTTTAGCCTTTGACGGCAGAGTCGCCTGATGCCGGCGCGTATTATGCTGTCCGGCACCAGGCCACGTTCTGACCAGTCAAAGACGGTACTTGATGCTTTAATAGCGGCTGTGCTCATCAAAGTATCCTTGGTTAGAGGTTAAACTTACGGGGTGTCGTTGCAGAAAGAGGCGACCAGTGCTGCGAAGTCATACAGCACAGGCATTTCACCGTCCAGAGCGACTTCAGCGGTGCCGTACAGGCAGTCGTCTTCGTCCCACTCAAAGAAGATTTCGCCTACTTTCTCCGTAACCACAACATCGTCTTCAGACGATCCGCCACCGGTATTCAGGTACAGATCAGTCGTTACCATCATTCCGTCAAATCCACCCGGGTTTGAGCAGGTGCCGTCCATCAACTGGCAGCTGTCGAAGGTGAAGAAGATCGGGTTTTCGTCCATGTCGTAGGTGTACCACTGACCGATTGCGCGGTTCTGGGCAGGAATCGGCAGGAAATTGAACCCTGTGCCGGAACCCTGGACGATTTCGAAGGTGCCGTTGGTGGAATTATCGACCGTTCCTTCCAGCTCGAGCTCACCTACCGGGAATGCAATGGCGCCCAGGGGCTGATTCGTGACATCACCAACCGCATAGACGGTCACATCGGAGCCGGCAACAGCTGTCAGGTCAACCGGGGCGATATCAAAGTAGTTAACAGAACCATCGGGCGATGAAACTTTCAGATCGTACTCTGTGGCAGGCACTTCAAGAAAACCGCTGTCTACGTTGTAGGGAACGTTCGACAAGCCACCTATAACCGTGCCATCGTCCGTACGAATGGAGACGGCCGTTGCATCGGGATCTGCCGCGAAAGGCGCTGCGTGAACAATTCGGAGGTTCAGGTTTCCTGCTGCCGGCATCATGGTGTCGTCAACCAGTGCGCGTAGTTCGAGATCCTGTTTCACGCCATCGCCAGCGGCATACACGGTGTAGCTCATTCCGTCGGTGAGAGCGAATTCGCCCGAGATCGCCGGATCGGTAGCACCAACGGGGATTACGTCAATCGTGTATGTACCTTCAGCGAAATCGATGTAGCCCGTGAACTGCTTGTAGACGACGCCTTGAAGGGCTTCAACCGGCGTACCGTTAACAGAAATATTCACGGCTGTGCCTTCAATCGTGTCAGCGAATGGCGCAAAGTGCGCTACGGCGACCTTGGCCTGGGCGAAAGCGGAAGTGCTGCCCAACATCAAAAGTACCGTCGAGATGGCGGCCGTTGTCCTGTTCATTGTCTTCTCCTATAAGTTTTGTATAGATAGTGCCGAAATCTTTTGCTTGACGGCTCCGGCGCGGGACTTAATGCGACTTGATTTCAGCCTTTCCAGGCTTCTCCACAAGCGGAGTAAGACGGAATGTACACATTTTGTATAGACATTGCAAGTGTTTTGCATCGATATTCTAAAATATTTGTCTCTTACGTATATATAATGTATAGTATTTGCATTCGGAGAACCTGCCCTCCACCATAATTTACAAAGGAACTTCAAATGAACGCGAAGGCCGACGTCATCGACTTGCCAGGCGAAAAGCTGTATACAATTGGCACAGTATCCAAGCTCACCGGTGTTGGTGCGATCACCCTGCGCGCCTGGGAACGCCGGCACGGGCTGATCAAGCCGGTCAGGAAGGAAAGTGGGCATCGCCTGTTCACCCGCCAGCACATCGATCAGATCAACCGCATCACCGCGTTGACGCAACAGGGCGTTCGAATCAGCCAGATCCGGCCGGAAATGCTGGAAAGCGAAAGCAATAACCAGGCCGGCGATGAGCCGGATATCTGGAGCGACTATCTCAACAGCATGGTCGCTGCGATCATCGATTTTGATGAAGACCGCCTCGATGAGATCTACAACGAGGCGCTTTCGCTTTACTCTATTGGCATGGTCACCCGCAAGTTGCTGACGCCTTTGCTGATTGAGCTTGGTTTACGGTGGGTCGCAAACGAGGGAAGTATTGCCGAGGAACACTTCTTTGCTTTCTACTTAAGGAACAAGATCGGCGCCCGTTACCATCACCGGGCTCGGAGTAACATCAGCGGACCCACGCTGCTGCTGGCCGGGTTGCCCGGCGAGTACCATGAGATCGGTTTGTTGCTGTTCGCTTTGACCGCCCATGAATCAGGCTATCGCGTCATACCACTCGGGGCGAATATGCCGCTGGATGAGTTGGCCTACGTGGCAAAAAAGAAGCACTGTTGCGCCATTTTGCTATCCGGAGCCATGGAGCCTTCGGATAAGACCGTATCGAAGGACTTGCCGAGACTGGTCAACACGGCCAGAATACCCGTGCTGGTGGGCGGGCTCTCTTCGGTTTACGCCTGTGACGACATCAATCGTGCAGGTGCTGAAGCACTGGGGCGTGATGTGGAACACGGACTGAAAAGACTGGCTGAAGTCCTGTCATGATAACGTTACATTTTCGTGACAGCCTTGGAGTGTTGACATCTGTCGACTCATGTTAGGATTTACTAATGAACAAAAATAAGCCTGAATCTGCCAGTGAAGTGATCGATGAAAGGGCCATGACGGGGCTGTTTTCCCGGGCCTTTTCACAACCACTTAAGCTGCTGGGCCAGACCGAGGCGTCGCTTTCCAGTTACGCCGTGTTCTGGTGCGTGGCTTTCAATAACAAGGCGACCCAGGTCGAGGTGGCAAACCTGACCGGTCTGTCCCCCAAAACCGTGTCCCGCGTCATTTCGCAACTCGGAGAAAACCGGGGTGGGCGTGGCTGGATCACCCAGACTTTTGATGAAACGGATCGGCGCGTACGCCGACTCTCTCTTAGCAAAAAAGGGAAAAACGTTCACTCCCGGTTGATGAAAGACCTCAGTCGCTTCAGTAGTTCCCAGGAATCCACCTGACCCGGCCAGGTCCGGCCTGAGGTCAAACGATTGTCTTGAAGGGCCAAGCAGTTTCCGGTCCCGTTCGCTATCTTTTACGCTCACAATGCGGAAGAGATATGGATGAACAACATAAAGATTTTCAAGCGAAAGCAGCCCTGGCGGGACGCACTGATCGCGACCACGGGACTCAGCTTATTTTTGCTGGCCGCAACCCTGCTGTGGAAGTCCGGGCATCCGGAATGGGCGTTTGTCCTGTCGTTTATGAGTATCTGGGTGCTGCTTTCCATTTCCTGGTCAAATATCGATTTCACCGAACAATCCGGTTCTATCCTGGCCAATATCGTGGATCACAACTTTGATCAAATGCATAACAGGATCGAACAACTGGAAGAGGAGCTGTCCAGGCTCGGGCGTTTTCTGGGCTCGACTGGACATGTCACCAACAACGATACACGCCAGGACTGAAGCATGGACCTGTCACTGTATTGGGGCGCCTATAACGGGCTCCACTATCTTTTTCAGCGTATCATCAGGAGATGACGGATCCGTCCCGGCCAATCTACCTTGACCACAACGCGAGCACACCAATCCTGCCTGAAGTAAGGGACGCCATGCTGCCCTACCTGGGCGAACATTTCGGAAATCCTTCCAGCCCACACCCGTATGGCCGCGCCATGCGAGCCGCGGTCGATCGAGCCAGGGAACAGGTCTCCTCCCTGATCGGCTGCAACCCGCCGGAACTGTACTTCACCTCGGGCGGTACCGAAGCCAATAACCTGGCCATCAGGGGCCTGGCCGCTGCAAACCCGGGACGGCGACACATCATCACTTCCATCGTAGAGCATCCGGCCACCCTGGAGCCTTGCAGGGTTCTTGAACACCTGGGCTACCGCCTCGACATCATTCCGGTAGACGGGACCGGCCAGGTCGAGCCCGGCAGCGTGTTACAGCTAGCAGGCCAGGACACCCTGCTGATTACCGTCATGCATGCAAATAGCGAAACCGGTTCGCTACAACCCATTCAACAGTTGTCGAAAATTGCCCATGCCGTAGGTGCATTGATGCACACAGACGCGGCCCAGTCACTCGGGAAAGTGCCGGTTTCAGTGAAACAGGAGGGTCTGGACCTTTTGTCAATCGCCGGCCACAAGCTCTACGCACCCCAGGGCGTAGGCGCGCTATACGTGCGGGCTGGCGTGAAAATAGCTCCTCTATTGGCCGGCGCGGGTCACGAAAAAGGCCTGCGCCCGGGTACAGAAAACGTCGCTTCGATCGTTGGGCTGGGTCAGGCTTGTGCCATAGCTCAGCGCGACCTTGCCGCTGAGAGCCGGCGTGTACAACACCTGCGAGACCGACTGTGGAAGCGCTTGCAGCAAGAGATCCCTGGCCTGGCTCTGAACGGCCATGCCAAACAGCGATTACCCAATACACTGAACGTGAGATTCCCTGGCGTCGTTGGCAACAGCTTGCTGGAAAAATGTACCGCGATTGCCGCATCTACCGGTTCCGCCTGCCACGAATCCGGCGTATCGGCTTCCGAAGTCATTTTGGCAATGGGGGTTGAACCAGACCAGGCGGCCGGTTCCGTGCGCCTGACGCTTGGCCGTGCAAATACTCCGGAAGATGTTGACCGGGCTGCCGACGCATTGATCACAACGTGGCGGTCGCTCAAGTAAAAAGGCTCCCATGCTGGACGGGCAAATTGGCGATTCCCATTACTACCGATATCTATTTTGCCTTACAGTCACGCGCTTATTATCGGTTCGGCCACTTCCATGGAAGCTCAATTAAGGCCATCCCGGGCCGAGCTGCGTGTTGTCCGGTTAAGGCTTCGCAGAACCGGTATCCACCACGGGAGCCTGGTAACAGAGATAGGGAAGAGACGTGCAGCAGACAGATTCCTGCTGAAGAACTGCCCCCGTCAGCCAGGCTGGAAAATGGCATTACGACGGGGGCAGGAAAAATCCTGTTGCTCTTCCTGAGCTTTGCTTCTGGCATTCCCTGGAGGATGTGGGTCGAAACCCTTCATCCTGAAGCGTTTGTTACCGTAATCAGATTAATTGTCTGAGTCAAGCGGCAGCTTCATCAGGGCCAGCATTCCAGCCCACCTGGGATCGCCGTGGAGACCGGACAGGAAATAGTTACCAAGCATCTCCTTAATACCGCCATCACGCTGGTGAAATGCGCGGGTCAGCCACTCGAACGAACCATCCAGGTCACCCTGGAAAGCGAGGATCTCGGCGATCTGATAGGCCGCGTGCTGACCGTCCTCCACCATCATTTGCTGCAACAGGAAGTTCGCTTCATCAAACTGCTCCTGGGCGGTCAAAGCCAGTATCTGTGAATACCTCTTCCAGAACGCATCCGATTCCTGCTCAACTTCCTTCATGGCCGAATCAGGCTTCTGCTGAATGATCTTGATTCGGGCCCGAAAGGCCCTGGCGCCTGGAAAATCGGGGTTCGTTCCCAGAATTTGCCGGTAACTCGCTAAAGCGCCCTCATAGTCTGCAGAGAATTCCTGCAACAGGCCGAGCCGCAACCTGCCCGCGAGATTCAGCGGGTCCTGTTGAACTGCGGCCTGCATGAGTTGACTGGCGCGGGAAAATTGCCCGACAGAAAACATTGCCAGGCTGGCAATGTTCATAAGCTCCGGGTCGCCAGGGTTCAGTCTGATCGCTTTTTCAGCGGCATCCAGAGCTGCAATCAAGTCCCAGTCGTAATTGCGGCTTATGTAACTGGAAAGCCCAAGAGCCTGCGGCCGTTCAGCGCCTGATTGCAATGCGACAGCCAGCGCTGCGCGTGCGTTTTCAATCAAGGCAGGGTTATCATCGCCTGCGGCGTTCCTGGCCAGCCACACAGAGGCCAGGGCCAGGCGGGCCAACTCATACTCCGGCTCAATCTCGATGGCTGCCTGAAATGCTTTTTCTGCTTTCCGGAATCCTTCCGAAGTTCGTGTTTCCTGATGGAACAAGCCCTGTAGATAAGCCGCCCAGGCTTCTGCGTTTACCTGCTCTGCAGCCGGAGGCGCCCCGGAAACACTGACTCTCATGGCATTTGCCACTGCTTCCAGAGTCTCGTCCCGTATTTCGAACAACTGGTTGCTTTTCAGCTCATGGACCTGTGACCAGACCTCATCGTTTTTCTGCGCGTTGTACAAGCGCAGGCTTAACTGTACATCCTCCCCGGTGAAATGGAAGACGCCGAAAAGCAGGTAAGTCACTTGCAATCGCTCCGCAATGACACGGGGTGGAATCGATTGCTCCTTGAAGAACAGCGCTGAGTTGCGGGACGTAACCTGCAAACCCCGACCAAGTGTCAGCAGCCGGGTTAACTCACTGGCAAAACCCGTGGACCAGAATTCCTGTCCTGAGATGACACTGTTGACCTCAAAGGGCAGTACGGCAATGGATTTGGCCGGGCCAAAATAGACGTTATTCTGAGTCGAACCCATCGGGGCGGATAATTCAGTTCCCGGACCCGGAAAATTTTGCCAGGCAAACATTGCCAGCAGCCCTGCTATCAGCGGTAAAAGCCATTTCCCTTTTCCGGTGGAACCCTCTGCCATGTCTACCAGACCCGCAGACGGGCATCTTGGTTCAGTTTCCGGCGGATGAGAGCGTATTTCAAGCAAATTGAGCTTCTCTTTCTTGTTGAATTTCCAGTGATTTTTTGCATTATCATTAATATTCTGTCTTTTTGTATTCAAAATATTAAGTTTCACAATGATAGCGTTTCCGCTAGATTGGAAGCTGCGGAACTAACGGTTCCGTTTATGTTCTGTTCTCTACCAGGAGTTACTTTGCCCAGCAAAATCACTAAATTGCACGATCCTGTCAGGGACTTCAGAGATAGCTGCGGTTTCGCCCTGCTGGCACACATGGACGGTGAAAAAAGCCACTGGCTGGTTCAGACCACGCTGGAATCATTAGCGCGCCTCACTCATCGCGGTGCGGTTGCAGCGGACGGCAAATCCGGTGATGGCTGTGGGATCATGTTGCAGTTTCCCGAGCCGTTTTTGCGTAACGTGGCTGAAGAGTGCGGTTTCAAGCTATCAGAACACTTTGCTTCCGGACTGGTCTTTTTTTCTCCTGATAAAAAACTGATTGAGCGCGGCAAGAAAATCCTGACGCAGCGCCTGGGCCGGGCCGCACTCAACGTTGTCGGCTGGCGCAAAGTCCCAACCTGCCCGGAAGTTGTAGGCGAGCAGGCGCTCCAGAGCATGCCGGCAATCTTCCAGGTTTTTGTAAATGCACCGGCGGGCTGGCGGCCCCACGACATTGAACGTCAGCTGTTCGCAGCGCGGCGCCTTGCCTATGAGGAGGAGCGCCGGCTTCCCGACCCCGACCCGCTCTATTACATAGTCACGCTTTCCAACCTGACCATGGTCTACAAGGGCCTGGTACAGGCAGAGCATCTGGCGGATTTTTATCCTGATCTTCGCGATCAGCGCATGACCAGTGCAATCGGCATCTGCCACCAGCGGTTTTCGACCAATACCCTGCCACGCTGGAATTATGCACAGCCGTTTCGTTACCTCGCGCACAACGGTGAGATCAACAGCGTCAACGCCAACCGCGACTGGGCAAATGCGCGCGCGGGTATCCTTCATTCGCCCTTGCTGCCGAGCCTGGAAGACCTGTCGCACCTGGTTAACGGGGACGGTTCGGATTCCTCTTCCCTGGACAATCTGCTGGAAGTATTTCTGGCGGGCGGCATGGACGTATTTCGTGCGTTACGGCTGTTGTTGCCTCCGGCCATCCGTGATGACATGGATTCAGAGCTGAAAGCTTTCCTGGAATTCAACTCCATGCACCAGGAACCATGGGACGGGCCGGCAGGGATCGTATCCACCAACGGCAGCATTGCCTGCTGCAATCTGGACCGCAATGGGCTGCGACCTGCACGCTACAGCATTACGCACGATGGGGTTTTCACCGTCGCCTCGGAAACCGGAGTCTGGGACTGTCCGCCGGAGCGCATCAAGCGACGTGGCCGACTTGGGCCAGGCGAAATGATTGCCGTTGATACGGAAACCGGCAAATTCTGGAAAAACAATGCCATCGATGACAGCCTGAAAGTCACACACGCCTACCGCGAGTGGATGACCGATAACGTGGTCCGGGTCTGGAACAATGACGAACAGGAACGCAAGGCTGCCAACAAGTTTATGCGCAATGCTTCGAGCAGACTGCCGCGGTTCCAGATAATGTTTGGCCTGGGCGCCGAGGAAATAGAGACCATCATCAACCCCATGACGCTGGCTGCCCAGGAACCTGTGGGTTCAATGGGGGACGACACGCCCGTCGCCGTTCTTTCCGAGCGCAATCGCTCCATATACGACTATTTCAGGCAATCCTTCGCACAGGTCACCAACCCGCCGATCGACCCGTTACGTGAGTCGGCCGTCATGTCACTGGAAACCTGTATCGGACGGGAACACAACGTTTTTCACGAAACCGCATCGCACGCATACCGCGTGCTGTTACCGTGGCCGGTTTTGAATTATGTTAAATACCAGACGCTGCTTGGGCTGGACCAGAGATACTATCGCAACGTCCGCTTCAGCCTGAACTACGACCCGAAATCGACAGGTCTTCAACAAGCGCTGGGTTCCCTGGTTGAGGATTGCGTCCAAGCGGTGAAAAGCGGCGCTACGATTATCGTGCTCAGCGACCGGGATATCTCCCGCAACCGCCTGCCCATCCCTGCCCCGCTGGCCGTCGGTGCTGTTCACCAGGGTTTGCTGAAGGCCAGCGAACGGCCCAACGCCAACATCATAATCGAAACGGGATCAGCGCGAGATCCGCATCAATATGCCGTGCTGCTGGGACTGGGCGCCACTGCCATTTACCCTTACCTGGCTTTCCAGAGCATCAACCAGCAGCAACAAACCGGAGCTCTGGACGGTGATCCGATCCAGCTGCGCAAGAACTACCGGCGTGGAATCCGTAAGGGCCTGTTGAAGATTCTATCCAAGATGGGCATATGCACCATGGCCAGTTATCGCGGTTCACAACTGTTTGAAGCCGTTGGCCTCGCCGCTGAAGTGGTAGAGCTGTGCTGCCCGAAAGTAGCCTCCAAAATCGGTGGCGCCGGGTTCGCTGAACTCGAAGCCGATGTGCATAAGGTGGCCGACCTGGCCTGGACCGAGCAAACCAGGCCGGTGCGCGACGGGATTTATCGCTATATGCATGGCGGCGAACAACACGCCTACAATCCGGACGTCGTCATGCTGTTGCAACAAGCAGTAGCCAGTGGAACCTGGGGCGACTACCGGCGATTTGCCGATGCCGTCGATCAGCGGCCCACCCTGGCCATTCGTGATCTGCTGGCGCTCAAGCCATCCAATCAGCCATTGCCTGTCAGCAAGGTAGAGAAAGAAGGTGGCATATTCCCCCGTTTTGATACGGCAGCCATGTCCATTGGAGCACTTTCGCCGGAAGCCCACGAATCACTGGCCATCGCAATGAACCGCCTGGGTGGCCGCTCAAACTCTGGCGAGGGCGGTGAGGACCCTGCTCGGTTCAACACAGAACGAAATTCCCGGATTAAGCAGGTTGCTTCGGGCCGATTTGGTGTTAATGCGCACTATCTCGTCAATGCCGATGTACTTCAAATCAAGGTTGCACAGGGTGCCAAGCCGGGTGAGGGAGGCCAATTGCCGGGCCACAAAGTGACCGTTGAAATCGCAACCCTGCGGTGCTCCACACCCGGTGTAACCCTGATCTCACCGCCACCCCATCATGATATTTATTCAATTGAAGATCTCTCCCAACTGATTTTTGATTTGAAAATGGTCAACCCAAAAGCCCTGGTGTCAGTGAAGCTGGTGGCCGGTACTGGTGTTGGCACCATTGCCGTTGGCGTGGCGAAAGCATACGCCGACCTGATCACGATAGCGGGTTTTGACGGCGGGACTGGCGCCAGCCCGCTGAGTTCGGTGAAGTATGCCGGGTTGCCGTGGGAGCTTGGCCTGGCGGAAACACACCAGGCGCTGGTTGAGAATGGCTTGCGCCACAAAATCCGATTGCAGGTCGATGGCGGCCTCAAGACCGGGCTGGACGTGGTCAAGGCCGGCATCCTGGGTGCAGAAAGCTTTGGTTTCGGCACGGGGCCCATGGTGGCGTTAGGCTGCAAGTACCTGCGTATCTGCCATCTCAACAATTGCGCGACCGGAATCGCTACGCAAAACAAAAAACTGCGCGACGAGCACTTCCATGGGCTGCCGGAACAGGTCATAAACTACTTCCAATTTCTTGCCCGCGACGTGCGGGAAATCCTGGCCAGTCTCGGTATTCGAAAATTCGCAGATGTGATCGGCCGCAGTGATTTACTCGAACAGCTGCCCGGCTCTACGTCCAAGCAACGGAGACTTAACCTGGATGCTATCCTGGCCTCGGCGGCAACCCGCAATGAGCGGAAACCCTATTGCACTGAAAGCAGCAACCCGCCATTTGACCCTGGCCTGCTAAATCAGGAAATCCTGGCTGCAGCGCAGGAAGCTGTCGAACGTAAAGAGCAATGGTCCGGTCAATATGGAATTCACAACTATGACCGTTCAGTGGGTGCGTCACTGGCAGGAGAAGTGGCCCGTGCGCATGGCAGGAACGGTCTCCTGGAAAATACCCTGACAGTGAAGCTGACCGGTACGGCTGGCCAGAGCCTGGGGTGCTGGAATACGCCGGGAATTTCGATCTACCTGGAAGGTGACGCCAATGATTATGTCGGCAAGGGTATGTCCGGCGGAAAAATTGTCCTGACCACGGCAGATGCAGACCGCGCCCGGGCACGCCGCAACGTGATTTGCGGCAACGCCTGTCTTTACGGCGCCAGTGGTGGTGAATTGTTTGCCAATGGCCAGGCCGGAGAGCGCTTCGCCGTGCGCAACTCGGGCGCCAACGCGGTAATCGAAGGCACAGGCCACCATGCCTGTGAATATATGACCGGTGGTACGGTTGTCATCATGGGTCCTTTCGGTCCCAACCTGGCAGCCGGAATGACCGGGGGCGAACTGTTCCTGCTGGACCCGAATGAAGAGTCTGCAAGGCACCTGAACCCGGAATTTGTGGAGGCGTCTGCTTTGGAGGAACAGCGTTTCGACGCCCCCAGGCGGCGACTCAAAGGTCTGGTTTCCACCCATGTCGCGCTGACTGGTAGCGAATGGGGGCGTAAAGTACTCGACTCCTGGGACCTGATGCTGCCGCATTGGGTGTACATCATTCCCAAGAGCATGGCGGCAAGCAATGAAATTTCACAACAGGACGTGCCTTTGCGGCTCGTGAAGGCATGAGGGACAGTCAACAATGACACGCAAAGTTGATAATTTTGCTTTCCTGGACCGTTCCCGGAAAGACCCTGATGTATTACCGCTGAAGATCCGGCAAACCGAGTTCCGGGAAATTTACAAGCCATTTGAACAGGGCGAAGCTGCCGACCAGGCGGAGCGCTGCATCGATTGCGGTAATCCCTATTGCGAGTGGAAATGCCCGGTTCACAACTACATACCAAACTGGCTGAAGCTGGCAGGCGAGGGCCGCATCATGGAAGCGGCCGACCTGTGCCACGAAACCAACAGTCTGCCAGAGGTATGTGGCCGTATCTGTCCGCAGGATCGCCTTTGCGAGCAGGCCTGCACACTGGCGACGGGTTTCGGTGCTGTCACCATTGGCGCTATCGAAAAATATATCGTAGATGAAGCGTTAAAACAGGGTTGGCGCCCGGACTTGTCACATGTTCAGACCAAACCCTGGAGTGTCGGAATTGTCGGAGCCGGCCCGGCTGGCCTGGCATGTGCGGATGTTCTTACGCGCAACGGCATCAGCGTGACGGTATACGATCGCTACCCGGAAATTGGCGGATTGCTGAGCTTTGGCATTCCAGACTTCAAACTCGAATTACAGGTCATGCGCCTGCGGCAGGAAATTCTCGAGGGCGCTGGCGTACACTTCAAACTAAATTGTGAAATCGGGCGCGATATTCAGGCCCATGAACTGGAAACAATGCATGACGCCCTGTTTTTCGGGCTTGGGACCTATAAACCGGTCGAGGCCAGCCTCCCTGGCATGGAAGAAGGCGGCATTGTACCGGCTCTGGAATACCTGATTGGCCAAACGGCACATATGTACGACCTGGATTTGCCGGGCTACCCTCACATTGACCTTTCAGGTGAGGATGTACTTGTACTGGGCGGGGGCGATACCGCGATGGACTGCGTTCGCACTGCAATACGCCAGGGGGCTTCTTCCGTACATTGTGTGTATCGTCGCAACCAGGAAAACATGCCCGGTTCACCACGCGAAGTTAAACACGCCATGAGCGAGGGTGTGAAATTTGAATTCAACGCCCAGCCTCTGGGTTTGATTCATGAGAACCGGAAACTGGTGGGGCTGGAAATCGTTAAAACCCGTCTGATGGCATCTGAAGATGGCCGCGCCCGGCCGGAGGCCATTGCAGGAAGTGAGCGCGTGATTTCTGCATCTGCCCTTATTTTTGCTTTTGGTTATCGTCCAAGCCCACCGCAATGGCTGCAGGCCGTCGGAGTGGAAACAGATGAAAGTGGCTTGGTGGATGTTACCGAACGACTTCCCGGACAAACGAGCAATCCAGCCATTTTTGCGGCAGGGGACATGGTCAGGGGCTCGGATCTGGTGGTGACAGCCATCGCGGATGCCCGCGAATCCGCAGATTCGATTATCCACTACCTGGAAGCACAACAACCCCAACTGAAGCGTGCCTGAAGCAGGAACTGGCTGCCCGGAGCTTTGCAGACCCTAAAACGATTGATCTATGTTTTTATTAGGACTATAATTTAGGTTCTGATAAGAACATATTGATTCATAAAGGATGCATCAAATGGCCAAGCTCACAGCAGAGGCTGCCGCAAAGCAGACTTTCATCCCCTTAATGCAGGAACTGGCTGCCGCCTACCAGGCTTTTTCACTTTACGATGCAGCAGGCCTGCGTAAATCCGGCTCCGACCTGACCCCTTCCCAGGCTCGCGTCATTTTCACCCTTGGCGACACTGATGGAATGACCTGTAAGGACATCGGCGACATCACGCTGATCACCAAGGGAACGCTGACCGGCGTGGTGGACCGGCTCGAAGAAAAAGACCTGGTTGAACGCTGGTCTGTTGAAGGCGACGGGCGTAAAACCATCGTGGCGCTTACCAAACGCGGAGATCGTGTTTACAAGAAGGAATTCCCTAAACATGTCGAGTTTCTGAAGAACAAGTTCGACAGGTTGAGCGCAGGCGATCGCAAGCAGGCGGTCGAATTGCTGGGAAAAATAAAACAGCTGTTCTGAACCCGGTACACCAGCCCGTGACCTACATCACAATCACGGGCCTGTATCCGTCTCATAATTGGCGTAAGATTTGATGACTGCCCATAATGACGCTGATCTGAATCAGTGCCAGCGGGTAGTTTTTCGTTTGAAAAACGAGAGAATATCCATTGAAGCGGGAGGAGCGTGAGTATGAGTTCGGAAGTGTCTGAAAAGGTCAAAGAATCTGAAACATCTGTGGCTGAGCAGCATGAAGCTGAACACGCCATGGGCGGCACCTATCATTCAGACATGATTTCCCAGTTACGCCAGGATCCCAAGGCCATCAGCGCCCTGTTCAAAGAAGGTAAATATCCTTACACCGACCATATCCCCCGCAACAAGTATGAGGACGAGAAGGCGCAGCTGCAGATTGAGCTCCTGAAAGTCCAGAACTGGGTCAAATTGACCGGCCAGAAAATCGTGATTATTTTCGAAGGCCGAGACGCAGCAGGCAAAGGCGGAACGATCAAGCGATTCATGGAACACCTGAACCCGCGTGCTGCAAAGGTCGTCGCGCTGGAAAAGCCAACTGAACATGAAAAAGGCCAGTGGTATTTTCAGCGCTACGTTGTGCACCTGCCAACCGAGGGTGAGGTCCTGTTCCTTGACCGTTCCTGGTACAACCGGGCAGGGGTTGAACGGGTCATGGGGTTCTGCGATTCGGCAGAGTACCTGGAATTCATGCGGCAATGCCCGGAATTTGAACGGATGCTGGTGAATTCCGGTATCAGGTTATTCAAATATTACTTCTCAGTGACAAGGAAAGAGCAACGACGGCGCTTCGCCTCACGCATGGATGATCCACTCAAGCAGTGGAAACTAAGCCCTGTGGACAAAGCATCCGTAGGTCTATGGCATGAATATACACGCGCCAAGGAAGCGATGTTTTTCTATACCGATACCGCTTCCTGCCCCTGGACCATCATCAAGTCGGATGACAAGAAGCGGGCCCGCCTCAACTGCATGCAGCATTTTTTGAGCATGTTGGACTATCCGGACAAAAACTTCGATGTCGTCAACGGCGCCGACCCGCTGATCGTGGGATCACCGTCACAGGTCATCAGGAAAGACGTCCACCTGGATGCCTGGCCGAACGAGTAACTAGCCGACCAGGATATCCTTCAGGACTTTGCGGGCTTTCTCGTGATCCAGTGTTTCCAGCGCAACGATGCCGGTGTTTTCATCCTGGCTGACGATATGCATGCCACGGACATTGACATTTTCTTCCGCCAGGCGGCGTGATAGTTCAGCCAGCGCGCCAGGGTGTTTTTCCAGGCGTACCAGTAAATGTTCACTGGCTATCACCCGGTATCCTGCTTCGCTCAAGAGCCGGAATGCTTCCTCGCAACGCTCAATAGTCAGGCTGATGACCGCCGTATCACCGACCGACAGGCCGGCAAAATCCTGCACGGCAAACCCTTCCCGCTCAAGCAGTGTGGTCAGCTCGGCCAACAAACCGGGATGGTCATCATGAATGATGTTCAGTGCTTTCATTTCTGCGCGCCTCCTGCTTCCCGGATGTCTGCAATTAACTCATCCACCTGCTTACGGCTGACATGTGGCATGCAAATCAGATGACTCTGGCCGCTGGCGCTGGCCAGTTGCCACTTTTTTCGAACATCCTCAGGCGGTGCTGGAAAGACCACCGTCAGGGCTTGTGGATTGCGCCATGCCTCGATACCCGCTTGCAACAGCTGCTCTTCGGCATAAGCTGCGGTCGCCAGGGCAGACTCGGTCCGCTGTTTCATCCCCTCGAGCCCAAGCGAACGGATCGCGTACCACAACACCAGCGGCGTAAAACCGTTACGTGAACCGCTGATGGTGGTATCGACGCTGCCGATATAGGCCACCGAGCGCCCGATTCTTTCGACATGACCCAGCCGCGCCAGCACGATTCCACAGGGAATTGGCGAGCCAAGAAACTTGTGGCCCGAGATGGCAATGCTGTCCGCGCCATCTTCGAAATTCCAGGCAGGCGGTGGGTCCAGGAAGGCCGCATAACCTCCGCTCAGGGCGGCGTCACAATGAATGTAGCGGTTCTCGATTGCAAGGTCATCCAGGATGGCGCGAATCCGGCCAATATCATCGCGCGCTTCTTTCATTGTGGTACCGATATTGGCAAAGATGATAGGGGGAGCATCCCGCCGTATCTTCAGGGTTTCGCGCAGATCGTCGTAATCCATTTCTCCATTTGGCAATGAACGAATCATGATATGCCGCATGTTCAGGAAATGGAGGTTCTTAGCCACGCTGTAATGGCTGTCCTGGGAAAAATACACGATGCCGTCAGGCAGCAACTCGCGGGCGAGGTACATGCCATAAAGATTGCTCTCGGTGCTGCCGTTGGTGACGTAGCCCCACCACTGATCGGCCGGTGCGCGGGCCAGTTGCGCGTAAAAAGACACCACCTCCCGCTCAAATTCATGGGAATTGAGCAGGTAGGTCATCGGCATGAATGGATCGCCCGCATTGTTCAGGCTGTACGACAGGAAGGGAACCAGCGCACTGTAATCGAAATCAAACGCAACCGGGTAGCCGATTTCCTTCGCCGCGACGTTTTCCAGGTATTCCTCGAAACGGTCGAGTTGCATCTGGTCGGGTCCTGAAATTGCCATACCTGTAATTTATCGCGTTTTATGTTCTAAGATGTACGCCACAGATCAATTGTTCTGGAGAGGTGTAGTGGATTGGACCATTCTTTGGTGGGTATTGGCCACGCTGGTTGTCATAGCGGGCCTGGCCGGTACAGTTATCCCCGCACTTCCCGGCGTCCCACTGGTATTCCTTGGACTTTTTATCGGTGCGTGGATAGGTCAATTCGAGACCATCGGCTGGGCCACCATCGGCATTCTGGCCGTCCTGGCCCTGATTGCCTGGGTCGTGGACTTCCTTGCAGGCGCAGCGGGAGCCCGCTATCTTGGCGCCAGTTCCAGAGCGTTCTGGGGAGCGACCATCGGTGCCATCGCCGGTATTTTCTTCGGTATCGTCGGCATGCTGCTGGGACCGTTCATCGGCGCCGTGCTGGGTGAGCTTAGCGGGGGCAGCAACATGGTGCAGTCAGGACGCGCCGGCGTGGGTGCCTGGCTGGGCATGGTCATCGCAACCGCCGTCAAGCTGGCGCTTGCTTTCCTGATGATTGGAATATTTATTTTCAGTCTGGGGTTTGGCCACATGGGTGTAACCGCCTGAACCGTCGCTGCGTCATCCGCGATTTTTAAGCTTGCGCCACAACGCCCGCCCAACGATGCGTAATTTGTTCCTTGTATCGAGTCGCTTCAGGTTGGTCTTGACGGCGCCCACGGTGAATTGGGTCTTTTTGGAATAGTCGATGCGGACATCGACGATCACCGGGCGGTTTTCCCCAATCAAGCCGATGGCCCTGTCGATACCTGCATCAATGACGTCATCATTATCAATGGAAACAAACTCACAACCCGTTGCGGCCGCCAGCATGCGGTAATCCAGGGCGGCGACCTCGGTACAGGTCTTGCGCTGATAAGGCATTTCCTGGGCCTGGGCAATCTGTGAAAGTTCGCCGTCATTGAATACGAACCAGGCAACACCCAGGCCATTTTTCGCTGCGGTCACCGCTTCCAGGCCTGTCATCAGGAAACCGCCATCTCCTACGATGCCGATCACCTGCCGCTCAGCCTGGGCCAGCTTCGCGCCAATGGTCGCGGGAACACAGTAACCCATGCAATTAAAGTCGGTAGGTGACAGGTACTCGCCGCCCTCGTAAACAGGCATCAGTTCGGCCGTCATGAAGGTGTGGTTACCGTCATCAGCCACGATCACCGCGTCTCGGTCGAGCTGTGAACGCAATGCGCTGAAAAAACGACCCGGATTGACCCGGTCACCGGAATCATGATCCAGCCACTCTTTCAGCCAGCCTGCCTTGTCTGCCGCAATGGCAGCCTTCAGCGCTGCCCAGTCGCGCGCTTCGCCTGAGCGGATCAGTGACTCTGCCAGTGCCGGCACGGCGTCGCGGGAGTCGGCGTGAATCGCAACAGGCGTCGGATGATTCCGGCCCAGGGCGCCGGGGTTGATGTCGATGTGCACCAGGTTTTCCGGTGGAACGGCGCCGTAACTGCCGGTGCATATTTCAGCGAAGCGGGTGCCCACCGCCAGCATCGCATCGCAATCTCTGAAAGCGTTTTGGGCTGCCGGAACAGACGCCGGACCAAAACCCATACCTGTGTGCAAGGGGTGGTCGGCCGGGAACGCTGCCAGTCCCTGCAGCGTGGTGGCGACCGGTGCGCCGAGGTGTTCAGCGATGCGGCGGATATCGTCTGCGACGTGCCGGGCGCCCCAACCGACGAATATACCGGGTTTCTTCGAGCCGGCAAGAAGACTCGCTGCCGCCTGTATCGCAGCGGTATCCAGCGCAGGGCGCGGACAATGGAATTCAAAGTCCGGAACCTCGCTGACCTCACCGGTCAGCAACTGCAAATTCGCTGGCAGCTCAATGTAAACGGGGCCGGGCTCACCTTCAATCGCTTTGAGGTAAGCGCGATAAACCGTGGAAACGACCTCATCGTAGCTTTCAATCTTGTAGGTGGCCTTGGTCAAGGGCCGCATCAGGGCCTGCTGGTCCACGTCATGCAGCTGAAAGCCCTGCTGCAGGTCATTTCTCACGCCTCCGGATATCACCAGCATCGGGATACCGTCAAGAAAAGCTTCGCCGATGCCGCTCATCGCGTGGGTCAGCCCCGCGGCGGGAACCACCGCCAGCACACCGACTGTATCGGATACACGGCTCACGGCATCGGCCATGAACGCGGCGCCCACTTCGTGGGTGACCAGCATGGGCAGAATGCTATCCGACTCTTTCAGCTCATCGTAGAGTTCAATGTTGTGAACGCCCGGAATGCCGAAGGTATACCGGATTCCGATCTGTTCCAAAGCCTGGCGAACCAGCCATGCCGCCGTTTTTCTCATAGCGCTAGAGCACCAGTACATTGGCGAGCCACAGGAACAGTCCCATGCTCACCACGTCGGTGGCTGTGGTCAGGAAAATACTGGATGCGGTCGCCGGATCAGCACCCAGTCGTTGCAGGGTCAGAGGCACCAGCACTCCGGTAACGCCACTGGCCAGGCAGGCGCCGGTCATCGCCAGAAACACCACCAGCCCCAGCACCACCGGTTGATCAGCGCCCGAGTAAATTGCGTAAGCAACCATTGCAACTGCAGCCACCACGCCTACTACTGCACCGTTCAATGTCCCCAACAGCGTTTCCTTGATCAATGCCTTGCGGAATACACCCGAAGTAAATTCGTTCAGGGTCAGTCCGCGAATGGTCACCGCCAGCGACTGGCAGCCCGTATTGCCGGACTGGCCTGCCAGCACCGGCAGGAAAGCCGCCAGTACAACAACCTGTGCAATCGTATCTTCGAACAGGCTGACCACGAATGCTGCGCAGAAGGCTGTGACCAGGTTTATTTGCAGCCAGGGATGGCGCATTTTGAATGATTCCTTCCAGACTGTCGTCGCGTGCTCTTCCTTTGCTACACCTACCATGCTTCCTGCCTGCGCGCTGATCTCGAAATGCTGGTGTTCGAACAGCATGTAGCCCTGCACGAGGCCCTGGAGACGGCCATCTGAGTCACACACCGGGTAAACCGGGTAATGACGGTACACCACTTCTTTCATGGCATCCTGGACGGTCATGTCCGGGCGCAGGTAAAACGGCTCCGGCAGCATCACTGACTGCAACTCATCATCAGGATTGGCCAACAGCAGGTCACGCATGACCAGCACGCCCAGCAAACGGCCTTCCTCAACGACGTAGGCATAAGTAATCAGCGCTTCGTGCACCCATTCGCGCAGTCTCTCGACTGCCATTGCGACGGTATCGGTCGGTTTGACCGTGGCAACCGCCGGCTCCATCAGGCGGCCTACACTGTCCTGCGGGTATCGCTGCGCTTCTTTCCAGGGGTCACCCACGTGATCGCCGGCCATCGGGACGATGCTATGGCGGCGGTCTTTCGGAAAACGCAAGAGGATACGGTATGCCGGGGCGGGGTGCAGTTTCTGCAGAACAGCACCTACGGTTTCATCACTCTCCTCGAGTAGTATTTGGGCCACATCGAGCGGCGCCCGCCTTTGCGCTTCCAGCACCAGGTGATCAAATTTCTCCTGGGACACAGTGGGTGCGGGTTGATTCATCGTATATACCTCATCCTTTAGATTATTTACGGCCATGTAACGGCAAAGCGGTAGTCTACCTTTTTCGGGGTAGAATCATCACCTGTTTCATGACGATCGGAAATTGAATGACTTCATTCTCACGCAGGCAACTGCTGGTCCAGGCTGCCGCTGCGGCCCTGGTCACAGCCATCCCGCCGGCCCTGAGGGGCGCCGTCACCAGCGAGGTTACAACGGCGATCCGCAAACTCTACCAAAACAGTATTGTTATCGATGCGACGGGCAGCCCGGAAGACCTGATCGGTGGCTGGCCACGGGCCCACAGCCTGCTAACGCCTGAAGAGCTGGAACAGATTGCTGAATCCGGTGTCACCGCGGTGAACGTCACCGTCAGTGCGCCCGGGCTGGAAACCACGGTTGCCAATATTGCCGGTTGGCACGGCGCCATTGCCAACCATCCACAAAACCTTGTGCTGGTTCGTTCCAGCGCGGATATTTCCCGGGCCAGGGAGGCAGGGCGCCTGGGGATAATCCTGGGCTTTCAGCATACCGAGATGATGGGCCGCGACCTCGACTGGCTGAACCGCTTCAACGACCTCGGTGTACGCAGCATCCAGCTGACCTATAACAAGCGCAACCTGATGGGCGACGGTTGCCTGGAACCGGCCGATGCCGGCCTCAGCAAGCTGGGATTCGAAGCAGTAGAGCGTATGAATGCACTCGGACTGGCCGTTGACCTGAGCCATTGCGGCAGACGGACCACGCTGGAAGGGATCGAGGCCAGTTCCCGTCCGCCGCTGATTACCCACAGCGGCTGCAGGGCACTGCACAACAACCCCCGTAACAAGGACGATGACGCCTTACGCGCCATGGCGGACCGGGGCGGGGTGATCGGAATCTATTTCATGCCGTTCCTGGGCGATAACGGCTCACCCTGGGCGACCGAAGCCATGGTGCTGGACCACGTTGATCATGCCTTAAAGGTCTGTGGCGAAGAGCACGTCGGCATAGGCACCGATGGGCCGATCCCCACGGTGCGCGAGTCACAGGAGTTTTTCGATATGATGAAAACTGTTGAGAAGCAGCGTGCGGCCGGCGGCGTCCAGGCACCCGGGGAACAGGGGAAATTTCCTTACATCCAGGAGTTGAACCACCCGCTGCGAATTGAACAGCTTGCCGAAGGCATGCACCGGCGCGGCCATCCGCACCGGGTCATCGAGAAAGTCATCGGTGCGAATTTCTACCGGGCTTTCTCTGAAATCTGGGTCAGCGGGTAAACGGTTTGATCCCAACCGCTTCGTAAAGAAGGGCCGGGTCGTACCAGCGATCACCTTTGAAAACCGCCAACACCTGGCGCACAGCGCTGATGTCTTCCAGCGGGTTTGTCGCGAGCAAGACGAAATCAGCCCGTTTACCTGCACTGATCGAACCCGCTTCGTCTGCCTGGCCGGCGATCCTGGCCGATTCAATGGTCGCGATTCTCAGAACGTCCGCATTGCTGATCCCGGCCTGGTGATACAACTCCAGTTCCCGGTGCAGTGTGAAACCTGCCATGGCGTCTGTCCCTGCTACGAGCGGAACGCCAGCAGTGTGAAGTTTTGCAATCATCTCCAGCAAAGCATCGGCTGAACGTGCATACCTGGCGGCATTATCTGCATTGATATCCATTTCCCCCGCCAACATGCCGCGCCTGACGGCCGGCGGCATATGATCAGCGATCATGGCATACGCCGGATCGAGCTCTCCTGACCGGTGGCGGAACATGCTGTCAAAAATGGTAACTGTCGGGTCAACCACCACACCTTTTTCCTTTAGCAGCGCGATGAATTCCGTTACGGCCGGTGCGTCGAGATCCATTGCGCCCGCCTTTTCCGCAACCAGGGAAAATCTAAGGGGGGTACGGGTGTCATCTTCCGGCCCGGCCAGGAAATTCAGAAACAGCATGTTGATGTGCTGAATTTCATCAAACCCGTCCAGCACTGCCTGCTGCGTGGTCATGTACGAAGGAATGTGGCCGGACAGGCGCATGTTCTTGCGGTGAATTTCTTCTGCCAGCGGCTTTACCCATGCGGGTTCGATGGAAGAATAAATCTTGATCTGCGGGTAACCTGCAGCGGCATATTCATCAACCATTTTCAAAGCATCATCCAGGCTTTCCGCCAGGCTGCCGGTCGGCGCCGAGTAAGGGCTTTTGCGGTCGATAAAACCAGCCGCCGTGGACCATGGCCCGATGACTTCACCGCCGTCAAATTCTGCACGGACTTCTGCCAGCCGTTTCGGGTCGTTACCCAGGTCCCGCACATGGGTGACACCCGCAGCGATTTGCAACAGCCCATCCTGCAATGACAGGTGGGTATGCATGTCCCACAGTCCCGGAATCAACGTGAGGCCCTGACCGTCTATGATCCTGGGCTGCATTTCGCCATACACCGGCAGATCGATGCCTTTGTCATCCACCACCTTGACGATTTTTCCATCGGTTACCGCAACAAGCTGCTTCGGCCGCAGCGTGCCGCTTTCCACATCAACCACAGAGACATTGTGGATCAGCCAGTTGGCCGGCAGCGGAGTGGTCAGCGATTTCGCCAATTTACGATGAAAAATTTTCTCTTCCGCGTCCTGAATTTCCTGTAATTCCGGCAATACAGAGCTCTCACCCCGCGGCGCCAGCCCCATCCAGCCCCCGGCCAGGGCGAATAACTCGCCTTCCATGTCCAGCCAGATATACTGCGGTGTCAGGTCGAGACCACTGATCGCATAGAGCACGGCATTTTCATGTACAGCCACTTTGCGGATACCTGCCGTACCTGCCGGCAGCAGATCAACCTGCCCCGAGTCAGACGCCAACAAGGCCCGCGCCAAAGCCGCAATCTGTTCCAGCGTGCCCTCACTCGCCCAATAAAAGGCACCCTCCTTTGCCTGGCCCTTTTCCAGGGTGCTGCTCCAGGAAGCGACCCCCTGCGCAATGCTGAATGACTCATCCGCCGGAGCACCCATATAGGAGTGGCCGCTGACCCGCAGGGAAACCAGCATGCCATTTTCACCGATTTTCAGTTCTTCATGGATTTTGGGACCCCGGCCCCGGTCGTTGAACTCGAAATCCGTTACGCGGGTTCCGTCTTCCCGGATCACCCGAACGTGTGAGCCGGACACTTTGCCTGCAGTGAGCCAGTCATAGTGGCGCAACTCATCCGCCGAACCATTGACAGGATGAAGCACCAAAAGGGTAACGAAAAAGGCGCATGCAGAAGAAAAAATCAATGGGGAAATGCGCATCAGGTTCTCCGGGTTTTAATCAGGTGAGATGAAACTAGCGAAGTAGTGCAAGCTCTTGCTTCAGTGCATCGATATCACCTGTCATGGTGCTGGACAGGACTTTTTCATTTCTTACCGCTTCCAGCTCAGGCGGTAGCGGAACCAGGATATTCAGCGTCTCTTCAAGCACTTCCAGAAATTTGGCTGGGTGAGCGGTGCACAGAAAAACGCCCTCCTCATCTACCTCCAGTCCGCGATCCAGCGCTGCCCATGCAAGGGCTGTATGGGGATCCGCCAGGTAACCCCGGGAATGCAATTCACGCATTGCCGCACGGGTTTCCTCATCATCAAGGGAAAGCGATGAAAGAAGACTTGGCAGTGGCAAGCCATGCCGGCTGCCCAGCTCAAGGACCCGCGGAAAATTATTCGGCAGGGAAATATCCATCGCGTTGGTAATGGTCGTTACGGTAGGGTTAGGCTCCCACTGCCCGGAAGCCAGGAACCGTGGCACCGTATCGTTGACGTTGGTCGCCGCGATAATTCTTTTGTAAGGCAAGCCGATGGCGCGGGCGATCAGGCCCGCGGTTACGTTGCCGAAATTTCCACTGGGAACGCTGAACACGGTTTTGCGGATTTCCGAAACGGCCGCAGCCGCTTCAAAATAGTAGCAAACCTGTGCAAGCAGCCGGGCGATATTTATCGAATTCGCCGAATTCAAACCCAGGTCCTGTTTCAGTGCGTCGTCTTCAAAAGACTGTTTCACCAGTTGCTGGCAGGTATCGAAATCAGATTCCACCGCAATGGTGTGAACATTCTCGCCCAGCGTGCAGAACAGCTTCTCCTGTAGCGGCGATATCCTGCCTTTCGGATAAAGAATCACGACCTGGATACCGGGTTGCCGGTAATACGCATGAGCAACCGCCGCACCGGTGTCTCCGGAGGTGGCTGTCAGGATGGTCATGGGCCCGCCATCATGAAATTCCGCGAGACACCTGGCCATGAAACGGGCACCGAAATCCTTGAACGCAAGCGAAGGGCCGTGGAACAGCTCAAGTGCCCTTACCCGGCTATCCAGAGCTGGGACTTCGAGCGGAAAATCAAACGCTGAAGAGACCATCTCGTGAACTGTTGATTCACTGAGCTCATCACCGATCAGGTGGTGAAGAATGGCCGCACTGCGTGGCACGAAGCTTTCCGTCAACAAGCCCGGCACATCATGCAAAAGCTCAAATTCCCGGGGGAAATACAAGCCCTGGTCGCGACCCAGTCCCTGCAAAACAGCCTGCCTGAAACTGACCCTGTCACCCGGGTGCTTGATGTTGATTAACTGCATTGGACTGAAAACTCCTAATCGACGCTGCGGGCGCCACCAAGGTCTGCTCTGCAAGTATGCACAAAACCCCGTTCATTCTTCGCATAGTTTTCCGCCAGCCACTTTTTGACCCTGGCAGCCACGTCATGATCGTCGACCAGGGCAAAAACCGTGGGTCCGGATCCGGAAATACCCACCGCGAGCGCGCCTGTTTCAGCAAGGGCTGCCTTGGCTTCTTCAAATCCCGGTAACAGGCGGCGCCTGTAGGGCTCTGCGATCAGGTCAACGACGCAGCTTGCTGCAAGGCGGGTATTTCCAGTGTGCAAGGCATGTACAAATTCAGCAAACTGGGCGCCATGCGCAACCACCGTTTTCCTGGGAAATTCGTCCGGCAATACCGCCCGGGCCTCACGCGTGACGAGTTCTGTACCAGGCCAGCAAACCACCGCTCTCCAGGCGCCAGGCCAGGGTAGAGCATATTCTGCCAACCCGCCGGGAGGGCATAATCGCAAACCGCCAAACAGGCACGGTGCAATATTGTCCAGGTGAACCTCACCACTGATTCCGCCTTCCATTCTCGCCATCAGGTCAAAAAGCTGCGGCGTATTGAGCAGGTTGTCGTGAAAACGGTTCAGCGCCTCAAGTACCGCGACAATAGAGCTGGCGCTCGATCCCAGGCCGCTGCCGATCGGCAGGCGTTTACTCAAATGAACATGCAAAGGAAGAATCTCAACACCTGCCCGAATAGCTGCCTCCTGGTAAACGCGGCAGCACTCAATCACCACGTTTTCTTCCTGGTCGGCGGGCAGTGCGCTCGCAAACGGGCCGTCCAGTTTCAGCTTCCAGTCGCTGTCGTCTTCGCGCGGACTGAATGTTCTGATCTGGACCAGGTCACCGAGCAAGGTTCCATCCATCGGGGCCAGCGCCAGGCCAAGCGCATCAAATCCGACCGACAGGTTACCAATCGAAGCGGGTGCATAAACTGTCAGTGAGCGTGGCATCAGTTATCCAACGGCCGCCACACTGTTCTCAACAGGTCGCCAAACACGCCTGCGGCGGTAACCGCCGCCCCCGCACCATAACCGCGCAGGACCATAGGAATCGGCTGGTAGTAGCGCGTGTGTATAACCAATGCGTTTTCGCCATCGCGCACCGCGCCGAGCGGCTTACTCCGTGCAACCTCCTCGATCGATACACGGCAGGAGCCCTGCTCAAGCCGCGCCACGTAACGTAAAACCTTGTCTTCGGCCCGGGCGGCGGTGATCCGCAAAGCGAATGACTCATCCAGCGACTGCAGGGTTTCAATCAGCTCCGAACGATCAACCTGGCCGACCACTTCCATCGGTACTACCGGCTCGACGTCGATGTCTTCAAGATCAAGCTGCAGCCCAACCTCACGCGCGATGATCAACAATTTCCTGGCAACGTCCATCCCTGACAGATCGTCCCGGGGGTCCGGTTCTGTATAGCCAAGCTCCATCGCCCTGGCCACCGCCTGTGACAGGGATACGCCATCTTCCAACAAGCCGAATATCATCGACAGGGAGCCCGACAGGATTCCCTCGAAGGTATTGAGTTCATCTCCGGACCGGATCAGGCCCTGCAGAGTATCGATGAAGGGCAGCCCGGCGGCTACATTGGTTTCGTACAGGAATTTCCGAAAATTCCGGGCCGCTGCATCACGCATATCCTGGTAGTAATCATAACCGGACGTATTGGCTTTCTTGTTTGCCGCGACAATGTTGAACCCACCGTCCAACAGGCGAACGTACTCAAGCGCCAGTTGTTCATCGGTCGTGCAATCAACGATGGTCGGGCTGAGCAGTCCCAGTTTCTTGCGGATTTCGATTACATCATCCAGCACCCATGGCTGTCCTTTTTCCGCCAGTTCGGACTGCCAGCTGGAAAGATCAATCACATCATCTGCCAGCAACAACTGTCTGCTGTTGGCAATCGCCCGGACGCGAAGATCCACGTGATGCTCGACCAGGGTTTCCGCCTGGCGCTGTACCTGGTCCAGTAATTCACTGCCTACGTTTCCACAGCCCAGCAGGATCAGATCAATATGCGTTGAGTGGCTGAAAAATGCCGTGTGACAGGCCCGCGTGGCCGGCTGGGCGTCTTCACCCTGCACAACGACGGCAATGGCACACTCTGTCGAGCCCTGCGCGATGACCTCAACGTTTACGCCGGCAGAAGATATCGCGGTCAGGAACCGGGCCGCAATACCCCGGTAATGCTTCATGCCTTCGCCCACCAGGGAAACCACCGCCCGGTCACTCTGTACGCCTATCTCTTCGATCAGTCCATGCAGGCGCTCGAAATGAAATTCCTCATTCAGTGCCCGGCGGGCTTTTTTCTCATCCCCCTGCCGGACGCACAGCGTGATGCTGTATTCCGATGATGACTGGACAATCAGCAGGATGGAAATTGACTCGCTGGCCAGCGCATCCATCACCCGGCGGGCGATGCCCACCCTACCCCTGAGTCCACCGCCCTGCAGCGTGATGGAAGACACATCGTGCAAGTGGGAAATACCACGAACAACTTCCGCCCGTTTCGCTTCACTGTGCACCAGCGTGCCCGGCCTGGACGGGTCATAGGTGTTGCGGACTTCACAGGGAATGTTGTTTGCTGCCAGTGGCGTCAAAGCCTTGGCTGAGATGACCTTGGCGCCGAAATAAGTCAACTCCATGGCCTCGTCGTAGCTGACTTCTTCAAGGCACCGGGCATTTTTGACAATGCGTGGATCCGCCGTGAAGAAGCCATCCACGTCCTTCCATATCTGGCAAAGCCCGGCGCCCAGTGCGGCTGCTATTGCCGCCGCAGAATAATCCGTTCCGTTGCGGCCCAGTAACTGGATGTCGCCGTTGGCGTTGCGGCCATAAAACCCCGGCAGCACCATCACCTGGCTGTCAGCCTGCAGCCTTTCTTTCAACAGCGGCGCAGCCGCCTCCGTGTCCACCAGGGAGTCCAGCCAGGCTTCGTTCGCCAGGGGCAATACGTCGGTATCAGACCATTGCGCCCTGAAACCCTGGTGCGTCAGCAGATCCACCATCAGGCGGCTGCTGAAGCCTTCGCCGCTGGCCAGAATCCTTGCACGGGTCTCGTCCGGGCACTGGCCAAGCAGCCTGATACCCTCCACGCGTCGCGTCAGGATCGAGTATTGCTCTTCCAGGAACGCGCTGCCTAACGGCGTATCGACACCCTGGCCGGCAAGGTCTTTGACAATGGCGCGCTCGCAGGCAATAGCTTCTTCAAGGTGAGTGGCGCCGCTCTCGCCCTGCACCGCGGCATCGATTGCGGCCAGCAATAAATCGGTAACACCCTTTACGGCTGACAGAACGACGACGACCTGGTTTTCATCAGTGTAACGGCTCACTACAGCGGCACTGGCCTCAAAGCCGGCCAGGTCGGCCAGCGAGGTTCCGCCGAACTTCTGGACCAGCAACTTCCGTGCTGAATGATTATTGTCGTTCAAGTGCCAGCGCTCCTGTCAGTAAGCATCCTGGTGGACAGCGCGCATGGCGCGTCCGGAAGGGTCATTCATTTCCTGCAATTCCTTGTCCCAAAGCACCGCCTCGGGCGTACTGCAGGCCACGGTTGGGCCTCCCGGGACGGTCTGCGCAGCAGATGCCAGCGGGAAGTGCTGTTCAAATATGCTCCTGAACCAGTAAGCCTCTTTGGAAACCGGTGTATTGAAGGGAAAACGCCCTCCGGCACGCGCCATTTCAGCATTGCTGACGTGCTCTTCAGTAAAATCCTTGACCGCGTCGATCCAGCCATATCCCACGCCGTCAGAAAACTGCTCCTTCTGACGCCAGGCAATGGACTCTGGCAACAGGTGACTGAACGCTTCGCGCAGGATCTGCTTTTCGATCCGGCCAGCGGTGATCATCTTGTCCGCCGGGTTGATACTCATCGCCACGTCCAGAAATTCCTTGTCCAGGAACGGCACCCGGGCTTCAACACCCCAGGCTGACATGGATTTGTTGGCGCGCAGGCAATCATAACTGTGCAGGCGCGAAAGCTTGCGCACCGTTTCCTCGTGAAACGCCTGTGCGTTGGGCGCTTTGTGAAAATACAGATAGCCACCGAATATCTCGTCTGCCCCTTCGCCAGACAATACCATCTTGATGCCCATGGCCCTTATTTTCCGGGCAATGAGGAACATCGGCGTGGCGGCACGAATGGTAGTGACGTCATAGGTTTCAAGGTGATAGATGACCTCCTCCAGCGCATCCAGCCCTTCCTGGATACTGAAGGTAAAGCCGTGGTGTACGGTGCCGATGTGGTCAGCCGCTTTCTGCGCCGCAATCAGATCGGGCGAACCTTCCAGACCAATCGCAAACGAGTGCAATTGTGGCCACCAGGCCGGGCTCTCCTCGTGATCCTCAACACGTTTTGCGGCATGCAGGGCCGCGAGTGCTGCCGTAATGGAGGAATCCAGTCCACCGGAAAGCAACACCCCGTAGGGAACATCTGTCATCAGGTGACTGACTACCGCCTGCTCCAGAGCTTCGCGCAGCGCCGCCTTGTCGGTTACGACATCTTTGACGTTTTCGTAATCGCTCCAGTCGCGGTGGTACCACTGCTGTGGCTCTTCCTGGCCTGAGCACCAGGAGTGGCCGGGCGGAAATTCATGCACCTGGTTACAGACGTCCATCAGGGCTTTCATTTCTGAAGCCACGAACAACTGCCCATGTGCATCGTGACCGTAGTACAGCGGAATGATACCGATGGGGTCGCGCGCCATCATCCAGAAGTCTTGTTCCTCGTCGTACAGGCAAAAAGCATACATGCCGCTGAGTTCTTCAAGAAATTCAGTACCTTGCTCCAGGTACAGGGGCAGTATCACTTCGCAGTCCGATTGTGTCCGGAACCGGTATTCACCCTCAAAGCGTTCTCGTATCAGCTGGTGATTATAGATCTCACCGTTAACCGCCAGCGCCTGTAACCCACTTTCACTCATGATGGGTTGGGCGCCGGTATTGACGTCAACAATGGACAAACGCTCATGCGCCAGCACAGCGTTGCCTGAGGCGTAAACACCGCTCCAGTCGGGGCCGCGGTGACGCAGAAGCCGCGATTGCTTCAACGCCATTTTACGGACCAGTTTTGGGTCCTGGCGTAGTTCAAGTACGCCGAATATCGAACACATCAGGAATCCACGCTCACCATTTCAGGGTAACCCTTAATGTTAAGCCTTAAGCGCTTGTGAGCCAAGCACAAACAGACGGGTGAGCGGGATTCAGCTTTTCATCCGTTTTTCTCCAGCATTTCGAACAGGTACTCATCGGCCTCTTCCGAATCCATGATGGTCAGCATCTGCATCATTTCGCGTTTAAGCTCCGGGTCATCCTCCTTCTTCAGCAGGCTGAGCAGTGTTTCCGGGTCCTCCATGATCATCATCGACTGGATCACGGCTGACTTCTCTTCGCGCGACGCATTTGCATACAGGCTGACCAGGTAGCCCGCAACTTCGTCACCGTCGCTGATCGCCAGGCTGTGAATAGCTACGGTCCGCAAATCTTTGTCCTGTTCGGTCTCCAGCACCTTCATCAGGCCACCGGTGTCTTCGGCGATGGACATGGCCTCCAGTATGGCTACACGGGATTCGCGGGCAGTCATGCTGCTATACAACGCGCCCAGTTCTTCGGTCGCTTCCATGATTCCCAGTACATGAATCGCTTCTTTTTGCAGTTGCGGATCCTGCTCCGTTCGCAGAATGGTCAGGGCCAGTGGTTTGGCCTCGTCCATGATGGAGAGTGCTTCGAGAATGGTCGATTTTTCCTCTGCGCTGCCTGCATTCTCATACAGTAATTGCAGAAGTTCTGCAGTATCGTCGTCTTCTTCCATGGCGATGCCATAAATGGCTGCACGGCGCAGTTCCGGGTCGCTTTCTTCAGCCAGGATCTGCTTCAACATTTCGCTTTCACCGGCGATCGACAATGCCTCGATGATGGCGACCCGGGTGTCGCGGTCCTGAACTGTGCCATAGAGTGAACGCAGTTCAGCCGACGCCTCCATCGTCCCCAGGATGTGAACGGCATTTCGCTGCATCTCCGGGTTGTTGGCGTCTCGGGCGAACTCCAGTAACGCATCCCTTGCCCCGGGCGCATCGTTCACCGCCAATACAAACAGGGCATCCTGGCGAACACTTGCAGATTCGGCGTTCCGCGCGAGATCAAGCACCAGCGGCAGGGCCCGCTCGGGATCCCGGTCCATCAGCTGAACCAGGGCGAACAGGCGTAATTCGTCGTCCATCACCGAATCACCTGCGGCTACCTGCTCAATCGATTTTTCAGGATCCTGGTACTCGATTCTCAGCGCCTGTCCTTCCTTGATCCAGTTACTCTCAGGGTGCTTGCGCTCGAGCCGTCGCAGTTCGCGTTCCGCTTCCTTGTTCCGGCCGGCCTTGTGCAAGGCATAAGCTCTCCAGTACATGGCGGCATCCGCCTGTTCCCGGTCTTCCCGGATGGCAAGCTCAAACTGATTCGCAGCTTCCTTCCATTGCTGCTCACGCAGAGCTTTCTGGCCATCGTCGTAGGGGGTCTGCGCCAGTGCGGCCGTTGCCAGCAGCACCGTTGCAAGCGCGATTCGTTTCATCAGGGTCTTGATCGGCATAGTGGTTTCCTTATGTCGAAATATTGGGTTGTTTGAGTTGCTGGTTCATAACGCGAACCCGGAACAGTAATGTGTTCCTGACTTCGCTTTGCATGCGGCTTAGCGTTTCGGGTGAAACCTTGTGCGCTTCGTAAGCCAGTTCGATCAGCAGTGGCTCCAGCTCAGCCAGAAACTGCGCTAATTGTTTTTTGCCCTGGTCGGCGGCTGCTTTCCGGTACAAGCGGTTTGCCACCAGCATGTCCGTTGCCCGCTCTGCCTGGCCCGAAGACGTCCCGGGCCTATTGGCAAACTGGGTCAATGCGAGGTTCAGCTGGTCCAGGTGCCCGGAAACAGAAGAGGTCAGCAAGCGGTCCGGTCCCATGCCCGCTGCGTCAGCCGCAGTCAGCTGGACGCTCAATGGAGGCGTATCTTCTTCGGGTTGACCTGCCTGTCTCCCCAGCATGAAAGCCAGGCTCGCAACCAGTACCAGGGAAATGGCGCCAGCCAGGCTGAACCTGGGCTGCATCAGAGTAGATAACCAGGACCTCCAACGGGACGGGACCGTTGAATATTCCGGTGTCAGCCTGGACTCTATCTGTCGCCAGACCTCTGATCCGTAATCATCGTGGCGGGCCGGCGGCACCAACTCATCGATGCGTTGCAGGTCCGCGCTCAATGCATCGAAACGGCGTGTCAGCTCAGGTGAGCGGGCGACCTCAGTTGCCAGTTCGGGGTTTTCATGATCGCCGTAGTACAGCAGCGTCAGGTCATCATCAGTGATGTTTTTCATGTCGTTACCAGTGGAGCGAGTTCAACGCGCATTTTTTTCACCGCGCGAAAAACCGCCTGCTTGCAGGCGCTTGAACTCATGTTGAGAATCTGGGCAATTTCCTTGATCGAGTGTCCTTCAAAATGCCTGAGCATCAGGGCGACACGTTCCGTGTCACTCAGGTTCATCATCGCGGCCCGGGTTTGAGCCTGGACGTCGATTTGAATGTCGTGTTTGGGGCTGGTTGAACCCGCCGCCAGATGTTCCAGCTCAGGTTGAGGGGTTTCGTGCTGCTTCACCCTGGCCTGCTTGCGCAGGTAGTCCATGGCCGTATTGACTGTAATGCGATGCAGCCAGGACCGGAAACCCGATTGCATGCGGAAATCGCCGATCTTCCGCCAGGCCTTGATAAACGCTTCCTGCACAATGTCTTCGGCCGCATTCTGATCACCGCTGATGCGCCAGGCCAGGCGAAACATCGCATGGCTGTGTTCCAGCACCAGTTCACGAAAAGCAGCACGGTCGCCCGCCGCTGCTTTCCTGATGATTTGTTGTTCCGCCCTGGTCATTTCAAAAGTATAGACGGGCGCTTAACCGATTTGGTTAGCAAGAAAATTAATTGCTGTTGAGCGAAGCCGCCTTCAGCAGCTGTGGGAGCAAGAAAGCGAACCTCCATTATGCTGGCCGGTTGGCGTAGCCAGAGGCCAGCCCAATAATGCTGTTGAGCGCAGCCGCCTTCCGCCGCAGGCGGGAGCAGGGAAGCGAAACTCTCTTACTTCATGTCTTTCTGGAGTTGTTTGAGCGCTTCACTGCCCGGGTTGAGCTGCTCGTAATCCATAGCCTTAAGTGGTGTGTGTGTCGTACGTAACTGGTCGTGCATGTCCGTGACATTCTGGTCGAGATACAACAACCCGGTGACAATTTCACCGCGGGCGCGATGCCGCTCCAGGTAACCCAGAGCATTGTTGCGGCGGGTGGGATCATAATCCGGATCGACTTTGCGCAACAGTATTGTTGAGCCATCATGCAACCTGACGGGATGCGTATCACCGGCATAATAACTGGCCTTGATTTCGGCTCGTGGCGAAATCAGGTCAGCCTCCACCACCCGAAGCTTGTTATCCCTGATGTAAGCATAGCTCTTGGTAGAGCCCTCATGATCATTGAAGGTGACGCAAGGTGAAATCACGTCGAGTACGGCGCAGCCCGGGTGTGCGATGGCAGCTTTGATCAGCGGCACCAGTTGCTCCCGGTCACCGGAAAAACTGCGGCCGACGAAACTGGCACCCATGGAAATGGCCGTTGCGACTGCATTGATGTTCTGCATCTGATTGACCTCACCTCTCTTGGAAGTGCTGCCCGCATCGGCAGAGGCGGAAAACTGGCCCTTGGTCAGGCCGTACACGCCATTGTTTTCGATCATGTACAACATGTTGACGTTGCGTCGAATCACGTGGCCAAACTGCCCGAAACCTATAGACAGGGAATCACCGTCACCGGATATGCCGATGCCAATCAGCTCACGGTTGCCGGCCAGCGCCCCGGTGGCGACCGAAGGCATGCGGCCGTGAACCGAGTTGAATCCATGCGCGCCGTGAACGAAATAGGCCGGTGTTTTGGAAGAACAGCCAATACCGGACATCTTGATCAATTGTTCCGGTGAAATGGCCATTTCCCACAAGGCCTGTACCAGGGCGGCGGTTATGGAATCATGACCACACCCAGCGCACAGCGTAGACAGCGCACCCTCATAATCCCTCAGCGCCAGACCGAGCTCATTGACCTTTTGCCCGGGCAGATTGATTTTTGGCCTTGCAAAAGTCATGCGACGGCCTCCTTTTGCAGGTGACGGCTGACGCCCTGGACCACGCATTCACTGGGTATCGGCATGCCGTTATAGTGCAGGATAGAGACCAGCCGATCCGCAATATCATTAGCCTCGAGCATCAACAGTGATTTCATTTGCGCATCCCGGTTCTGTTCAACGACAAAAATAGTTTCATGAGAACGCAGGAATTCCACTACTTCGGCGCTGAATGGGAAAGCCCTGATCCTGAGATAATCTGTATAAACACCTTCTGCTTCCAGCCGGTCACGGGCTTCAATCACCGCGCCATCGGAGCTGCCAAAGGCCAGGATACCCAGTGTGGTCTTGCGCCTGGCTTTACTTAATACCGCATCAGGCACCAGTGTCTTGGCGGTTTCCCACTTGACCAGCAGGCGGTCCATGATGTCCTGGTACTCGTCCGAATCTTCGGTGTAGGCGCCGTAGCGGTTATGACCGGAACCGCGCACGAAATACGCGCCTTTCGGATCCTCACCCGGCAATGTACGGTAAGCAATACCATCACCGTCAACATCCAGATAACGTACAAAGCGATCCATTTTTGCCAGGTCTTCCGGCCCCAGCACTTTTCCGCGATCCGGCCGGTAACTGTCATCCCAGGTCAGTTCCGGAATCATCCAGTCGTTCATTCCAATGTCCAGGTCGGATGCCAGGAAAACCGGCGTCTGCAGCCGCTCGGCCAGGTCAAATACCGCCACGGCCATTTCAAAGCACTCATGCGGATTAGCAGGAAACAGGATGGGGTGCCGTGTATCGCCATGGGACGCATAGGCACAGAGCATCACATCGCACTGCTGCGTGCGGGTTGGCATGCCGGTAGATGGCCCGACGCGCTGAACGTCGATGAACACGGATGGAATCTCAGCGTAATACGCAAAACCGATGAATTCGCTCATCAACGAAATGCCTGGGCCAGAAGTTGGCGTAAAGGCCCGGGCGCCCACCCAGTTGGCCCCAATCACCATTCCTGCGGCCGCTAACTCATCTTCCGCCTGGATAATGCAGAACAGCTTTTCTCCGGTTTTCGGATCCATTCTGAATTTTCGGCAATAATCGGTGAAGCTGTCCATGACACCGGTAGACGGCGTGATCGGATACCAGGCGCCCACCGTGGCGCCGGCGTACAGGCAACCCAGGCCGGTCGCTTCGTTGCCCGTGATGATGATGTTTCCGCTGTTGTCACCCATGGCTTCAGCGCGCGCGGGCAACGGGCAGGTGAAGTTCTCCTGTGCATAGTCATAACCCAGCATGATGGCCTGCAGGTTGCTGTCGACCAGCTTGGGCTTGCTGGCGAAAGTCTCCTCCAGCAGGGTCTTGATGACATTCAGGTCAATATCCATCAGTGCGGCAAGCGCACCTACATAGGCCACGTTTTTCATCAGGATTCTGAGGCGTGCAACGCTGAACGCCTCATTACACATTTTCGACAACGGTACGCCCAGCACCGTGATGTTATCGCGATGAAGCATATGCTCACGCGGCCAGGTCGAGTCGTAAATCAGGAAACCGCCGGGGCTTACTTCATCCAGGTCCTTCTGATAAGTCTGCGCGTTCATGGCGACCATCACGTCGACCCGGCCTGTTGCAGACATGTAGCCGGCGTGACTGGCGCGGATTTCATACCAGGTGGGCAAACCCTGGATATTGGACGGAAACAGGTTCTTACCCGTGACCGGGATACCCATGCGGAACAGGGCCTTCATTAACAGCCCGTTGGCACTGGCGGAACCGGTGCCGTTGACCGTGGCAATTTTCAGGACAAAGTCGTTTATCCGGCTTTGCGTTGCTGGCATGGGCGTTCACCACTCTCTGGGCCGTTGTCATAATCTGCGGCCTTGGGTAATTTCAGCAGCGACTTCTGCATATCCCATGCAGCAGTCGGGCAGCGCTCGGCACAAAGGCCACAATGAATACAGAAGTTTTCGTCTTTCACCATGACCCGTGAAGTCTGTTTGAGTTCATTGGAGACAAAAAGAGGTTGTTCATGTTCCAGAACCGGTGCTTTGAGGCGCATCACCAGATCGTGCCGATCACCGTTCGAGGTGATGGTCAGACACTGTGTGGGGCAGATATCCAGGCAGGCATCACATTCGATGCACAACGAGTCGGCGAAAACCGTTTGAATATCGCAATTGAGGCAACGCTCAACTTCTTTTGCCGTCTGTTCCGGATCAAACCCCAGCTCCACTTCTTTACCCAGTTCCAAGAACCTTTGCTCCAGCGGAACATGCATCATTTTGCGGCGGGCGGCCGTATCGAACGTACTGGAGTAACTCCATTCATGCATTCCCATCTTGCGGCTTTGCAGGTTCAGCAGATCGGGCAGGCGATCCTGCAGTGATTCCCCCTGGCAATGACGATGGATGGAAATGGCGGCCTGGTGGGCGTGTTCCACCGCCCAGATGATGTTCTTCGGGCCAAACGCCGAATCCCCACCGAAGAATACGCCTTTTCGTGTGGATTCGAAGGTCACTTCATCCACCATCGGCTCTTCCCAGGGATTGAACTCGATGCCGAGATCACGTTCGATCCACGGGAACGAGTTTTCCTGCCCAATGGCCAGCACCACGTCGTCACAGGGAATGAGAATTTCACCGGTTACATCCTGGTCCTGGATCCGGCCGTTCTCGATGGTATATTCCATCAGCTCAAACGTCATCCCAGTGAGCTTGCCATCTTCAATAACGAATTCTTTCGGCGAATGATTGACGACAATTTCGACGTTCTCTTCTTCAGCGTCCTCCAGCTCCCAGACCGAGGCCTTGAAGAATTCCCGCGGTTTGCGGGCCATGACCTTGACGTCTTTCGCTCCAAGCCGAAGAGAGGTACGGCAACAATCCATGGCCGTGTTGCCCACGCCGATAATGAGCACCTTCTTACCGATAGAGTCTATGTGGTCAAAGGCCACCGACTCGAGCCAGTCGATACCTATGTGGATATTTTCCGTGTCGTAGCGGCCTGGCAAGCGCAATTCCTTGCCGCGCGGAGCACCGCTACCGACGAAAACTGCGTCATAACCTTCGTCCAGCAGCCCTTGCATGCTCTCAATACGATGGTTGTAGTGAATTTCGGCACCCATATCGAGGATATAATCAATTTCCTCGTTCAACACTTTATGGGGCAGACGGAAAGCCGGGATGTTGTAGCGCATCAGGCCACCGGCGACTGACTGGGCCTCGAAAATCGTGCAATCGTAACCCATCGGCAGGAGGTCATTGGCCACCGCCAGCGATGCCGGGCCGGCGCCAACCAGCGCGACTTTTTTTCCGTTCTTTTGTTTTGGCGCAGTCGGCAGGCGATCAGTGATATCCCCACGGTGGTCAGCTGCCACCCGCTTCAAACGGCAAATCGCAACCGGCTTGTCATCCATTCTTCCGCGCCTGCAAGCAGGCTCGCAAGGGCGGTCGCAAACGCGCCCGAGGATGCCGGGAAAAACGTTGCTCTCGCGATTGACCATGTAGGCGTCATCAAAGCGGCCCTGGGCGATCAGTCGTATGTACTCCGGAACGTCGGTATGAGCGGGACAGCCCCACTGGCAGTCCACTACCTTGTGAAAATAGTCCGGGTTAGATGTGTCAGTCCGTTTCATAGAATGGCTCTACGAGATTTCGCGCCAGCATAACTGTTTTAATGCGATCGCGCATCATGCTTTGGTCTTGGTTAAACCAGCTGATCCAGTGCATTGATCAACCGCGTAACCTCTTCCGGCGAAGTGTAATGTACAAAGGATGCGCGCAGCACCCCATCATCGGTATCTATGCCCAGCGCTTCAATCAAGCGGTAAGCATAAAAGTGCCCTGCCCCGACACCGAGCTTGTGGTCCGCCAGTTTTGCTGCCAGTTGCATGGAGCTATGGCCTTGCACCGTGAAAGCTACGGTTGGCGCCCGCCCAACAGCCCGGTCTTTTCCGATTAAGTGTATTTTTGGATGTTGGGCAAGAAAGTCGAGCAAGGGCTGCAGTAACTCCGTCTCGCGATCGTGAAACAGGTCCCTGACGGATACGGCTTGCTGCTCAGGCAATACACCCTCCCCGAAATGATGGGCGTACATGGATTCCATGTAATCAACCACCCCGTTTACCGAGGCGATCTGTGCGTGGTCCGGTCCCGCCGGTGTGAAACGCGCGGCCGGAATCCCGGCGTTGAAGAAGTGCCCCTGGTAAGGCAGCTCAGCGTTGAGTTCACCGCTCATGTACATGGCACCGAGATGGGGCCCGTAAACCTTGTACAGTGAGAACAGGTAAATGTCGGCGCCCAGCGCCTGGATGTCCGGCAAGCCGTGCGGGCAAAAAGACACACCGTCAACGATGGCCCAGGCACCGGCAGCGTGAACCAGGTCGGTGATTTCGCGCACCGGGTTAATACTGCCGACCACGTTTGAGCAATGCGTGAAGGCGACAGCCCTGGTCCGCGGGCTCAGCAGCGCTTCGAGATCTATCGGGTGAAGTTCCGCCGTCTCCGGATCTACATGCCATTCCCGTACGACAATACCCGCGTCTTCCAACCGGCTCCATACACCGATATTGGCTTCGTGATCCTGATTGGTAACGATCACTTCTTCGCCCGGTTTCAGTTCCTGTCGCAGCGCTTGCGCAATGACGTAGGTGTTTTGGGAAGTGGATGGGCCGAAGTGCAACTCATCGGAGCCAATATTCAGCCAGGCCGCCAGCCTTTGTTTCGCCGCATCCATCTGCTCACCGCCGGTACGCGATGCCGGAAAATCGTAATAGGGCTGTACCTTGGTTTCGCGGTAAAAGCGATCCAGATGGTCGATGGTTTGCGTGCAGGCATATGAGCCCCCGGCGTTCTCGAAGTGGGCAAAGCCCTGCAGTGAAGGTTCACTGAAAGCCGGGAATTGTTCGCGTACGAAGTTGAGGTCAATAGTGGCCATGATGGTCATCCCTGTAATTGAATACGCCGCTAACTATTGATGCCAGCGAGAGTAATGTATTTGATCTCTATGTATTCGTCCATGCCGTACTTGGAGCCTTCGCGGCCAGTGCCGGACTCTTTGACACCACCAAACGGCGCAACCTCGGTCGAAAGTATGCCGTCGTTGATGCAGACCATGCCATATTCCAGCCCTTCAGCCACCCGGAAAACCCGGCCCAGATCACGCGCATAAAAATAGGCGGCGAGGCCGAACTCGGTGGCGTTGGACAATTCAATAACTTCTTCTTCGGTCATGAACTTGAAGACCGGCGCAACAGGACCGAAGATTTCCTCGGTCGCGAACGCCATATCCGCGGTCACGCCACTGACCACTGTCGGCCGGTAAAACAGGCCGCCGAGTTCATGGCGCTCACCACCTTCGATCACACTTGCGCCCTTGTCAGTGGCATCATTGAGCAATTGTTCGACCTTTTCGATTGCAGCGGACGAAATCATCGGACCCACGTTCACCCCGGACTCCTCGCCACGCCCTACTTTCAGTTGCTGGACTGCCGCCGTAAATTTCCCGACAAACTCGTCGTAGACTCCCTCCTGAACATACACACGGTTGGCACAGACACAAGTCTGCCCGGCGTTCCGGTACTTGGAAATGATCGCACCCTGAACAGCCGCATCAATATCCGCGTCATCGAATACGATAAACGGGGCATTACCACCCAGTTCCATCGACACCTTCTTGACCGTAGAAGCACATTGGCGGATCAGGATCTTGCCAACCTCGGTGGAACCGGTGAAGGAGAATTTACGGATCAGCCGGCTTTCGGTCAGTTCCTTACCGACGGCGCGGGAATTCGTCGTCGTGATGATGTTGAACACACCCGCAGGCACACCCGCCTGTTCGGCCAGAACCGCCAGCGCCAGGGCCGAAAGCGGTGTTTCTGACGCCGGCTTGATAACGATAGGGCAACCGGCCGCCATTGCCGGCCCGGCTTTGCGGGTGATCATGGCGTTCGGGAAATTCCACGGCGTGACTGCGGCGACCACGCCGATTCCCTGTTTGATCGTGATAAGCCGGCGATCAGGCAGGTGGGTAGGAATCACATCGCCATATACCCGTTTCGCTTCTTCAGCAAACCACTCTATGAAGGACGCCCCGTAGACAACCTCGCCGGCTGATTCGGCCAATGGTTTACCCTGCTCTGCAGTCATGATTGCAGCCAGGTCATCTTTGTTTTCCAGGATCAGGTTAAACCAGCGCCGCAGAATCGCAGAGCGCTCCTTGGCCGTTTTAGCGCGCCAGGCGGGCCAGGCCGCATCGGCCGTGGTAATCGCCGTGCGGGTCGCCTCGACATCGAGTTGAGGAACGCTGGCGACCAGCGAGCCGTCCGCCGGATTGGTCACGTCAAACGTCTGCCCATCAACGGCGGACACCCACTGACCGTTGATATAAGCCTGTTCGCGTAATAGTGCCGGGTTGTTCAAATCCAGCGTAGTTTTATGAGTGTTAAGCATGGGAATAGATCCTGCGGCTATTTCGCCTGAATAAGTGGTTGGTCAACCTGACTAAATTGGCGGCCTGCAGGGTATTTGTCAATATCGAATTCTCAAGGTGGGTACAATAGAGCGCCTTGGAATAAGCGTTTGAACAAATTCGATATGAACAAAGATTGCAGATTGGATTTTGACTTCCTGAGGAGCCAGGTCATTGGCGCCGACGCCCCGGTAACCACGCCTTTCGGCGAACGGCTGATGGTCTACGCCGATTACACGGCTTCCGGACGCTGCCTGGACCTGGTCGAGAAATACCTGCGGAACCTGCAGCGAAACTACGCCAACACCCATACCGAGGACGACATTAGCGGGCGCTCCATGACTCATTTGCTGGAGCAGGCAGAGCAGTCCATCAAGCATTCCGTCAACGCCGGTCCGGATGGCCGTATCATCGCGGCGGGAACCGGCGCCACCGGAGCCATTGACAAACTACAGCAGATTATTGGTGTTGCTTTGCCACCGGCAACGCGCAGGAATCTGACCAACATGTTGCGTGATTTGTTGGGAGAGGAAGCAGACACGCGATTTTCCGCATACCTGAAGAAACGCCAACCCGTCGTGTTCGTCGGCCCATACGAGCATCACTCAAATGAAATCTCCTGGCGGGAGAACCTGTCCACTGTAGTCGAAGTCAACCTGGACGATGAAGGCGCCATTGACCTGCAGCACCTGGAACAGTTGCTGCAGGATCCCGCCTACCAGGGCCGAAAACGGATCGGCTCGTTCTCTGCGGCCTCCAATGTCACCGGCATGCGCACGCCTGTCCATGAAATTGCCGCCATGCTGCACAAATACGATGCGATTGCCTGCTTCGATTACGCAGCCAGCGCGCCCTACGTGGAAATCGATATGTGTCCCGAGCCGGGCAAATATGAGGGTGACGCGTCGCTGGATGCCATTTTCATCTCCCCGCACAAATTCCTGGGTGGTCCAGGCGCTACCGGAGTGCTGGTTTTCAATCGGCGCATTTACCAAAAGGACCTGCCGCCCAGCGTCAGCGCCGGCGGCACCGTCGATTACGTTGGCCCGACCAGCCAGGACTTCATCGAAGATATCGAGGAACGAGAGAAAGCCGGCACGCCCGGCGTACTCCAGATCCTGAAGGCCAGCCTTGCTTTCCAGATTAAGGACCACCTTGGTGTGGCAGCCATCGAAGCACGTGAATACGAGGTGCTCAAGCGCACTTTCGACCGCTGGAAAGATCTTCCCGCGATCGAAATCATGGGAAACCAGGATCCGGAACGGCGGATCAGCATCGTGTCGTTCAACCTGCGGGACAACCGGGGCAAGTATCTGCACCCGAAATTCGTAACGACGTTACTGAATGACCTGTTTGGCGTGCAGTCCAGGGCCGGCTGCTCCTGCGCCGGGCCCTACGGCCACAGGTTGCTGGATATCGGTTATGAAAAATCCGAGCAGTACCGTAAATGGATCGTAAAAGGATTTTCAGGCATCAAGCCGGGTTGGTGCCGCATCAGCCTGCACTACGCGATGGACGACATCGAGGTGGATTACATACTTGATGCGATCGAGTTCGTGGCCAGGGAAGGATATCGCTTCCTGCCGCTGTACAACTTCGACATGCAGACCGGCGCCTGGCTGCACAAGGCAGATTGTGTTTGCCTGGAAGGCTTTTCGCTGGAGGACGCACTGGATTGTAGTGGCTACCAGTCCCGGGCGCTCAGCGTAGGTGAACGCAAAACCCTGTATGGGGCTTTTCTCAGTGAAGCACAGCAGATGGCTGAAGGCCTGGCCGCGGAACAAGCGCCCGAAGAGCACGAGCTCAACCAGGAACTTGAAGAATTGAAATTCTTTTCGGTGCCGAAAGTCAGCGTCGGCGTTTAAGCACAGATGGGCGGGCCTGTATTGACCCGGCTGGTATCACCATCAACCAGGTCCAGCACTTTCGGATCCATTACCCTGCGCCACAAAAATGGCACATAAGCCAGCAGAAACATGCCGAAATAACCGCTGGGAAGCTGGGGAACGTCATCAAAGTGTCGCAGTGACTGGTATCGCCTGGCGGCAAATGCATGATGATCGGAATGACGCTCCAGGTGAAAAGTCACCAGGTTGGAAGCCGTGTGATTGGCGTTCCAGGAATGATGTGGCTGGCAGCGCTCGTAGCGACCGTCCGCACCTTTTTTTCTCAACAATCCGTAATGTTCAATGTAGTTGGCGCTGGTCAGTTGCCACCAGGCAAATGCGACCTGGATCAGCAAAAACGGCAGAATGACTCCGCCAAAAATGAACAGCAATACGCCATAAAGCACAACGGTAAGCGCATACGACTGGAGAATTTCGTTATGCCGGCTCCACTTTTTAAGCCCTTTTCGTTGCAGGCGCTGCGCTTCCAGTCGCCATGCCCTGCGTACTCCCCCTGGAATCTCCCGCAAGGCAAAACGGTAAATACTTTCACCAAAGCGGGCGCTGGCGCTGTCTTCTGGCGTTGCCACTTCGGCGTGGTGACCCACATTATGCTCCATTGAAAAATGGCCATAGCAGGGTACGGCCAGAACAATCCGTGCCGCGATCCGGTCAGCCCGCTCCTTCTTGTGCCCCAGTTCATGCCCGGTATTGATGCCGTATCCACTGATTGCACCCACGATCAGGCTGACTGCCAGCAGGCCTGACCCGCTCAGATCCTGGGTTGCAACAAACCAGGCGCCGGTCACCAGGATGATGAAATGCAGTGGAACGGTGAGGTGATTCAGAACGCGGTAGTACGGGTCAGCCTCAAGCTGTGGTACGACCTGTTCGGGAGGATTGCTGCTGTCGTTCGGAAACAGGTAATCGAGCAGGGGGATACCCGTGTAGACGAAAATCAGTGGGACCCATAATGTCCATTCCTGGCCAGTCCAGGACATCAGCCCCATGCCGATGAGCGGTATCAGCGGGAACAGGACCGAAAGCAACCAAAGGTGGCGCTTTTTGTCCGTATAGCTGATTTCACCCAGCAGTGGATCATCAGCAGTATAGGTTTTCATGTCCCAATGATACACCCGGGGACTTTTCCCGGGACCGGGGGCCGATCCCGGAAAGATCTACGTGGCTAGCCGCAGCCTTCGAAGCCTTCTGAATCCATCTTGGCTTCGTAGGGACCGGCTACTTCGCTACCCGGAGTCAGCGTGGCTTTGACGCTGTCCCAGTCTTCCGGCCGCAGCTGCACCATCCAGTTTGTGTAGGGATCGTCATTAACTGCACTGGGGTTGGTAAGCAGTGCGTCATTAACGCCCACGACTTCGCCGCCGGCTGCTGATTTGGCGGGACCGACCCATTTACCGGATTCAACCGTCGCGCAAGACCTTCCGGCGCGCACGCTGCGGCCGATCTTTTTGGGTGTGAATGCAACCAGTTGTCCGGCCATTGCTGTTGCAATGGTTGTCATTCCAATTCTGACCGTGCCGTCGCCGACCTCCGTAAACCAGATGTGGTTTTCCACGTCGTACAACAAATCATCCGGTAAATTACATCCTCGTACCGTTGGCATAGTCAGGGTCTCCTTAATGTGTAAACCATACTTTCTACTGGGCATTACCGTTTGCGTCAACCGTTTCCCGCACGGGTTTTGACGCACAGCAAAAAACACCCAATTGTTCCGTCTCCATTTTGCCGCTGATGAACAGAAACAGGTGGTTGGCCACCCACCCCATCATCCGCGCATGCTGCTCTGATTTATCGTCTTCTGACGGCTGAGTGAGCAGGTTGTAATGATAGACCAGCTCCCGGCAGGTCTCTCGGCAGGCGTTGAAACTGGGGTCTTTATCTGCCCCCTGTCGATGCAGAGCCAATAAACGGAAACCTTCACGTAGATCTTCGGTCGGTTCTTTACCCCTGGCAAGCACCCATTGCTCCAGGGCCTTCTCGCCCAGTTCCAGTAACTCGGCAGCATCCGCCGGTACGGGTGGCGCTGCGATCAGCGCATCAAGCCTGCTGCCTATTTGTTCGAGGTCTGTCACGCCAGGCCTTTCTTCTTTACGAAATCAAAGGAATCAGAGATATTTTCATGCAAGCCTACCTGCTTCGGCTTGAGTCCCATCGCCATGCCCAACAGCTGTGTGAAATAGATGATTTTGACGTTGGTCTTGATCCCAAGTGTCTTCTCGGCCCGTATCTGGTGCATCTCCAGCCCGCTGTGGCAGGTCGGGCATTCCGTTGCAATCACTTCAGCACCTGCCGCCTCGGCGGTCTGTAGAATATTTGTCACCAGCCGGGTGGATGTGTCGCTGTCCGACAGGGTGTGAGCGCCTCCGCAACAAGCGGTCTTCAGTGGGAAATCTACGTTCTCTGCACCCGCGGCCTCGAGCAAATCATCCATGAAGTGGGGTTTAGAGGTTGATTCACTGCCTGGTCCGGCGTCTTTCTCCGGAAAGATATGCCGTGGCCGGGTGTACATACACCCGTAGTAGTTTGCAATTTTCACGCCATCCAGCGAATTTTTAACCCGCTCTTTCAGGCCTTCCTCACCAATGGTGTCTTTAATCCAATCCAGAGCATGAATGGTTTCGACCTGGCCGGCCTGGTACGTCTCATGACCCGCTTTCCTGGACAAACGGTCAACGACCTCTTTCGATTCCTCATCGTTTTCCAGATCGTACTCGGCTTTCTTAAGATTGTGATAGCAGCCATTGCACGGTGCCATCACGACATCCATTTTCATCTTGTTGGCCGCAGTCGACATGACCCGGGATGAAAGATAAGTTTGAAGCTTCGGATCGATATTTTTAACCTCCATCGCGCCGCAGCAATTCCAGTTTTCGACTTCCTTAAGTTTCAGGCCCAGTTTTTCGCCAAGGGCCTTGGTCGAACGATTGTAGGCATGACCACTACCCTCCAGCGCGCAGCCGGGGTAATAGGCAACCTCTTTGTACTTTTCTTTCTTGTCCGTTGTTTTCATAATTCGTTCTCTGCAGCTTTGACCAGCTCATCCAGGCCCAGTACTTTGCGATGATGTTCTTCCTGCTCGGAAACGTATTCCTTAATAGCGTCCCGGGCGCCGGACCAGCCACTGGTTTTGGGCGTGATGAAATTCGCAAGGCCCATGCGCATCAGCATTCCAATTGGCAGGTTGCGTAGTAATCGTTTAACCATTTCTTCCAGCCAGGGCTGTCTTAACGCCTGTCCGGTCTGCTTGAAGAAGCGCCTGACGGTCCGGCCATCCTCGATCTTGCCAGTCTCTATGACCTGCTCACTGAAGATCTCATCAAATATGGTGGAATGCGATTTCGGTGTGTGGCCTTTCAGTTCCAGCCAATGAGAAGTGGCTTTCATCACACCCTCGGGAAACACATCCCGGGGACAGGCATAGGTGCACTTGTTGCACGAAACACACTGCCAGATGATGTCCTTGTCACGCAGCAATTCCTCCTCCATTCCCGTCCGTATCAGGTAAATCCAGTAACGTGGATTGAACTCGGGGTTGATGGCGTTAACCGTGCAGGAGTTAGTGCAGGAACCGCACTGCCAGCAGCGGTGAATGAACTCACCCCCCGGCAGAGCTGCGATTTCTTCTTCCATCGCTTCGTTGTAGTCGGTAACTACCCGACTCTCGATAAACGTGCTCCAGTGGCCGGAAACATCGATACCTTCGAGTTCGATATTTTCCTGAACCTTCAGGTTCTCGGGGCGGATCAGGGATTTTTCATGAATGGGCATTGTTTAATCCAGCAAGTTCTTGTCGTCAATCACGAAAGCCTCACCATTGATGGCTTTCAAACGGGTGCGGCCACTGCCGGCCTTGACGCCGTCCAGTCCCAGTAGCCTGCGTGTGTGTTCCATGGGATCACCGGGGTGGGAGAAATCGGCCCGCAGATACACGCCGCCCTGGGCGGCTATATAGTCGGCATATATCTTTGCGCTGAGCAGGTCCACGTACCAGACCACATCGCGAAAAACGCCATTATCGCTGAGGAACTGGCTGAGTTCTTCGCGCAGCATCAGGTAAGTCGCGAAATCGTCATTCACCTTGATCGTGATGTTGTCTACTTCGTCGTCGAACCAGATTTCGCGGATCACGCCGGTATTGGCTTTGCGGTCCCAGACCCAGCGCAGCATCAGCGGATAGCGTTCCGGGTCCAGGTTGTGCAGGATTTCAGCCGCCAGGTCACGCACCCAGCGGTGTTTGGAATCCTGTGGAAAGCGGGCGCAAAACGCTGCGAAGCGGGCATCCGTAGTGGATGTGTCTTTTATGCCATCGAGGAGATCAACTATTGCCTCGACCAGTTCACCCCACGAGGGCTGTTCGAGATTAGGCCCGATCCGGCGGCGCACACTGGCCATGAAAGCGCACAGGCCTTTGAACGTTTCCAGTGGCAGATCCCCAGGATGCCCCTGGCCCAGGGCCTGTTGGAACATCCTGCTCTTCAGTTTCAGCGCATCCGTCCAGTACTCAATGCCACCTTGTTCCTCAGTCCCCTGCACCACGGTTTCAAACGCGCGGGTCAGCAACGGGCCACTCAAATCCAGCCGTGGCCGCTCAACCACTTCAGGCTGATGTGTTTGAACGGATCGGAAGAAAGACGCCATGCGCAAAATGTCCTAGCTGACCAGCCGCGCAGCAAGCTGTCGCTGTTCCAGGGCCGCCATCGCCGCAGCTTTGCCCTGCGCAATGGAGTCATCGATGGTTTCTGGCCCGGTGGCCGAACCGGCGACAAATACACCCATCTTGTTGGTGAGTCCGGTGGCAATGTAACTGCTGGCCTTGTCCACAAAACCGTTGGGTTCCAGGTCCACACCAAAGGTTTCGGAAATGCTTATGTTATCCACGTTTGGATCCATACCGATGGCATGAACGACCATGTCGAAAGGAATCGTAATCGGGCGTTTGACCAGGGTGTCTTCACCCTTGACGATGAGCTTCTCACCATCGGATGTGACTTCCGCAATTCTGGCTTTGATATACTTGACCTTGAATTCCTCCTGGCTCTTCCAGTAATACTTGGTCTCGTAAAGACCATAAGTACGAATATCCATGTAATAAATATAGACATGGCAATCCGGCAGTTCCTCGCGAATTTCCATCGCCAGGTTGGCAGAAACCGTGCAGCAGATTTTGGAGCACCACTCGCGGCCGATCTGGCGGTCGCGTGAGCCTACACACAGCAAGATTGCAACTCGTTTGGGTTTGCGCCCGTCCGACAGGCAACGAACGCCATTACCGGAAGATATCATCTGTTCAACCTGCGAGGTGGTCACCACGTCGGGATACGTGCCAAAACCCCACTCTGGCTTATTGGCGGAATCAAAATGGGTAAAGCCGGTAGACAGGATGGCCGAAGAAACTTCCAGGGACTCACCACTGGACAGGGTTGCCGTGAAGTTACCGGCCTCTCCGGAAAATGCAGTCACTGTGGTTTCGGTTTTTACATCCACCAGTTCGTGTTCGGCGGCCCTGTTCACCATGCCGCCAATCGCGTCCTTCGCCCATTCACCGGAAGGCACCAGTTTTGCGTAGCCTTCCAGTATCGGCGCACCGCCCAGTCGGTCCTCTTTTTCCACCAGGATGCAAGCCTGCCCGAAGGTGGCCAGTGAATGTGCTGCGGCCAGACCAGCCGGTCCGCCCCCTACAATCAGGATTGGTTTTGACATGATATTCAGCTCTGTTCTGTGTTGGCGATTTGTTTAACCGGTTCAAACCCGGGCCCGGATGTGATGGCCAGGCGCGGATCGTAAAGGCTATCGTAATTTCCAGCCTCGACTTGTTTCAGGTAGACCTCGAACTCTGCCTTCTTGGCCTGCCAGTCAATACCCATTTTCTCCATCAGCGTTTCGGTGGCCGACGCATGCCAGTGGGATTGAACAATCTTGTAAGGATGCGCTCCACAAGCCAGTGCGGCGAACTGGATATCGGCCAGCACCGGCAAGCTGTAGTCCTTGCCGGCCGCCTTACCAATCCACTGATTTTTGTCCAGCGTGGTAATGCACCCCGTATCGTGGCCGATCATGACATCGGCATTGGCTTCATCGACCGCGACCTTGATCTTGCGGTCCAGCGCGAATGAGCGGGTGAACTCACGCTCTGAAATAATGTGCCGGAACCCGAAACCACAGCAGTCATACCAGGTGGAGTAGTCGATGACCTGGGTTCCAAGCGCTTCCATGATCCCGGTAGAGACCGCCACGCGGTTACCACCGAGAATATTGTCGTCGTAAATCGCATCCTGGGGCACCATTTTATAAACGTGGCAAGCCGGATGTATGGTTGAGCGGATATTGCTCACATCGATAGTCTGGCGCTCTGCGATATCACCACGCATCATGTGAACCCATTCGGAATAGTGGACTATTTCTTCAGGTATCAATAATTTGCCATCGACAAGGCGACCGAGCTTGCCGAGGATCTTCTTCACCTTCGCGCGTAACTCTGCCGAGTGCATCAAGTAGGCCCGCACTTCCTTGTAGTTGCCAAAAGACGTACCACAGTGGATCAGTGGGTAGAAATACCCATCGGGCAGGCCCTGGGCGCGGGCAGACACATAAGCCTGGTGGAAATTTCGCAGGAAAACGGCAGCCAGGCTTTCGATATTGCCGATACCCGAGCCGTGATAGTTCCATGCCGTACAGGACGTCTGGTCGGTTTCGTCCAGGTACTTGATGTCCATTTCGTTCATCAGCCACAGCAAGGAGGCCGGATAACCCGGTATATTGCCGCACTGACCACAGGACTTGTGGTGCCAAAGCTGCGTCGTGGGAATTTTCTTGTCCCAGCCGTAAATGGTTTTCGCCACTCTTGGCTGGTGCTCATCATTGATGCGGTGGACGACGATTTCATCGTCTTTTTCCAGCTCCCACATGGCATCACGAACATCTTTCACGCGGTCCTTGTTGACCTCCATCGAGCGCTTGTTGATGACCTGCTCTACCCAGGCCGTGGCGGTCTGCGCATCTTTCGGGCTCAGGTTGGCGTCGCGCCACTCGGAACCGTGTCCGGTAAAGCGTTCGTCATTACTCATCTTGCTCGTCCTCCCAGTCTTCAAGGTCTTCACGTTTCTCGTCCATGATGTCCAGAATCACGTCGTATAGATTTTCATCAATGGTTTCCAGTTGGTCTAGCACCCCGGTTTCCTCCCAGATCGTATACAGCTCAACGGAAGTGGTGAGGTTAACCTCCCAGGCCGTGGCTGTAGTGTTCAGAGTGGGTATCGGAATGGCCTGGCGCAGGACTTCCAATGGCGCATCAACCTTGGAGATGTTCGGCCCCCAGTCCGGAAAGCCGTCCGCGTTGATCATGTCCGGGGACAGCTGGTTGCCGGTGGAGATCAGCTTCAACATCACCCGGCTGAAAGGCCGCAATACGTTTTTGGCCGACTCCATGCCATGCTTGATGGCAGCTTCGCGCATCAACATGATAAGACCGCCAGGGGAGTTCTCAAAAGGGCAGCGCGCAGCACAGGTATAACACTGGGCGCAGGCCCAGATTTTTTCCTGCATCGCGTCGTAAATGCCCTCCAGGTTCTCCGTCCACAGCAACTGGACGATCTCGCGTGGGCTGAAATCATAGTAGTGTGCGGCAGGGCAGGTCGCCGTACAGATGCCGCAGTTCAGGCAACCGTTAAGCTCGTGGTCGTAACGGATATCCGCCTGGATGTCCTGGAAAATCTCTTCCAGCGTATCGCGGTCAACGACAGCGCTGTCGGAAACCGGATCACCGATAAACTCTTGAATTCTGCTTGAATGAGCGTGCGACATGGTTCTCCCGGTTTGTTTATCAGTAAGTTAAGACCCTGCAGTCTTCTTCCATGACTTCTTCGATCAAGTGTGCGCCACCTACAATTCCTTCGCACTCCGGGATCAGGTCGTCCGTCGTCATGTCGAAAAGATCGAGGTTAGGCGAACAGCAGTAAAATTTTGCGCCGGCTTCATGTGCGTCCTTGATGAAATCATAAACGGATTTCGGGGAGCCTTCCTTGATGAACAGTTTTTCGGCCACGCCTTTTTTCATCAGGCGTCCTGAGGTTGCCGTGCAAATCACATCGACCTCATATTCCATCGCCGCGGCTACGGTCGCCTGGAATATCGGGGCTCCCAGTTCCTCGCCGTTACGGGGGTCGGTGTTGGCCATCACGATGATGAGTTTTTCTGCCATTGTTAAATCCTGCCTTTTTTCGTGAACAGATAATATTACGTTAATCTAATGTAATATTCCAGAATATAGAGTCTCGCTTCCCTGCTCCCGGCTAACGCCGGAAGGCGGCTGCGCTCGACAACAAGCGTTTCCTGCGGCTCAGCCTTTTAATTCTAGCGGTATCCGATGCCGGGTTTGCATTAAACCAGTAACCTTGATGATCCCGGTCATCAGCGGCACCAGGGCATCTTCGACCTCCCGAGACATCCGCTGCAAACGCTCAAGTAACGGAGCGGGATTTTCCGGTGACTCTTCAAATTCCATAATCAGGTCTTCAGCCATTGCCGTCTTGAATCCGGGGTGCCCGGTAAATCCAAGCGCATTCTTTCCCACCTGGAAGACCGCCGGTTGACCCGCGGTGTCTTCCGCCAGGACCAGTGCGTGCGGCGGCAGCACGGGCCGATCCTTCATATAAGTTACAAACGGGAACCGCTCCGGCATGAACCCTTCCAATGCATCTTTCTCTACCCGCCGGGCATGGCCGACCGTGAATTCAAGCGGTGAAGGCGCAGACCCCCCACCCGCAGCGATCGCCAGTATCTGCGCACCCAGGCCAATACCCAAAACCGGCTTGCCCTGGTCGAGCATATTCCGGGTCAGCCGGATCTCGGCTTCCAGGCTCGGCACATCCCGTTCACCCGCGCTACCCCAGGGGCCGCCGCCCATCAGGAAAAGCGCATCGCAGACATCTCCCGTCTGGGGTACGGCGCCCTGCTCGGTAAACGGCCGGAAATAGCTGAAACGAATACGCCGCCCTTCCAGGTGATCTTCCATCAGGCCAAGGTAATCTGCCGACGTGTGCTGAATAACGTTGATCAGGTTCATTCGCTTGCCAGTGCATCCTTAATGGAGGAAACGAAATCTTGCGGAGAAACCGAAAGCACTTCGAAGTCCGACTGTTGAAAAAATTCTGTGACAACACAGGCTACGTCATCCAGGTAAATTCCGCGCAGGCACGATTCCAGGTCGAAAATCAGCCTGGGCGGCGTAACGAAGAAATCTCCCGTGATCAAAGCTGCCCGAATTCGGTTTTGCGCCGGCCCCTCCAGGCGAAGGTAGGTCGTAATTGACCCGCCGGGACTCGTGTAGACTCCAGCCAGATCTCCCCTGGCAACCGGCGGCTCCGCGATTTCCTCGACGAATTCTTCGGTGCCGATTTCTTCCTGCAACAATACTTCGGCGTTTGTTCGCTCCCCGGGACTTAATTCACCGGGCTTCATCAAAAGACCGAAACGCTCTGAAAAAGCGCGGGTCATCGCACCCTGGATGGTATCGAGATCCGGGGTTTGATCCCCCAGTAGTTCGCGCAAACATACAACTCTCTGTGCGGCGGAATCCAGCTTGTGTCTGGCCAGCTTGGCCTGGGGCACGCGTAACGCGGACATCATCACCTCGGGCTTCATGTCGACCAAAACGGTACCCTGATAAAACAATGTATCTCCGTCGAAAAAGCCGCCTGTTCCACTTATCTTGCGCCCATCTACTTCGATATCGTTTCGTGGCCTGAACTTCGCGTCTACGCCCAGTCGACTGATGCCGTTTGCTGCAGCCTGGCAAATTTCACGGGTCAATTCAGGCAGTGACTTGATGCCCAGGGTCCTGCGGTTGAACGCCAGCTCCCAGCCCAGCAAACCCGGCTCCATGAAGATTGCGCCACCACCGGTGATACGGCGGGCGATGCCAATGTCATGGTTCCGGCAATAGTCCAGGTCAACCTCCTGAGCCAGGGCCTGGTGGCGGCCGATCAGCACGGTTGGGGGAAAGCGTAAAAAGCGCAGGGTATCTGACACATCCCCGTGCTGGTGTGCCTCCACGATGGCCTGGCCGATGGCGATGTTCAGACGTCCTTCCAGAACACCGGTATCGAGCACGCGAAAAGACTCTGCCATTACTTGCTTTCTACCTTCAGGTCAGGCGGTGCGGGATATCCAGCTGCTTGCGGATTTTCCGGATGTCTTTCTTTTCCGGCTGGAAAGGAAAGCTGGCAATATCACTTGGGGGTGAATCGCCGTAAGGCCGGTCACAGGCCGAAATGTCTTCCTGGACCTTACCGGGGCAACCCGAGGTCCGAAACGGCAGGCCGGTATTGATGATGTTGTCCAGTTCTCCAGCAGGGAGACCGAAATCCACGAGGCGCCCCTGTTCGTCAAATTTCATATGGTCAACGCGGGCATCACAGTAGTCGAGCAGGTAGCGTCCAAGTTGCACCCGCCGCCACTGGTCACGCGGTGTGGCGGGCAAGTGATCCATCAGCGAGCCGTCTTCGGGGAAAAAGCAGAACATGTGATTATGCCCGCCAAGATCGACAATCTTCTGCACCAGGGCCAGAATGTCGTGTTCGGTTTCACCCATGCCTGCGATGATATGCACGCCGAATTTTTCCGGCCCGAAAATATCACGTGCATCCAGTAAGACCTCCCAGTACTTGCTCCATTTGTGCGGCGACTGCACGCCCTTACCGCGCGTTCGATCGAACAGCTCCGGCGTGGCGGCATCCATTGCCACGGTAAAAATGTCAGCGCCCAGGTCTTTAAGGTTCTGAACGTCCTGGCGGTCCATGGTCGTGGGGTTGGACAGGATGGAAACCGGAATCGTGTCGGGATCAATGCGATCCGTCCATTTTTTCAGCACAGCTACGGTATCGTCATCTGAACGCGGATGCGTAATCATCGAGATACACATCCGGTGAAAAGGGCTGTTTTCACCATCTGCAGCCACTTTGTCAATGATTACGTCCATGGGTACGGCAGGCCAGTCGACTCGAATGAAATTGCGGTCCGCATAGTCACGTTCGGCCTCGCGGTGCCTGGCCAGGCCGCAATAAGCACAGTTTGCGCGGCAGCCTTCAGGGTAAGTAAGCAAGAGATTCAGGCAGCGGGTGCAGGAACAACGGTACATCCGCCCAGTCGTGACGCCCAGGGTAATCGCTGCCGCTGTAGACATCTGTACATACTCGGGCGAGCGCATATGGGGTGTGAGTTTGTTGTAATCCGGCCGGTAGACGCCCTGAGGGGTAATATCGCTGGTCTTGACCGGGGCGCCATTTTTCATCTCTTTGGGGGTTTTGCCGGGCACACGCGGTTCCATGATGTCGTACGGATTGAAGTCGAGTCCATCGCGGCCTGTTTCTGCCGGCTGCGCTCCTTCTGTCTTTACACAACTCATTATTTTCTCCGGTAGTGCCTGTTCAAGCCGCGCAGCTGCTGCGGGCCAGTGTCGCGATGCTGCTGCTTGAGCCGGTTTCACCCAGCTTGATCGAACAGCAGGCATGCGCCTGGTGAAAGGGTCTTCCTGCCATATCGGCAACCGCTACCGCACCATCTGCGGGGAATGCGATTCCGTCGAGTCCGGCCATAACGGCATAAGCGTCGGTGATGCGTTTGTGCATGCCAGGCGGCCTGGCGCAACCGAGCAATACCTGGCGGTCAGGCAGGCGGCGCCGTGCTTGCAGGAAAATACGCCCGACGTCCGTGGTGTCCGGCGTAACAAAGGTCCCGGGTTTTGCATAAAACGGCATGATGACAACCAGCACCAGCGCCTTGGTGTCATGGCGGCTGAGGATATCCAGAGCATTTTCCTCGCCCAGAATCCGGCCATAGTGAAGCCCAATCACGATGTGTGGTGAAATCTGCATGGAAGTCGTGCACAAAGCCGCCACAGTCGCTTCAAAATCATCGACCGGCCGGTCCAGGTGGTAAACCTCCCGAATGGTTTCCTGCGCACCGATAATGTCCAGCATGGCAACATCGACACCCGCTGATTCCATTTCCTTCGCGCCAGCCTCATCTGTCAGTGCCGTATGGATGGCGACCCGCAACTGGGGGAAATCCCGTTTCAGTTGTTCGATCACCGGATAAAAACGCGAATAACGGATTTCATTGCGCTTGTTGGAACCTCCGGAAAGCAGGAAACCCTGGAGGCTTTCCGTTTCAATCAGGTCCCGCACTTTACGGTCGAGAATTTCCGGCTTGATTGCCGGGATCATGGGTTCAAGAATCTTGGCTTCGCAGTGGTCACACATAAGGGCGCAACCCCCGGCAGTAATCGAAAATGCCGGAAAGCTGTTCTTACCGCAACTTTGCAGTTCAGAGCTCTCGTATTCCTTGAAGGTGGGTGTCGAAAACCGCACCATTCTTTGTACATTCTCGGGCGACAGGCGCTCCATTTCGGCCACCAGTGCAGTGTCGAAATCCGCGTCTTCCAGTTCTTCTATTCCCTTCAGGGATTCAAGCCATGCCATTTCAGTTCCAGATTATAGTCAATGCAACACGAGACCGGGCAATCTCTCGATCTGCGGCCGGACCGGTCCGTAATTGGGCTCGTCGGCCAGTGTTTCTATCCAGGGTGCAGGTACCTCGTCTTCGTCAATCAGATCACTCTCGAAACTTTCCAGGAATGTGCTGACCCGGGCGGGTAGCGCCGGCGGGATTACCTGTTCACTCAATCTGCCCCACAAACCGCTCCAGCATCTAACAACCGTCCATGGATTATAACCGCCGCCACCCAGCACCACGGTGCGCGGTGTCAACTTGACCAGCTTTTCAACCGCACTCCATAACCCGGTATTACTCAGGGCAAGGCGTGATAACGGATCGCCTTCCAGCGCGTCAGCCCCGCAGGTGATGACCAGGGCATCTGCGCTGAACTCCTCCGCCAGGGGTAAAACCGCTCGCTCAATCAGGTAATCAAGCTCGCTGTCGTTGAATGCCCTGGGTACCGGCAGGTTGCGGGCTGCGCCGGCCGCGCGGTCCTCGACCAGGCCCGAATGCGGCCAGCGTTTTTCCTCGTGTATCGATATCGTAAGCACACGCGGGTCGCTGGCGAACGCGTCCTGTACTCCATCCCCATGATGTGCATCAAGATCCACATAGAGTACCCGCTCGATGTTGCGCTCCAGGAAGGTAAGAATGGCGAATACCGGGTCGTTGAAATAACAGAAACCACTGGCACGACCGGCCCGTCCATGATGGGTGCCGCCGGACGGGTGAAAGACAACCCGGTCTTGCGCTGCCAGCTCGGCCGCCAGGATAGATCCGCCAACCGCTGTGGAAGCGCGTTTGAATAAGCCTGGAAACAGCGGATTCTCCATCGTCCCAAGGCGGTATTTTTCCCGCACCGCTTTTTCGACACTACCCTTTTGGTCCGCGGCGATGAGTGCGTCAACGTAATCCGCGTGATGAAAATCTTTGAGCTGAACCACGCTGGCCTGGGGGCTTTCCCTGAACTGTTCGTGATCGAACCAGCCCAGCATCTGGCAGACATCCATGACACCCGAGACCCGGATAATCGATAACGGGTGATGCTTGCCGAAAGCGGCTTCCCGGTAGACATCACTACCAACAAAAAGGGCTTTTGAGGCGTTGGAATCCATAAGTATTCCATAGTATTCGATTTTACTAATAAATGAAAATTGTATATAATATGCGGACCAATTTCTCCACAGTTTCCGGAGGTCAAACGACCATGTCAGAAGAGACAGGCGGCAACGCCATCAATCCCAACACCATGTCTATCATCGTGACCAAGGGTGCCCTCGACTGGGCTTATCCCCCCTTTATTCTCGGCACAACGGCTGCTGCCATGGGTTTGGACGTCACGATGTTTTTCACTTTTTACGGCCTGCCGCTGTTGCTTAAGAAAATGGACCTGAAGGTAACGCCGCTGGGTAACGCTGCCATGAAAATGCCGATGATGGGTGGACACATGGTCATGCCCAATATTGTCGCTGCAATACCCGGCGTCGATGCAATGGCATCCAAGATGATGAAAAATCTGATCAAGAAGAATGGCGTGGCCTCCGTTGAAGACCTCCGCGAGCTTGCCGTAGAGGCTGATGTGCGCATGATCGGTTGCCAGATGACCATGGATCTTTTCGATTACAAGGCCGATCAGATGATCGACGGCATTGAAGTAGGCGGTGCGGCCACCTATATCGAAGTAGCTACACAGTCTCATATCAACCTGTTTATTTGAACCGGTTTAGTTTAATAAAAGGAACTCAGCATGGCTGACAAAGTACTCGACGCAAAAGGACTGAATTGTCCGCTCCCTATTCTCAAAGCAAAGAAAGCACTCAAAGACGTACCCGAAGGCGGTACGCTCGAAGTCCTTTCTACGGACCCCGGTTCGGTAGCCGATTTCCAGGCGTTTTCACGCACCACCGGTAATGAATTGCTGGAGCATAGCGAAGAAGGCGGCGTTTATACCTTCCTGCTCCGTAAGAAGTAAGTTTTAATTAAGCAAAAAAACGGCCAGCTTTCGCTGGCCGTTTTCTTATGGCTTTCTATACCCGTCTCAGAAGCGCCAGCTGTAACTCGCTTCGACTTCCCACTGATACATCTCGAACTTGACCGTCTGTGCCAGGTTAGGCGGGCCGTCAAAATTCTGCGGGCCGGTCTGACTCTTGTTTGGCGCATACATCAGGGCCATGTTGAACTGCCGGCCAGGCGTCCGCTCCAGCGTAAAACCGGTGGTAAAGTGTGATTGAATCGTCGCCGGCGCCAGGATGTTGAAGGTCATCTGGTCGCTGTCGATCGGCTGTTTGCCGTAGCTGTATCCGAAACGCCAGATCCAGTCTTTACCGGCCTTCCATTTCGCACCGACTTTGTAAATAGCCATGTTATCCCAGCCAAAACCTGCGCCGTTATCACCACCCAGGCAACGGCTCAGATCCATGCCACCCTGGCCTGCGGTTGGGCAGGCAAAGATGTTCTGAATCGCGTTGCCAACCGCATCCACATCGCTGTACCAGATGTATTCAACGTCAAAGTTGAGATCCAGGGTCTCGCTGGCATGGAAGGTAACACCGAATTTCAAATTCGCAGGGATATCAAAGTCGCCCTGCTCTGCAAACAGGTCTGAATAGTCGTCGAACTCATTCATCCAGATCTTGGTCTGGTACATCAGTCCCAGGCTGATCTTGTCAGACAGGGGTGCGTGCATACCAAACTTTAATCCAGCGCCAAATGACCAGTCGTGGCCGTTATTGGAAAGAGAGTCCGGCATGACCGTGCCGCCGCTTGCAGCGAACGTCTCAGTGAAGCCGGCAAAGCTGCCAATGCCTTTGGCTTTGAACCACTGTGCGACCACTACTGCTGAAATACCTACAGAAAACTGGTCGTTGATCTGCTTGCCCCAGGTAAAGTCCAGAAAGGCCTGGTTCAGGTTGACACCAGCCTTGCCGGCACCGTAGGTCCCGTCAAACGTCGTGACCGGCGCTGGGCCCGGGCCATCGGGATCGAAGGTGGCCGTACCACCATTCCATTCGGTATCCATTCCGCCGCGGGCGTAGAAAGAGAGGCCCAGGGCATTACCGTTATTCAACTGCCAACTCTTGGCAATGTGCGGAAGGAAGAATACATCATTGTCGCTTTTGATCTTGTTCGGGCCAATGGTGAAGGCGCCAAACTGGCCATTGAAATTGCTTTGGCCGGTTTCATATTTACGGGTCGGAGCAAAAAACGCCCCACCGACGATCAGCTGATCGCCAACAAAAGGAGCAACTGCCGGGTTGTTTGTCATATCAATGGCGTCTTCGGGTAACGCGATGCCGGAACCAGCCATTGCTTTGTTTTTAGTGCCCGTACCGTGAGTGTAATACCCGTTGGTCGCAAATGCGCTCCCCGCCGCGCACAGGCTGGTCACAACTACTGCGGTCGTGAACCAATTGAATTTCTTAGCCATTTGGAGCCTCCGTCAACTGTCGTTGTATATAGTTAGTATTACGGCATTCTAATGTACAAATAGTCTTATAAAAAGGCATCAATCCAAATCCATTTGATCCCGATCAGTTTAAGGGTTGGAAATTACAACAATTACAGGCTTTTCAGTTCACTCGCTGCAATACAGTTCGTGCATCAGGGAGACAAACTGCTCTGCCTCGCCACTGGCAATCGAATAATAGATGGTCTGGGCTTCCCGGCGTGTCGTGACCAAAGATTCCTTGCGCATCCGGGCAAGGTGCTGGGATAAGGGGGATTGGGGAATATCAAGCAGGCCGGCCAGTTCACCGACCGATTTTTCGCCGGCTGTCAGATGACACAGCACCATCAGCCGGTCCTTGTGACCCAACGTTTTCATGAGGTCGCTGGCTTTTTGCGCCGCGCTGGCCATTTTCCTGGGGTCGATCTGTGCTGCTTCGTTCATTGTCTTTTTTACGTTTGTCCTACTGGTGGATTGTACCCTGAATCGGCGTCAAGTTGACCGTGGTTGCTCGTTTTTTTGGAAACGAAAATAATTGAACCACTGTTCCCCACCTGACGGCGTGAGGTGCAGCTCTTCCTGCTGCTCAAGCAAGTCATATGCTGGTCCCAGGGTCTCGCCTATCCTGGATGCGTCGTATTGAATGACATCAAGGCCGCTGCATTTCTCAGGTCCCTGCGGACTGAACGTCGCGATGACTGCCTGGCCCAGTGTTGACAGCGCGCGGGTCAGCACATTCACATAGCTCCGCCGGTCCTCAGGATCGGTCAAAAAATGGAAGGCGGCCCGATCATGCCATAAGCCGAACTGCCGGAGCGGGCTGAACCGGGTGACCTCCGCCCCCACCCAGACAGGCACACCTGCACGGTTGCCAAGCCGGGCCTTTCCCTGCTCGAGTGCGGCCGCTGAAATATCGAGAATCGTCAGATCACTGTAACCCCGCTCCAGCAGGTGGTCCACCAGCAGGGAAGCACCCCCACCTATATCAATGATGGGTGTGCTGAAATCCAGGCCGGCCCTGGCAATCATTGCAAGCGACAGCTGCGGAACATCCTGGTGCCAGCTGGTTTGATCGGCGGATGTCTGCCGATAAACTTTCTCCCAATGGCCCTTTCTTTCCGGGTTTTTGATCATCACGCCATTTCCGGGTCAATCCCATGCTTACTACACATTTTTACCGCTACAGCCGTGGGGGATTTGATCCAAATCAAACGAAACCTACAAACATTAGAATTTTTGAATGAATATCAACTCAAGTGCTAAACAATTGACTAAGCTGAATATTCGCACGCATCACTATAGGACAGATCATGAAAACAAGAATCTTTCTCTCGCTTTTGCCGGGCCTGTTGCTCTGCGCATCAGCATTGGCAGACACAAGCTATCAACCGTTCATTCTTGCATCAGTTAACGAGGCCGGCCTGCAAGAGCAAGCCGAATCGACTGCAGATGCGCTAACTGCCGCCGGTTTTTCAGTTGCCGGCCAGTACTCACCGCTCGATAACACCATTGTCATGATTGTGACCAGCCTGGAGTTGCAGGAGATAGCGGCGCAGTCTGACAAAGGTGGATACGGCGCCGGGCAGCGCGTTGGCATCACCGAACGTGAAGGCAAAACCGAAGTGGCCTTCGTCAATCCTCTGTACCTGCAGTTCGCCTACCGTATGGAGGCTGATATGCAGGGTATTTATGACCAGATGAGCAAGGCCCTGGGTAACATGGAGGGATTCGGTGCAAAGAAAGAGATGACCGCAAAGAAACTGGGTAAATATCACTACAAACCCATGATGCCCTATTTCGACGATCCAATGAAGCTGGGGAGCTTTGACAGCTATGAAGCCGCAGTTGCTGCCGTTGAGAACGGCCTGGCGGTGGACGGTGATGCGCTCAGCCAGGTGTACCGTATAGATATACCCGGCAAGCAGCAGACCGTGTTTGGTGTCGGCATGAAAGCAACCAGTGATGACAAGGGCGAAGTCAATATCGATGAGTCGCACCAATTGGCCATTGTAGACTTCGAGGGCTACAGCAAAGTTGCCTATTTCCCCTATGAAATCCTCGTGAATGGATCCGCTGTGGAAGCATTACCGATGAAATTCCGAATGGCCGTCCATTTCCCGGATTTACCCATGATGGGTGCGCACGGCTTTAGCAAACTGATGTCTGCACCTGGCGCAACCAAGAACGCATTCAAAGAACTGGTCGATAGCAAGTAATAAAAACATGTTATATTAGGAGATTGTATATTAGAGTTTCATGATTAAAGGAGAAGCCTGATGTTTCGATTTCTCGTTAACGTGCCTGTTGTTTTGCTATTGCTCGCATTATCAGCGGGCATCCAGGCAGAAGAAGCGCTCTGGATCGATGTTCGCAGCGCCGAGGAATACCATACGGCGCACGTATCCCAGGCCGTAAACATTCCTTATACGGAAATAGCCGGCCGCATCGGTGAAGTAACCGAAGACAAGGAAGCGCTGATCTACGTTTACTGCAGAAGTGGCCGACGCTCCGGCATCGCGAAGGACACGCTGGAGGCGGAAGGCTTCACCCATGTGACCAACCTGGGCGGCCTGCAGGATGCGCAGGCCAAAGCGCTCGAGATGGCCGTTCAATAAGGGACGGTCCGGAGTTCCGGAATGGAAACCACACGCGACCATTTCATGGATCGCCTGGTCCGGCGTTCGCTGGACGGCGGCATTCCGCTTTTTATTTTTCTTGTGGCGATCCTGGCCGGCTTGGTCGCTCTGCAGTACACGCCACGTGAAGAAGAACCTCAAATCGTTGTGCCGATGCTGGATGTGCTGGTTGCAGCACCCGGCCTGAGTGCTGAACAGGTCGCCAGGCAGGTGACCATTCCGGTTGAGAAATTGCTGACCCAGATCCCGGGCGTGGAGCATGTCTATTCCAGCAGCAACGCCGGTGTAGCCGCGGTCACGCTGCGTTTTCATGTTGGACGAGATCGCGAAGAATCCATACTGAACACCTACAACAAGCTGCATTCCAACCAGGACCAGGTGCCGGGTGTGGTCAGCAACTGGCTGGTCAGGCCGGTTGAAGTCGATGACGTTCCGGTCGTGCTGCTGGCTTTGTGGAGCGCTGATGCCCGGCGCTACGATGACTACAAACTGCGCCGGGTCGCTGATGAAATCACCACGGATTTGCAGGGCATTCCACAAACCAGTGAGGTCAAGGTAACCGGTGGACGGCCCCGCACCATCCGGGTTTTACTCGATCCCGAAAGCCTGGCTGCGCGGAAAACTACCGCTGTTGAAGTGATTCAGGCGCTGGAGCTTTCCAATCAGTTAAAGAACGCAGGTGTCTGGACGCTTGGCAACGAGAGTATTGTGCTGGAAAGTGGCGACTTCGTTCGCAGCGTAACTGAACTTGAAAATCTGCCGGTCAACGTGATTGATGGTACGTCGGTGTATCTCAAGGATGTAGCCACGATCGTAGACGGGCCCGCCGAGGCCGAAAACTACAACTGGATCGAGTTTGCTTCGGGTCATCCCCAGTACAACCGCGCGAATGAAAGCTTTCCGATGGTCACCATCAGTGTAGCCAAACACCGTGGCAGCAACGCAGTCAGTGTGGCCCGCCAGGTACATGAGCGCATTGCCCTGCTGCAGGAGTCTGTGTTGCCACCGGAAATTCAGGTGGAAGTGCTGCGCGACTATGGACAAACCGCCAACGAGAAGGTCAATAATCTGAGCTCTTCGCTCGCCTTTGCGATCATAACCGTTGTTGTGTTCATCGGCGTTTTTCTTGGCATCCGTCCGGCCCTGGTGGTGGGACTGGCCGTGCCCATCTGTTATGGAATCACCCTGGCCCTTGATCTCGCCCTTGGTTACACGATCAACCGCGTGACGCTGTTTGCACTGATCCTGTCTCTTGGCCTGCTGGTAGACGACCCGATCACCGGCGTGGACAACATTGAGCGGTTCATTCGCAAAAAGGGCACCGGCCTGTACGGCCAGATCGTCGCCGCAATGGCCGAGATCCGGGCACCGCTGCTGATGTCCACCGTGACCATCATGCTGGCTTTCGTACCGCTGGGCTTCATCACCGGAATGATGGGCCCATACATGGCGCCGATGGCCTTCAATGTACCGGTCAGTGTTGCGGCCAGCACCCTGGTGGCTTTCCTGGTCACGCCCTGGCTGGCCAGCCGACTGTTAAAACCTTCCGTTACGGGCAACCGGGATGATCCCGGAGAAAACACCGCCCGGTTGCGCGTCTACCGCCGGCTATTGTCACCGCTGCTGGACAGCAGAAAACGCGCACACATGGTTTTGTGGGGCGTACTGGCATTATTCGTGATCGCGGCCAGCCTGCCATTGTTCCGCCTGGTGCCCCTCAAGTTGTTGCCCTATGACAACAAAAATGAAATCCAGATCGTAATTGACATGCCGGAATACAGCAGCCTGGAAGCTACCGCGGCTGTGGCTAAAGAAATCAGTAACCTCGCCAGCCAGCTGCCGGAGGTCCGCGCCATCGCCGCTTTTGTCGGGACGCCCTCCCCAATCGATTTTAACGGCATGGTACGGCGGTACTACCAGCGATCGGGGCCGCACATGGCTGACCTGCGGCTCACCCTGGTCGACAAGAGCGCGCGTGAACATCAATCACACGCCATCGTCTTGAGGCTGCGCGAGCTGATTGCACCTCTGAACACAGATGAAATTCATATCAAGGTGGTTGAAGTGCCGCCCGGACCGCCGGTGCTGAGCACGCTGGTGGTTGAAATTCATGGCGACACGCTGGTCAGCTACGAGCAACAGCGTGAAGCGGCTGCCGCGGTCATGGCGAGACTGTCGCGTGAACCACACGTGGTTGAAATCGATTCGACCGTCGAGCATCCGCAACAGCGCATGAGGTTTGTAACCGATAAGCAAAAAGCCGCTCTGTCCGGAATAGCAACAACGGATATCAACACCACCATCGCGCTTGCAAACCAGGGTCTCAAGTCTGGCTACATGCAGTTACCCGGCGAAACCCGTCCACTGCCCATCGAGCTGAGAATGGCCAGCAATGAGCGCACTTCGCTGACCGATTTCAACCGCATGAAGATCAAGGGCCGGGCCGGGATTGTCCAGCAAAGCTCCCCGCAAGGCCTCGATTCAGCGGCACAGCCCCTGGTTTCCATTGGAGAGCTGGGAGAATTCAGGCAGCAGCGGGCTGATCGCGCCATTCACCGCAAGGATTTACGGCCAGTGGTCTATGTAACCGCGGAAATTTCCGGCCGCACGCCCGCTGAAGTCATTGCAGATATCAATGCCGACCAGGGTAAATCATCCGCCCCTGTGAATATAAACTGGCAAAACAGAAGTTTTGTAGCACCTGGGGCAGGAGACGGCTGGGATCTGCCCGAAGGCGTGAACGTGTTATGGACCGGGGAAGGAGAGTGGCGTATTACGGTCCGGGTTTTCAGAGATATGGGGCTTGCTTTTGCTTTCGCCCTGGTTGGAATCTTTTTCGTGCTGCGCCTGCAAACCGCTTCCGTCGCCCTGTCGTTGATTATCATGTCTTCTATACCGCTTACGATTATTGGCATCATGCCGGGCTTCTGGTTGATGAATCTGTTTGGTGAGCGAATGGTCGCAGGAGCGCCCGATCCCGTGATGTTCACCGCCACCGCAATGATAGGAATGATTGCGTTGGCCGGAATTGTAGTTCGCAACTCATTGATCCTGGTTGATTTTATTACCCAGGCCCGGGAAGAAGGGCTGGCGCTTAAAGAGGCCTTGTTGCAGGCTGGTGCGGTCCGCATGCGTCCGGTGCTGTTAACCGCAGGCACCACGATGCTTGGCAACCTCATCATTACCCTGGACCCCGTATTCAGGGGTTTGGCCCTGGCGATAATTTTCGGCATCGTGACCTCAACCCTGTTTACACTGCTGGTCGTGCCCGTTGTGTACTTGCTCGTCTTTGATAAACCGAATAAAGGCCTTGAATCATGAAATGGTTAATGCCCGTGACCGCTGTTGTCGTGTTATTGCTGATCATTGCCTGGATGGCCGGCTCATTCAAAGATAAAGTCGAGCCGGGAATAACCATCTTTGATCTGGCGGAGTCACGCGACCCGGTTAGCGTGGTAGCGCAAGACATCATGGTTACCGAACCTGTTCCTGCAAGCATTGGGGCGCGCCAGGCTACGACCATTTCGTCCCGGACACTGGCCCGCATTACTCAAATCACGGTTCGGGCGGGTGATACCGTCAGCAAGGGACAGTTGTTACTGGAGCTCGAGCGCTCAGACCTGGAATCGCGGCTGCAACAGGCTGCGGGGAAGGAACGCTCCGTCACCGCCCGGCTGGAAGAAGCCAGGCAGAATCTGGACCGCGCCGAACAACTTTATGAGCGGGACCTGGTTGCAGCGGCCGCTTTGGACGAGGCCCGCGCCAACCACTCTGCGCTTTCAGCGGATCTCGCCAACACGAAACAGGTGGTCAGGGAGGCTGAGGTCGCCATTTCCTATACTGAAATCCGCTCGCCGATTGATGGGCGCGTGGTTGAGCGTTTCGCAGAACCCGGCGATACCGCTTCACCCGGTGACAAACTCCTGGCTTTGTATAACCCCATGTCGATGAGGGTGGAGGCCGCCGTGCGCGAAGGCCTGGCAATAAGCCTGGGCCTGGGGCAGGAAGTCCAGGTCGAAATTCCGGTTCTGGACAGCGTGCTGACCGCCAGGATCGAAGAGTTGGTGCCGGCGGCCGATCCGGGTTCCCGCAGCTTCATGGTCAAGGCGCAAGTCGATTACAGCGGACGATTATTGCCCGGCATGTATGCCCGGATGCTGATCCCTGCAGGCACGGAAACCCTGCTGCTGGTACCAAAGGATCGGGTGGTTGATTACGGCCAGCTCGATATCGTCTGGGTTGACCACAACGGCGCTGTAGACCGCCGCTTCATCCGGACCGGACGAGAAATCCGCCCGGGTGTTCTCGAGGTTATTTCAGGTCTTGAGGAGGGCGAGCAGATTTTACCCCCGCGGTAACCCAGACAACCCGTTGTTAACAAGAACAACGATGGTGCTCATCGGCTTTCTCCATTGATCAGGTCCGCAATCGTCCGGTTATACGGGGTGCGCAGGTAAGCTACGCCATTTGAGTCGCTGCCAGGAGCCGCCCCACCAAGAATGTTCACCTGCAGCGAGGGAAGAATCAACCGGGGCAGGTTCAACTGGCTGTCCCGCCCGGTTCTCATGGCGATAAACGCTTCGCGGCTGGTTTCTGCCGTAAGGTGGATATTGCTACTCATGGATTCCTCTACCGAGACCTGGCTTACGGCCGCCTGGCCGTCCTTCGGGTAATCGTGGCAAAGATTAAGACGGGTTTCTCCTGGCAATTCGTATAATTTCCTGATGGAATCATATAGCTGACCGGCATCTCCTCCGGGAAAGTCACACCTGGCCGTACCAAACGCGGGTGCAAACAGCGTATCTCCAATGAACGCCGCATCACCAGCGAGATAAGTAATGCTGTCTGCCGTATGCCCGGGCGTTTCCAGGATGCGTATATCAAGACTACCCAGGCTGATCACATCACCCGCTTGCAGTAAGCGGTCAAACTGGCTTCCATCGGTTGCGGTGTCCGTCATGTTGAACACCCGGACAAAATTTTCCTGCACCGAGCAAATTCCGGCGCTACAGGCAATGCTCGCTCCGGTTTGTCGCCGGATAAGGTCAGCTGCTGTCAAATGATCCGCGTGGGCATGGGTTTCAAGGACCCAGTCGATGGTTAAGCCCGCCTGATCAGCGGCCTGGAGGATTCTATCTATGAAGGCGGTGTCAGCCATGCCACTGACCGGGTCAAACACCAGCACCGGATCGATAATCGCTGCGCGCTGTTCTCCGGAGTCAGCTAGAAGGTGGGTCCATGTGCCGGAATCCGGCTCATGAAAAGACTGGATTTCCATGGTTTGCAGATCACCCGAGTGTTACATGAGAGCTTGCTTAATAAGATATTTGTAATTTAGATAAATTGCAAATAAAATTCACTGTATGGACTTTGATGCAATGCAGAGCAATGCAAAGGACGCCGTTAGCCTTCTCAAAGGTCTAGCCAATGAAAGCAGACTGATGATCATGTGTGTGCTTTCGGAGGGCGAAGTGTCTGTCGGACAGCTCAATGAACGCATAAAACTCAGCCAGTCGGCGCTTTCACAGCACCTGGCCGTACTTCGTGAACAGGGCCTGGTACAAACCCGGCGGGAAAGCCAGACCATTTTTTACCGGCTGGAAGACACAGCGGCAATGACAATCATTGAGTTGCTGCACGAGGTTTATTGCGAGGCCTGACTATTTTCCGATGCAAAAGCTCGAGAAAATCTCGCCGAGCAAATCATCCGGTAGCATTTCCCCGGTAATCTCTCCCAGCGCCTGCTGCGCCAGTCTTAATTCTTCGGCCAGCAATTCCCCGGCCGCAAACTCCTTCATTGCAGCACTGCCTTCATTGAGGTGCCGGGCCGTGCGCCTGAGTGCATCGATATGGCGTTGCCTTGCTGAGAAGCTGCCTTCGACCTGGTCAGACGCCCCAACAATGGCGCGAATCCTGTTGCGCAGCTGATCCATCCCCTGCCCCGTTTTAGCAGAAATCCACACAACATCGTCATCATATCCACCGACTGGTTGATCGGGAAGCAATAAATCAACCTTGTTGGCAACGGCTATCGCTTTCACGCCAGCAGGTATCTCGGCCGCCAACCGCTCATCCAAACCACTGTTTTCGCTTGCGTCCAGCACCATCAACACGATATCGGCTGACTCCAGCGCCTGCCTTGCCCGTCGAACACCTTCGGCCTCGATCACGTCACTGGTTTCGCGGATTCCCGCAGTATCAGCCAGGTGAACCGGTATACCATCAAGATCGATCTGTTCGCGCAGTACATCTCTGGTCGTGCCCGGAATATCGGTCACAATGGCGCTTTCCTGCCCTGAAAGCACGTTAAGAAGGCTTGATTTTCCGGCGTTTGGCCGGCCGATGATCGCAAGGACTATACCGTCTCTAAGTAACCGGCCCTGCCGGGCATCCGCCAGGAGCCCTGCCAGGCGACCGCTGGCATTTGCCACGTGGTCCAGGACGTCGCTCTCTGCCAGAAAATCGATTTCTTCTTCCGGAAAATCAATCGCCGCCTCAACAAACACGCGGATCGAGGTCAATTCCTGCTGCAGTTCGTACACTCGGGATGAAAACACCCCTTGAAGGGAGCGTTGTGCGGCGCGCGCAGCGGCATCAGAGCCTGATTCAATCAGGTCAGCGATCGCTTCCGCCTGGACGAGGTCCAGCTTGTCATTCAGAAATGCCCGTTCGGAGAATTCACCGGGCCGGGCAATTCTCGCACCCAGTTGAAGCACGCGTTGCAGTAGCTGCTGGAGAATAAAAGCACCGCCATGGCCCTGGAGTTCCAGCACATGCTCACCGGTAAAAGAGTTCGGGGCGGGAAAAAACAGGGCAATTCCCGTATCGATAATCTCACCCCTGGCGTCTGTGAAATTTGCCAGCGTTGCGTACCGTGCCTCAAGCTCTCGACCCAGCAGCTCTTTTGATATTTGCGGAACATCAGAACCCGACACGCGCACAATTCCAAGGCCACCGGTACCCGCGGCTGTGGCAATTGCGCATATCGTGTCAGCGCTTTGTGTCATGGCAAAGAACCCGGCCGATATCAGTCGGCAGCGGCTATTTTTCGCGTGATGTAATACTGTTGAGCCAGTGACAGCCCGGCGTTGGTTGCCCAGTAAAGCACCAGGCCCGCCGGGAAAAAGGCGAACATGATGGAAAACACGATGGGCATCATGGTCATCATTTTTTGTTGCAATGGATCCATTCCCACCATCGGCGTCAGTCGTTGCGTTGCAAACATGAAGCCGGCGTTCAGCAACGGCAAAATGAAATACGGATCGCGCACAGACAGGTTGTCAATCCACAGGATAAACGGCGCCTGCCGCAGTTCAACGGATTCCAGCAGAACCCAGTACAGGGCGATGAAAATGGGTATCTGCACAAGGATAGGTAAACAACCGCCGAGCGGGTTCACTTTCTCCTTCTTGTACATCTCCATCATCGCCTGGCTCATCCGCTGGCGGTCGTCGCCATAGCGTTCCTTGAGCTGTTCAATCCTGGGTTGCAGTTTTCGCATGCGCGCAGTCGATTTATATTGCGCTTCGGTCAGCTTGAAGAAAGCCGCCTTGATCAGGATGGTCAGGATCACAATAGCCCAACCCCAGTTGCCCACGATGTTATGAATGTGAGACAGAAGCCAGTACAATGGTTTTGAGAAAACCGTGAAAATTCCGTAATTTACAGTGTATTCAAGCCCGGGAGCTATCTCCGGAATATCGTCCTGAAGTTTTGGCCCCATGTAAAGTCGGCTCGAGAACCGGGTGTTTTCACCGGCAGCAACGCGCCGGGCAGGTGAAACATTACGTGCAACAAACCTCGGCCAGCCGTCTCCGGTGATGGCCTGGGTGGTGTAAGTCACCTGTTCTTCGCCTGGCGGAATCCATGCCGTGAAGAAATAATGCTGAATCATGGCCAGCCAACCACCGCTGGAGGTTTTCTTGTACGGCTCATCGGCGACATCATCGAAATCTACTTTCTCGAACTTGTCTTCGGGGTTGTAGAATCCGATCCCCACGAAACTATAGCGTGATGGATTGGTGAAACCACCCGACTCTTCATCTCCGGGCACCGTTCGTTGCAACTGATCGTAGCGACTGCCCGTCCACTCAGCGGCGCTACGGTTATCTACGTCATGAATAACTTCTACTTCATAAGCGCCGCGCCGGAACACGTAGGTCTTGGTTACTTGCACGCCGTCTTCTGAAGTCCATGTCAAGGGCACGAGAAGTTCGTCCGCGCCTTCTGACAGCACATATTCTGATCTTTCAGACTGGTACAGGCTGGTGTGATTCGGCGCCTGCTGGTGCGACAGTAGTCCTGATTGCGCGATTAACATCTGATCGCCAGAAGCGGTCAGCAGGCTCACTTTTGTTTCCGGTTCTTTTTGCCGCACCGGATAGTCCAGCAGCAGTGCGGACACTACTGTGCCGCCGACGAGGTCAATTTCGGTATCCAGAACATCTGTCGTTACGGAAATCACTTGGCGCTGGGTTCCAACCTGGCCTGAACTGGCCTGCTGACTGTCCGTTGGCTTGCTTTGCTGATCATCAACCAGCGCGGGCAGGTCAACCGCATCCGCAGAACTTTGCGCTGCAAGGCCTGGAACCGAGGGTGTATCGGTTTTCACACTGGTTTGCGGTGCTCTGGCTTGCGGCGCCGGACCGTAATCTTTCTGCCACTGGACCCAGATCATGTAGCCCAGGAACACCAGGCCGATAATCAGTACCGGTCTTAGATTTCCCATCTGTTTTTATCCTTCAAGCCGGCTTTCCAGCCGAGACCAATGGCTCTGAAGAGAGCGGAAAAGTTGCTTGTTGCCCATGGCAGCGGTTTCCCGCCTGGGCAAGACTACAACATCTATGCGCTTTCCCTGGCCGGAATAACGCTGACGAAAACTCTCTCTGATCACCCGTTTTATCCGGTTTCGGCCCACAGATTTTTTGTCGACCTGTCGCGATACGGCCATCCCCAAACGGGGACCACTATTTTGTCCGACCCGGGCGAGCACTTTGAAACAGGCATCGGAAGACACAACGGGGTTTTTGAAAACCCGTTTGAAGTCAGTGGCTTTGATTAGTTTTTGCTGGCTTGTAAATACCGCGCGGGACATTTTTTTTGCCTCCAGCGGTTTGTTTTTATATACGGTTTCCGTCTATCCAGTGTCAGGCAGAAAGACGTTTTCTACCTTTGGCACGACGGGCTTTAATAATGGCCTGCCCTGCACGGGTAGACATACGTGCTCGAAAACCGTGTCGGCGAGCGCGCTTGAGGAGGCTTGGCTGAAAAGTACGCTTCATTTTGGTAATCCTTCAGTTTGTTTGTATTTCGGCACTAAAATGGCCGACAAAAGAGAGGAATTATAACTTTTTTAGATACTTCAAACAAGGTTCTTGACGCGTCTCTTTATTCTGATGGTCAAGTTATCCACAGCGGGTTAAACTTAACCGTTCGGGGTCGCGGACATTGGTTCTGTGGCTAAATATAAAAAGCAAGCTATTAATCCCGGAATGCCCCAAACACACTGGCAAACCTGCTTAAACCACCTGGAGCGCGAGCTCCCGGCTGAAGATTTCAATACCTGGATACGTCCTTTGCAGATCAAGTCGTCCCGGGGTCGTACCGTGCTGCACGCACCAAACGAATATGTCCGCGATTACATCACGCTGAATCACCTGGAGCGTATTCGGGATATTTATGAGCACCTGGGCGCTTCGCGTGATTCGGTTGTCGTGGATGTAAGCCGCCAAAACGCCGGGGCTGTGCCCGAGGTGAAAGCGTCATCCCGGCAATCTCGGGTTAGTACCGGGCTGGATCATCGTTACCGATTCAAGAATTTTGTTCAGGGCAAATCCAACGAGCTTGCCTACGCAGCCTCTCAACAGGTAGCCAAAAAACCGGGGACGGCTTATAACCCCCTGGTGATCTACGGCAGCACCGGGCTGGGTAAAACCCATTTGCTTCATGCGGCCGGCAATCTTCTTCACAAGCGGAATCCTGACTCCAAGGTGCTCTATATTGGCTCAGAACGGTTCGTCAGCGAAATGATCAGCGCTCTGAGAGGAAACCGGATTGAAGCATTCAAACAGCACTACCGAACCGCTGGTGCATTGCTTATCGACGATGTTCAGTTTTTCGCCGGCAAAGACCGAACGCAGGAAGAATTTTTCCATACTTTCAACGCCTTGCTGGATAGTCAGCAACAAATTATTCTTACTTGTGACCGCTACCCAAAAGAGGTTGACGGGATAGAGGCACGCTTGAGATCCCGCTTTGGTTGGGGCTTGACTGTGTCTATCGAGCCTCCTGATTTTGAAACCCGTGTCGCGATTTTGATGAACAAGGCTCAGGAGCGGGGTGTTTTTCTCGAAGAGCCAGTCGCTTACCTGATAGCCCGAAGGGTCCGTTCTCATGTCCGGGACCTGGAGGGTGCTCTCAACACACTTTTTGCAAACGCCCGGTTTACTGGCCGGTCCATTACAGAAAATTTTGCCCAGGAGGTTTTGCGCGAACTCTTTCACGTTCACGACCGGCTGATAACCATAGAAAATATTCAAAAAGCGGTTGCCGAGTACTATAAGCTGCGGGTTTCTGACCTTTTATCCCGCCGTCGCCCGCGAAATATAGCGAGACCGCGGCAGGTTGCCATGGCGCTGTGCAAAGAGCTTACAGAACACAGCTTGCCGGAGATTGGCGACGCATTTGGTGGCAGGGACCATACCACCGTACTGCATGCCTGTCGTAAGATCGACGAGCTATGTGACACAGACGGACGGATTCGTGAAGACAAAGCGAAACTGGTTCGCTCATTAACCGCTTGATGCGCAGTTGATGTATAACATTGTGTTCAACAGCATGAGTAAGCTGTGGATAAGTGCTGAACAGTTATGAGCGTCATTCTTATCCACAGGCTGTAAACAGGCAAACAGTCTTGATATGCTCTTGATCAAGGAAAGCAATACACTGAATTTAAAAGATAATAGGGACTTATTGACTTATCCACCGGCCTTATTACTACTACAGTTTATTTAAATATATATATAAATAATCATTAACAGGAAAGCGGTTATGAAATTCAGCATTCAACAAGAGGCTCTGCTTCAACCTATCAGCCAGGTAATCGGTGTAGTAGAGCGCAGACAAACGCTACCCGTACTGGCCAACTTCCTTGTTTCCGCCCAGGGCAATCGGTTATCGATTACCGGCACGGATATGGAAGTGGAATTAATTGCTTCGGTTAAAGCAGACATACAGGCTGAAGGCGAAGTTACCGTTCCAGCCAGAAAGCTTGTAGATATTGTTCGTAAATTACCTGATGGGGTAGACATAACCGCGGTTCTGGATGGTGACAAGCTGTTGGTTTCCTCCGGCAGGGGAAAGTACACGCTATCTACATTGCCTGCTACAGAGTTTCCTGCTACAGACCAGGTTGAAACGTTAGAAACAGTTAAAATACAAGAAGTTGAGTTAAAAAAACTAATTGATAAAACGTCTTTTTCCATGGCTAATCAGGACGTAAGATATTATCTTAACGGCTTGTTATTCGAGTTTCACGATGGCACATTAACCACCGTAGCGACTGATGGCCACCGCCTGGCCGTGTGTGATCTGGAGAGTGATATTGGCGTGGCCCAGGATCGCCAGATGATCGTACCGAGAAAGGGCGTTCTCGAGCTTTCCAGAATGCTCTCCGACAGCACGGATCTGGTTGAGCTGGCATTGGGTAAGAACCATATTCGTCTGGTAAAAGGCAGCATGATTTTCACTTCCAAACTGATAGACGGGCGTTTTCCAGACTACCAGGCCGTCATTCCAAAAGGCACAGACAGGCACATAAAGCTGGACCGTCAAAGCTTCATGCTTGCGCTGCAGCGCGCTTCCATCCTCTCAAACGAAAAATACAAAGGTGTACGTCTCGAAGCATCTGTCGATTCGGTAAAAATTGTTGCGCATAACCCCCAACATGAAGAAGCCGTTGAAGAGCTGGAGGCAGAACTTAATTTTGAACATGTGGCTATCGGATTTAATGTCACTTACCTGCTCGATGCCTTAAGCGCAATCGAAGGTAATTCCGTTGTCATGGCCCTGAAAGACGCAAACAGCAGTTGCCTCATTTCAAGTGAGGCGGGCGGCAGGGATAAACACGTCGTCATGCCATTGAAACTCTGACCGGGAAATCGTGCTGACGGCAAGTTATTGCATATAAACAAGCTTCAGATAAGCAACCTCAGAAACCTGACGAGCGTTGAAATTGAGCCTCACCCGCGGCTCAATATCATATACGGCCCTAATGGAGCCGGAAAAACCAGCGTATTGGAGTCTATCGTTGTTCTTTCGCGCGGCAGATCTTTCAGAACAGCCCAGGCTGCGGAGCTCATCGGACCGGCCGGTAGCACCTTCCAGGTTTTCGCCGAAACATTTAGCGAGTCCAGTAAAACCTCAAGAATAGGTCTGGAGCGCTCCAAAAAACATTGGCGCGCCAGGAAAGACGGGCTGGATTTGTCACAACTCAGCCAGTTAACACGAGTATTACCGCTGGTGTTAATGGAGCCAAACAGTCACCTGTTGGTGAGCGGTACACCGGAAGTTAGAAGAAAGTTCCTCGACTGGGGTATGTTTCACGTGGAACAGGAGTTTCTTCAGGTGTGGCGTAGATTCTCAAAAATATTGAAACAACGTAACGCCGCTTTAAGATTTAACCAGGAAGAACTGCTGGATAGTATGGATGTGGTGTTCTGCGACCTGGGTATACGGTTGGGTCAGCTGAGAAAGGCACACTCAGAATCAGTAGCTGAACAGGCTCTGGTTATTTTGACTGAGTTGAGCTCAGGCCTGGAGCGTATCCGCTTTGAATATAGAAATGGGTGGCCGAAAGGCAGCCTGTCAGATTCTTTAACAAACAACAGGAAGAATGACCTTATCAAGGGGGCTACGGGCTCAGGGCCCCATAGAGCCGATATTGCCCTTATATACAGGGAAACTTCCGCGCGGGCGATGTTGTCGCGGGGGGAACAAAAAATACTTGCATCAGCAATGCTGTTGTCGCAGGCGGATATTCTTGCGCGGCAGCGCAAAACTCCCGTGCTGTTACTGGATGACCTGGCCTCTGAGTTCGATGCAGAGCATTATCAAAGCGTCTTGAACCGGGCGCTGAAAGCAGGGGGTCAGGTTTGGGTTACCGGAACCAGCAAGCAAGTACTTTCCGTTGATCACAAGATGTTCCACGTGAAACATGGTGAAGTTAAGGAAGTGATATAATATCAGCTTGAAAACACAGGGATCAGCACCCATTTATCAGAGCTATTCCTTTCAGCTTTAATTACACGGTTATTTCGGAATTTCAGACAGATACACACCCCGTTGGAGGGTTATCACGCGCATGAGCAAATCACAATACGATTCGTCGAACATTAAGGTTCTCAAGGGCCTGGACGCAGTAAGGAAACGGCCCGGAATGTATATTGGAGATACTGATGACGGCACGGGCCTTCATCACATGGTCTTCGAGGTTGTAGACAACTCCATCGACGAGGCTCTTGCGGGTCACTGTGATGCGATCAAGGTAACCATCCATGAAGATGACGCCCTTAGCGTTCAGGACAATGGCCGTGGTATACCGGTCGATATCCATGAAGAAGAGGGGGTGTCTGCAGCTGAAGTCATCATGACGGTTCTTCACGCCGGCGGTAAGTTTGACGACAATTCATATAAAGTCTCGGGCGGATTACACGGTGTCGGCGTTTCGGTGGTTAATGCTCTTTCGGAGCATCTTGAGCTCAGAATCAAGCGCGACGGACATGTGTGGCGTCAGACGTACCACATGGGGGTTCCGGAGGGAGATCTGAAAGTAACGGGCGCCAGCGATGAGGCCGGAACCAAGATCTATTTCAAACCGAGTCATGATGTCTTTTCAGACGTGGTGTTTCATTACGATATCCTTGCAAAACGCTTACGTGAACTCAGCTTTCTGAATTCAGGTGTTCGGATTGAATTGGCTGACGAACGCTCTGGAAAGGCGGATGTGTTTGAATACAAAGGTGGAATAAAGTCTTTTGTTGAGCACCTGGGGCGCAATAAAAACCCCTTGCACGGAACGGTAATGTACGTCTCGGATAAAGCCAATGACATTACGGTCGAAGTTGCGATGCAATGGACCGATGCATACCAGGAAGCTGTTTTCTGTTTTACCAACAACATTCCACAAAAAGACGGTGGTGCTCATCTGGCCGGCTTCAGAGCTGCCTTGACGCGTACTATAAACAACTACATTGAAGAATCAGGGATTGCTCGCAGGGACAAAGTGTCTACAACGGGTGATGACGCACGTGAGGGTTTGATCGCGGTTTTATCGGTCAAGGTTCCGGATCCCAAATTCTCTTCCCAGACAAAAGACAAGCTGGTTTCTTCTGAAGTAAAACCGGTAGTTGAGTCGCTGATCAGCTCGAATTTACGCGATTTTCTGTTGGAAAACCCTGGAGAAGCAAAAACCATCACAGCGAAAGTTGTTGAAGCGGCCCGGGCCAGGGAGGCGGCCAGGAAAGCGCGGGAAATGACTCGCCGGAAAGGGGTGCTTGATATTGCCGGACTTCCTGGTAAGTTGGCGGACTGTCAGGAAAAAGACCCGGCTCTATCCGAAATATTTCTAGTGGAGGGTGATTCCGCTGGTGGATCAGCAAAGCAGGGTAGAAATCGCAAATACCAGGCTATTCTTCCACTGAAAGGGAAGATTCTTAACGTAGAGAAAGCGCGTTTTGACAAAATGATTCAGTCTGCCGAGGTTGGAACGCTAATAACGGCCCTGGGTTGTGGAATAGGCCGGGACGAATTTGATGTGGACAAGCTCCGGTATCACCGGATTATTATCATGACGGACGCCGACGTGGATGGTTCACATATCCGAACCCTGTTACTTACATTTTTCTATCGCCAGATGCCGGAGTTGATAGAGCGCGGTTATATCTACATCGGACAACCGCCACTGTACAAAATCAAACAGGGTAAGCAGGAGCACTACCTCAAGGATGACACGGAACTGAATGATTACCTGATGGCCCGGGCGCTGGATGATGCAAGCCTGGTTTTTGATCCTGCAGCGCCGCCGCTCAAAGGTGAAGCGCTGGAACAGCTGATGCGGGATTACCTCGCGGTGTGCCTGACCAATGTGCGTCTGTCGCGGCGATACGACCCCTTGTTTCTAGAACAATTGATTGATAATAAAGCGTTTTCCAATGACTGGGAGCGCGAACAAAAAGCCCGGTGGTGTAAGGAAATTGAGTCCGGTATTGGCGTAAATAGCCCACCGAGCGTTCGTTATGGCCTGAAAGTAACCGCGGGCGAAGAGGGCGACGAGTTAGTCTTTAGTAAAACCACTCACGGGGTTACCGAAGAGAAAACCATAAAAGCGCATTTTTTCAAAGGACCCGAATATCGGTTAATTGGAAAACTGGCTGATACCCTCCACGGCCTCGTGCAGGAAGGCGCCGAGGTAATCCGGGGTAAGGCCCGGAAAGACATAGCTTCCTTTAAAGAAGCCTATGAATGGCTAATGTCTGAAAGCAAAAAAGGCAGAAGCATTCAGCGCTTCAAAGGATTGGGCGAGATGAATCCGGAGCAGTTGTGGGACACCACGGTTAACCCGGAAACCCGGCGCCTGTTACAGGTCACAATCGAGGATGCAGTTGGCGCTGACCAGATTTTCACGACATTGATGGGCGATGAAGTTGAGCCTCGACGGGAGTTCATTGAGACAAACGCACTGGATGTAACCAACCTGGACGTTTAAACGCTAAGCCAGGACCGACAAGTCCGCGATACGATCAAACAGTGTTTTGAGATGTGATAGCAAAGACAAGCGGTTCAGTCGAAGAGCGGGGTCTTTATCCATGACCATTACAGCATCGAAGAAAGCATCAACGGGCGCTCGCAAACCCGCCAGGTGGTTCAGGCTGCTTGCGTAATCTCCCTGCTCCAGCAACGGGCAGACTATTTCATTAAGTCGCGTAACTTCCTTGAAAAGCTGAATTTCTTCGTCGAATATAAACATATTTTCGTCTATTTCCTCCGAAACAGCTTCCTCGGTTTTACGTAAAATATTGCCAATTCGTTTGTTTGCCGCGGCCAGGCTGGCGGCTTCTTCCTGCCCCATAAATGCCGACAACGCACTCAAGCGCCGGTCCAGGTCAGGCAGCGTATCCCAGCCGGATGCCAGAACAGCGCTGACCAATTCCGTGCCGTGTCCCTGCTCCCGGTAATAGCCGCGCAATCTTTCTACAATAAAACCCCGGACGTCAAGCAGTGTTTCGGCTTTGATTTCCAGTTGATGCGACAGCTCGTCAGAGGCAATAGCGAGTAATCGATCCAGGGGTATTTCCAGCTCTGCCTCTATCAGTATACGGACCAGGCCCAGGGCGGATCTTCTGAGTGCAAATGGGTCCTTGTTGCCGCTGGGGCGCAGTCCGGCGGCAAAGATTCCAACCAGGGTGTCGATGCGGTCGGAAAGGCTGACAAATTTACCGTCGATAGAGCCGGGAATCTCATCGCCGGAAAAACGAGGCGCATAGTGTTCACCAATCGCCTGGGCTACCTCGGGAGATTCACCAGAAAGGGATGCATACTGTTGGCCCATGACTCCCTGGAGTTCTGGAAATTCACCAACCATCAGGGTCATCAGGTCACATTTTGAAAGCAGGGCGGCGCGCGATGCATGCTGCGTATGCTTGGATAAATATTCGGCTATTTTTGTTGATATTGACGACATCCGTCTCGATTTGTCGCCAATTGAACCGATATTCTTTTGAAAAATCACCCGGTCCAGAAGCGGTATCAGGGCAGAAAGAGGCTGTTTTTTATCCTGTTCCAGGAAAAAGCGTGCGTCGGCCAGGCGTGGTCTGATAACCCGTTCGAAACCCTCTCTGACCGATTCGGTATGCGTGCTTTCTATATTTGAAATAGCAATAAACCGGTTGCTGACGCGATCCGGGTTTTTACTATCCATGATCGGAAAAAACTTTTGATGATCCTGCATGCTGGCAATGAGAGCCGCGTGTGGAACCTCCAGGAATTCTTTTTCGAACGAACAACTAACGGCTACCGGCCATTCAACCAGGTTGTTGACCTCGTCCAGCAGGTTTTGATCAATATGGACAGATGAATCCGATTGTTTCAGGCTTTCCCGAATCTGCGACTTTCTCTGATCTTGATCGGCGATCACGAAAGCGTCATTCAGGACCTGTTGCCAGGCGTTGCTGTGCGCTACCACGTGGGGGCCAGGTGAATGGACACGATGTCCTCGTGTCAGCCTGTCGGCGTCCTGGCCGAGCAGGCGGCCTGCGATCAAATTTTCGCCATGCAGGACGATCAGCCAGTGAACCGGACGAACGAAACTGAAATCATGATCAGCCCAGCGCATGGGTTTGGGTACTGGCAATTGTTTAATGGCCTGTTCGAGAATGGGGTAGATCAACGCTGAAAGCGGTTTTCCCGCCTGCTGAATCCGGGCATACAGCCATTCACCGTTCTCGTTTTTGATGGTTTCAAGTTCGTTGACATTCTTGCCAACAGAGCGTGCGAAACCAACAGCGGCCCCGGTCGGTTGGCCACCAGCGTCAAAGGCGGCGCTTACCGCAGGACCACGGCGCTCCTGGTCCTGGTCTGGCTGCCTGGAAGAGACGTCGCTGAACAGTAGCGCCAGCCGGCGAGGGGTGGAGAAAGAACGGCTGGCTTGTGGATCAAGACTGATGTTGTTTTTCTCCAGGCCATTTAACACGGCCTCAAAAAAGGCATTCCTGATGGTATCCAGCGCCTTGGGCGGAAGCTCTTCACAACCAAGCTCTATCAGCAGATCGGCCTTGTTCTCCGGGGCTTTTGTATTTTCAGTCATGTTGCACCCCGGCCTCAGCGGTGTTTAGCAGAGCCGGAAAGCCCAGTGCTTCACGGCTGGCGTAATAGGTTTCCGCAACCCGCTTGGCCAGGTCGCGAACACGCAGGATGTAACGTTGACGCTCCGTAACAGAGATGGCCCGGCGGGCGTCCAGCAGGTTAAACGTATGGGATGCTTTCAGAACCTGTTCATAAGCCGGCAGCGGGAGCCCCAACTCAACCAGCTTTTGCGCCTCACCTTCGCAGGTGTCAAACCAGCCGAACAAAGCATCTATGTTTGCATGCTCAAAATTATACTTGGACTGCTCGACTTCATTTTGATGAAAAACCTCTCCGTATGTGATCGGGCGTCCGCCGACATCCGTCCAGACCAGGTCATAGACGCTGTCCACGCCCTGGAGATACATGGCGAGGCGTTCCGCGCCGTAAGTGATTTCTCCCATGACCGGTTTACATTCCAGGCCGCCAGCCTGTTGAAAATAGGTAAATTGCGTGACTTCCATGCCGTTCAACCAGACCTCCCAACCCAGGCCCCAGGCGCCCAGCGTAGGAGATTCCCAGTTATCTTCCACGAAACGGATATCGTGCACTGCCGGATCGATACCGACGGCTTTGAGCGAATCCAGATACAGCTCCTGGAAGTCTTCCGGCGAAGGCTTCATGACCACCTGGTACTGGTAGTAGTGTTGCAGGCGGTTGGGGTTTTCGCCATAGCGGCCATCTGTCGGGCGGCGACTGGGCTGCACATAGGCAGCACACCAGGGTTCCGGGCCGATGGAGCGCAAAAAAGTGGCCGGGTGAAACGTGCCTGCCCCGACTTCGAGGTCGAGCGGCTGAACGAGAACGCAGCCCTGTTTGGACCAGTAGGCCTCTAGCGCCTGGATGAATTCCTGAAAAGTCATTATGGATCGTTGCCTGGGATCGTCGAGCAAATCTCAAACCGCTTAGTATAGTCCCAGACCGCCCAGGACAGAAGGCGTTAATGCATCATGCGGGATCGGCGTTTTCCACGATGAAAATAACACCATCTACGCCGGTGACACGAACACGGGTCCCCGCCGGAAGATCGGGCCCTTTTACACGCCACGTTGAATCATCCACTTCCACTTTACCCACGCCGTTTACGATGGGGTGGTCCAGCGTAAATAACCGCCCGGTGTATTGCTGACCCCGCTGGTTCAGTAAGGGCTGGTCAGAAACCGGCGGATGAACTTCGCGGTATTTGCGCCAGGCCAGCACAGCGACCACGGACAGCACGCCGAACAATACCAACTGGGCTTCGACCGGGATATCCGCAAAGACCAGCAACAGGAACCCAACGGCGGCGGCGGAAAAAGCCAGCCACAGGAAGAAGAATACCGGAGAGGTTAGCTCCAGGATCAGCAGCATGCCAGCCAGGATCCACCAGTGCCAGAATACGATATGCGTCATCCATTCCATCTGGAGATCCTCAACGATTGTCATCTGATTTGAAGGCTTCACGAGCGATTTCCGTGATTCCCGCAAGGCTGGACAGTATTCCGCTGGCCTCCATGGGCAGCAACAGGGTTTTAGTATTTGGGCCGGTCGCAAAATCACTCAGAGCCTCTACGTATTTCTGGGCGACAAAATAATTAACCGCCTGGATATCACCCGAAGCGATGGCCTGGGAGACCATGGTGGTTGCCTTACCTTCCGCTTCGGCCAGCCGTTCGCGAGCTTCGGCGTCCCTGAAAGCGGCTTCCTTGCGGCCTTCGGCCTGCAAAATTGCGGCCTGTTTAAGGCCTTCAGCCTCCAGGATTTCAGCCTGGCGCGTGCCCTCTGCATCAAGGATCGTCGCCCTTTTCTCCCGTTCAGCCTTCATCTGCCTGGCCATTGACTCCACCAGGTCCATGGGTGGGCTGATGTCCTTGATTTCAATACGTGTAACTTTAAGCCCCCACGGCGTGGTCGCCTCGTCCACCACGTTAAGCAGCCGGGCGTTGATATCATCACGTTTTGAAAGGCCGTCATCGAGATCCATCGAACCAAGAACCGTACGAATATTCGTCATGGTGAGGTTAAGAACCGCATGCTCCAGGCGGAACACTTCATAAGCCGCCTTGGCGGCGTCCAGCACCTGGAAAAACACGACGCCATCAACCGTCAGCAGCGCGTTATCCTTGGAAATAACCTCTTGTGACGGAACATCCAGCACGCGCTCCATCATGTTGACCTTGTGGCCAACCCTGTTCATGAAAGGAATAATGAAGTGAAATCCGGGCCTGAGCGTAGAACGATACTTACCAAAACGCTCCAGTGTATATTCATAACCCTGATGCACTATGATCACCGCTTTGCGAACGACGGTAACGCCCAAAGCGGCGGCAATAACTGCCCAGATTAGTACGGTGTCAAACATTTCGATCTCCCCAAAAAGCGACTGAAAGTCCTGAATCCCTTTTGTTGCCTCGCGGTTGCAGAAACTTTTTCCCATCAAAACCATACCAAATTGGTATGGGGCAGTAATGCGCCAGAAGTCACGGCATGCGAAAATCACCGTCGGCGAAGACCGGCAATGGAACCGTTGAAATGAAACGAAAAGACACGCTATTTGAGTCCGAAATCACCGGTCCTGGAGATTTTGTGTTTGACGACCGGGTAGTAAGGGTCTTTCCCGACATGATCAATCGCTCGGTGCCCGGATACAGTCTTGTCGTTCCGATGATCGGCTTGCTGGCGCGAAGGTATGCGCAGAAAAACACGGTGCTTTACGACCTTGGTTGTTCGCTGGGTGCTGTTGCCCTGGCCATGAGGGCTGCGGTCCGCGCGCCTGGTGTGGAAATTGTAGCCGTGGACAGCTCCGCCGATATGATCCGGCAACTGGAAGAGACCCTGGCGGATGACAAGGCCACCAAAGCGCCTGAAATCAGGGCCGAACGCCAGGATATTCTGGACACGCCGATAGAAAATGCCTCGGTAGTAGTATTGAATTTTACCTTGCAATTTCTGGAGCCAGGCCGGCGATTGGAACTGCTGAACAAAATAGCAAACGGACTCAGACCTGGGGGCGTTCTGGTGCTCTCAGAAAAAATTCGCTTTGAGGATGCTGCTGAGCATGAGCTTCAAACCCACTGGCATCATGATTTCAAAAAAGCACAAGGTTATTCGGTTCTGGAAATTGCACGGAAACGTGATGCGCTGGAAAACGTGATGATCCCAGATAGTATGAAACAGCATCGCGAACGGCTGAAGTCGGCAGGCTTTGGCCGGGTCAGTCAATGGTTCCAGGGGTTCAATTTTGTTTCCATGGTGGCGTTCAGAGAAAACAGTGACGACGTATAGTTCGCTGGCCAGTAACTGGCCGCAGAGCGCCTGGCTGACCGAGGTTTGCAGGCTTGCAGACATTAAATTGCGTGAGCACCCTCATGGTGACTTCGCCCGCTGGCAGGCTACTTTGAAAAGCCTGCCCGAGGTTCAAACCCGGGCGGAACTGGATTGCCCGGCCCCCAGGCTGGGACAGCCGTTCGCCCGGCCGGATGAATTGCGGGAGCTGTTGATGGGGTTGCATCCCTGGCGTAAAGGGCCATTGCAGTTGGGCGGGGTGAACATCGAAACCGAGTGGCGTTCGGACTGGAAATGGGCGCGCGTGGCGCCGCATATTGACCTGGCGGGGCACCGGGTGCTGGACATTGGCTCGGGCAATGGCTATTTCGGGCTGCGAATGCTGGGTGCCGGTGCACAATGGGTGCTTGGCATAGATCCGACCCTGCTGTTCGTCATGCAAAACCTGGCATGCAGACACTTTTCGGGAGATATCGCAAATTATGTCTTACCACTGGCTGTCGAAGAGCTGCCGGATATACCCGTTGGTTTGGACGCGGTGTTCTCGATGGGCGTTTTGTACCATCGAAAAGACCCTGCGTCACACCTGGAACGCATCCGGTCATTATTAAAAATCGGCGGCACCATGGTTTTGGAAACCCTGGTGCTGCCGAAAGGCAGGGAGGAGTGCCTGCTGACCCCCGACAACCGCTACGCCCGTATGCGTAATGTCTGGGCGATACCCGGAACAGAACGATTATTGCGCTGGGTGGAAGGGGCCGGGTTTCGTTCTCCGAAGCTGGTGGATATTTCCGTGACCACCACCCGGGAACAAAAATCTACGGACTGGATGACATTTGAATCGCTCGAACAGGCGCTTGATCCGGCAGACCATTCAAAAACGGTTGAAGGCTTGCCCGCGCCTGTTCGTGCGATTGTCATCGCAACACGTTAACCGTCGGATTCGTATTCAGAGCAATCCGGGTGGTTTCGACCTCTGCCGCGGTCACGTTGAGCCGCTTTGACCTGGCGCGCTTCTTTCATTTGCAGAAACTCATCGGCCTGATCCGGTGCCAGGATGGCCAGGATAGCCTCCTCGGTAGCGGCTTGCTGTGAACATATTTCGGGGCCCAGCAGCTGCATGGTCTGTTCGTGCATTGCGGTTCGTTCAGCGGCCTGCTCCTGCAAAACTACAAGCATGGCAGCGGATTGTTCATTGCTCAGATCCAGGTTCTCGCTCAGGCGTGCCAAAATCGTCTCGGCACTTGGCGGCCCTTTTCTGAAGTCGCGCTCTTGATCCCTGTTCTGGGCGACAGCACTTCCTGTCAACAACACACTCAGGGCAATCAGGGTCAGGACAGGTTTTTTAAGCAGGGTATTCATCTTCTTCTCCTTTGAGTTTGTTTCGTTTTCAGTGCAAAGTCTGCGGTGCAATCTGAAAGTAAATGTGGAGAAAAAGAGAAGTTTTCCCTTACGACTTGAACGTCCGGTTGTTTGCAGTGCAGGATGATCTCAATGAAATCGTTTTTCACAAAAATACTGGTTGCCCAGGTGATCGCAGTGGTAGTGGCGCTGATCGTCATGGCGGTCATTGCGCGAGTAAGCCTGAACAAGGGTTTCAGGGAGTTTTTGCAAGCGCAGGAAACGTCAGTCCTGGAAAATGTGGCGCCGGTTCTGGTGGAAATCTTCGAGCAACAGGAAAGTTGGGATTTCGCGCGTAATAACCCACAAAGCTGGCAACGTATCTGGCGCAGCAGCAGGCATCAGCAGGATATGCCCCCGCCTCGCGGGCCAAGGCATCGGCCCGGGCTTAACCGCAATAATCATCCGCCACCGTTGCCGTCCGGAATGGCGGATGATCCGCAAGCCTTGCGCTGGATGCGGTCATCGGATCGGGGCATGCTCCGGGAAAGGCTTTTTCTGCTGGATGGAGAATATCAAAGAGTAGCCGGAGCCAAAGCTCAATCAATAGAGGGGCTTGAGCTTCAGGCTATTGAAGTTGAGGGGCAGGTTGTGGGCTGGATCGGGTTTACTCCCATCGGAAGCGTTTTCCCACTCGAAGCGGAGCGCTTTTTCAGGGGACAGATAAGGATTACGGCAATGGCCCTGGCCATCGCGCTGGTCGTTGCCGCTGCCCTGGCTTTCCTGCTGGCGCGCAGCCTGAGCCGGCCGCTAAAACAGCTGGATAATACGGTCAGAAGTCTGAGCCACGGTGAATTTGACGCCAGGGCCACCGTCGCAACGTCCGATGAAGTTGGCCGCCTGGCGGGACACGTCAACCAACTGGCCGCGACGCTGGAGAAAAACCGCACGGCGAGGCGCCGATGGATGGCAGATATCGCGCACGAACTTCGTACACCCGTTGCTGTATTGAAAGGAGAGATCGAAGCCCTGTCTGACGGTGTAAGGCCTGCTGATGCGCGGATGTCCAGATCCTTGCAGGAAGAAATCGAGCAACTGTCGGCCCTGATTGACGATCTGCAGACGCTGGCGCTGGCAGATGCGGGGGCACTGAATATTCACAAGGAGCCGGTAAGGCTGCATTCTTTGATTCAGCAATGCTCCGAGGCCTACCGGGAGCGCCTGGCAGGGCGCCGGATAGAGCTGGATGTGCAGGTAAGCCCACAGGAAATATCTGCCGATCCGCAGCGCTTGCGTCAGCTGTTACATAATCTGCTGGAAAACTCCTGCCGCTATGTAAACGAAGGTGGCTCGGTCCTGATACAACAGCGATGTTTGAAAGAGGGTTGTGAGTTGGTCGTTGAAGATTCCGGGCCCGGTCTGAACGATGAGCAGCTTGCGCGGCTTTTTGAACGCTTTTACCGGGTAGATGAAAGCCGATCCAGGTCCGGTGGTGGCGCCGGCCTGGGTTTATCGATTTGTGAGAACATCGTTGAGGCGCATGGTGGCCGGATCAGTGCCGAACACTCCTCACTTGGCGGGTTGAAAATACGGATTGAACTACCGGGCTGATCCTTTGAATATGACAGGCATGGAGAAACGAATACTGATTGTTGAAGACGAGCCGAAAATCGCCTCTCTTCTGGAAGACTATTTGCGGGCGCAGGGGGCTTTTGGCTCACGCGTGGTCGAACGGGGTGACCAGGTGATGGAAGTGTTTGCGGAATACAGGCCTGACCTGATCCTGCTGGACCTGATGTTGCCTGGTCTCGACGGCATAGAGGTTTGTAAAAGAATTCGTGCGCTCAGTAACGTGCCGATCATCATGGTAACCGCCCGGGTCGAAGAAATAGACCGCTTATTGGGGCTGGAGTTGGGTGCCGACGACTATATCTGTAAACCGTTCTCTCCCAGAGAGGTGGTTGCCCGCGTAAAAGCTGTCCTGAGGCGCGGCGGACCCGATAATGTCGAGGGGTCTGCAAGGCGGGTTGAGCTGGATGATGAAAAATTCACTGCGAAGCTGGGCGGTCAGAATCTTATGTTGACCCCGGTAGAGTACGCTTTGCTGAAAATCCTTTCGAGTCAGGCGGGCAGGGTGTTTTCAAGGGATCAGTTGATGAACGGAATGTATTCGGATTACCGCGTGGTTAGCGACCGCGCCGTCGATACCCATGTGAAAAATCTTCGTAAGAAGCTGTCTAAAGTCTCCGGGTCAGAAGACATTATCAAGTCCATTTATGGATTGGGCTATCGTTTCGAGGGCTGATTTCCTACGGATAAATGACGCGCAAGCTGATTGTAGCTGGCCGGTTTTGGTTTCAGACTCGGGTTATGATTCACTGTCAGCGAAAAACTGCCATTGCATTGATTCTTTTTGGTTTATATACGCCAACCCTGTTGGCGGACAGCTTTCGTTGTGGGCGCAAGCTGATCAGCACCGGTGATACAAGTGGAGAGCTTTTGCGAATTTGCGGTGAGCCGTATCACAAAGACCGTGGCCGGGTAGAAATTGATGTTGACGGGTTCAGCAAAAAGGTCAGCGTTGAGCGCTGGTATTACAAGAAAAGCCGAAGGAGCCTGGAGCACATCATTGTTGTCTACCAGGGTAACGTTAAAGCGGTGATTGTGGGAGGCCGTTGAGAAAAATTTTATTAATTCTTATCAGAACCATGAGTAGGGCCTGGTTCAAACCAGTCCAGCGAAACTTGCGCCAGTATATCTTCCCATGGAAACCTGGGCCCCGGGTCCTGTTTACGGAAAACAAGCCTGTCTGCCTGGTTCGAAGCCGCGACCTTCGTGGTGTCCAGGGTTGAGTGGCCGCTGATTTTCTTCAGTGCAGGAAGTCGTTGCAAAAGATTCTGCAGCAGCTCAAGTAGAGCGTCTATTTGATCTGGCGGGTAAGGTTCTTTCATGATCTGGTTGCGGGAATCCAACCAATTCGGGTACCTGCCAAGGTTAACGAGTTCAATACCCACGCTGCGTTCGTTGTGGTCTCTTACGTGGTGGGCCACCTTTTTAAGCGGAACCCACTGCTCGACATTCCCATTACGTTCTACGTAGAAGTGTCCTGAGTTGCCGGTGCCGGACTCTTTGTAGTGAACACATTGTCCAAATTGCCGTGCTGCGGCCAGGTCCGGAAGTTCGGTACAGTGAATAACGACCAGGTCAATGGAGTCTAATGATCGAGAGTCAAGACACTGAACATAGGGCAGGTACTTCTTCGCGATAGAGACTACCGTATTCAAGGCGGGCGCTCAGTGGTTCTCATTAGCACAGGGTCCTGCTGAGTCTCCATGATCGAGATGCGCAAAACTGCCGGCATTGGATACGGTCAGGGTTTTCTTGCCGTCATGACACAGCATGACCTGGCCGGAGCGGCGATCTTCGATGGTGTCGGCCCGACAGGCAGATAGCAGCAGGATGGCCAACAGAAGAAACGCCCGGTTGATCATTGCACTCAGCCCTGCTGTAAGAGCTTTCGTAAATCGATGATGGCCGCATTAGCCCGGGCTATGTAGTTGGCCATGACCAGCGAGTGATTGGCAAACAATCCAAACTGATCGCCGTTGAGTATCATCGGGCTGCGGAGTGGCATCTGGGTTGACTCCAGTTCGCGGATAATCTGCCGGAAGCTGACGGTGGCGTTCTTTTTGCGCAGGACATCTTCGAAATCCACTTCCATGGCGTGTAAAAAGTGAACCAGCGCCCAGGCGCTACCGCGCGATTCATAAAAAATGTCGTCAATCTGGGTCCATGGCGTCTTGACCAGCACGATGTCTGGTGTTGCAGTTGACTGGCGTGCCTCGGTCTCCCCGGACAAGTCGGTATTCAGGCGCGCCTGCCCGACACTGGCTGAGAGTCTCTGGGAAAGGGAACCAAGTCGTTTTTCGACGATCGCCAGCCAGTCAACCAGGTTGTCCGCACGGGCATAGAACTGTGCACCGGGCGTATTGGGCGACGACAGGCGGGTCAGGTATTTTTCCAGCGCCACGTTGGCTTTACGATAACGCCCCTCGGTATCCGGGGGAAACCAGCGTTCGCTGTCATAGTGAAAAAGAGGATCAGCCTCGGACAGATCGAGGTCCTCTGTTGACTGCGTCTGAGAACGGCTGAAATCATTCCTCATCGCCCTGGCCAGATCACGAACCTGGGTCAGAACCCCAAACTCCCAGTTGGGGACGTTATCCAGGAACACCCAGGGGGGCAGAATGTCATTGGACATGTAGCCACCGCGTTTATTCAGCATGACATTAACGGTTTCAATCATGGTTGCTGTGGTCGTATAACCGGTAACCACTTTGTGGTGGTGCTCCTGGGCATGCAGCGTAGCAGTGGCCATAGGATTGAATGCAGGGGGTTCGTGATTCAGGAAAAACATCATCACAAGGCACAGCACCACCAGGAAAACCGGGATGCTGATCCACAAAGCTCGGGCGCGCAGGCTAATTTGCTTGATCATTTCTCAAACATACCAGAAAAGCCGAGGCTTTCGCTGTGCCTTTAGTCAGGAATTTCCGGGAAGCGGCAGAAGAGAGTCGTAAATCAGCGCATACAGGCTGGACATTTGCTCTGCAGCAGGTCCGATAATGGCCGCAGAACCGCTTTGAAGCGTGATCAAAACAGCCTCGACATCATCAAATGCCAGCATTTCGCGATCATTGACCGCGGTGTCGGGCATATAAATGACCGTGACCGGACCTGTTTCGGTGTTCAGTATCATGTGGACACCTTTGCCGTCAGGTGTGGGGCAATATTTGATAACACCAACGATTTCAGCCAGCGCGGGGCTTGCATGAATGTTCAACTCGGATAAAATTTCCTGTACGTCCTTTGCGGTATCGCCATCGGCACGGACCAGCAGTGACACGCCGTCGTGGCGATAGTGATCAACAAGGTACTCTTCGACAGAATCCCAGCCCCTGTTCATTTTCCAGACGAGACCAGCGGCACCAACCGCAACAAACAGACTGGCCGCGAGCGCAAACTTCAACCAGCGCCGGTTGCCGGTCATTGCGGGAGGCTGCTGGCTGATGGTCATCAGGTCTTCAATCAGGCTCGCAGGTTCCGGAATATCCATCGCACGATCCAGCTTGTCCTCAAACTGCTGTGCTTTTGCGGCCTCCCGCTCAAATTCCGGTGAAGACTGACAGGCACGCAGAAACTCCGGATCGCCACTGCGCGGTTCCGCTCCCAGTAATCGCTTGAACTCAGAAAAGTTCATGGACATTGCCTGTTACTCCATCTTTACGCAATTGAGACTTCAGTTGTTCTCGTGCCCTGAACAACTGTGTCATCACGGCGCTTTTACTGATACCCAGTGTTTCGGATATTTCCTTACAGCTATAACCCAGCACAACCTGCATTAGCAGGGGCTCCCTGTATTTTGGCGCCAACTCCATGATGCCCTGGCGTAATAACCTGATTTCGGTCCGTTCTTCCGGTTCCAACTCACGCTCATCGGCTACGACAACCGAGTCTACATCTGTGAACTTGGGCACTTTACGCTCAAAAGTCCGGGCATATTCACGACGCAATATCGTGATCAACCAACTCTTTACGGCCTTGGAGTCTTTTAGATTGTCCAGGGCTTTCCACGCCCGCAGGAATGTTTCCTGGACCAGGTCCTTGGCCAAGGCATCATTGCCACAGATCCACATGGCATAACGATACAGGTCGGTGCCATACGTTTGAGCCAGCTGATTAAATTTCGCCTGACGGCCGGCTTCAGTGTTCATGACCGGAATTGTGGGTGAGATATTGCAAAATTTTTACCGATTCGTCGCCAGTTACAAAGAAAGTCCTGCACCATAACTTGACCCCGTTCAATGAAGCAACCATTTGGATGTGACTAATGGCACTTAATTCCTGCGTCATGAATGCGCACTCTTTCGCTTGATGCTTTGTTACCAAAGGCTTAGGCTTGCAGGTTTGTGGCAGATTGAACAAGGTTAGGAGCCTGGAAATGAACATGAATTTTGATCAAGCACGCTTCAATATGGTGGAGCAGCAAATTCGACCCTGGGACGTGCTGGATAGCAAGGTCCTGGCACTGCTCGAATCCATACGCCGTGAGGACTTCGTTCCGGTGCGTTATCGCAAACTCGCTTTTGCAGATATTGCCGTACCGCTGGCGTGCGAACAATATATGATGCGGCCAAAAATTGAGGCCCGGATGTTGCAGGCTCTGGATTTGCGCGAAGATGAAACCGTCCTTGAAATTGGAACCGGCAGCGGGTTTATCACGGCCTGCCTGTCAAAGCTTGCCAGGCACGTGGTCAGTGTTGAAATATTCGAGGAACTTCACAATGAAGTAGTCCTCAAGCTGCAGGACCAGGGTATTAGCAACGTGGAGCTGTTTGTTGGCGATGTCATGTCAGGCTGGCAGCCGGAGCAGGCCCACGATGTTGTTGTGGTCACCGGTTCAGTGCCACTGGTTCCGGAGCAATTTAAAGGTTGGGTCAACCCCGGTGGTCGGTTGTTTATTGTTACCGGCGACTCTCCCGCGATGGATGCGCGCCTGTTAACCAGGCTGGATGCAACAGAGTGGGCCGAAGAAAGTCTGTTGGAAACGGACTTGCCCCGATTGGTGAACGCTGAATTACCGCCGGAATTCGAATTCTGAGTTTTTGGAGTCAATAGTATGACGAATAAATTGAAGCTGCTTTGCCTTATCTGCGCAGGGTCGCTGTTTTCCGCTCCGGCTGGCGCCGTTGATCTGGTTGGCGTTCATGACCTCGCTGTTAAAAGCGATCCGCGCCTGCAGGCAGCCGAGTTCCGTCGTGAAGCTACCGGGGAACAACGCAAGATTGCCCGCGCCAACCTGCTACCGCAACTTGGCGCGTCCGGGTCTTGGAACTGGGGTAACAGTGAAACTGATATACCCGGTCTGGACATTGACGATACCGATATCGACAATCGAAATTACGGGATCGACTTGCGGCAAAGCCTGTACCGTCAGGCCAATTACGAAGCATTGGATATTGCCCGTGGCCAGATCAGTCAGGCCGATGCGATCTATTCCATTGTTTACCAGGATTTTCTGTTGAGGGTCTCTGAGAGCTACTTCCTGGTACTCACCTTCACTGACGGTGTCACCTTTGCAGAAGCTGAGGAAAAAGCGTTTCAACGCCAGTTCGAACAGGCTGAACAGCGTTTCGAGGTGGGCCTCACGGCGGTCACAGACGTGCACGAAGCGCGGGCCAGTTATGACAATGCGCGTGCGCGGGCCATTGTGGCCCGTAACGATCTCGCTGATGCGAAAGAAGCATTGAGGGAACTGACCGGGCAGTATTTCGAACAATATGACGCCTTACAGGAGGTGTTACCCCTGGTGGAGCCCGACCCGATCAATGCGGATGAGTGGGTGAACATTGCATTGCAGAGCAATCCGTCCGTCCTGTCCAGTCGCGCGGCCGTTGATATCGCCGATTCCACCATGAGGCTGGAACGTTCAGGGCACTACCCTACGCTGGATCTGACCGCTTCCTATGATCAGTTCAAGAACAACAAGTATCAATATAACGACTTCATAACTGGCGGGCAGCTGAACTCAACCCTTCAAGTGGATGATACCCGGGTCGGCATTTTTCTGGACATCCCCATTTACACAGGCGGAAGAGTCAGTGCGCGAACCCGACAGGCGCGCAAACTGCTTGATGCAACCGGGCAGGATCTCGATGATGTTCAGCGCGCTGTTATTCGCGAAACCCAGAACTCTTACCGTGCCGTGCTGGCGGGAATCCAGGAAGTGCAGGCGTTTGAGCAGGCTACTATTTCAGCGGAAAGCGCGCTGGAAGCCACCCAGGCCGGTTTCGAGGTGGGCACCCGAACCATCGTCGATGTGTTGATTTCAGAACAAAGAAAATACCAGGCGCAACGCGACAATTCGGTAGCGCGACATGCCTATATAATCCGGCACCTGAGGCTCAAGAGCATCGCTGGATTGCTGTCCGCTGAAGATCTGCGCGTCGTTAATCAGCTGCTCCAGTAAGCACATCGTCAATCACCTCCAGGGTGCGCCCAAGCGCACCCTGGCCACTCTTTACCAGGTCAATTCCAGCCTGTCCCATTCGGTCACGCAGTTCCGGGTCGCGGAATAATCGGCAAACAAGCTGTTCAAGTTCCGCTGCGTTCTGAATCCGGAAGGCGGCGTTGTAATCAATTAACTGTCCGGCAATTTCTTTAAAATTAAACGTGTGGGGGCCGACGATGACCGGCTTACCCATGGCGGCTGGCTCCAGCACATTGTGACCGCCGATGCGGTCGATACTGCCGCCCACAAAAGCCACGTCACAAGCGGCGTAGTAAAGCACCAACTCACCCATCGAGTCGACGATGAGACACTGCGATGTCCTGGGGCAGCTGATGCCCTCACTGCGCAGCGAAACAGTGAGTCCCGCAGCCCGGGCGAGCTGTGCGGCCCGGCCAAAGCGTTCCGGATGACGCGGCACCAGCACCAGCAGAGCGCCGGGGAAAGATTCGAGGACCGGTTTGAAGGCTTTCAGAAGCGCTGTTTCGTCACCTTCATGAGTGCTGCCACCCAGCAGCACCAACCGGTCGGTGCCCCAGGCCAGCCTGACAGGCTCAGCCTGTTCGAACAGGCTGGGCGGAAGATTAACATCAAATTTCAGGTTGCCTGTAACCGTCAGGCGGCTTTTGTCGGCACCTATCTCGATCAGGCGAGAAGCGTCCAGGTCGCTTTGAGCCGCAATCTGAGAAACACAATCCAGAGCCGGGCCGATCAATGGGCGAAGACGCCTGTAGGCCCCAATAGAGTGTTCCGAAATGCGGGCATTGGCAATGACGATGGGAATTCTGTGGCTCGCTGCCTCATGGTATAAATTGGGCCAGATTTCTGTTTCCATGATGATCAATAGCCGCGGCCGAACCCGATCAAAAAAGCGCTTGACGGCTCCGGGAATATCGAGCGGCAGATAAACATGAAAGGCAGCTTCGGGGAACAGGGTACGAACCCGGTCGGATCCGGTCGGGGTCAAGGTAGTGACGCACAGCGGAAGATCCGGATAAAGCTTTAACAACTCCCGGATCATTGCGCTCGCGGCGTTTACTTCGCCCATGGAGACGGCATGCACAACGATTGCGCCAGCCGCCAGGGGTTTGTCGAAGAAGGCAAACCGTTCGGGCCAGCGTTTCAGGTAATCACGGCTGCGCAGTCCACGAAACGCCAGGTACAGCAGCGCCAGGGGCGTTAACAGATAAATGAAGAGGGAATAAAGCTTGCGCATCTGGAACTCGAGTATATCATCGGGCTTTCACAGTCCGCCGGAGCGCGCAAACATGAAAAACGTCATTCGGGTATTTTTCCTGCTGACCGTCGCGGCCATAACAGCCGCTGTTCTCAGGTCATTTATCTGAAGCCTAGCGGCCATGCCGTAAAGAAGCGCTCCACAATCCAACAAGAAACCAGATCAGCGATGAGGTGTAGGTGCCATAAATCGCAAAATGTGAGTTGAAGGGAAACAGGATAAGCACTACAGCAAGTGCAAATGGAAAGGCGTCCTGGCGTTCTGCCGGAGTAGTGCGCCTGAAATGTAGCCAAAGAAACCCGATGGCGGCCAGTAATCCGAGTAGCCCGATAGTCCCTGTATCGGACATAATCTCCAGGATGACGTTATGGGCATGTGTGGCACCTGATTTCCCCCCGGATTTACGTATATGCATGTCTCCGGGTTCCGCGTAAATCATGTAGGCTTGCGGAAACGCCCGAACCCCTACACCGTTCACCGGGTGTTCGCGAAACATGGTAAGGGCGGTGGTAAAGATAGGAACCCGCTCCATAGACGATGCATCAATCGATTTTTCGGAACCCGATGTAAAGGCATGGGTGACATCCAGCCGTTCCTGGAACAGGGGAGAGGCGAAGTAGCTGACAGCCAGCACAATGACGGCCAGCGCCGGGACGGTGAACATGGAACGCCGCAACCCCCGGTTTTCACGTTTCAGCATCAGCAGCATGTAGGTGGCAAGCACCAGGGCCATGGTCAGCCAGCCAGCCCGCATGCCGGCAATCATGACTGCGCCCAGCAGCAGGGCGAACGAAACCGCCCAGGCCCAGGGCCGCCACTCGCGTCGCGCATGTTCGAGAACCAGTGGGGATAGCATGGCCAGGGTAGGTCCGAAAAACTGGTATTGCTTCACGAACAGGGCATTGAGACGGTCTGGATGCATCGTGATGCCAAACAGGTCGCGGCCAAAAAACAATTGGATAAAAGCATCTGCTGCCCAGAACAACAGAAGGTAGGCCGTCCAGCGTAACACCCGCTCCCTGGCCGAAGCGGTATTGAGCAACAGGGTCATGGCCAGAGCGGCAGCGAGAAACCGCAAAGCGGCGATACTGCTACTCCAGCTTTTGGGTGGGTATATCGAGTCGAAGCTCGACAGGACCATCGGAATCCAGAAGCAGAGGAAAAGCGGCAAGACAAATAACGAAGCACTGCGAATCCGCGCCCTGTTTTCAGCTGACTTCGCCAGGATGAGCAGGGCAACTGCAAAAATCGATAGCGGCAACTCCACCAGGCGGCCAAAGGGGAGCAAAGCAATGAAGGCAACCGCGAGCCAACTGGCCCACTCCAACTGGAACTTTCTGAATAACAGCTTCATGGGTTGTTTTTCACTCCCGCAGAATGATAGACAGCCATGGTTTTCTCCATGGATTCGCGCAAGCCGAAGGCCGGATTGTCAGCAACGACAGGTCTGTGGCATAAGAAGTCGCGGCTACGTTCATGCAGCGCCGTACGGTCACCCGGTGTGACGGCACCTTGTGGAAAAAGAACAGCCAGGGTTTCCTGGACGCCGCCATGATCCCACCCAATAACCGGTGTGCCAAGGTGCAGTGCTTCCGGTACGGTTCGGCCGAAGGCTTCTGGCGGATCACTGCACAGGCTGTAGGCAATTTCGGACTCGGCCAACCAATCCCTGATATCCATGCGCGCTCCGGTAAAAGTGATCCGGTCCAGCACACCATACCGATCCGCCAGCCCTTCAAGCTCATCACGATAACGGGATCCGGGTCTGGCCTTGCCGACGATGATTCCCTGGATGTCTGGTACTTCAGGCAAGAGACCCGCAACCAGCTCGATAAAATCGACGTGACCTTTGTAACGTGATAAGCGGCCAGGAAGGCAGATCAACCGCTTACCGTCCAGTTCAGGAAAATCCTTTACGGCCTGTGCGCGCCATTCGGGCGCCGGTTTGTAGCCATATGGAAACAGGCGGTGGCTGATACCGCCATGAACGGTAACGATACGGTCCGGATCGGTAGCGGGGTAATTATGCAGCGTGTAGTCGCGAATATGGTCGGATACGGCTATGACGCGGTCGCCGCCCGCCATTGCCGCGCTATACCGGCTGACGGAATAATGCCCGTGCATGCTGGTGATGTATGCCGGTCTGGAGGCAGGATCAAGGCCACGCAGAGCCAGTTGGCAAATCCACGCGGGCAGGCGTGAATGAACGTGCAGAACATCCGGCTGTTGATCTGCCAGCCAGTGACGCAGCCGGGAAATATAGCGTAATGTACCGGGTCTCTTTTTACCGATGGCCCAGTCCAGGTGCGTGGCGCCGCAAGCCCGTGTTCGCTCACCAAGAGGGCCGTCGGCGGCTATCACCGTTACCCGGTGGCCTGCTGCAACGGCGAATTCGCTTAACTCAACCGCTACCAGTTCTGATCCGCCCAGGTTCAGTGAAACCAGCGCCTGAACGATATGCACCGCCGTCGGCCCGCTTCAATCCACCAGGCGGTAAAGTGCGCTGCAATAAGGGCAGACAGCGGTTCCGGTCTCCTCAATCGGCAGATAAACCCGCGGATGGGAATTCCAGAGTTTCTGATGTGTTGTTGGACAGGACAAGGGTAAATCCTGCCGCTTGACTTCGTACTCCTCCCGGGTGTTTGCAGTTTCCAGGCTGGAGTCGGCGGCGTCAGTGGGATGTGTCACGATGCTTGCTCCCGGTTTTCTTGGTGATGCGATAAATACATTCGCGTAGTTTACGGCAGAGGCCGGGAAGAATCTCCCATTTTACGAATGAAAAGTTCAGCGGAGTCCTTTGTGTTCACTGGTTTTGAATCTTCGTCCTGAACCAGCGAAGTCATCATGCGCTGTCGGCGAAGCAGGCGCGCGGTGTCCTTGAGTTCGTTTGCTTCTGGACCAGTCAACCAGCCGATGGAGCTGAGCTCATCGAGCTGGCGCAGTGTGCCTGTGGCGTTCAATACCCTGGGATAAAGGCGCGCAGTGCACAGTACACCCAGTTGGGCTATGAACTCAATATCAATCAAACCACCCGCCTGGTGTTTGGGTGATTCCATGTGACCGTGCTCCCGATTCATTTTTTGTCTCATATCGAACAGGTCCAGGGCGAGTTGCCGTTCGTTTCTTTCCCGGCACAGGACTTCCTGCCGGAGTCGAACAAACTTGGCGGCCAGGGGCTGGCTGCCGGCCACAAACCGCGCTCGCGTCAGCGCCTGCAGCTCCCACGTCCAGGCTTCTTTCGCCTGGTATTCGCAAAAGGCTTCAATGCTACTCACAAGCGAACCGGCACGTCCGTTCGGCCGCAAGCGGGTGTCGACATCGTACAGGCGGCCGGATGGCGTCATGACGGTCAGAAAACTCAGCACCCGCTGGGCAAGCCGTGCAAAATAACGCTCCGGGGGTAATGGCCTGGGGCCATCTGACAGGGCTTGTCCGGAGTCAAACAGAAATACGATATCCAGGTCGGATTCATAGCCAAGCTCGAATGCCCCCAGCGAGCCATATCCGACGATGGCCATACCATTTTTCAGTTGAAAATCGCCGTGCCTTGCTGCTATTTCGCGAGCGGCTGCCTCCAGCACACCGTCCAGCAGGGCGGAGGCGAGATGGGTCAGTGCTTCCTGGGCATTTTCTGCGCAGAGATTTCCTTTGAGTTGACTCACGGCCACGCGCAGTTCGGTTGCCAGTTTTAGATAGTTGAAACCCTCCAGCAACGCCTCAGTTCCCGGTGCAGCTCGCAGGATTCGCTGGACACTTCCTGAGAGCTGTTCCGGGTCCGGAAGTTGTCTGCCCAGGGAAGGGTCAATTAACTCGTCCAGCAGGGCAGGAAACCGGATGACTTTCGCCGCAATCCACTCACTGCGGTCGAATAGATCCAGCATACGGTCGAGCGCCTTGGGATTCTGCTCCAGCAAAACAAGGTAAGCACTGCGGCGGCATACTGCCAGGACCAGGTCAAAAATCCTGTTGAGCGCAGCATCGTCCAGAGATCGCTGGTCCAGGCGCTCCAGCAAGCCGGGCATAAACCGGTCCAGGCGGTCGTGAGCGCGCTGACTCAGGGCTACTCGGGCGAGGCGTCGCACGAAAAGGTTGAGAGGGTGGTTCTCATTTTCGACCGGAACTTCATCGATTTCCTGGCGGATTCCCCCAAGGCGTCGCCACATTTCCGCCCATTTCTGATCTGCCGGGCGCTCGGGGCGGGAAGGGAAGATGTTCGCAAAGCGCTCGCTGACCCGTTTGCGGGTGCGGGCCAGGCTTTTCTCCAGGGACTGTACACTTTCCTCATACATGGCCCGGGCTATTCGTTTACGGTCATCTCCCTGCGGTACCCGGTGAGTTTGTTGATCGCGTAAAGCCTGGATCCGGTTCTCGAGTAATCTCAGGTAGGTATAGTCATGGCGAATTTCGCTTACGATGTCACTTTCCAGCAGGCCCAGCCGCTCAATCTCCCGCAGGGCACCGTCCAGTGACGGGGTTTGCAGGCTGGTTTCGCGCCCGCCGCGCAGGATCTGGAAGCACTGGGCCAGGAATTCAATCTCCCGTATTCCGCCGGGACCGCGTTTAATGTCATCCAGCCGGTCTTTGCGCCGGGCGTCATCGTGGACGTTGGAATGCATTTCCTGCAAGGCCTCGACGGAACTGTAGTCAATGTATCGCCGGTACACGAACGGCCGGATATCTTCGATAAACAGAGCGCCGGCCACCAGGTCGCCAGCGACCGGGCGCGCTTTGATCAACGCATAGCGCTCCCAATCGCGACCTTCGCGCTGATAGTACTGTTCCAGCGCAGCCAGGCTGGAAGTCAGCGGTCCTGAGTTTCCGAAAGGCCGAAGCCGGGTGTCGACGCGGAAACAAAAGCCGTCACCGGTCAGTTCAGAAAGGCTGGCGATCACTGCCCGTGCAAGGCGAGTGAAGAACAGGTCGTTGGCCATTCCGCGCCGGCCATCACAGGCGCCTGACTGCCCGTAGCAAAAAATAACGTCGATATCGGATGAAAGGTTTAACTCACCTCCTCCGAATTTACCCAGGCCTATCACGAACATTTGCTGGGGGCTGCCATCCGTACCACGCGGTACGCCGTGCTTTTCCACCAGCAGACGATGATGTTCTTCAATGGCCGCCTGCAGGCAGATCTCTGCCAACGAGGTCAGGCTGGCAAAAGTTTCAGCCAGCGGGGCCAGTCCGCACAGGTCCCGCCAGACAATGCGCAGCATCTCCTTGTTCCGGAACCGCCTGAGACCGCTTTCAAGCCCGTGTTCGCGAGTGGCCGATGCAAGGCGCGATATATCCGGTGCACAAGCGTCATCCAGGTCCCTGGACCAGTCCGGGTAACGATCCAACAGGCCGGCGGCAAATTCGCTGCAGTACCGCACATGCTGTTTTCGTTTGTCTGGTGATACCGTGACCGGAGGCAGGATGTTCCAGCCGGACTGCTCATTCGGTTTTGACATTTGCGGACTATTCAGCCTTGGGCTCTTCTTTTGGCGGATCGTTACGGTCCTGGTCTGCCCAGGACTTGACGTATAAATCCCGCTGCGGGAACGGAATGGAGATCTGTTCCTCGCGGAAACGCTTGATCAGTTGATGATTCAGGTCGTGAATCACCATGCCGCGATCTGCCGGCCGTTTGATCCAGCACAGTAACTCCAGGTTGATCGAGTTATCACCAAAACCTCGAATCCGGACGCGGCAGGCGGGCTCATCGACCACTTTTTCATTTTGCGCAGCAATATCCCTCAGGGTGTCAATCACTTTATCGATGTCGCTCTGGTAAGCGACACCGATCGGAAGCCTGATCCGGTGGCGCACATAAGGGCCACCGCTTTCGTTGATGATTTTTGCCGAACCTATCACCGCGTTGGGAATCGAAACTTCCACATCATCGCGCGTAATCAGGCGGGTAGACCGGATACCCAGGCTGGAGACTACGCCGCGCTCGCCGGTGTCGAGGACAATGTAGTCGCCGATCTTGTACGGTGCGTCCGCTACAATGGAGACACCGGAAATCAGGTTGGCCAGGGTGTCACGGGAGGCGAAACCCACGGCGATACCAATAATACCCGCAGAAGCAACCCATGCGGTGGCGTCAATGCCCCAGACCAGGAAAAACAGGTAGATAATCAGGCCGGTCAGCAGCAGTTTGACCCCCATCTCGTACAGCGGGACGGTACGCGGCTGAAACAGGTGAAAGCGGTCGCGCTCCGCTTCAAGCGCCTGCATAATGACACTGGTAGCCTTGAACCACGCGCGGCCCCAAAAGAACAGCAGAGCTGTAATGCACACCTTGATCAACATGTGCTCAATCGCTCCGGGGAAGTCGAGAGTCGCCAGCGCAACGACCAGAAAAAAAGTGAATACCGTCTGGTGTATTGGCGAGGTCAAGTAGTGTGCGATCTCGTAATCCAGTTCTGACTTTGTACTTTTTCTGAAGCGGTCCAGCAGCGTGTGGATTAGCGATTTGAGGGCTCGGCCAGCCCCATAGCCCGCGGCGATGAGAATGAAGGCCAGCAACAGTGGATATTCCTGCACTGTGCTCCAGGCACCCCGGAATGGCTCACTCAGGTAAGGAGAGACATCAAACTCGACGATCCAGTCAGCGATGGAGCGAGTGACACCATCATCCGTTTTTGCAGTGACTCCCATGCCACCGGCTGGTGTTTCCTCGGCGAGAAAAGTGGTCAGGGTTCTGCTCATACCTTCATCTCCGACTTTTTCTTCCTCAGGGTATCGGCTTCGACATAAATCCGGTTCACTTTTGGCACAGCTGTTTTGATGCCCGCTTCGATTCGGTCGATGGTTTCTTCGATTTCGTCAGATGTCAGATCGTTTATGAAATGTACATCCAGGTTAACCAGCACTTCATTGGGTCCGAAGTACAGGCTCAGTGGACGGCGATGGTTTGTGATGCGTGGTTCTGCCTCAAGTATCCGGTCGATCTTATTCAGGTTTTCTGCCCCCAGCCCTTCGCCGACCAGCAAAGCCTTGCATTCGACCGCGAAGAAATACGCTACGCTGACCAACAGGATGCCGATCAAAACGGAACCGATGCCGTCAAAATACACCCAGCCGCTGATCTGTCCCAGAAAGACAGACAGCAAGGCAATGAGCAGGCCCAGCAGTGCGGCGGTGTCTTCCACCACCACGGCAATGGTGGCCGAGTCTTTGCTCTCCCGCAATGCTCTGAAAAAAGGTTTGTTACCGCGTGTGGATTTGAATTGTTTGAGTGCCACCTTCAGTGCAGAACCCTCAAAAACCATTGCCAGGATCAAAACAACATAATTCCACTGGACGTTCTCCAGCGGGCGTGGGTGCATGATGTGCCGGATTCCTTCGTAAATGGCGATACCCCCGCCCAGGGCGAAAATCAGGATGGCGACGACAAAACTCCAGAAAAAAATCTCGTTGCCGTATCCGAACGGATGTTGCCGGTCCGGTGGTCTCTGGCTACGGCTGATGCCGAAAAGCAACAGGACACCGTTACCGGTATCCACCAGCGAATGAATGCCTTCGGACAACATGGTTGAAGAGCCTGTGAAAGCAGCAGCGACAAATTTGCTCACAGCAATTGCAGAGTTGGCCGCGATAGCGCCGTAAATGGCGATTTTGGAGGAACCTGCCATACCGGTTGCCCGTTTCAAACGAATCAAGCAAAGGATGTTACCAGATGCGGCCTGTTCGCATGGATGCAGAACTCTTAGAATACCGGCGTGTCTGAAAATTCCAAATCCATAAGCGACAAGGTTTCCTACCGGGATAGCCGCCGTGCGGCGGCGCGCATTCTGTGGCCGGGCAAAAAACACGGTTTGCGCCGTTTCGTGTCTTTTCTCCTGGTAGGCGCGCTGGTTCTTTATGTCTGGAATACCCTGACGGGTTCGTTCCCACCGGAACAGCGGGCCGTGCTTTTCCTGTTCCTGCTGGCGGTGGGACTATGGATTACTGAAGCCGTGCCGGCGTTTGCCGTCGGCCTGCTCATTATGGGCTATCTCGTGTTTGTGCTGGGCACCACGTTGATCCATCCGGAGCCCTGGGATGTCAGTCCTTACCTGAATACCTGGTCGAGTCCGGTGATCTGGTTGATGCTGGGTGGGTTTTTCATGGCCGAGGGACTATCGCGGACCGGTCTCGACCGTCAGTTGTTCGCAATTGCCATCCGCCCGGCCGGCACCCGCCCCAGCCATGTCTTGCTGGCCGTCATGCTGACCAGCGCCATTGCATCGATGTTCATCTCCAACACCTCGACAACGGTGTTGATGATTGGCGCAGTCATTCCCCTGGTGCGGCAGGTGGGAAGCAGCGAACCGTTCGCCAAGGCTTTGATGGTAGCCATTCCCCTGGCGGCCTCGGTGGGTGGCATGGGCACCATCATTGGCAGCGCTCCAAATGCAATAGCCGCCGGCGTGGCGGCGGAGTATGGCAACGGCATCAATTTTATCGAATGGATGATGCTTGGCGTGCCGGTTGCGTTGGGGCTGGTGATCCTGGCCTGGTTTTTCCTGTTGAAGCGCTATCCCGCGACAATGAAAGAGTTCAGTCTGAACCTGGACCGCTTGGAGGAACCGGAATTGCCGGGTAAACGGGACCGGTGGATTGTGGCCATGCTTTCTATCACAACCGTGGTCATGTGGATGACGACACCATTGCATGGAATTCACGTTGCGGCCATTTCTCTGATCCCGATCGTCGGTTTGACTATGAGCCAGGTGCTGGGCGCGGCAGACGTGCGCGGTTTGCCCTGGGATACATTGATGCTGGTCGCCGGAGGATTATCGCTGGGCGCTGCGGTTGTTGACACGGGCCTGGCGGAACGCCTGGCCGTATCGCTGGAGTTTCTCACGGCGCTCAATATGGATGTGCTGGTGTTTGCCGCGCTGGCCCTGGTAACGGTTACTCTTTCCAACTTCATGAGTAACACGGCCACGGTATCCCTGGTGTTGCCGGTTTCAGTTGCACTGATGCCGGGAAGGGAACTGGAGACCTGCCTGATCATCGGCCTGAGCGGTTCCTGCGCGCTCCTGTTGCCGGTTTCCACCCCCCCCAATGCGGTGGCTTACAGTACCGGTGAAATCCAGACCCGGGATCTGCGGCCAGGAGGCATCCTGATCGGCCTGCTGGGCCCTGCCGTGATCATTGCCTGGGTGTTGCTGGTCACTTCGTTACTGCGCTGACACCAGCCCGACGGGACAACCGTCAGCCGTAGCGGCCTTCGATATAGTCTGAGGTTTCCTTGTGCTGCGGCGTGACAAACATCTGGCCGGTCTCGGTGTGTTCCACCACTTTACCCATCAGCATGAAAATGCATTCCTCGCTGGCGCGACGGGCCTGGGCCATGTTGTGGGTGACGATCAGAATGGTGTATTGACCGCGCAGTTCCCAGATCAGCTCTTCCACAGCCTCGGTGCCCTTGGGATCAAGGGCTGAACAGGGCTCATCCATCAGCAGCAGACCGGGCTTGACCGGTAACAGACGGGCGATGCAGAGTTTTTGTTGCTCTTCGAGGGACAATGCCGTGGCCTTTTGGTCGAGCCGGTCTTTGACCTTGTCCCAAAGCAACACGGTTTTCAGCGCGTCTTCGACGATGTGTTCGTTCTCACTCTTGGTGGTTTTCCGGCCGGCATTGTGAATCCGGTGTCCAAACAGCACATTTTCCCGGATGGAAATAGGCAGCGGGTTGGGGCGCTGAAACACCATTCCGATCTGCTTGCGTACCTGGATCAGCTCCACGCCGGGGGCATAGATGTTCTCGCCCATGACATCAATGCTGCCGGTGATACGGACATAGCCCAGACGCTCATTAATCCGGTTCACGCTTCGCAAAAATGTGCTTTTGCCACAACCGGACGGGCCGATCATCGAGGTGATGATACCCTGCTTGATGTCCAGGTCGATGTCGAAGAGAGCCTGGAAGGTGCCATACCAAAGGTTCAGTTTCTGCGTCCTGATGGCCAGGCTGGATTCCGGGTTTGTCGCCAGGTCGGTCATTAGCCGAACCTCCCTTCAACATAGTCACGCGTTCGTTGGTCTTCGACTTCACCGGTGAACAGGTCTTCGGTGACGCCGACTTCAACACAACGCCCTTCAAGGAAGAAAGCCGTGCGGTCGGCCAGTCGCCGGGCCTGCTGCACCAGGTTGGTCACCAGGATGATGGTGACCTCATTGCGCAGTTCTTTCAGAACATCTTCAATTCGCATGGTAGTGACGGGGTCCACGGCGATTGAAAATTCGTCCAGCATCAGCATTTCAGGGTCCTGCGAAAGCGCTCTCGCAATGGTCAGGCGTTGTTGTTGCCCCCCTGAAAGCAGGCTTCCGAGGGAATCCAGCCGGTCTTTGACCTCGTCCCACAATGCCGCCCGGGTCAGGCAACGCTCGACAATTACATCCAGCTCCGCCTTGTTTTTCTGGCCGCCAAGGCGTGGCGCGAGTGCGACATTGTCGTAAACCGAAAGAGGCAACCCGACAGGTAGCGGGAACACAACACCGATGCGTCGTCGCAAGCCATAAACGTTGCGGATTTTGTTGACCGCGACATTATTAAACGTGATATCTCCACCCACCTTCATTGCCGGATTGAACATATCCATCCGGTTAACGGCCTTGAGAAAAGACGTTTTTCCAGCATTCGCCGGGCCGATGATGCCGAAAATCTCGTGCTCCTGGATGTCAAAATTGACGTCCTGTAGCACGCAATCGCTGCCATAGCTGATGCTCAGATCCTTGACGCTCAGCTTTACCATTTTTTCTTGCCCCGCAAGTACATGCGCAGTGCGATGGATAGACTGTTCATCAACAACACCATTGAAATCAGCACCAGGGCAACACCAAAAGGCAATGCTTCCGGCATTCCCGGTACCTGGGTGGATACCACGAACAGATGAAGCGAAAGCGCCATGGTCTGGTCGAAGACTCCCTGCGGAAGCAACGGCAGGAAAAAGGCGGCGCCGGTAAACATGATCGGGGCCGTTTCGCCTGCGGTTCTGGAAACCTCCAGGATCACGCCGGTCAGGATGCCGGTGATGGCATTCGGCAGCACCACGCTACGAATGGTTTGCCAGCGGGTAGCCCCCATGTTCCAGCAGGCTTCGCGAAAGGCCATTGGGACGGCCTGCAGCGACTCGCGGGTCGCAACGATAACGACCGGCAGCGTCATGATAGCCAAGGTCAGGCTGGCGGCCAGGATGCTGGTGCCGAACCTGAAGAAAATCACGAAAGCGCCCACGCCGAACAGGGCATGCACAATGGACGGCACGCCGGCCAGGTTGATGATGGCCAGGTTGATCGCGCGGGTGATCCAGTTGTCGGGTGCGTATTCACTGAGATAAATCGCCGCGGCTACTCCCAGGGGAACGGAAGCCAGCAGGGCGACGACCACCAGTAAAACCGTTCCGAGCAGGGCAGGGAAGATACCGCCTGCCGTCATCCCGTTGGTGGGGCTGGTAAACAGAAACTCGAATGAAATAACGGGTGCGCCCTTGTAGATCAGCATACCCATGATCAGGACTACCGGAAGAATCAGGATTCCCGTCATCGATCCCAGGCCAATCTTGAATAGTCTCTGCCGGGTCCTGTTTTTACGGTTGAGTTGAGTCGATTCAAACATCGCTTGTCACCCCTTGCGCACACCGCGGACGATCAGGTCGGCCGCCAGGTTGATGATGAAAGTAATGATGAACAGGAAAATACCGATGGTAAACAGCGCCTGGTAATGCGAGGAGCCGGCAGCGGTTTCTCCCAGTTCAGCAGCGATGGTGGCGGTCAGTGCACGCACCGAATCGAACACGCTGGTCGGGATATTGATCGAGTGCCCGGTCGCCATCAGTACGGCCATGGTCTCTCCGAATCCCCGACCCACACCGAGCAGGACAGCGCCCAGCAGACCGTTCTTGGCTGCAGGCAGCACAACCTTGTAAATCACCTGCCAGCGCGTGGCTCCCATGGCTTCCGCCGCTTCGCGATAGCGGTCGGGAACCGCCTTGAGCGCATCTTCCGCGATTGAGGTCATGATGGGTGCGGCCATCAGGCCCAGAATGACGCCGGCATTCAGAACATTGAGGCCAACGGGCACATTAAAAGTTTCGATGATGATCGGATTCATGATCGCCAGGCCGATGAAACCCCACACAACGGAGGGAATCGCTGCCAGCAATTCGACCGTGATTTTCAGATACTCGCGGGTTTTGCCACTGGCGAATTCAGCGATAAAGATGGCCGCACCCAGCGAGAACGGAATGGCAATCAGCATCGCCAGGCCGGTCACACTCGCCGTACCCGCCATCAGCGCCAGGATGCCAAATGTTTCCTTGTTTTCGGAAGTGGGTCGCCAGTTGGGAGAGAAGAAAAACTCTTTGAAATTGAAGTCCCCGACCAGGAAACCAAAGCCTTCTTTGCTGATGAAGACGAAGATTCCAATGATAAAAACCACCGCCGAAATACCGCCCAGGAAGACCAGTACCTGAACCGCCTTGTCGATGTACCAGTCGCGATTGAGCTGGTCGAAACTGGGGTCCACGCCGGCAGACGTGTTCTGTCCAGGTTGCTCCATCAGCTCAGGCCTGCGTCGATTCAGTACCGGCCATCAGATTCACCAGGTCGATGATCTGGCTGCGCAACTGCCGGTATTGTTCCGCAAGGTCTTCATTGCCAGCCAAGGACCAGTTCAGCGCCGAAGTGTGAAAAGGCACCTTTTCAACGTAATCGGAAACGGGACCGTCCAGGCTGACCAGGACAATATAGTCGGAAAAATCATGCTCCAGTGCTTCCAGGCGCTCACTTTCCAGGCCTTCATCCGGCAACCCGGTATCCGCCAGGAACTTCTGCAAAGATTCACCCGGTGGCCGGGATTCACCTGGAGTGGCGCAGGAAAACTCGGCGGTATCCGGGAAGTTCTTGCGGCCAATGGCAGTGGCAAGCTGGGCCAGGTCTGAACCAGGCTTGTCGAGAAACAGAATACGGTAGACCTTGGGCAGCTTAGCGATACCACGAACGGCGAACACGGTCTGGTCACACACGTTCTTGGCCTGGTCGGCAACCCGTTTGAACATGTTGAACACCACGAAGATCACCATCATGGTGGTGGCGTCCATGCGGTCATCCTCGGCGAACAGTTCGTCGTAAAACCCATCCATCCGGCCTTCCATCCGTTTGGCAGCCTGCATCAGCGCGATGGCCCTTTCCGCGTTGCCTTCTTTGAAAGCTGCCCGGGCGCCGGCCAGTATTTCGATAGAGTCATCGGCGATAGCATCTATTTTCGCTGAAAATTTTTGCGGCAACGGGGCTTCGAGCTGCAGCGCTTCACGGCAGATTGTCACGGCGTAATCGCCCATGCGCTCGAGTACTACGTTGATGCGGATGGTGGAAGCCATTTCTCTCAGGGCGCCCGCGCCAGGTAAGTATCTGGCGATAAAGGTATGGCACAAGCGATCGCACTGACGGGAGTCGCGATTAATCGGGTGATCGCCGAGAATGACATCATAAGCCATGTCGGTATCCCTCAGAATCAGGGTTTTCTTAGCGTTGCGCAGCGCGTCTTCAACGTCTTCGCCGATGTTCCACAGCCAGTCCCGGATGTAGTTCAGGTCGGCTTCCATGCGTTCTTCAAGGTGACTCATGATTTTGATCCCCGCGGATAGTCAGATAAATTGGCAAGCTGGTGGCCGGGCAGCCACCCATGCCGCAGGCATCAGCCGCAGTTGGCGTCGGTGGCGGGCGCATAGCCTTTTTCTAGGATAATGCATTGGCCCTCGTCGCTCTTGATCCAGTTCAGGTACTCTCCAACATGCCCGGTTGGCTCGCCGTTGGTGTACATAAACAGGGGTCGTGCAATCGGGTAGCTGCCGTCAAGTGCAGAAGCCACTGAAGGACTGGTGCAGGCACCGCCCGTTTCCTGTGCAACGCAACCCAGCTTCACATGGTCTGTGGCATAGGCCAATCCGCTGTAGCCGATGGCGCATGGAGTATTTTCAACCAGATCTACTACGTCTTTGGAGCCGTGCATGTCACGCGTTCCCAATTTGAAATCATTGTCGCCCAAAACCGCTTCGCGAAAGTACGCATAGGTGCCCGAGTTGTTCTGCCGGCTGACCACGACAATTTCCTGGTCCTGGCAGCCCGGGACTTCCACACCGAGGTCAGTCCAGTTCATGTAGCTTCCGCCATCACCGTAAATTTCAGCCAGTTGCTCAATGCTGATTTCGTTCATGGGATTGTCTGCATGCAGATAGACCGCCAGCGCATCAAAACCGACGATATGTTTCACCGGATTCTGACCGTTGTCCTTGGCCTGTTTGATTTCCTTGTCCTTGATGGCCCGGCTGGCATTGGCAAGGTCTACCGTGCCGTTGATCAGGGCTGCGATTCCGGTACCGGAGCCACCGCCGCTGACAGCGACGACAATGGCCGGGTTGACTGTCTGGTAGGCTTCAGCCCAGGCCTGGGCCACGTTAACCAGCGTGTCAGAACCCTTGTTCTGGATCACCTGGCGCTGTTCGCCACCACCGCAGGCAGTGACCAGAGCCGTGCTGGCGGCAAGCGATAGAATCAATAAGCGGATGCGCATGGGCATGTCTTGCTCCTGTCATAATGTTATTCAGTTGCTCGAAGTTACATTTAAATTATGACAAGCATGTGACAAGTAAAAGCTGCGTTCAGCCTTGCGTGCGGGCGATTCGACGAGCGATTGAAAAAACACTGTCGAAAATCTCCATGACCTCCATTTCACGCGCGTAAGTATTCAGCCGGTTGGGCTCGTCTGCGGTGAGTCGCCCCAGGCCATGCGCGATCAGATCCTGGGACATTCTGCTGAAGTCCTTTTTACGCTGGCGGACCTGTTTGGCCAGCGCTGCATCCTGCGAGGCGACTGCTTTCAACGCATCATTGAGTGTCGAAACCACCACTTTATGATAGTCATTGAGCACTTGGGCGGTTTCATCCGAGACACTCACTTCCTCGTCGATTCGCTTGTTGGCAGAGGTCACCATGCCGGTGGCAATGCGGTCGCCAATTTGTTCCAGGGCATTGGTAATTTCTACCAGCTGCATCAACTCTTTCGACTGCCTGGTTGAGAGGCTCGCAAGACTGACTTTGCCCAGGTACTCAATGATGGCCCGGTGTAGCGCGTCGACAACCTTGTCCATTTCAGCGACACGCTCGAGCTCTGCCCGGGTGCCGGTTATGGCAGCAGGCATGATGTCCTTGACCATTCTGCGCACACGCTTACCCAGGCGCCGCAATTCTGAACGCACCGTTTCCAGTGCGATGGACGGCGTACTGATCAGGTCGTCATCGAGATATTTGGGCAGCAGGGCTTTTTGCGGCCTCATCGGCCGGTCCGGAATCATCCATTCGACCAACCGGGCGATCTGGGTAGTGAATCCGACAAAGATGAGGGCGTTGGCTATGTTAAAGAACGTGTGAACATTGGCGATTTGCCGCGGAGTTTCCGCGGCCAACAGGGCGCTGCCGGTCAGCCCGGAAGCGCTTGGAGACATCCAATGGGCCAGTTCGGCCAACTGCGGGATGAAACCAATCCAGAGAGCAACGCCGGCCACGTTAAAGAGCGTATGGACAACGGCCGCACGCACCGCTTCCCTTGGCTTACCGATGGTGGCCAGGCCAGCTGTGACACAGGTACCGATATTGGCGCCCAGCGCAATAGCGATTGCAGATTCAAGGCCGATTAGCCCCTGCGACGCCATGACAATCAATATACCGGTAGTTGCCGAGGACGACTGGACTACCGCGGTAAACATTGCGCCCACTGCGGCACCCAGCAGCGGGTTCTGCATCGAGATCATAAACTGGATAAAAGGCTCATAGCTGCGTAGCGGGTTCAGGGCGCCACTCATGATGCCCATGCCGTAAAACACCAGGCCCAGGCCGAGGATGATCATGCCGACCTGTTTCCAGTTGTTGGATTTTGCGGTAAAAGACAGCAGAAAACCGCCGGCGATGATGGGCAGGGCAAGCTTGGTCACCTTGAAGGCCAGAATCTGGGCAGTAATCGTCGTACCGATATTGGCGCCGATAATGACGGCCACGCTTTGTGACATGGACATCAGGCCGGCCGAAATGAACCCTACCAGGATGACCGTGGTGACTGATGACGATTGAATCACGGCGGTGACGAAAGCACCCATACCAACGCCGACAAACCGGTTCCGGGTCAGCTTACCCAGGATGTCCTTCATGTAATCGCCGGCAGCCGACTTGAGCGCCTGGGTCATGACGTCCATGCCGAAAAGGAACAGCGCCAGCCCGCCAAACAAGCCTGCCCACAGGCTGAAACTGGCCATCGGATTATCCATTTACAGCACCCTCCTTCTCAGACAGCCGTCCTGACTTGAGCATTTTCTTCAAGCGCTTCTTTTCCTTCTTGCGTTGTTTTTCTTGTTGTTTTCTTTCTTTTTTACCAGGCTTGCCGTGGTTCTTCGCTTTCACTACCACAATAGGCCCCGGTGACAACTCGACCACACGTTCGGCAGTTGATCCCAGCAGTTTGTGCGGAAGACCTGTAATGCCCCTGCTGCCCACCACAATCAGGTCGACATGCAATAGTTCGGCTGTCTCAACAATCCGGGTGGGCGGTAAGCCGCCGATAAGGCGCGAGTCAACCCGGGCCAGCTCGCGTAACTCGGGGTGTTCGGTTTCTATCGCGGCAAGAAAATCTTCCATCATCTCTTCAGCCACTGTTTGCATGGGCTGCATGGCGTCTTCCCGGCTTCGACGGTAAAAACCCGGGCTGGATACCGGGTCATGCACCACGTGCAAAACGATGATCTCTGACTCTTTGCATTCGGCAAATTTGCAGGCCCAGACCAGCGCGGCCTTCGAGTCTTCGGAAAAATCCACCGCTGCCAGAATTCGCTGCGCTGGCCTTTCCACGGTTTGCTGAGTGGTTGCTGCTGTGTCGGTCATTGCCGGCTCCTGATGGGTGAACTGGTTTGGAATGCTGTGAAGAAAGGAATCAGGCAGGAGCCGGCTACCCGGCCCCTGCCTGACTTGTTCACGGGGACTGCGATCAGCTGAAAATCCCCTTGAGAGTGAAGAAGAACAGGGCGGCCAAAATGCCGCCAACCGGCAAAGTGACCACCCAGGACACGACGATTCCGCCAATCACGCGCAGATCGATGGCGCCGACACCACGCGCCAGGCCCACACCAATCACTGCGCCAACGGCGATGTGCGTGGTTGATACCGGCAGACCGGTACGCGAAGCCAGCACTACGGTGGCCGCGGCGGCCAGTGTTGCGCAGAAACCGCGGCTGGGGGTCAGTTGTGTGATGCGGGTGCCAATGGTCTGCATGACTTTGTACCCCATCGTTGCCAGGCCGATCACGATACCTGTGCCACCCATAATCAGGATCCAAAGTGGCAAAGTGGCTTTCTGTGCGACCTCACCACCGGATTTGATAATGCTGGCTACCGCCGCCAGGGGCCCGATACCGTTGGCCACATCGTTGGAGCCATGCGCAAACGCCATGGCGCAGGCAGTAAAAATCATCATTGGAACAAAAATTTTCTCTACGCTGGCGAAGTGATAATCACGGTCCGCATCTTTATCGACCTCGATTTTCCTCATCATCAGCCAGCCGATTATTGCGACAATCACGCCGAATATAACAGCCCCGATAAAACTCTGGAAGACAGACAGCTCCAGCTTGAGATGTTTGAGTCCCTTGAACATGGTGACCAGCGAGATGATAAAGCCGACCAGGAACACGTAAACCGGCCCCCAGCGCTTGGCGCTTTCAAACGGATTTTCCGTATTCAGAATAACTTTTCGGATACTCATCATCAGCAGGTAAGCGATAAAACCACCCAGGGCAGGGGAGACTATCCAGCTGGCTGCAATCTGACCGATTTTGCCCCAGTGAACGGCATCTACGCCGATACCCGCGACGGCGAAACCTACCAGTGCGCCCACGATGGAGTGGGTTGTCGATACGGGCCACCCGCGCCAGGAAGCAATCATCAACCAGACGGCCGCCGCCAACAGAGCGGCCAGCATGCCGTAAACGAGAATTTCCGGTGAATCCACCAGCCCGCTGGGATCGACAATACCTTTGCGGATGGTCGAGGTGACGTTACCGCCGGCGATAAAGGCGCCGGCAAATTCAAAAATGGCAGCAATAATGATTGCCTGCATGACCGTGATGGCGCCTGAACCCACCGAAGTACCCATGGCATTGGCGACGTCGTTGGCGCCAATACCCCAGGTCATGTAGAAGCCGAAGATTATGGCAAGAACGAGAAAGACAGTTCCGTATGTAGCAATAATTTCCATGTCGCCCCCTATTTGGCAATCAGCAGGCGAAGATGATCACCTACTTTTTCTGCGTAATCGGCGAGATCACCGACCCATTCAATGATCTGATACCACATCATCACCGATACCGGCTTCAGTTCGTCCTCGTGGTCGAACAGTGCACGTGCCAATGCGATACCCAGCTCGTCAGTTTCATCCTCGATCGCATTGAGTTCTGTCAACATCTCGTCAACCCGGTCGACCTCTCGCCCCCGGAAACCAATCGCCAGCAGTTCGTCCAGTTCTTCGATGACGCTGGCGGCGTGATCGACCGTATCCACACAGCGGGCGGTTAGTACGATCAGCGGCTCACGCAGGAAATCGGGGATCGACATTCTCCGCTCAATCAACAGGCCCGCAATATCCTGGGCCACGTTGGCGACGGTGTCCTGAAGAAGCAACACTTCGAGCAGGTCCCTGCGGTCCACCGGCATGAACATGCTTTTGGGTAAACTGGCACGGAGTTCGTGCTTGATCCGGTCGGCTTCTGCTTCCAGTTCGAAAATGCGGTTCTTGCTTTCCACGACCCGCTCCTGGTCTTCGGCGACCAGGGCCTCCAGCAGGGGCTGCACCTCCCTCGCGCACTCCTGAACGACCCGCATATGCTCCTGCAGCGCTTTGAACGGTGACTGCCCGAACAGCTTGGAAAATGTATTGCCACTAGACATCAGAAACTCCCTCCAGAAATAGAAAACACAGCTGTTATTTGATCAAGTACCTTGACAGACTATTTGTGGATAGTAATTGCTTTTAATCAAGTAACGAATAATTGATGTATAGAAAGAATTCAATTCCATGGCCAGAGCCTGTCTTTACGGATGGCATTGTGTCCATACTTTCCGCACTTTTGATGCCGATCGCGATCCAGATTTCGGGGCGGCTGAAAATCCCGCCGGTAGGCTTGGCAGTCGCTGTTGCGGGCGTTTTGTTTGCCGCCCTTGCCGGGTGGCGCATTGTGCCGGCCAGGGAACAAAAGGGTACCGAAGGCTTCGATACCGGCGCCTACCTGCTGGAAGCGCGTATCAGGGAAGGCGCCCGCGCGGCCGGTAAAACCGTCGGTGCTGTGGAGAAGATTCTCGAAGAAGCCGATGCGCAGATCATCGGCATGATTAGAAACAATTTTCGGGTTTCCGCGCCGAACTCCCGGCGAATCCTGCAACCGGAAGATATTCTCATCATAGAAGCCGACCCCGAGGCGATCTCCGGCGCGCTCAGCAGCGCAGCTCAATTCCAGTGCGGATACCTTCCTGATGGCGGTCGCTATTGGCGCCTCCTGCGCTTTTCTGACGCCGATCGGGCATCAGAACAACACCCTGATACTGGGCCCTGGCGGATTCCGATTCGGTGATTACTGGAAGCTGGGCCTGCCGATGGAAATGCTGGTGGTTGCGATCAGCATTCCAATGCTGTTGATTATTTGGCCTCTGTAGGAAGCTCCCAATCCATCGCGCGGTAGCAAGTGGCGATTCCATCGGCCGGAAAGCGTTCTCCCGTGAGCCATTTCCAAGGAACGTAGATCAGGCCGTAATACCAACGAATCATGGTCATCACGAAGCCACCGCCGGCAACGCCAACCGAGAAATCATCAAAAGAACCGGTGACTTCAATCGGTGCAGACACGCTCAGGAACTTCTCCGTCTTCGCCTGTGGGACCGCAAGCAAATCCAGTTGCCTGTTTGCCAGGTCAATGTCGCCGCGAGCCCGGACGATAATTTCGGTTGAATCGAGAAAGGTCTCACTAGACTTCATTACGCCACCCTCCACCTCGAATCGGGCGACCATGCAGTTCAGTTTTTTGCTGTTGTTTTCCCCGGCCGGCAGCAGCGCGAGAACCAGGTTGGAAGCCCACAGGTCCAGGAAGTCAGCCTGTACGTCATCAGGAAAAACCGCAATGTCAACATGGCCCGCCAGGTTATTCACGGCATCGGCCGCATCTTCAGAGCGGGAGTGAAGGGAGGTGTTTACATGGATTTCACCGCCGGCCGTGGAATCAGGGTCGAACAGGCGCA